>Ga0182736_1000246_pt1 | contig 101649 bp, 95 predicted proteins | sample eDN5th30CKraftBY_FD_128882 | JGI IMG/M metagenome (GOLD analysis project Ga0182736, IMG submission 128882) | Enriched backyard soil microbial communities from Emeryville, California, USA - eDNA 5th pass 30_C Kraft BY (version 2) (version 2) | ecosystem: Environmental > Terrestrial > Soil >... | reverse complement strand
GCGACCTCCGGCGTGACAGGCCGGCGCTCTAACCAACTGAGCTACACCCGCTTGGTGTGTGCCGGGCAGTTAGAAGAGGGGACTCCTCCTGTCAACACCCCTCGATCAACTCTCGTCATAATCGTCGGGCGGAGCATGCAAACTTCTGGTCAATGTGCCCGCTTCGAACAGGAAACCCGCGATATCCGGCTTGCCGGCAGCTGCGAGCACGGTCTGGATGATGATGAGCAGCGGCACCGCCAGCAACGCACCCGCCGTGCCCCAGACCCATGTCCAGAAGCTCAGCGACACGAGAATCAGCAACGGATTCATTTTCAGCCGTTCGCCGAGCACCAAAGGCGTCACGATATTGGCTTCGATGAGGTGGAGTATGATCATGATCAGCGCCGGCAACAGCGCCGGCCCGACCGTGGTGAAGCTCATCAACCCGCCAAGGCCAAGCAAGATGGCAGCCACGATCGGCCCGAAATAGGGAATGAAATTGAGCAGCGCGACGAAGCCGCCCCACATGAACGGCGTGGGCATGCCAACCAGGCCGAGCAGCAGCGCGACAATGAGGCCCAGCATCAGGTTGATGAAGGTGATCGTCAACACATAGCGCGATGTCGCATCGACGACATTCTGGATGACGCGCGCAATGGTGAGCGCTCCGGTGAAGCTCCCCCGGCCGCGAATCGTCCGCCTCCGCAGCCGCGTCCACCCGCTCAGGAAGAAGAACATCACCAGCAGTCCGAAAATGACGTTGATGACCACGCTGGGCGCGGATGTCGCCAGCATCTGGAGCAGCGAGCCGGCCCGGCCGAAATCCCCCACCTCCGACCCGAGGCTCTGGGTTTCGGTGACCATCCGCAACAGCCCGTCGATAAAGCCCTGCGCCTGCGTATAAAGATCGATGATCGGCGCGAGCGTCGCCTTGATGCGGCTCATCCGGTCCGGCAACTGAGTGATCCAGTCCGTCGCCGGCACCACAATCAGCACCAGCGCGGTGTTGGCGACAAACAGAAACGAGCCGAGCGCAAGCAGCGCTGCGATGGGCGAGGGAATGTGTCGTCGCTCCAGCCATTCGAGCAACGGCACGAGGCAGACGGCGATGACGAGCGCGGCTGTGAGCGGCAGGAAGAACTCCGCCCCCGCCCGCAGCGCGAACGGCAAGGCGAGCAACAGTCCCAGCCCGCTGAACAGTGCAATGGAGGCAACGAGCCGATTGCGCTCCCATGAGCCGCGCCGCGCCGCACGTCGGCGTGCGCGGGCATCCGCCGGTGCCCGTCCGGGCCGGCTGGTCAGATCCTGCTCGTCAATGCCCCGAAGCGGCATGCTCCCTCCCCGTCACGGCGCACTCTCACACGGCGACCGGCGCGGCGATATGCGCCTGCGGATGATAATCCTCTACCACGAAATCCTCGATCCGGTGATCGAAGAGACTGGCCGGCCGCCGCACGATCCGCAACTTGGGCACACCTGCTGGCGCGCGCGCCAGCTGCTCTTCCACCAGTGCAGCGTGATTGAGGTAGAGGTGAACATCCCCACCATTCCAGACGACTTCACCCGGCGCGAGATCGCATTGCAACGCCAACATCCGCGTGAGCAGTGCAAGCCCGAAAATATTGAAGGCAAAGCCCAGCCCCAGATCACAGCTGCGCTGGAACAACAGCCCGTTGAGTCGCCCGTCCGCGACATGAAACTGATAGGTCATATGACATGGCGGCAGTGCCATGGCGTCCAGCATGTCCACATTCCAGCCGGTAAACAACAGCCGCCGGGAGCCGGGATTGGTGCGGATCGCCTCCACCAGCCCCGCTATCTGATTATGCCCCTGCCCGCGCGGTGCCCGGCGCCAGAGCCCCTCCCCCATGTCGGGCGCGGGCTCGTAGCGCGGCCAGTCGACCCATTGCCGACCATAAACCGGTCCCAGATCGCCCCATTCCCGCGCAAAATCATCATCCTCAAGGATACGCCGCTCAAAAGCGTCCATCGCAATCGCCTCGCCCGTCTCGCGCCGATAGCGATCAAGCGGCCAGTCACTCCAGATATGCACGCCCTGCGCCACGAGCGGACGGATATTGGTCTCGCCGGAGAGGAACCAGATCATCTCGCGCGCCGCGACCTTCCAGAAGACGCGCTTGGTCGTCAGCAGTGGCACTGCATCATCTGCGAGCGAGAAACGCATGCTCGCCCCGAGGATCGAGCGGGTGCCCACCCCGGTACGGTCCACTCGCTCGCTGCCATTCGCCCAGACATGACGGACAAGATCGAGATATTGCTGCTCATAATGCGGCGCGCCATCGATGGCGGATGGTGAAGCGGGCATCACGGCATCGCCGGGTGCGGGGTTTGACTGAGCGGAGCTAGGCATGGCCAGGTCTTAACGCGCCGAGAGTCCGAGCACCAGCAACAAGAGGCGCGCTCATCGGAAGACCCTGGCGGCGGTTGGTCGCGTCAATCTCGTCCATTTCGGAGGTGAATTCAGCGCGAAACGCGCATTTGGGAGACGGGAATTGAAATGGATCGAACTCCAGCTGTTTAGTTAATGATTTCAGGTCAAATTCTGCTCATGGCCATGTCAATCGCCTTGCCGCTGTTGTCGTCCATGGTGAACGACATCGTCGCGGATGACGCAGGCGGACAGACCGGCAGGATCGAACTTGGCGCCCTCGACCTCTATGACGCGCACGGCCTGTTCATCGATCGAATCGCGCTCGCTGGCGACCGGCAAGAGATCGTCATCGACCTGCGCCATCTCGTGCCCCGATTGCTCGCATATCCATGTGCCTGCATCATCCTGCGCCATCGGCATCCCTCCGGGCTCGCAACGCCGAGTCACTCAGACATCGCCACGACCCGCATATTTGCAGACCTCCTCCGCCTCATCGGCATCCATCTACACGATCACCTCATCGAAGGGGCCGGACAAGCATTCAGCTTCCGCGCGGAGGGGCTTATCTGACCCGCGCCAAAATTCACGATGCCCGCTTGCCAGCGTCGAATCCCCTCACTATAGGGCGGCTCCTGTCTTGCCGGCACAGCGATGTGTCGGCCCCGGTCGGGGAATAGCTCAGCCTGGTAGAGCACTGTCTTCGGGAGGCAGGGGCCGGAGGTTCGAATCCTCTTTCCCCGACCATTTATTCTTTTACCTTTGTTTTCAGCTAGTTAACTGACCCTTCGGGGAAACTGTGTGCCAAGATTGTGTGCCAGTTTCGGGTGCCAAATGCGCCCCGTCGGTAAACTGTCAGGCAATCAGCCGGGGCCCGCTCGCCCTCTCCTCTCGCCATAACGGACCCGACGGTGCCCTCAAATGCACCGCCGGTTGCCCTGTAAGTTCCCCCGAAAGGCAAAAGCAGGGCGGGACGAGGGCGAGCAGTAAGTGACGCGCGGGCATCAGCGGGCTGCGCAGTAGCGCTTCACCGTGGCTTGAGAGATACCGAAGCGCTCGGCCGTCTGTGCAATCGACGCGCCGTTATCCTTGCGCCATGCGACCACGGAGGCAGCATCAGCGGCGAAGGGCCGGCCGAGGCTTTCCTTGCCCCGATGTGTCCTGCCGGTTTCCGCAAGTGACCTACGGGCCGCCTGCCGTCCGGCTTCGGTGCGCTCGGCAATCCTGCGGCGCTCCATCTCGGCCACCTGCGCCAGCACGGCGAGGATGAGTTCCCCGACGCCCCGGCCGATAGGGCCGATGCCGTGAACATCCACTGTTACGCCAGCGTCAAGGAGACGGCGCACGGTGGCTTGCACGTCGAGCGCGTCACGCCCGAGGCGGTCCACTGCATAGACATGGACGATGTCCCCGCTGCGCACCGCGTTCAGCATAGCGGCGAAGCCGGGACGGTCGGCGGCCATCACACCGCCGCTCACGCCCTCGTCGGTGAACTCCTGATCGAAGGCCCCTCCCATGGCGGCACGCTGCGCCTCAATGGACTGATCGGTGGTCGAGACGCGATAGTAGGCAAGGCGGTGTGTCATGCTCTAGCTCACAAGATAGGGTTGCCGTTGCACTGGCTCATATCGGTAGCTCATTGAACCTGTCAAGCTATGTTATGCGCTAGGCGTTCTACTTATCACTTGTGACCCATTCGCTCAATTCGTCTCGCTGGTGGAACCATTCATCGCCTCATCGCCCTTTAGACTCGTCTCGACTCATGGGGCCTTGGCGGGCCACCTGCCGTTGCCCAAGAGGGCGCCTCCAGTTCAACAGGAGGATTACAGGAATGAACGACACGGCAGTGCAGGTCACGATTGATGAGGACGCCGAGTGGGAAGCCTTCCGCGCGCAGTCCCGTGCGCTGGCGGCGCAGCGTCTGGCTTCGCTGGAAGCGTTCCTAAGCCGGTGCCGCAGGAATAATAACAGGGGGGCGTAGCTAGCCGATCAGGGGGCGGGGCTTTTCGGCCCCACCCTCTCGCGCCAATGTATCCCGCCGGGCGTTCAAGAGGGCCTGCTGGTGCCCGGCGGGAATGAAATCCGACAGAAGCCACCCCCACAGGGGGGCGGTGCGCGGGGTCGCCTAGCGTGTCCCGCTTCGGATTTTCGTGGTAAAACTAACGGCCCCTATTGGAGCCGTGACGGTGCCATAAGGCCCTCTGCGATATTATCCTCTGAGGACAACCTGCGGGCCGTGCTGCGGTCGACATACCCCTCCGCCATGTAATCCTTGAAGGACTCGTTGGCGCGGCGGTCTGCTCGATATTGCGGGTTCCGCTGCTCGTAGATTTCACGCGCAGGTTCGTTGAACTCGCCAATGACCTTGCCGACCTCTTCTTGCTTACGCTTCTTCGTGGTGAGCTGCTGGAACCAAGGGTCGTCTAGGAGTTCGGCCAATGCCTCCCGCATCGTCTGCCCCTCGGCGTTCTGTGCCTCATGGCCTCGGATATGCCGAAGCTCGTTCAGCTCCTCGCCAGTCAGCTTGAACTTGCGCGGGTCTCGCCGTTCAATGGTGTTCAGGTTGATGCCGAGGTCTGCCAGACGGGCCCGAACGTCGTCCGTCTTGGACTTGTCGAACCCTGTGGCCATGCCAAGCGTGCGAGAGGGGATCACGTCGCCCAAGGCGTCCACCCGTGCGGGCAGATACATTGAACCACCGGGAGCGCTGCGCAAGAGGTTGTCAATGAAGCCGACGGCCTCGACGCTCTCGCCCCGGTATGTCTCCGTGAGTTGCTTGTTGGTGCCCGCGAAGGGGACCAGTGCGCCCACGCCCTTCTGGATCATCTTCAACCATGCGTCCCCGAGCTGGCCGGGGTCATCAGACGTGGCGTGACGGAGAAGGTCTTTCAGGCTCATCATGAACGACTTCTCTAGGAACACGTCACGGAACCCGAGGAAGGCCGTCTGCATGGCCTGCTGGACCGCTTCCTCATGCTCGTAGGTCGTGCCGTGCTCCATGTAGGCGTTGGCCGCCTGCCCGATCATCCCGCCAAAGGCGAGAGTAAGGGCGAACGGGTCGAGCCGTCCAATCTCCACAGAGAAACCGCCGGGGAACTCAACGTGGCTCGGCGGGGCCCCGCGTAGGTTCTCGCTGCTCTTCCATGGTCCGTTGGTCACCTTGTAGGCTCCAGCGGCTGCTGCCATGGCCCCGAGGCCCATCACGAACCCACCGACCTCCATCTGCGCCCGTGCAATCTCCGCTTCGGGACCGCCCTTGGCCAGAATGTCCTGCATCTCCTTCGTCTTGCGACCCCATGGGGCATAGAGCGTAGTGCCGGCTTCAAAGATGCGGATCGGGGTGGCTCGGTAGGGCATGAAGGTGCCCCGGATGAGACCGCCGCCCAAGACGTTATCGAGCCAGCCAGCGGCTTTCTCGGCTGCACGGCCGGCTCCCGTCTGGGGACCATCAAGGAACATGATCTTGGCAGCTTCGGTTTCAACCGACTGCTCGCGCTCAAGGAGGAACCGAAGGTCGTCCCCGAGTTCGCCCTTGGTCATGAGCTGCTGCTCAACCTTGTTCAGGATTTCCGCAGGGGGCATCTCTGCCAGCTCCTGCGCACGCCGTGAGGCCCATTTACCCATATCGTCGGGCGGGATGCCCAGCTCGATAGCTTCGCGGACCGCGTGACGGGCCGAGAGTGCATAGGTCTCCTTGAGCTTCACGAAGGACCGGCCCCAATCGTCCACCGCGCCAATAGCAATCTTAATCGTTCCGAGGGCGGCTTCGTGGTAGGTATTTGTGGCGATAGCCCCGACCTTGCGGGAGTGGTATGCCAGTGTCCCGAAGGCGCCGCCATTGGCGAGACGCTCCGCGTTCCGGGCATTGAAGGCGTCCGGGTTCTGGACGTTGGCGTATCCGCCGACCTCCTGCTCCCTGATCTCCGGCGGGCGGTAGCCCTTGGCGACCATGCCGCGCTTCTTGCCGAGCGCCCATTCGCGCACCGTGCCGGGGCCGTAACCGACGCCAGCGATACGCTCGACGGACTCGAAGGTCTCCCACTGGAGGCGCTTAAAGGCGTTCTGCATGCCAACCTTGTGGGCCTGCCAATAGACAGCCCGCGCCGCATCCCGCTCGAACCGCATCGCCAGCGCCTCGTTGGCCATACCAAGCCGGCTGTAGCCGTTGGCGGCCCATGTGCGGGCAAGGTCGTTGCGGAAGAAGTCATGAGCGACAGCGCCCAGCGCGTTCCATGCCGGGGTTGCCGTGACGGACATCAGACCGGACTTGATGGAGGCCCCGATGGTGTTCGCGAAGGGCCCGAGGGTGCTCTTGACGGCCTCCCATTGTTTGAACGCGGCGGCCTCCTCCTTGTTCGTGAGGATTGCCTCGATCTTGGGAAGATCGTCGAGGGTGCGCATACGGCTAACCAGCGCGGTCAAGTCGGTGTCCGACAGTTCGTTGAGGGCAGCGTCAACACGCGCGCGGATGCTCTTGGCGTCGGTGATCTCGATCACGTCGTCCTTGATCTCGGCAGAGATGAGGCGACCCTTGTGGCTCATGTCGCCCAGCGCACGCCCAGCCCATCCCATGATGGCACGCCCCTTCGCGGCGAGGCGAAGCGCGGTGACCAGCTCATCGGTCAGTTCTGTGCGGGCCTCTTTGTTGCCGCCCATCACGTTGACGAGCAGCCGGTCTTTGGCTCGAATGAATTGGAGCGAGGCAATCATAAGCGCGTGTTGGCCTACCCGCGTGTCCGAGACGGCCTCCCGTGCCCGTAGCAAGGATGCGTCAACGTCCTGCTCTGTCAGCGCTGCGCCGTATTTCCGCGCCATGTCCCCATCGGCCTGCTTGACCGTCCGGGAGAGTTCGCCGGCCTTGGCAACGATACCGCTGGAGGCTTCCTCCAGATTGACGATCGCGCGGATGATCTCGTCCTCGTCCACCCCTGCGGCCTTCATGTCGATGCCGAGCAGTGATTGGTAATGGACACTATCAGCAAGGTTGCCGCTGCCTTCTGCGTCTGCCAACTCACGGGCCAGCTTCGTGGCCTGCTCTGGGGTGAGCTTGGCGAGGCGGTCATAGATTGATTGCCGGGCGGCCTCGGCGTTCCCAAGGAGTTCCTTGCTGGTCACCAGCGCGCCCGGCGTAAGCTCGTCTGCGCTCTTGCCGGTGAGGTCGTTAAGGAATGTCTGCGGGGCCTTCGGCGCGTTCGCGGCAGGCGTCTGCGCTGCACTGGCACGCACCGCCGGGCTCGGAAGGGGACCGGCCTTGTCGGGCAGTCCGTCTTTCTTGAATATGATGTCCAGCTTCGGAGTCTTGCCCTGCTGGAAGATTGCCGCAACGCGGCGTGTGCCGCTCTGCATCAGGGGAACGACGGTGGCCCCTAGGAGCATGCCGCCGCCGGCACCAACAGCGGCCCCGAAGGTTGCGCCCGTCAGGCGGGATTTCAACTCGCTGCCCCATGAGCCATCCTCGGAACCCTCTGCGGAGCCGGCCCCGTAGAGACCGCCTTCCACTGCGCCGATCATGGCCATGTTGCCGATCATCCCCGCGCTTGCCGCGTGGCGAGCGCTGGCCGTGGTAGCGGCCTTTCCGGCCACCTGCGATGCCTTATAGGCCCGTCCGCCCCAGCCGATAATGGGGACCAGCCCGCCGACCAGCTGGCCAGCGATGAAAGAGCCCCCATGCTTCGCGTCGATTTCCTTGAGGAACTCGCGGTTCAGCTGGAGGTTCTCTTCGTAGCTTTTGCCGTTTCCGCCGGCCCATGTCGGGAGTGACGAGTTGGCTCGGGCCGAGAGTTCGTCAAGGAACCCAAAGGTGATGGTATCCTCGACGCCATAGATGAAGGCTCCCGCGCGGCCGACCTTTGAAGCCTCCGCGCGGGCCAGTGTTTTAACGCGCTCGTGAGATACCCCGCCCCGCACATACGGGGAATGCTCGGGGGCCGCGACGGGCGCAGTATTCTTCCGGGGACTGCCGATCAGGTCGGCAATCTCATCGTCCATAGTGAGGGGCATGGGTTTCCTGTTTGATTATTGAATGACGGGTGGTTGATTGATCCGACGCCAGCGCGCGAAGATCGGCCTGGCCTCTTCCACCGCTTCGGCGCGGGCCTTTGCAGCGGGAACGCCGTCAATGATTTTGCGGAGCATCTTGGCCTCGACTGTGCCGATTTCCTTCTTGAGGCCGGCATGGGCTTTCGCTCCACGTGAACCCCTAAGGGGAACCTGCTGGACCATCGCCTCAACAGCGCTGGAGAGAAGCTCTGTAGCTGCGCGGGTCTCATCGGAGCCCTTGCGGAGCTGCTCGACGCGGCCAATGTCGCGCATGACGGCGCCGATGACGTGGTCACGCACCTGCCCGTTGGCTTCGGTCGTGGCGTAGGTCATCAGCCGGTCCATGATTTGGCCGGGCGTAGAGGTGCCGGTGGTCAATTCACGGTAGAAGCCGGCGGTGACTGAAAGCGCCTCGTCCTCATCGGCCTTGGCCTGCATGCGCTCATATTGCGCAACATTGCGGTCCTCGCGGCGTATTGCCTCGTCCCTGCGGGACTGCTGGAGGTTCAGGAGCGAAGCGGCGCGCTGCGGGCTGATTGTCCGGTCGGCAGATGCTTGGACGATTTCCGTCTCGGAGAGAGGCTCGCCCTGCTCATAGACGCGCATCAGATAGCTGCCATAAACCTCGTCCTGCGCCTCTTCCTGCTGGCGGTTGAACTCGACGCGGGCCTTGTTGGCGTATGCTGCGCGGCCCTCATAGACTGCCGCCACCTCCTCCGGGCGCAGGGCCCAGATGCCTTCTAGCTTGCCGACTTGTCGGTTGCCCGGATCGGCCTTGGCCGCCTCGACAGGGTCGAGCGGTTTGTCGCCCATCGCGTAGTCGGGTCGGGGAGTGACGCCACCGGGGCCACCCTCGGAGCCCTTGAAGAACTTGGCGGCCATTGCTGCGCGGCCATCGCGGGTCTTGCCGTCCGACCGCTCATAGAACTGATCGAAGGCGCGGGCAGCTTCCTCCGGGGTCTTGGCGTTCAGGATGCGGTCGCGGTTCTTGGCCGACATGCCGGCCTGCGTTGGATTGTCCAACTCCCATTTCACGAAGTGGGCTTGCTGCTCGACCGTCGCGTCCTTCGGGTGCGTGCCGATGACCTTGAGGAAGTTATCGACGCGGCTAGCGCGCCACTGGAAATGACCGAAGGCCGTCCCGTTGTCCCCGACACGCCCGCTGCGGAAAGCGCTCTCATAATGGACGTTGCCAAGGATGCCGGCGATCACAGGTTCGGACAGGCCGTGCTGGCGGAAGGCCCGTGCATACTGCCCGGCCACGCCGGTGGCGGTGACCGTGCCGGATGGACCTTCGGACGGCGCAGGGGAACCGGCGGTGCCCGGACGAGCCATGGCGGTGGCGGCAACTCCATCGCCCACAATGTCGGCGAGCTGGTCCCATAGACGTTGCCCGCCCACGGGGTCGCCGGTCTGGAGGCGGCGGTTGGCTTCGTTGGAGACAACCTGAAAGACGATTTTGCGGAGCCTCTCGCGGGGCACAGTCGGGGGCACTGCGCTCAATGCCTCGGTAAGGTCGAGCGGGCGGCCGTCCCGTGTCTGGCCGGTGAGGATGCCGACGAAGTTCATCTCGCCCTCGGCGTTGATCTTCTCCTCGACGGCCTGCAATGCGGCGGTCACGTTGCGGACGCGGGTGCTGCCCATCTCGTTCGCCAGCCATAGCTTGGCGGACGGGCTCATATCCTCTCGAAGTTCGCCGGTCTCCGGGTCGATTGCGAAGCTCCGATAATAGCCTTCGGTATAGTCCCGGACTTCCTTCTCTCGTTCGGCAACGGTGGGCTGTGTTTGGTTCTCGATAATCTCGGCAAGGCCCCGCTGGTAGTCGGCTAGGCCGTCAAACCATTCACGGCGGATGCGCCCCTCAGACAGGGCTTCGCCATAGGCGCGGCTCTTGGCCTCCTTCTCCTCGTCCACGATCCCGACGACAGCGTCGGCTGCGCCCTGCGCGGCGTTCGCGTGTTCCTGCTGGTCGTGGCGCTGTGCGGCGTAGTTTTGGAAGTCACCGGCGGCGCTCTGCGTCATGTTGAGCGCGCGCATAAGATCGCTTGCGCCGCTATCCCCGCGACGGGCTTGGCGCATGTCTGCCGGGCGTTCCGTCCGAGGCGCTTCGGGGCCCCGGCGGTGTGAGGTGAAGCCGCTGCGCCGGTGCAGCTTGCTTTCCGACTGCTTAATGCGGGCGATGGTTTGGCTTAGGTCGAGAGAGTTGTTGGCCATGTTTGACCTTTCATTCTGGCGGTAAGGGGCCCGGTGGTGGCCCATGACGGGGCCCAATCCCCGAAGCTGTCCTCGAAGGGGTCGAACTCGGGCTCGATGTCCTCGTCTTCCGGCTCGCCTAGGTTCAGGTGGGGTTTGCGAGGCCCGGCAGTGCGGGCAAGGTTGTGCATCGCAGCCAATCGTTCGCTGCCCGTCGTGTCCTGCTCAAACAGATGGATGAACTCGGCGGCGTCCGCATGTGACTCGCAGGTCCGTGCGACACGGCGGACGGCTTCGGTCTCTATGCAGCGGGTGGCAAACTCGGTGATGGAGTAGTAGCCGCTTCCGTCTTTATGCCGGAGCTTGTGGAGACCGTCCGGGTTCTGGCGGGCGGCGTGAAGGGCACGGCGGGACCGTCCGGTGAGCATGGCGGACATTAAGTCTGAGCGAATGTCCTGCCGGAGTTCCGAACTGCTACCAGTGGCGGCGCCCTGCTTTGCCTTCTCGGCCCGGCGGCGCACTTGGTCGGCATTGATGCAGGTTCGGCAGACGTTCGAGCGGTAGCCGTTGCGCACGGCATAGTCTGACATTGGGCTGGAGCCGCCACACTTGATGCAGACGCGCTGCTCGGCTGTCGGCGTCATCGGTCAAACCGAGCGGTGATTTCCTCGACCTTGCCCACGTCGATAGTCCCGTCGTTCATGCAGGAACGGGGAACGGGCCGCACGGCGTGGAGCGAGCAGTTGGCGGAAGAGCAGGCGGCGACCTGTTCGCGCCAGCTGCCCCGCGCCATCGGGTCATAGATACAGGTTCTGCACTTGTCGTTGATGGCAGACCGGAGGGAGGGTTTGGACAGGAAGTGTCTCCTACTGCGCCCGGCAGTGGACCGGCGGGCGTGTGTTCGGGTGAATGAAGGTGGCAGGTTGTGGAGCAAGAGCCTCCGGGGTGGTCCGGCTGGTGACCAGCGGGGCGACCGGAGGCTCTGCTCCTATCTGGTTAGCCCCGTCCGATCCCCGGCTTGAACTCGCCAAGGGGGCGGTAGGACTTGCGGGGCACGTGGGGCGCGGCAGGCGGTGCCGGGGGCGCTGCTGGTGCCGGAGCCGGTGTTTTCGGTGTGGGCGTTGATGTCACAACCCCACCGTGCGGCGGGACCAGCGGTTCGCCTTTATCGACCCGAACAATGCCGGTCGGAAGCGTGGTCCGGGTCTCGCGGTTGCGCTCGGCATAGCCCGCGCCAGTGGCCTCGTAGGGGTTGCTCGCGGGCACCCTGCGCTTGGGGATGCCGTTACGGGCCCGAGGCTGGAAGCCGTAGAATCCCTTCACCAGCCAAGCCCGCCCTTGAGCATCTTGGCGCGCTGTGCGGCGGCGGCGTTAAGGCGGTCCTCGCGTGCCATATGGACTGCACGGCGGCGGATTTCCTTATGATCGGCAAGCATCGTGCGCATCTCATGAGCGGCCACCGCGTCGGCGCGGTTGGCTTCGCTGATCTCGCGCTCACCTTCGATGCCCGCAATCAGGCCCATCTGGTGACCGAGAGTTGCCCGGCGGGCTTCCCATTCCTTGCGGCGCTGGCCTGTCAGGCGGTGAATGGGGACGGGAATGGGAGCGCCTTTCTCGTCAAACTGTGTCTCGTATCCGACCACCTCCGCAAGTTCGGCATCGACCCGGTCCAGCTCTGCCTTGATATCACGGACCTTACTGGCCTGCTCTAGCATGACGCGCTGGGTATGGGTGGCACCTTCGCCCGCACCGGCATTGATGAGAAAGTCCCTCTTACGGTCCATCAGGTAGCTGTGGATCGCTCCCTTGATGGCCTCGGGGCTATTGCTCCCGGCCCGCTGGCGGATGATATCCTGCTGATCCGGCGGGAAGGCCGAAAGCGTCGGTTCGGACAGGTTGAGGTCGCCGATGACCTGAACATTTGAAGGAACGTCGGCAATCCCATCGAAGTTATTGTAGGCGTCCATCTCGGCCTGTGTCGGCTCGTATTCGCCAGCGGCGTTGAGTTCGTCGGCAGTGGTATCCGTAGGCATTTCGTGATCTTTCGTTGGTGTTGAGAATGAGCCCTAGGAGGCTCGGCAGGATCGGCCCCGACCGCCGCTTGAGCGAGAACGAGTTGGTCGGGACCGAATTTCGGGAATGTGGGCGGCGGCCCCGTCTCTCCTGCCTAGCGAGAAGCAAGGCCGCCGCGTGCCGCGCTCGACCCGAAGGGAGCGCTGCGCTCAACGCTCGCGTCCGGGGGCGACCCGAAGCGGTGGTTGACTGTGAAAATGGATGATGAGGCAGGACCGGAGCGAGCCAGAAAAAGGCTTCCTGCTCCTATGGTGCTGACTATATCAAAAGTGGCAGAAATGCGTGGTTCGGGACCGGTGGGCCATCCCGCACATCAGCCCCGGCGGTGGCCCGCATGTCTTCGTTCAGGAGGTAGCCGCCGGTCTTGCGGATGGACGGGAGGACGTCGTGACGGACCCAGCGGTCGAAGAGCTTGGCCTCGGGCTTGTTGCTGCGGGCGATGAGCTTGTAGAGCCCCGGCTCGGAGATGAAGGTCATGACCGACCCTCTGCTATCCCCCCAAACGGATTGGTTGGAGCCGTCACGGCGCACCACCCGCTTCTCATCTGCGGCGAGCTTTTGAGTGTGGCGTGTGAAGGAGCCGTCCACTCCGGCCTTGAGAGCGAGGATGCGGCAGGCGTCAGCCGTAGCGAACCACGGCTCTCCTTCGATCACCATATGGCGCAGCTGCTGGTCGTTGAAGGTTCACCGACTGTTGCCCGAAGGTATCGACCTCCTCCACGCCCCTCGTCCAATCTCCCGGCAAGAGGTCGGGATGGTCTGGAGGAGTGATGAACCCTCGGGCGACCTTCAAGACACTGTAGGTCAACCTTCTGTGACACCTAATGTTACACCTACAGTATCCCCCACCCCAAGGGTGCGGATTAATCGAAACGTGGCGTAATTGCTGGTCTTCCAGCGCGGCCACCCGGCACGTCCAGAATGTGCCTGGGTGATGACCGGCGGTGGCCTGCTGCATACCCGGTGGAGACGCCTTCTGGCCGCTTCTACGACCCGTGCAGGGACATTTGGGGTCTCGGTGGGGGTTCGGTGCGGATCGCATAGCGAGGGCGACTTTCGGTGCTGAATGGGGCCTTCTCGTGTCTTGGTGGGAAGCATGTTTAGATTAATGAGTAATAAACCAAGATGGCCAACGTTATACTTTGAGTCGTGCCTTAAGACTCCGTCAACCATAACTGGACACGGGCGGACGCGATGTCATCTGACAGGCATAGTAATGAATAGCTGGGAGGCGCGATGGCGCATCGCGACAGCTTTCTTGGATAGGGGGCATCCCGGCTATGCGGCTCTTGTGATCGCCTTGATGACCATAGGCGCAGCAGTCCCCCTCCTTTTGCTGGTTCTGATGGTTCGGCTGTGGGCTTAGGAGCCGCAAACATTTCCGCAGCTCTCGCGCCTATTGAGCACGAGGGATGGGGCGGGGGCCGGGCAATCGACGCTCGGGGTCTGCACGGGTGGCTGGAGGTGAAAGAGAGCTTCGCCAAATGGCTCCAGTATCGCGTGAAGCATTATGGCTTTGTTGAAGGGGAGGACTTTCAGGGAAAATTCCCCAAAACCCCAACGAAGGGTCGACCCCGCAAGGACTACCTCCTGACCCTCGACATGGCCAAGGAGCTGTCCATGATCGAGCGCACCGATAAGGGCCGGGCGGCACGGCGGTTGCGGCTGAACAGCTTGTTAAGCACCTCGATACTCCTTCGGGAACTTCAGGCGACAGATGGTTTCGGCTATGATGGTCAGGGCTTCGTCCCGGCCCTCGCGCTCGATGAGGGAGACCATCTCCGTGCGGATGGCGGCGACCCGCTCGTCCAGCTTTGCGTTGAAGGCGTCAGCCTTACGGACTAGCTCGTCATGGGACGGCGGCTCAGGGCAGAGCTTCTCGGCAGCCGCTTGCGCCTCCTCCCCCGTCAGGCCAAACAGACCAGCCATCTTGTCGAGCATCTCCTGCGCAACACCGGCTTCGTTCTCGTTCGGGCTGTTAGCCATGGCGGCGAGCTTGTGGATGCGCTCGGCGTCATCGTGGGTGAGCGTGGGGGTGGTGGAGGGCTTTGCGTCGGCCATGGCCTCAAGCGCTGCTTTGACCCCCACGTTAGGATCAAAAGCGCAACCCGTTTCGTTTCTGGCAAGGCGCATGTAATTTTGCGCCATGCGGACGGTGAACGTCAGGTTCGCCTCGCACCACGCTTGGAACTCGCCATGCGCGAGCCCCTTTTTCACCTCCAGCAACTCCTTCCCGGCCTCAATGGCCCAGAGGAGCATCGAGCGGCCCGCAGCGACGGACTTGGAGTGCGCAGCGTTGATGCGGTGTGCGCGGTAGGCCCTGCCCGCTTATCTCAGCCGTAGAATGTCAATCAGGGCGGTGAAGGTCGCTCAGGTGCCTGCGGGGCGCGGAGGGTGACTTTCGGGTTGATTAGGGGCCTACTGGTGCATCGGGTCCGTAGCGATCTCTTCAGGGGACGACATGGCTTCTCGGCGGGCGATGGCTGTTTTCACATCAGCCCTTGTTATAGCTCCTCACAGCCAGCGAAGGCGCGGGCGATATCGCCCTTTCTTGTCGAGGCGCACAACCGCTCGTGGCGCTGGTCCGCTGCGACCTTCTCCTCGCAAACATAATTCTTGCTATTCCGAGCATCAATTTTGATCGTGAAACCGTTGCGGTCAACAAATTCATAGCCGAGCAGGGTGCCGGTGAAAGGGCGGCGCAGCGCGCTGGCCTCATACGTAGTGCTGCTGTCGTCGCAATAGAACAGCTCGGCCTTTTGTGAACAGCCGTGCGCCAGTAGCGGCAATAAGATCAGGAAAAGTCTCTTCATTTTCTGCTCCTAGGTGCATGCCCGAGTAGCGGACAGCGTGCGCGCGGTCACCGCTCTTTCCGCCAATACGCCTCCGGCACCGGCAGGCCCGGATAGTCGATCAGCGCGACCACCTTGGCCTTGCTCTCCAGTTCGGCCTGCCCGCCATAGACGCCGAACGTAAAGCCGGCTTTGGCGTGCCCGACGATCTGCGCGACCTCCTGCTCTGGCACGCGCTGGCGCTCCAACTGCCCCACGAAGTTCTTTCGGAAACTGTGGAACGTCTTCGTCCTCTCGCGGTAGCCCTTCGCAGCCTTGAAGCGGGAGAACTCCTTGCCCGCGTCACCGCCGGGCTTATTGCCGGGCCCCTCGGGTTTCCACTCGGGCCATAAGCGGTCCGTCGGTGCACCCTTGGCCTTTTCGATCAGCCACCATAGCGCCCGATGGACAGGCACGTCCCGGTTGCCAGCTTGGGTCTTGGCGTTCGTTACACGGATGAACGAGACCGGCTCCCTGTGAATGTCCGCGACGGTGAGCGAGGCAATCTCATCCAGCCGCATCCCGGTATATAGAGCGACCAGCATCAGCTCGGTCAGGTCTGCCCGTTTGGGAGGAGGCGAAAACAGCTCCCGCAACTCGTCATCCGACCATGCTACATAGCCCTTGGCGTTCACGCCCGGCCGGAGCGCCCGGTGGTGACCGTCGAACGGGTTCTCCCCGTCACAATGCCCGCGCCGCCGTGCCCAGCCCCAGAACGTCTTGAGTGTCCCCAAGTGGCGATTAACGGTGGCGTCAGCGAGGCCCTTGGGGCGATGGCCATAGGCCTTCTGCAACTCCGCCCACGTCATGTCCTTGGCCCCCGGCTTCCGTGCCCAATTCGGGTCTAGCTGGCGCAGGGCGTCAACGAAGTGCGCGGCATCGGGATCACGGACCCCCCGGATGGGCTTCTTGCCGTAGAAGCGCCCGAACAGGTCGAACGTGGCAAGCATCTGCTGCTCGGTGTTGGTGACCTTGCGGCCGTGCGTGGCCCGCCATGTGGTCATGTAGTCGTCCGCGAGTTCCCGGAAGGATGGCTCCAATGATTTCCGACGGGGCACCGGCAGACCCTGAAGGGATGACTTGGCGTCCTGTAGAGCAGCCAACCGGGCCTCGACGGGCTCCGGCAGATCGTCCTTCCCTTCATACTTCTCCGCAATCTTCTCGATCTCGTGCCCGATCCCGGCCGCGACGGTGTCGCCACCCAGACCCTGAACCTCGAACTCTCCGGCTTCCGCCTGTGCTCGCAGGTCATGGTAGAGTTGCCGCAACTGTGCCGGGGGCAGGCCAGCTAATGGTGAGGGTGCCGGGCTGGCGGGACTGGTGAGCCACTGGAGGCGCAAGCTGGCCTCCCACGCTTCGGCCTGCGCTTGGGCCGCCTTGCTGTCCGTGGTGGAGAGCTTGAGATAGAGGAACTGCTTGCCGCCATAGGCCGGCTCCAGCGCCTTCGGGATGCGGACCTTGGCCTGTAAATGGTGGCCCCGTTTGCGAATGAAAACCACTGATCCAGCCCCTCTGTGTGCCAAGATTGTGTGCCACTTTTGTGGGCCATACCCCGCAGAAATGCAAGGGTTCTAGGTTTTCTGCGGGCTAGAAAGGTGCCTGTCTCCGTCTCCTCTTTCCCCGACCATTTTCTTTCCCAGCCTTGGGAACAACGACGTCCGGCTGAATGCTCAGCCGGCTACCTCACGCTCACATGCGGGTGAAGCGCCAGCGATCAGCGTCGCTCTCATCGGCATCAAAGCGATAGCCGTCACTATCAAAACCGCACATCGCCTCCACATCGATGATGTGATGTTCGCACAGCCAGCGCGCCATCATGCCACGCGCTCGCTTGGCGTTGAAACTGATGAAACGTGGGCCATTGGGACCCGGCTCCCGGAATTCGACCTCGATGACGCGAACGCCCGTCAATTTGCCCGCAACCGCTGCGAAATATTCCTGACTGGCGAGATTGAGCACGACACCCGATCCCTCCTCCTCGACCTGTGTCAGCAGCAACTGGGCGATACGCTCGCCCCACCAGTCGGTTAGCCGCTTGTGGCGTGGTGCCCAGCGCGTTCCCATTTCCAGTCGATACGGCCGGATCGCATCGAGCGGGCGTAACAGGCCATATAGCCCCGACAGCATCCGCACATGATTTTGTGCGAACGCAATGCCTGCCTCGTCCAGCGAATATGCCTCGAAGCCCGTGTAGACATCGCCAGCAAAGGCAAACAATGCCGACCGCTCGGGCAGATTGGCAAAATCGCGAAAACGCTCCGCATTGAGTTTGGCAAGACGCGGCGAGATATGCATCAGCTCCGCGAGCCGCTTTTGCGAAAGATTGGCGGCCGATCTGGCCAGATTGCACGCTTCTTCGGCGAAATATGGTGTTGTGGGAGTAAGCGGCGGCAGCGCGCGCTCAAAGTCGAGCGTCTTGGCGGGGGACAATAGAGCAATCATGCCCGCCTCCGTAGCGACGGCGAACTGCTGCGTCAAAACGTCCTCCTCCCTCTCCCAGTCCGAATGCGCCACGCCCTCAAGCTCAAACCCGGCAACAGTCGGGCCGTAAATGATCGCCATATCGCCAAACCGAACCACGTCTGTCTTGACGCAGATGCTTTCGATGGATGGCATCCTGCTATTGGTCGCATGAGCCATGGGTGGCCAAGGCCGATCACCCTCACCTCACCGGCTCGGGTCGCCGCGATTGCCGGTCGATGGTGCGAGCGCTATGCTCCACCGCAACTGGAGACTGATTATGACCGAACCCCTGACCGGTGGCGTCCATCATCTCGGCCTGGCCGTGCCCGACCTCGATGCAGCGCAACAGTTCTTCACCGATGCCCTTGGCTGGACGCTGGTGGGTGGCGATCCTGCCTATCCCGCGACCTTCGTTACGGACGGACGCCTCATGCTCACGCTGTGGCGCATCGCCGATCCGTCGCATGCGACCGGCTTCGATCGCAAAACCAATGTCGGCCTTCATCATCTGGCACTTGCGGTGGCTGATGATGCATCCCTGATGACCGTCTTTGAGCGATTGCGCCATTATCCGGGCGTCGAAATCGAGATTGACCCAGGCTTCATCCGTGGCAATGCCGGCGCCCGCCATTTCTTCTGCACCATGCCCGGTGGTGTGCGGGTCGAATTTGCCACGCCCTTCACTTGAGAGACGGATATCATCAGCAACCAGACGCCTTCTGACCGGCTGGCCAGCGGCCCGGCATGACGACCTTCGAGCAATTGCTGGAAGAGGTCCGTCACTGCCGTCGCTGTGCGGACGATCTGCCCCTCGGTCCGCGGCCAATCTTCCAGATGGCGCCATCCGCGCGGATTTTGATCACAAGTCAGGCACCGGGGACCAAAGCTCATATCTCCGGCCTGCCCTTTTCCGATCCGTCCGGCGACCGCCTGCGTGCCTGGCTGGGAGTGACCGAGGAAGAATTTTATGATCCGGGCAAGATAGCGATCCTGCCGATGGGTCTATGCTATCCCGGTCGGGCAAAAAATGGCGGTGATGCGCCACCGCGCCCCGAATGCGCCCCGCTATGGCGCGCCCGGTTGCTGGAGCGGCTGCCCGCCGTGGACCTGACATTACTGGTGGGGATCTATGCCCAGAACCATGTGCTGGGGCCCGGCACGATGACCGACCGGGTCCAGAATTTCCGCGCCTATCTGCCAGACTATTTCCCGTTGCCGCATCCCTCGTGGCGATCGCGACACTGGGCGACGACACATCCCTGGTTCGAGACCGATGTGCTGCCGGAGCTACAAGCGCTGGTTCGTCGGATTTTGGCTCGCCCGTCCTGAGACCGCACCGCCGGTTGCTGTGCCCGACCTGATCGAACACCGTCGCCCAACGGGCATCGCGCGGGCCGGGCACAACGGCCTCATCCAAATGCCATCGTGCAGGCGCCACGATAAAGTCGTCGTGGTGACGATATCATCGTGCCACGCGCAGCAACAATTTTGAGGATGGTGAGCCGGGCGGGGTTCGAACCCGCGACCTCGCGATTAAAAGTCGTGTGCTCTACCGACTGAGCTACCGGCCCTTCCAAGCGGAGCGCATAGCGGCAGATAGTTGGCACGGCAAGCCGGAAGGGAGCCGAAGGATTTTATCCCGGCATTTCGGGCAGAGATTGCCCCGTCCCGCTTCTCGTCAGGCCAGGCACGTCTCTGAAAAAGCATCGATTAACTGCCCACGTCGCAGGCCTGAGTGGCCGTCAACGCGGCAATCAGATACGAATCATACGGGATTCGCGACACGGCCCGCCCAACCTCTGCGTCATTGTGCTCCCGCAGCGGATAGCCAGCGCTTCAATCGCTGGCGCAACGCCGGACTGTGCAGGCAAGCGCCGCCGGCCAGGCCGATGAGCGCGCCCACCACCGTATCGGCGAGCCGGGCCGTGATCAGGCCGGAGCTATTCGCCAGCCCGAGTGTCGAGGCTTCGGCCAGCAGGATAGCCACTGGCGTGATGAAAATGGCAGCAAAGGCATAATGCCGCACGATCGCCGTCTCGATCAGGAAGGTGAGCAACGTGACGGTGATGGCGACCGCCCACGGATCAGCGGCATAACGCACCAGCAGCCATGTAAGGCCAAGGCCGATCATGGTGCCGACAATGCGCTGGATCTTCCGGTTCCAGACCGCCCGCAGATTGACCCCCTGGATGACCGCGAGACAGCTCACCGGCGCCCAATAGGGTTTCTCGATGCCAAGAAACTGCGCGGCCCCCAGCGACAAGGCAACGAACAGACCGATGATGAGCGCCTCGATCAGCACGCTGTCGAGCAGGTCGGTCGGCCGCCGCAGCACAGGCACAGGCGCGCGGAACCGCAATATGTGCAAACTGTAGACGAAGCCAATCAGGACCGCCCCCATGGTGCCGAGCGTGAACAGGCCCAGCTTGGCCGCAACGCCTGCAAGGTCGCCCGGCGTATAAGCGCCGATCGTCGTCGCCATGACGAAGAAGAGCGGACCGGGCGGCCCGACGCGATAATAACGGCAGGCCATCGTCACGAGCACGGCGACCAGCGCGATGACCGGCAGGCGGGCCTCGGGCACGAGGTGAGTGAGTTGCCCCAGCGCGTAACATGCCGTCATCCCGAATGCGGCCGCCATCAGCGTAACCATCCGATGATCGAGCCGGGTCCGCGGAATATAGATCATTGTCATGGCGCCGATGGACGCCAGCGCCGCCTCACGCAGTTCGCCCAGCCAGGCGCCGATGACCATTGGCAAGCCAACCGCCATGGCAACCGCAAAAGGCAGCTCCCATGGCCGATCACTCCGCTTGACGGTGATCAGGTCGCGCAGCTCGCGCCGGACGATCGCGCGAAGGGAGCCGAGACGAGGCGACTGGGGCATAGGCTCGGACATCGCCTCCTGCCTAGCCGTGCCGGGGCGAGAGGTCTACCGCCGCATTGCAGTCAGCCGGCGTCAGCATGCAGATCGGCCGGTCGATGGCCACCTTACTCCCCGCAAGCCCGGCGCATGTCGTGGCGAACCCGCCTGCCTTCTCCCGTCCGGCCAAAACCACCGCTTCCCTTGCGGCCGCTCGCGAAGCACGGCTAGCGTGCGGCTAGCGGGAAGCGGCGCTGGCCTTCAGATAAGCGGCGATATCGTCAATATCCCGATCACTCAGTTCGGCCTTGCGAAACATCGGCATGGCCCCCACGCCCTGACGGACGAAGAGACGCAGGATATCGGCATTGAGGTCGGTGCGCTTCTCCAGCTCGGGCGGTTGCTCGCCCTGATATTTGAGCACCAGCGCCGCGGTGCCGGGCAACCGGGGGGAGCCGTCGTCTCCGGGGCCGGCCCCGTGACAGGGCGCGCATTGATGCACGAACACCCCATGGCCGCGCGCGACCGCATCGCCGGTTCCCGTCGCCTGCCCGGCTGCCGACACGGCGCCCGTTGCGGCGAACAGGAGGCCGATGCCGACAAGACCTGCGATCAGGCCACCATGAAAGCCAGAGCTCATGATTTACGGAACCTTTTTGGCCAGATGCCGCCCCGTCCGGGCGCGATGATGCCGTCCGGATCGATCCCGTCCTTCAGCATCTCATGGAAGCGGCGCAGGGCGTGATTGTTGAAACTGTAAGTATCGGACACCGCATCCTGATAGATTGGCGCGGCACGGTAATCGCCCCAGCCATGCTCGGCGGCGACCGCGACGGCCTTGTGCATCGCCCGGTCGACCATGGCGTTATGAGCCGGATCGCTACGCCGGATCGGCGGCGCGAACACCATCTGGAAGGCATGGCTGTGCCAGTGAAGCGGCGCGGTCGTTGCATTGAAATAGCTCGGCAATGTGTCGAACTCACGCAGCGCGTCACACATCACCCGCTGCATCTCGAACACCGCCTCCCCCGTGCGCGGCAAGACGGGGAAGAAGCCGAGATGCCCATCATCCCGCACGATCTTCCACATCCCCAGACTGGGCACCCCCAGCGCCCCATGGCGGCGGATGCTGGTGCGATAGGGCTGGGTCATATTCTCCATCTGCGTGGCCGTTGCAGGTAGCGCAAAGGCATCCCCGTCAATCGCCCGGGCACCGGGGATCGCGGAGAGAATACGCTCCTTCGCATAGGCCCAGTTGGCCGCAGTGGTCGCCTCGGGGCCGAAAAATTGCAGGTCCACCTGCCAGCTCGGCAAGCCGGCGGCGCTGGCGGCGGCGTCCATATCACCATCGCTCGGCCCGCCCGCCCGGGTGGCGAGCGCGGCGAAATCGGGCTTGGCCATCAGCGCCTGTAACGGGCTGGCATAGATGATCTCGCCGCACAGCATGGAGTCGTTGAGATAATTGCAGATCTCGACCAGCCTCACCAAATCCCGCCGCCGCGGCACGGTGACGAGCCCGGTGCGGTAATGGTCCGGCCGTGGATACAGCCGGAAACCCATCTTGGTCACGATGCCGAAATTGCCCTGCGCGAACAGGCCGCTGGGATCCGGCCCGAAGCCATATTGATACTCCTGCCAGCTTTTCGAGCCGGGCAGCGCGCCCATGCCGGTGCGCATCAACGCGCCATCGGGCAGCACCACCTCCATGCCGCAGCTCGCGCCGAAATGGTCCCGGAATGCCGCCATGGTATAGCCGATGCCGCGCTCCAGCGAGTTACCGATCGGGCTGCCCCAGCCGGGATCAGGGCAATCAATCATCAGCTTGAGGCCCTTTTCCTCGATCGCGCGATAGAGATCGAAATAGGAAACGCCCGGCTCGACCAGCGCAAAGGCACGCGCCTCATCCAGTTCCAGCACTTTATTGAGGCGCTTGAGGTCAAGCACGATGCTGCCGGTGACATTGGGCGACGGGCCGCCATATCCGAAATTCTTGCCGGTCGAGATGGGGAAGAGCGGAATGCGATATCGGGCCGCAATCCGGACGATGGCCTGCACTTGCACGACATCGGCCGGGGCCAGCGCGGCGGATGCCCTGCGCTCCTGCGCAGTGTCCCACACCGGCGAAAAACTGTCGCGATAGGGGCCGAGATCATCCTCGCTGCTAAAGACCCACTCGGCGCCGATCGCCTGACGGAACTCGATCAGGACCTTGGCGAAATCGGCAGCGGAGAGATCGGGGGGCAGGATCGCCATGTGTCAGGATACCATCGCAGGATGAACGGGCGCGATCGCCCAGTGGATAAGAGCGGGCCGGCTCGCGCTGCGCGGCGCGACCTCCTGCCGGTGGACGACCCGGCGGCCGCGGTCCCAGGCGAAATGTTCGAGAATGAACAGCACATCCTCGCCGGTCACGCCTTCCAGCGCGAAGCCCGGCTTGCGCCATGCCGGATCGAGTGTCTCAACCCACAGCCGTGTCACATCGCCATCGGTGACGAGTCGGGGCAGATCACGCAGCAGGCCGGCCAGCGAGACATCGAACCGCCGATCAACGACCAGCGCCTGCGGTTGCGCGGGGGCGATCATCGCGCGCGCGGGAAAGGACATGAGCAGCGGTGCGGCCGCGCCCATTTTGAGCATGTCACGCCGATCAATCATCTGCCCCTCCCCGCTCCCCACGAGCGCCGTCAAGATGAACGGTTCGTCCATAAACGATCATGTCCAGATCGCGGTCAATAGCAACGCCCGCCGCATCCCGACGGTCGAATTACACACTCGTGTAAAATCGACAAAGCGAGTGGTCAAGGCGAAAGAGCGGCTTTCTCGAGGCGTGGCGGCGCTGCTAGATAGCGCCATGAACGAAAACCTCCATGGCGCGCACTCCCCCTCGCAAACACGCGACCGGCTGCTCCATGCGGCCGAGATTCTCGTTGTGCGCGATGGTATGGTCACGCTGAGCGTGCGCCGCATCGCGGCTGAAGCGGACGTCAATTCCGCGCTCATCCGCTATTATTTCGGCGACACGGACGGGCTTCTGCGCGAGCTGGCGCATCGCAACGCCGTGCTGATCGGCACCGCGCGGACCCGCCTGCTGGACGAACTCGACAAACAGCCTGCCCCGGATCTGGCCGCGAGCATTGATGCGCTCGTGCTCCCGCTCTGGGCCCCGGCGGCCATGTCCAACCGGCACCGCGCCATCATCGTGCTGGACGAGATTTTCGCGCGGGCCGATGCATCGCTTCACAAGGCGATCTGGGCCGAATTCGCGCAGGGCGTGCAACGCGTCACGCAGGCGCTGGCACAAGCGCTCCAGACGAGCGACATGACCGCGCTCGCCTGGCGCATTCGGTTTGTCACCGCCGCCGCGCTCGATATCCCGCCACGCGCGCCGCGCTCGGGCGAGGCGCTCAGCAGCCCCTACCGCCCCGAAACCACCGAGGAAGAGCGCCTCGCCCAGTTCCGATTATTTGCCCGGCAGGCCCTGAGCGCTCTGTAAGAGGCGCCTCAATTGGTGATATGGGCGTGCAGCACGGTGTAGGGCGGCTGGAAATAGTCCAGCACCTCACCCGCTGCCCGGCCCACGCGGCTACGGCTGTTCTTGAAGAAAAGCTCGCGCAGGTTGACGCCGACCCCGACGAAGATCCGGCGTTTGGGTTCGATACCCGCCGCGCGGTCCTCATTGGTGAAATCCTTGCCATAATAACCGGCGTGCAGCTCCAGGTAACGCAACGCCCCCTTCTCAAGGGCCTTGAAACCAGCAAATTTAAGCGCAAAGAAATAGCGCTGCTGCTGGAAATGGCGCTTGCCCTCCACCGTGATAATGTCCGAATTCGGTTCGATCATCAGCCGATAGTCGAGCTTCTTGTCCAGCCCCGGCACCGTATTGCGGAGCAAGGAAAAGCCGGAACCGAGCGTATTGAACGCCACATCTTCCCACGACCAGCCGGCGCTACGCTCAATACTGTCCCAGAACTCCGTGTATAGCATCGTCGCCGAACCCAGGGCCGCAGCGGTGAGCGCAATGCCCGGTGCATCGCCCGTCTTGTATTTCAGGCGGCTATAGATCAGGTCGGAAATGACATAGGCGCTATAGGCATGGGCCAGCTTGTCCATGCCGAGATTTCTCGTCGATTTGCCGAACCAGCCTTCCTTGTGAAAATGCGGGGCCGTGGCGTCTTCGAACAATTTGGGCCCGTTGATCGCCGTATAATAGGCCACGATCGCGCCCATCTCCCATTTGACCGCGCCAAGCTGACGCCCAAAGCCCCGGAATTGGGCGGGATCGGGCCGATCGTCGCCAGCAGGGGCGATCATCCTGTCCGGTGGCCCATAGCCGAGGGATGTCGCCGCCGGCCCCTCAGCCCTATCGCCGATCGGTGGTTCGACCTGTGCCTGTGTCTGCGCCTGTCCCTCCGCTTGGGGAGCCGACAGATCCGCCGGCGCATCCTCAAGTCGAAAATCAGTGATCGCACTCGTCTCGGTCGCCTCGGCCTGTTCCGCCAACGCCGGCTGCGGCATCGCGCCAGCCATGACGACACCGGTTGCAAACCAGCAAATCGAGCGACGAGCCATGATAGATATCAGGACAGGAAGTGGTGCCTTTATCAACTCGGCAGGATCTTTCGCTGAACGATCAGAATGAAACAATAAGACTTTAGGATACTGAAACAAAGTTGCCCACTCCTGCAAGAGTGTGACTTTCCCCTGCGCCAATCAACTCATCGCCGTTATGGCTCACCTCAACCCGTTCCACTTTTGCGACGGATTGATGACACTCCGCATCTCCCCAATTTTCATGCCATGAATGAGGGCGCGCAACTGCCATCCCTTGGCAGGAATGCACTCCCATTGAAGGATCAGCGGCGCCAAATTCATGACCATGCTCCATTCCAGACGTCCGGGCCCATGGGCTGCCAGCGATCCTGTCCCACTGGACCGGGCCGCGTTGCCGCGTATTGGCGTCATCAGCAATCTGCGCAGCCATCGTCATGGCGGCGTGCTGCATCGGTCATTTGATCCACCGCGGGCTGTCACCATTCGCCACGCTCCGGAAAACCGCGAAGCGCTGGATCTGGCAATGCGTGATTTCGTGCGGGAAGCTGTCGACCTCATCGTGATCGACGGCGGCGACGGGACCGTGCGCGAGGTCATGAGCGCCGCTCAACGGGCCTATAAGGGCCACCCGCCGCGCCTCGCTGTCTTGCCCGCGGGCAAGACCAACGCGCTCGCCATGGACCTTGGCATCCCCGACAGTTGGTCGCTTACGGACATCGTCGCAGCCCATCGTGCCGATCGCGTCGCGTGGCGCAGCCCCATCCATATTCGCTGGGGCCACGGCCGGCATCCCGAGCAGCTTGGTTTCATCTTCGGCTTCGGTGCTTATGTGCGCGCGACCATGCTCGCGCAGCGCGTGCATCGCCGAGGCGGGTTCAACAGCTTGGCTGTGCTCCTCACCTTGGGCTGGGCGCTACTACGGACGGTGCTGGGTGGATCGCGCAGCCCGTGGACGCGCGGCGACACCATCCGCACCTCGCGCGACAATGTCGATATTGTCAGCGAGAATATCTACCTCATCTTCGGTTCCTCCCTGCACCGCATGCCGCTCGGTCTGCGCCCTTTCGGCCAACCGCGCGATGGTCTTAAGTTTCTCGCCATGAAGGCCCCGCCGCGCCATTTGCTGCGCTCCCTGCCGCGATTGCTCTGGAGCGATCAGTCGGCCCGGCTGGAGCAGGACGGTTTTGTCCGCCGCGATGTGGAGCAGGTCACTCTCTCGATCCGCAAGAGCTTCATCCTCGATGGCGAACGCTTTCCCGGCGGCAACCTCACCATCGCGCGCGGCGCTCCCATCGCCTTCCTGGTGCCATGAGTGACCTTGCAGCGCTGGTGGCTCGAGAACTCCAGCGCCCTGTCACCGCCGATATTGCCACCTTGGCCACGCAGTTGCGACAGCAACTGGGCGGCGCGGCCGTGCTGTTCTACGGATCAGCCTTGCGCACCGCCAACCTCGACGGTGTGCTGGACTTTTACGTGCTGCGCGACGAGGCGGAGCGCACCGGGCCGCCCTGGGCCTTCCTCTGGCCCCATGTGAGCTATCATGAATGCGAGATTGGCGGCCGGATCATCCGCGCCAAGGTCGCGACCATGGGGATCGGAACATTTGCGGCAGCGGCAACCGGCCATAGCCTGGATACGACCATATGGACCCGTTTCGCCCAACCCGCCCGCCTGCTCGTGCCCGTCTCGACCAGGGTCGCGCAGGCTATTGCCGATGCGGTCTGCGCCTGCGTGCGCACCGCCGCGCGGTTCGCCGGTGCGCTCGGCCCGGACTCCGGCAGCGCGGACGACTATTGGCTGGCCCTGTTCGCCCATACCTATCGTGCGGAATTGCGGATCGAGTCGCATGATCGGGGCCGCTCCGTCCTGAGCGGCGACCCGGCCTATTATCGCGACGCACTCCGGCTGGCATGGCGCGATATCGGCCTGATCGGCGACGCCGACACCGCCCGCCTGCATCCGACAATGGATGCTGCGCCGCGCCGTCTGTGGCAACGGGCCTGGCGGCGGCGGGCCATCGCGGCAAAACCGCTCAACGCCTTGCGCCTTCTCCGCGCCGCCCGCACCTTTGATGGCGCGGCGCGCTATGCGCTCTGGAAGATCGAGCGGCACAGCGGCATTGCCATCGCCCTCACGCCATGGCGCGAACGCCATCCGATCCTCGCCGCGCCCGGCATATTATTCCATCTCTGGCGCGTGGGGGGGCGATGAACCGCACGGTCCTGATCCTCGCCGGCAGCCGGCCGGAGGGCGACCCGCTCGCCGCGCATGAGGGGCTCCCTGCAAAGGCGCTTATCCCACTGCACGGCCCACCGATGCTGGCACGGGTTGTCGCGGCGGTGCGCGCGGCCGGTGAGAATGCAATCATGGTCTCCGCCTCGCAACCGACGGTCACGGCGCTCGCCTGCTCGCTCGGTTGCGCGGTCGCACCGGCGCGCGATGGTCCGAGCGAGAGCGCGGCCGAAGCCTTCCGCCAATGCGGTGCCCCCATGCTGCTGACCACAGCCGATCATGCCCTGCTCGATCCGCAATGGGTGCGGCATCTCATCGCATCGCATCCGCCCGGTGCGGACATCAGCGTTCTGCTCGCCCGGCGCGAGACGATCGAGCAGGCAGCCCCGGGCACGCGGCGAACCTATCTGCGCTTTGCCGATGGCCAATGGTCGGGCTGCAATCTCTTCTACCTCGCAACCCCCGCCGCCGGCGCAGCGCTGGATTTCTGGCGACAGGTCGAGCGTGACCGCAAGCGGCCATGGCGCATCGCCGCGCGTCTCGGACCGGGACTGTTATGGCGCTACTGGCTTGGCCGTCTCACCGTGCACGACGCGATCGTCCGGCTCGGTCAGCGCGCGGGTCTCCGCGCAGCCGTCGTCGAGAGCCCCTTCGGCCTTGCCGCGATCGACGTCGACAGCCCGGCCGATCTGGCGCTGGTGCGCACGCTCATTGCGCGCCGTGAAGCGGCGCATAGCGCGCCAGCGCAATCCCCAGAAACAGCGCCGCCAGCCCCGCGCCCAGCAGCACGCTGACGCTCGCCCCCCATGCGCCAAACAGCGGGAGCAGCAGCGCCATGGCAGCAAACTGGATCGCCACCGCACCGCCACGCGCGAGGATGATCGCCCCCGCCCGCCGCACGCTGAGCAGGATCGGCTCGAATGCCGCCGCCGCCAGCTCCACGCAGCCCGCCCCGGCCAGCCAAAGCAGCAGCACATAACCGTCCCCGAAGGCGCTGCCACCAATCAGCGTGAGCAGCGAACGACCGGCCATCACCACGACCAGCATCACCACTGCCGCCCCCGCGAAACTCCCCAGCGCCATCCGCCCGACCAACCGCCAAAACCCCTCGCGCGACACCCGGTGGATCGAGCGCACAATTTCCGGGAAGGCCGCGCGCATCACCAATGTTGAAATTTTGGACAGGGCATTGGCCATCTGCATCGCAAGGCGGAACGCCCCTGCCGCCGCCGGCCCATCGAAACCGCCGACCAAGAGCAAAGGCACCTGCCGGGCGGCAAGGCCAAGGCTCGACTGGAGATTGGTGCTCCACATGAAGCGCCATATGCCGACATTCTGCACCAGCGCATCCCGCCAGCTGAATGGCTGTCGGCGCAGCGCCGCGCGATCGGCCGTGCGCAGGGCCAGCAGCCAGCAGACCACGGCCGTGAGCAGCTCTGCCAGCGCATAAGCGAGCAGAAACCCCTGAATGGTCGGCCAGAATATCAGCGCCGCAAGCGACCCAAGCAGTCGGCCGACCGGTTGCACACTATCGGCCAGTGCCGCGCTGTCATAGCGATCGCGGAGGCGCAGCAACCCTGTCGGCGTCGAGCGCAAGGCCAGCAACTGGACGGCGGCATAACCAAACGCATAGGGCCGCACATCATCACTCAGGCCGAACGCACCGCCCCACAGCGCAAACAGCAGGGCGACCCCGGCCATACCGAGCGCAGCGCTGGCCAGTTCCATGCGGATCGCCGCCTGAACGAGCCGGACCATGGCCGAGCGATCGCCCCGTGCTTCATGCTCCAGACCATATTGGACGATGATCTTCCAGGTCTCGAAACTGACGAGGACCGCCAGCATCTGCGCAGCGCTGGTGATGAGTGCGAACCGCCCGAAATCCGCTATCCCCAATGTGCGGGTGATAATGCCGATATAGATGAGAGACAGCGCCGCCATCAACCCGTTACTTGCCAGCAGCCAGCCAAGATTGCCGGCCAGGGCCTGCCACCAGCGGCGCGGAACCGGCGAGGCCGGCGCGCGCCCGCTCATGAGTCGGCCAGCGCCATGATGGCCGCAGCCGCCCGCTCGGATGCGGTGCGCGCGGGATCATGCGAGATGGTGTCGGCCAGCAGGCTTTCCTGTCGCCCGCGATACATGGGCAAGCGCTCGGCAAAGGCCGGCAGAAGATCGGCCAGCGCCCCGGCGGACGTGACGACATCGCCAGCCTCCCATGCCGGATAGCACCCCTCGCGCGAGCGCCGGTCCTGCGAAAATCTGTCGATGAAAAAAGCCGGGCGCGGCCGGATCAGAAACTCGTAAATCTGGCTCGACACATCACCAATATAGGCATCCGCCGAGAGGGTGTAGCTCATGTCCACCAGCCGCTCGCTGCCGGTGTCGACAAGGATATTGGGGGCCTCGCGCCACGTCGGCAGAATATCCGGTCGCCGCCGCATGGTCCGATATTCCGGCGACACATGCCATTTTTTGCGAAACAGCATGATGTGCGGCGCAAAAATCAGGTTGAAGGCTCGCCCGGCGCCGTGCGCAAACCAGTCGAGCAACGTCGGCCCTTCATCATACCAACTCGACAGGAAGGGATCGAAATGCGGATTGTAGAGGAAGACGGGACGATCATTATCGAACCATCGCCGCGTCCGCGCGCGCGCCACGCTGTCGAATTTGGGATAGCCCACCACGCATAATTGTTCCGGGGTGGCGACACCGCGCGCGACCAGTTCCCGCGCGGTCTTCTCCCCCGCGACCAGCATCCGGTCGAAACCGGCCTTGGCGGCATGGAAGGTCACCGCCCGATCCCCTGCGCCGTGCGGCACATGGACAAACCGCGTGCGCGCCTCCCCTGGCGCCTGCTTGCTCTGCAATCGCAGGCAGGTCCGCTCCGTGCTCACCAAGATATCGCAATCCAGCAGGGCGCGCGCATGATAGTCGAGGGTCGCCAGCCGCCGTGCCGGGGCAATCCGGTTGGGCAAGCGCAACACCCGGTCCAGCCACGGCGGCAGGCTGATATCCAGCCATGTGACGCCGGCCGCCCCGTCCTCGCCAAGCAACGCTTCAAGATGGCGGCGAATGGCGGGAAGCCCCGTCGCGCAGATGATCTCCACCTCCGGCCCCATCACCTGCAAGGCGCGCACCACCCCGCCCAAATGGGCGATCTGATGCGGCGCATCATGGTTGAACAGGAAAAGGATGCGGCCCATGTTCATTGAATTGCGATTGCCTATGCCGGCGCCTGTTGCAAGCGTCGCCTGCGGCGCGAACACGCCAGCATCGTTCCGGGCAAGGCGACATCCCGCGCGGTTGCCGTGTCGAAGGTGCCCGGTCGAAAACGACGATCCTGCGCAATATCGCATTCAAGATCAGCACAGCGGAGCAGGAGAGACAGCCGTGGAGGCCGGATATCGCCCGCCGCTCTCCAACGGCGGGGCGGCCGCCTGCGTGCCTAACCCGATACAAGACGCAGATCGTCCACGCGTCCTTGACCCAGCGCTGCCTCAGCCGAATGTAAAGCTGAACGCCTGAACGCCGGGATCAAGAAATTCGATCGCGAAGAGATGCTCCTCACCGGCCTTTGCAAGACGCACGAGTTGATAGAGCCGCTCGCCGTCTACCACTCCATTGCCCGCCGCGTCGACATCCACGCCCGCATTCGCACCCGGCGCCTTGCCATCGATCGTCACGCGGAAGCGGATCGGTTTCCCATCCTTTCCGGTGCCGAGAACCAGATGCAGGTCACGGGCACGGAAGCGATAGAGTATCCGTCCCCCCGCCGCCGCCAGCACGGCATCTTCGCGGCCCACCGTCCACGTCCCGGCAAGGCCCCACTGGTTCAGTTCAGCGGGGCTGGCCGTGTAGGTCGCCGCCGCGTCGCGCACCGTCGCGGGCTGCGAAACGGAACGGTCACTCCGGGCATAACCGATATAGGTTTCCGGCGAACGCCCCTTGGCACCGGCGGCCGCCTCCACCCCCACGGCGTTCACCTCCACCATGCCATCGAAGGTCCGGCCCGGCTTCGCTTCGGCCAGCAGGCGCTGGATCACCCGTTCAGAACCGGCATAGTCGCCTTCGCCGAAATGATGATGGCGAATGCGCCCTTCCGCATCGATGAAGTAATGCGCTGGCCAGTATTTATTCTGGAAGGCGCGCCAGATGCGGTAATCATTATCGATTGCCACCGGATAATTGATGCCCAGACTGGCCGCCGCCTTGCGAACATTGGCAACATCTTTCTCAAAGGCGAATTCCGGTGTGTGGACGCCGATGACGACCAGCCCGTCCGGCCCATATTTCTCCGCCCAGGCCCGCACATAGGGCAGCGCGCGGATGCAGTTGATGCAGCTATAGGTCCAGAAATCAACCAGCACGACCTTGCCTTTGAGCCCTTCGCGCGTGAGTGGCGGGCTGTTGAGCCAGGCCACCGCGCCATCGAGCGGCGGCATCGGCCCTTCATCGGCCAGCGTCGCATTCTCGTCGCCGCCCTGCTGCTGCGCCGGGCTGTTGATGCCAAAGCGCTGCATCAGGCCCTCTTCCACCCGCGTCGTGCCAGCGAGCGAGACCCGGGAGAGAAAGCCCGTATCCACCCCCAGCGCAATCAGCACGACAGCAACGAGCACCGCCGCACCGACCGCGCGCCGCACCCACTCGCCAACACCGAGCGACTTCTTCATCATCCGGAACAGCCGGCCACCGACCAGCAGCGCCAGCGCAAGCGAGGTCGCCGCGCCCAGTGCATAGGCCATCAGCAGCAGGCTCGTGCCCACGCTCGCCCCCTGCAGGGCAGCGCCGGTGAGCACCAGCCCAAGGATCGGCCCTGCACAAGGCGCCCAGAGCAGCCCTGTCGCGATACCGAGCAACAAGGATGCGCCGATGTTGGAGCCTTCGGTATCGGCCTGCGCGGACAGGCGCGATCCCCAGCCGACCAGCGGCCGGGTGAGCCGATCGGCCAGCCCGGGCAACAACAACGCAAGACCGAACAGCGCCAGCAGCACCAGTGCCGCAATCCGCCCATATTGATTGGCCTGCACCGCCCAGCCGCCGCCCACCGCAGCGAGAGTCGCCACCACCATGAACATCAGCGCCATGCCGACCAGCATCGGCAGCCCGTTGGTGAGGAAGGGCCGGCCGGCCCGCGCAAAAACGAAGGGCAGAACCGGCAGGATGCACGGGCTGATAATCGTAAGAACGCCGCCAAGATAAGCAAGGATATAGAGGATCATGCATGCAACTCCCTGCCTTGACTGACCGCTCTTCCGGCCCGCTGCCCCGCCGTCCGGCGCCTGCGCCACCTGATCGCAGCCCCCGGCGGCCCAACAGCCGATCCCGCCGGCATGGCCGGGGCCCGGTTGCTTTCCATGGGCCGGACAACGCCTGAGCCTGACAAAACGGCCGCCTGACTTCCTTCCTATGACCGATCAGCCGTGATTGTTCAACGCGCGGCTTTGCGAGAAAACCCGTCCCTGACCAAGGCCCGCCGCAGGGCAGAACGATGTCCTCTCAATCGCTCAAGCGGCAAATCATCGTTAATATGGAAACATTGTCGGCAAACTGAAACCGGCAGTCATGGCCGGCCGAATCGGGGCCTCTGGCGCCCCGATGGTCAGATCGCACATGGCGCCCCACGGGCCTCCCGCGCATCAAGCCCGGTGACCGCCGCCTCGGCGGCAATCCCAACCATTTGATATTAAATGATTTATGCAGACGCCTGACAGCCGTCGCGATCCCGGCGGTCAAATGTTAACAAGGTTTACGTCTGATTAAGTATAATCTATTCAAGGGCATGTCGGAGTAAATTCCGGCGCATAACAGGAGTCGTCAATGGTTAATGATCAGGTCCTCGTTGAGGAACTCAACGAGCAGGAAATCGAAGCAGTTGCTGGTGGTCGCAAGAACACCGAAGGCCTTACCGGCCCCCGCGGCTGATTGAATTGCCGGGCGGGAGCAAGCGTTTCGCTGCAGTCCTGCCCGGCTCCCTAATGACGGCTTATATCACCGTGAAATATGCCGGATGATATAAGCTCGAGCGCAGCTTTGGCGGCGCGTCGCCGGATAGTTCACATAGCCTTGATGCTAGAACCAGGCATCGGCAGCGGCGGGTATCCCCGCGGACAATCATTCTTGCCCCCCTCTATGCCGGTCAAAAGTCATCACCGGTCACATGTCCGCAAATTAGCGGTAGCCCTTGCGCCTTATACCGACCTAGAAGTCCTCGCGGGGGCGTAGGGCATGCAACTTTTCAGACAACAGGCGATCGATCATCAGCACCGTCTCTATGGTGAGGTTCTGCTTGTAAAACCGCTGCGCTGGTCAATCATTCTCGCGCTATTTATCGTCCTTTTTGCCACCGTTGCGGTCTTTCTCGCAGGGGGCCGCCACAGTGAGACGATCACGGCCAGCGGCACCAGCCTGTCGGCCGAGCGCGTGGCCTTGACCGTTCCCGCATCGGCGCTGGCCAGCATCACCGTGGGGCAACCCGTCCGCCTTCTTCAGGCCGCCGCCTCCGGGCGAGGCAGCGATATTTTCCACGCCGTGATCGAACATATTCCTCCCGCGCCGTCGCCCAACGCGCCGGTCACTGCCCGATTGATCCGGCAAACGCGCCAGCCAGCCTCGCTCCTTACGCCCGGCGCCGCGATCGATGCCCGGATCGTCCTTGCGTCCCGGCCGTTGCTGCAATGGATGATCAGCCCGCACGCCGGTGAAGCGGCGCCATGAGCCTCCTGCCCGCCAATCTCTCAGGCCGGAAACGGATCAGCCCGATCCGGCAGACGGAAGCCGCCGAATGCGGCCTTGCCGCCCTTGCCATGGTGGCCAACTGGCACGGGCATGATGTCGACCTCAACTCATTGCGGCTGCGTTTCGGCGTCAGCGCGCGCGGCATCGGCCTGCGCCAACTCATGCAGACGGCGGACGCGATGCATCTGGTCGCGCGCCCGCTCAAGCTCGACCTTGATGGCCTGCAGATGCTCCATCTTCCCGCCATCCTGCACTGGGACCTCAATCATTTCGTGGTGCTGGAGCGGGTCGATCGCGGCCGCGCCTATATTGTCGATCCGGCTGGCAGCGCGCGCTGGTATCCATTTGACGAGCTCGGTCGCCACTTCAGCGGGGTCGCGCTCGAGTTGCGCCCCTCGCATGATTTCCAGCCGGTCCAGGGCAAAAGGCGGCTGCGGTTTCGTGACCTGTGGAGCGGCATGACCGGCTTTCGCCGCGCGCTGATCCAGACCATCCTGCTCAGCGTCATCATGCAGGTCTATGTGCTGGCGACCCCTTATTATCTGCGCACGGCCGTGGATGGCGTCCTGCCAGCCTTTGACGAGGGCCTGCTCATCACCCTGGCGGCCGGCTTTGCGGCGCTGGCGCTGATCGGCGCGGGTGCAACATTGCTGCGCAAATTCGTGCTGCTCTCCTCAGGCGCGGCACTGTCCTTCGGCATCACCTCCAACCTGGCCCGGCGCCTCTTCCGCCTGCCCATCACATGGTTCGAGAAACGTAAGGTGGGCGATGTGCTCACCAAATTTCTGTCGGTGCTGCCGATCCAGCGATTCCTCATCGAAAGCGCCCCGCTGGCCCTGATCGATGGCATGCTCTCGCTCCTCACGCTGGCCATGATGCTGATCACCGCGCCGCAACTGGCCATCGTCACCTTGCTTGGCCTGCTTGCTTATTGCGCCATCCGCCTCGTCTTGCTGCGCACGGAGAAGCAGCGCGAGCAGGAATATGTGAAAGCGCTCGGTCACGAACAGGGTGCATTGATCGAGACGCTGCGCGGCATCGTCACATTGCGCCTCGCCGGCCGGGAAGCGATGCGTCACAGCTATTGGCAGAACAAGCTGACGGACGCGCTCGGCGCGCGCTATCTGCACGAAAAGACAATCGCCTGGCACGAGGCCGCGAAGGTTCTCATTCCCGCTGTCGAGTTGGTGATCGTTATTTATCTGGCGGTGCGCGGGGCCATGGTCGGTGCGCTCAGCCTGGGCACCTTCTTTGCCTATCTCGCCTATCGCCAGCAGTTCGTGCAGGCGGGCCAGTCCTTGCTCGACGAGGGCGTAAAACTGCGCCTGCTCGACCTGCATCTGGAACAATTGGCGGATATCGCGCAAAGCGAGGAGGATAGCGGGTTCGACGAACCGCTGACCCAGCCGCAGTTTGACGGACGGATCGAGCTGCGCAACGTCCATTTCGCCTACGGCCCTCATGATCCGCCGGTGCTGAAGGGGGTCGATCTCACCATCGAGCCGGGTGATTATATCGCGCTTACCGGTCCCTCCGGCGGCGGCAAGACCACGCTCGCCAAGCTCATCCTCGGCCTCATGGACCCCACGCAAGGTGAGATACTGGTCGATGACGCTCCCCTGCCCGCGTTCGGCCGGCGCGCGTTCCGTGATCATGTCGCCGCGGTGTTGCAGGACGATGTCCTTTATGCCGGCTCGATCGCAGACAATGTCGCCTCGTTCGAGGAGGTCGATATGGCGCGCCTCGACGAGTGCCTGCAGGCCGCCGCCATTCTCGACGACGTCATGGCGATGCCGATGCGGCACGAAACCCTGGTGGGCGACATGGGCTCCACGCTTTCGGGCGGGCAGCGCCAGCGCATTCTCCTGGCCCGCGCGCTTTATCGCCAGCCCCGGCTCCTGCTGCTCGATGAAGGCACCGCCCATCTCGATCTGGCCCATGAGGCACTGGTCAACGCGGCCGTCAATCGTCTGGGTATCACCCGCATCATCATCGCCCACCGGCCGGAGACGATCGCGGCGGCGCAGCGCATCGTGCGGTTGGAGGATGGCCTTCTGACCGCCCCATAACGGCACATATCGGCGTTGACAAAGGTGATGAATCACCAGTTAGCGCCATTTTTCCGGAGCTTGGCCGGCTGTCGACTTGCCTCGACTGCCCCTTTAATTTCCGCCACTTGGGAAGAAGTTGTTCATAGTTTCCTGCCATTCTCGTCATCGGCGAATTGTGCCACATTGAGAATGGACCATGTTTCGATTGCGTCTCCTCGCGAGCTTCACCAAGTCGGCTCGCAGCATCGTGCTTGTCACGGCCTGCCTGATCGGCCTGGCCGCATCGATCATGCATGGCGGCAGGGATATCGACAATCGCACGCGCGATCTGCGCTATGACTATTTCCACAAGCAACCGAGCGGCCAGCTCGTGCTGGTCGCCATCGACACCCCCAGCATCAAGGCCCTTGGCTCCTGGCCATTCCAGCGCGGGCGGCACGGCGCGCTGGTCGACAGGCTCGACGAGGCGGGCGCGCGACGCATCGCCTTCAATCTCATTTTCGATCAGCCTGCCGTTACCCCGGCGCAAGATCACCGGTTCGCCGCCTCGCTCGCCCGTGCCAAGGCCGATGTCTATCTTGCGGCGTTTCTGGAAAATGCGTCGAACGGTGGCGAGATGCATCAGGAACTCCCGACGGCCGCCTTGCTTCCTTATGTCACGCCGGTTTCCATCTGGGTGAATAATGATTTCGATCAGTTTTTGCGGCGTGTGGCGCTCAATACGCAGGTCATGGGCCGGATGCTTCCGGCCATGGCTCAGGTTCTGGCCGGCACGGATTTCAAGGATGATGGCAAGATCCTCATTGACTGGGCCTACTCGCCCTACGACCTGCAGACCATCTCCTATGCCGATGTGCTCGCGGGGAAGTTTCCGAGAGGCTTCTTCAAGGGCAAGACCGTGCTCGTCGGTTTCGACGCTTTCGGTTCGGAACAATTTTCCGTGCCGCCCAATAACCGGATTATCGGCATGCACGTGCAGGCGATCGCCGCCGAAACGCTGCGTGCAGGACGCCCCGTCGCGCTGGGGGATAGTCCCGGCCTGCTGTTCGGCCTGCTGATCATCGGCGCAAGCCTGTGCCTACCCACCAGGTGGCGCATAGCGATGCCCCTGGTCGGTCTGGCTATTCTTGTTCCGCTTCAGATCGCCGTTGAACATCTGACCGTATTTCGGATCGACATCGGCTCGGCAATGCTCATGCTCGCCGCAGCTCTGCTCGCCCAACTCATGCTCGCCACCGGTCAGGCCATGCTCGACCGGATCACCAAATCCGCCGAGGCCGGGCTTCCCAATCTGGCCGCCATGAATTTGCAGGAGCGCGAACCGGCCATCACGGTGGTCGTCTGCCTGCGTAATTATGTCGAGACCACGGCACTGCTCGGGTTCGCGGCGCAGGGCACTTTGCTCAACAAGATCCGCGATCGCCTGATCCTCGCAGCCGGCCATGATCGCATCTACCAGATCGACAATCACAGCTTTGCCTGGCGCAGCGCGGAAGAGACGCCGGAGATGGTCGCCAGTCTGGAAGGGCTCGAGGCTTTGTTCGCGCCGGGCATTCAGGTCGACAATCTCACGGTCGACATCACCCTTAACGCCGGTTTCTGCGAAAACACCGCGCTGCCGGTGCAGGAAGCGCTGCCCAAGGCCGTGATGGCCGCGACCAACGCCATCAACCGGGGCATCCTCTGGGAGCGCTATGAAACCGACGAGGAGGAGATGTTCTGGAAGCTCTCGATCCTCAACGAATTTGATCTGGCGCTGCGGCGCGGCGATGTGTGGGTCGCCTATCAGCCCAAGCTCGATCTGCATACGCAGACCATCCACGGAGCCGAGGCGCTGATCCGCTGGACGCACCCGGAACGCGGCTTCATCCGCCCCGATCGCTTCGTGCGCGCAATCGAGGACGCTGGCCGCATCGAGAAACTGACGCTCTATGTCCTGCAACGCGCCATCGCCGATTTTGCGCCGATCGGCTTCAACATCGCAGTCAATCTATCGATGCGCATGCTCGGCAACAACCGGCTGGAAGCGCCGCTGCGGCGGCTGCTGGAGGCGTATGACATGCCCGCCGAGCGGCTGACGCTGGAGATCACCGAGTCGGCGACCATGGCAGACGAAAGCGGCCTGGCGGAGCTGGAAGCCCTGCGGCGGCTGGGCGTGCATATCTCGATCGATGATTATGGCACCGGCCAGTCGACGCTGTCCTACCTCAAGCGCCTGCCCGCCTCGGAGTTGAAGATCGACCAGAGCTTTGTCCGCCAGGTCCTCACGAGCCGCAGCGATGCGGTGCTCATCAACTCCACCATCAAACTGGCGCACGAGCTGGATATGCGCGTCGTCGCCGAAGGTGTGGAAGACCAGCCCGTGCTGGATGCGCTTGCCCGGATGGAATGCGATATCATTCAGGGCTATCATATCGGCCGGCCCGTTGCCTTTGCCGAATTTATTCAGCGCTACCATAAGCGCGGCGCGCGCGACGCTGCCTGAACGCCGCGCGCTCCGGATCAGCGCATCCGGCCCCGCCGCACGAGATTCACGAGCGCCAGCAGCACGATGGCGCCAAGCAGCGAAACAATGATCGAGGCGAATGAGATAACCCCGGAGGTGATTGGCGGCGTGCCCAGTAATGGCGACAGGATCAGCCCCGCCAGAACCGCGCCCACGATGCCGACGACGATGTTAAGAAATATGCCCTGCTGGGCATCCGTGCGCATGATGAGGCTGGCAAGCCAGCCGACAATGCCGCCGACGATCAACAATATAATGAGATTCATCGCCTATCTCCTTAACTATGGAGATGAAATGGCTGGATCGGCCGTTGGTTCCGTCAACGCCCTCCCTTTTACACCGCCCGCACGACCCGTTCCAGATCTGTAAACCCATAAGGTTTTTTGAGCACGGGCGCAGAACTCCATGCGCCGACCAGCGGCAGTTCTTCGCTCAGTCCGGTGGCAAAAATGACCGGTATGTTCAGCGCCGCCAGCCGCTCGGCCACCGGCAGGCTATTCTCCTTGCCAAGATTGACGTCGAGAATGCCAAGGTCGAATGTTTCCGTCTCGATCAGCGCCAGCGCTTCCGCGACGCTGGACGCCATCCGCACGCCGCCCACCGGCATTTCCAGCAGCAATGCTTCGGTATTCATGGCAATGATCGGGCTATCCTCGACCAGCAGGACGAGGGACGGAAGAGACGACGCCGCAGGCCGTTCGGGCGTTTCGGAAGGCATAGGCTGCCTTTGCCATGTCACTGCGGCCAGGTCTATGCCCGACAGCGCCGGGCAAGCATGCATCGCCGTGCATCAGGGTGGCCGCCGGATCGCCTCGCCGGGCCCGCCCGACCGCCCTCCAGCGGCGCGCGGGCGTCGGTCAGCTATGCACGACCTTGTCGAGTTCAGCCAACAGGTCGGTATGCGCAACCGACTGCGCAGAGGAGCGAACGAAATTGCGCGATTGCTCGCCCAGCATCTCCTCCAGACTGCGCCGTGCCCGTGCCACCCGGCTCTTCATCGTGCCAACCGCGCAGCAGGCGATATCCGCTGCTTCCTCATAGCTGAACCCGCCAGCACCGACGAGCAGCAGCGCCTCGCGCCGCTCGGGCGAGAGCTGCATCATCGCATTGCGCAGATCGCCCATGTGGAGGCCGTCTTCCTGGCTGGCTGGCTGGCTGAGCAGCCGCTCTGCGGCATCGGGGTCGTAATCGCCGCGAAACCGGTTGCGACGCGCCTCGCTCAGATAGACATTGCGCAGGATCACGAAAGTCCAGCTGCGGATACTCGTGCCCGGCTGGAAGGAATCCCGCGCTGCCCATGCCTTGAGCAGGGTTTCCTGCACCAGATCGTCCGCATAATCCGGGCGACCGCACAGGCCGCGAGCAAAAGCGCGCAAATGCGGCGCCACGCCGGTAAGCTCCAGCCGAAAGTCGAATGGCTTGCCGCCGCTGCTGTTGTTACCGGCTGCCACTATCGTCATCCAGCTGTTTCAGAAGCGTGAGGAAATCGTCGGGCAACTGCTCATCGACGACGTCCTCATACATACGCCGCAGACCCTCGGCCCATACAGGCCGAGTTCGCGGCACATGCCCTTTGCCTCTGGCGGATGTCGATTCCGGTTTTCTGGACATGATGCCATTAAAGCCACCGGGCACAGAATTGTCGAGATAAGATTCCACTACGTCACGCAAAGCCTTAACCATGAGGGATAGCCAGGAAGCTGTTCAAATTGCAGCTCTGTCCTATATTGAGACATTCTTCATATCCGCGACTTGCGCCGAACGCTGCCTTCGCCCTGCGTCTTCTCCTGATATAAGAGCATCTGGAGGAGGAACGAATTGGGCGACGATGAGTTCCAAAGCATGGGGATCAGAAGGCGGGCAATGATATCCTGGAATTTTGGAGAACGGTCGAAGGGGCGATTTGATCGTTTATTGCGCGATTATCCGCGGGCTACGCCCATTGGCGTCTTTCTGTTTGCTCTCCTGCTTGTCGGTATCAGCGCCTGGTCGGTCGAGCTGGCCGGCGCCCGCACACGGCAGGCCGCCGCCGCCGTTCAGGCTGGCGAGATCGCCTCGGCGATCGAGCGGCAGGCCGCTGCGAATAATGCGTATTTTCAGGCAACCAGTGCGCTCTTCGTCGGGGCCGAGACAGTCTCTCCCGATTTTTTCCACCAATTTGTCGAACAGTTGCGCCTCAGCTACGACCTGACCGGCGTGGTCGCGCTGGGCTGGTCCGAAGCCCTGCCACGCGATCGCATAGCCGACCTAACCCGGCGCATGGTCGGTCAAGGCCATCCCGACTTCCGGCTCCACCCGGATCGGCCCCGTGCCACCGGACCGGTCGACGTCATAACAATGGTCGAGCCGCGCACGCCGCGCAACCTGACCCTGATCGGGTTCGACATGCGCAGCGAAACGCACCGCGCGCAGGCGATGGACCGCGCCCGCAAGACCAACCGCGTCGCCGCCAGCGATCCGCTTACACTCGTCGTGGACCAAGGCGCCTCCAGCGAGCCCGGCTTCGTCGTCTATGTGCCCGTCACCTCCCTGAGCGGCGTGCCTACCTTCCGGGGTTTCGTCTATGGCGCCATTCGAACGTCGGACTTCATCCGCTCGGCGATCAAGGCGCGCTTTCTGACTGCGGGACGGATCGATATTTTCGAATCCACCGGCCCGACCCAGGTGAGAATATTCTCGTCAGGCAGCGACCAGCCGCGGCTAGGCATGCCCGTCGAACAAAATCTGGCCGTGTTCGATCAGCAATGGCTGCTGCGCTATTACCCCCCCGGCCGCCACGTCTTCTATCCGCTGACGCTGGTCGTGCTGATTGGCGGGGCGTCCTTCTCGCTGCTGTTGCTCGCTTATATATTGCTGGTCCAGCGGCGGAATGATGATCTCCACAGTCTCATCGCCGCCCAGGCCGAGCGCGAGGCCGAGCGCGCCGCCTTCGTCCGCGAACTGAACCACCGGGTGAAGAATACACTCGCCAACGTCACCTCGATCATCTCGCTGACCCGGCGCAACGCGGTCGATATCGAAAATTACACCAATGATTTGCTGGAGCGGGTGCGCGCGCTGGCGGCAAGCCATTCGCTGCTTGATGGTGCACAATGGGGGCCGACCGATCTACGGACCCTCATCGAGGCGCAGCTCGGGTCCCATAGCAGCCTTGGCCAGCGCATTCATATCAACGGGCCGAATGTGCTGATCTCGCCCAATGATGCGCTGACCGTCGGCCTGATGCTGCACGAATTGCTGACCAACGCCGTTCGCTATGGCGCGCTGTCCGCCCCGGAAGGGGAACTGCATATCAGCTGGCAGATCGACAGTCCCGATCTCGTATCGGTGGTCTGGGAAGAGCGCAACGGGCCGCCGGTCACCCCGCCGGAGCGGCGCGGCTTCGGGCTCAACCTCATCGAACGCGCCCTCGCTCACGAGCTGGACAAGCCAATCACGGTCGAGTTTCCACCCAGCGGTCTGCGCTGTCGCTTCACTATTTCGCTGCGCAAGCCCCGCCCGTTCCGCCTGCGCCGCTGATCAACGCAGCGGTGCTGTCGATCCGAAGAACGTCACCTGCCCGATGGTCGCGCGGACGAAATCATCGCTGAACGGCTTGGTGATGAGGAAGGTCGGCTCAGGCCGTTCGCCGGTCAGCAGCCGCTCGGGAAAAGCGGTGATGAAGACCACCGGCACCGAAAAGCGCTCCAAAATCTCGTTGACCGCGTCGATGCCCGAGCTGCCGTCAGCCAGCTGAATATCCGCCAGCACCAGCCGGGGGCGATGCGCGTCGAACAGGGCGATCGCCTGGCTATGTGTGGCGGCGATCCCCACCACATTGTGCCCGAGTGATCGCACGATATCCTCGATCTGCAGGGCAATGAGCGGCTCATCCTCGATGATGAGCACATCCGAGCGACTGCCCGCGTCGATATCCGCCATGGCGCTATCGATTAACGGCTGCACCTCCTCTTCGCCGCAATCGAGAATCTCCGCGATATCAGCGGTGGAAAAATTCTCGATCGCCCCGAGCAGCAGCGCCTGCCGGGCCAGCGGCGTGACCAGTTCGAGCCGGCTCGCGACAGCGGCTGTCTCACTCGAGGCGCCCTCTCCGATCGCCAGCTCCGGGCCGGTCGATTGATATATTCTGGTGAAGGCGGCGAACAGCCCCACGCGGGAATGGGCGATATGTTCGCGCAGCGCGTCATCCGCCAGCGCGGCCTCCAGCAACTCCCTGACAAATCCGTCGCCCAGCGCCTGCGATCCCGTGAGGATGCGGGCGTAACGGCGGAGATAGGGAAGCTGTGCCGCAATCTGATCCGAAAGAGCCATGGTCAACCAATCTCCCTTTTTAGCAGCTGAATGTAGAACCCGTCGGCCTGTGGTCACAATGAAATTATTTTCGGGCTGTTCGGAACCTTTGCCACCAACCGGCATTCCCGTTCCGAGGCTGACATTCATCTGCCCCCGAAATGTCAGTCAAAACTGGCCGGTTTCCGTCCCTCCTCACCCCCCCAAGAAACGGGAACCGGCCACATTCTCTCGGAAATGCGACCTTTCCCGTCTGGCTCGGCCGGTCGGGAACGCTTTTGAGTCCAGGCCGTTTTTTTCAGACATATCCTGTCCTTTGATGGAGAACGCCCATGCGTCGTGCCAAAGTCCTGTCTGCTCTTCCCCAAGGTCGCGAAGCGATCGACGGCCTGCGCGGCAAGGTCGTGCAGCTTGGCGAAGCGGCCCTGCCGCGCGTCGCCTCGGCAGCGGAAAATGCGGGCGGCGCCGTTTCCAAATTCGCGCTGTCCTCATCCCGACAGGTTGCGCGAACCTTGCGCGAACATCGGCCCGGCCGCGCAAGCCGTCTGGCGAGCCTACTGCCGCTCTCGCCGATCATGCGCAGGGGTTTGCGGCTGGCCGCGCGCAACCCGGCGATTATCGCCGTCGCCGGGGTGGGGCTCGCGATCGTCGGCATCGCCGCATGGCGCCGTCAGCACGCCAATGCCGCACTTGACAGGGCGACAGAGGAACCAGGAGCGGCCAGCGAACAGGCGGACGAACAACCGAATATGAGGGAACTTTAAGCAGTGCCGGTCATTTAAGGGCAGTGATCTGGGATCATCGGGCTATTTCGATGCTGCTGGCCCGATGGTGCCAGATCCACAAACCTCTGCCGGAACGCATGAGCGAGCAGCATGGCCAGCGCCTTTCGTTGCCGCAACGCCTCCGCTGCTGAACCGCGCCAGCGCCAGCGCCAGACTATCCCATACCCTCCAATCACCGCTAACAGGCGGCTGGCCGTCATACCGGCAGCGCTTCACCGATAGCGACAGCGGCAGCGGACGATCAGGCGCAGCAAGCACCTATGCCCTTTCCTTGAGCAAGCGGCGCAGATCAGTTCGCCAGATCCGTCCGCTTGCCGCCTTCCTCTGATCCGGCCTCCACCATCCGCCACTCCGTGTGCGCCACCGTCAACGCTTGCGCGCGACCACGCTCATCTGGCATGCCCACGCCATGATAGCGCCCACCACCCGCAAGCGCCTGCCCCGTCGCCTTGCGCCGTTCGCCGCCTTGCCGCTGCTGCTGGCCATGGTCGCCGGCTGCGCCGGTAATCCGCCAGTCCGCGCGGGCATTGCCGGTGAACCGCTGCCGATGGGCAGTGCCATTACCCTGATCGGCGCTCCGGCCGATGAAGTTCCGCTTGCCGCCAAGGTCCGGCAAGCGGTCACGGACGCCCTTGCCGAACGGGGCCACCGCATCACGGACAATGCCCCCGCCCAATTGGACATCGGCCTGACGGACCGCCCGGCCAGGACGGGCCTTGCGATCATTGAGGGTGAAGAACTATCCCCCGCCAAACGCCGTCGCCTGCTGCAACGCTGCGATCTGCGCACACACCGCCTTGTCCTGACCCATTATGGCGCGGGATCGGCCGTGCCCATTACGCGCGCCTGGGCCGATATCCATCAGTGCAGGGGCAAGCTTGATGGCAGCATCGCACGTCTCGTCCGGGAGGCCGTGACCGCGCTTGCCGATGGGACCGGCGAGTCCGCATCCGCGACCAGCTTGGCCGCCGGCGAAGCCCCGTTCAGCTATCTTCAGGCGCCGCCAGCGGCACAGTGATCGTGAAGGTCGGCCCGCGCTCCGGGTCATAGTGGTAGCTGGCGGTCCCGCCATGCCGCATCGCCGTGGCCTGAACAAAGGCCAGCCCAAGGCCAATACTCTCTCCCCCGCCAACGTCCCGCCCTTCGGCATATAGCGCGAAGGGCCGGTCCACACGGCCCGGTGGCATCCGCGGACCCGGACCGATCACAATCAGCCGCGCCCTATCGTGTCCGCTCCCGTCGGCATCGTCGATCATCACCGTCACATCCACGCGCGCGCCCTCGGGTGCGAACTTGACCGCATTGTCGAGCAGATTGACCGTGGCGCGCAGCAGCATCGCATGGTCACCCATCACCCATGTCTCGCCGTCGTCGCCATGCGGTGCAATCGTGATCGCCCGCGCCTGCGCCTTGGGCCAGACCATATCGATCGCCTCTCGCACGACATCGGGCAGGTCGACCGGCTCCAGCGTGATCGGCCGCCGGCGCGCGCGCGCCAGTTGCACGAAATCATCGGCAAGACGCAGGCCGTGGCGGGCATGGGTGTGGATGCGTTCGGTCAGCACCGGTGCCGTCGGCCCTTCCTCCCCTTCCATCGAGCGCGCTTCGAGCAGGGTGAGGATGGCCGCATGGGGCGAGCGCAGATCATGGCTCAGAAACTGGAGCACTTCCTCGCGTTCGTCCGTCGCCCGTTGCAGGTCGGTCATGTCCGCCAACCGCACGATACGCCCGCCACCGGAGAGCGGCGCCTCGGTCATCACCAGCGTAGGCCCCCCGGGCCGGCTGATCCGGTCGCCATCGCAATCCGCGCCGTCCCGGACCCGCGCGATAAAATCGGCGAATGGCTGCGCGTCGACATCGCGGCCGAAGAGGCGATGCGCCGTGCCATTGGCGAGCACGATGCGATCATCGGCCGCGACAACCAGCGTCGCGTCCGGCAAGCGCTCGACAATATCGGCCGTGAACCGCCGTAAACCGCGTAACTGACTGATGATATCCTGCAACTGCGTCGCCTCGACCGCGACGGTATCGGCCATCGGTTCGCGCGGGATGAGCCGGGCGATCATTCCCGGATCTGCCTGCAGCGCCGCGGCCTGCTGCCCCATGAACATGCTCACTGCCGCCAGCCGCCGCCAGCCCCACAGGGCGTAGACCAGCACGGCCCCCAGCAGCGCAGCGCCGGGTGGAAACCACAGATGCGCCAGTGGAACCAGCGACAGGCTGATCATCACGATCACCGCCGGCGCGATGATCGCAAGCCGCAGATTGGCGGCCGGCCGCAGCCGCAAAAACGCCAGCAGCATCAGCCAGGTCGGCAGCAGCGAGAGGAGCACAAGCCAGCCCATGGACGGCCGCGCGATCCGATCGCCACCGAGCAGTGCATTGAGCAGATTGGCCTGAATCCGCACCCCCGGCATCAGATGACCGGCCGAGCCCGGCACCGCGAAACGATCGCCCATGCCTCCCCCCGTCGCGCCGACGAGAATAATCCGGCCGCGGAGCAGCGCGGCCGGCACTTCGCCGTTCAGCACATTGACGAACGAAACGCGGCGGAAGCCGTCCCCCCGCGCAAAGGGCAGCAGGAAAGGCGCATCCTCTACCCAGCGAGCCTGTGGATCGACCTGCCGGGCCATTTGCGCCACCATTTGCGGTACGAGCCGGCCATCAAGACGAATTGAGGCATCCGCCCGGCGCACGGTGCCATCGTCATCCAGCATCACTTCCGCCACGCCAATCCCGCGCGCCGCACCGGCAATCACCGGCACCGGCGGGATCAGCCCGGCGTCGGCCTCCTGTGTCCGGTCCCGCTGCACGAAGCCTGGCAGATAGACGTTGCCAGCGCGGCGCATCGCTGCTGCCAGCGCGACGTCATCCGCGCTCGGCTCAAGCAGCAGCACATCATAACCAATGGCGAGCGGTTCGGCCGGCGTCAGCCTGTCGAGCAGCCGGCGATGGACATCGCGCGACCATGGCCAGCGGCCAATCGCATGCAGGCTGGCATCGTCTATCTCGATCAGGAGAATGCGCTCGTCCGGCGCGGGCGCGGCCCAGCCGGCCGCCATGTCATAGAGGCGATTGTCGACCGCCCGCGTCCAGCCCCCGGCCGCCGCGAACCCCACCAGCATAGTCGCGAGCAGCAGGACGAACAGCCATTCCAGCGCAAGGCGACGATAGAGCAAGCGTCAGTGCCCCGGCGCGACGATGAGCTTCTCGAAAGGCAGCCATTTCTCGATCATCTCGCCATCCGAATATTGCCGCAGGCCAACGCGCCAATGATAGGTGCCCGGCTTCAGATCGCGCATTTCCAGCCCTTCCTCGCCCAGACCGCCTTCATCGACGATCGGGAGCGCGGCCGGATCATCGCCGGCCATCTGGAACCGATAGGCCCGGCGCCCTTCGCCAGCCCCGCTCCAGCGGAAGCGCATCAGCGCGAGATCACCCTGTGCGGATGCCTCGAGCGTGGCGAGGCTGCGCTTCATCGCATAGCTTTGATATAGGCCCTCCAGGCCAGTGGCGGATATAGCCGTTGCACGCACGAACCAGTTGCCATTGGGAATATCCGTGAAGCGGGCCATTGGCTCGGTCACCATTTGCTCGGCCATCATGTCCACAAAGCCGGCATCCGCGCCGATCTGCACATGATAGGCCTGCGCCGTCGGCACCGGCGCCAATGCCAGCGTGACCGCATCCTCGGTCTGCACCTTGCCCGGCTCGATGAGGGCCACCGGCGGCAACAGCGCCTCGCTGGCAACCGTGCCATCCGTCGCCACATAAGCGCCAAACCCGCCGGTGATTTGCGTGCCCGCATCCCCGCGCCGACCGCCTGCCGTGCCCACAGCGACAGCACCGACCAGCACTTCCGTGCTCGATCGCTCCTCGGCATAGCCAACCCGGAACCGGGTGCCGCGCACGGCCGAGACAGCGCGCGGTGTGCGCACCCGTAGATCGCCCTTGCCGGGATTGATCGGCGTTGCCTCGGTTTCCACCTTGCCGGCGGCAACCTCCAGATCATAATCGACCGCGTCGATGAGCGGAATCCGGCGCAACTGGCGGACGACCAGTGCACTGCGCGTCGGCAACGTGGTGCGCGATCCATTGGGCAGCGCAATGGTGAGGAACCCGTTCTCGCCCGTCTCCAGCCGCGTGCCGATAGCGATCGGCATGCCGACACGCACCGGCAGATCACGCGCTTCCACCTGCACGCGCACGGTTCCCCGCGCCGCGATCAGCCGGGCGGCGAGCGGCTCGATGCGCACCAGCCGCATCGGAACCGTGATCACCCGGCCAATGGGGATGCGATAGGGATCGGCAATGTGGTTGAGCCGCTGGACCGCGCGATAATCCTCCAGCCGCACGAAATAGCGCTCGGCCAGATCATAGAGCGTATCGCCCTTGCGAATCGTATAGCGCACATGGTCGGCCGGGCCTTCGAGCGCGGGGCGTCCGCCTTGCGCCAGCGCCGGAGCGCCCGCCGCCAGTCCGAGCAGGGCAATCGCCACCCATCGTCCCGGCACCCGCGTCATCAGAAGCTTTCGAGCCGGTAGCCATAGCCGAACACGGTCTGGAGCCGATAGCCATTGTCCGACCGCAATTGCAGCTTGGCACGAATGCGCGAGACATGCATGTCCAGCGTGCGTGTCGACAATTCGGCAACCGATTTCCACACCGTCTCCATCAAATAGCGCCGTGACAGCGGCTTGTGCGGGTTGGCGAAGAACAATCTGGCAAGCGCAAACTCCTTGGACGTCACCGCGATCGGCTCGCCGTTCAACGTAACCGTTTCGTCGAGCCGGTCAAAGACATAGGGGCCATATGTTTCCAGCCGTTCATCCGCCTGCACGGTGCCGCTGGCCCGCCGGCCCACTGCCTCCACCCGCGCGGCGATAACATTGGCGGACTCCGGCTTCACGATGAAATCGTCCGCGCCGGCGTTGAGCGCGGCGGCGATATCATCCTTGTCCGAGCGGCTGGTGAGCATGATGATCGGCGGCGGCGGGCTCAGATTGGCCTGCGCCCAGGCGATGATCTCCATGCCCGACAGGTCCGGCATGTTCCAGTCGAGGATCAGCAGGTCGAACGTATCCCGCTGAAGCGCCAGCGGCATGTCGCGGCTGCGCTGGAACGTAACGCACAGATGTCCCTGCTGCGCAAGCACACGCGCCACGAACTCCAGCGACGTTTCATCATCATCCACCACCGCGATACGCATTCTGCTTCCCCATCCGGTTAATTCCCGCCAGCTTCTAGGCGGGAAACCCTGGAGCGTCATGCTGACGCCATGATCGTTACAAGCTTTTACACGAACGTGGAAGCAGCAGCCCGCCGCGCCTGCCCCCGGCGATGGCGCACGCACCAGCCGCCATAGAGCAGGATCACGCCGTAGCAGAGCGCCGGCAGCGCCAGCGCGACCGAGAGGCTGCCGCTCAGATCGGCCAGCGTGCCGGTCAGCGGCGGAATGACCGCGCCGCCGACAATCGCGACGCAGATGAGGCCGGAACCATCGGCGGCCCGTTCGCCCAGCCCCTCGCTGGCCAGACTGAAGATGGTGGGAAACATGATCGCGTTCATCAGCCCCACAGCCAGCAGCGCATAGCCCGATACCGCGCCATGGCTGAGTGCGGACAGGGCAAGCAGGCCGATCGCGCCGCATGCCACGCTGGCAAGCACCTTGCCCGGCTCGATCACCCGCAGCACCGCCGAGCCGATGAAGCGGCCGACCAGTGCGCCGCCCCAATAGAGCGGGATCAGCTTGCCCGCCGATTGCTCCGCGAGGCCCAGCACGTCCGCCTGCATCAGGTAGCTCACGATCAGCGAGCCGATCGCCACTTCCGCGCCGACATAAAGGAAGATGCTCGCAGCGCCGAAGCCGAAGCGCGGACGTTTGAGCAGGTCGACACTGCGCAGGATCGATCCGCTGCCATGGGTTTCGTTCGGCAGCCGGTTGCGGTGGAACCAGACCATCAGCGCCACCAGCGCCAATATGACGGCCAGACCGAGATAGGCATGCACCACCACCCGCGTCTCCTGCACGCGATAGGCTTCCAGCGCAGGCCCGGACAGGTCGTGGACGGAGACGGCCGCGAGACTGCCAAGGATCAGCACCGAGCCGACATAGGGGAAGATCGTCGTGCCCAGCGAGTTGAACCCCTGTGCAAAGGTGAGCCGACTGGGCGCTGTGCGGGGCGGGCCAAGCAGCGAAATAAGCGGATTGGCGACGACCTGCACGATCGTGATGCCACTCGCCAGCACGAACAGGGCGAGCAGGAACACGCCGAAGCGCGCGCTCTGGGAGGCCGGGATGAACAGCAGGCACCCCGCCATCATGGTGACAAGCCCCACTGCCGCACCGCGCATATAGCCGATCCGCTTGACCAGCGCGGCGCCGGGAATCGAGACGATGAGATAGGCAGCGAAAAAGGCGGACTGAACCAGCATCGCCTGGAAATAGTTGAGCGTGAACAGTTCCTTGAGCTTGGGAATGATCACGTCATTGAGGCTGGTGATTCCCCCGAAGACGAAGAAAAGCGCAAATACGAACAACCGCAATTCGGGCACGTCGACATGACCGGACGGGCTGCCGGTGCCTGTCTGGCCGATGGCCGGGGCTTCCCCGCTCCCGTCATTGTTCGCTGGACTGAACGCCATGCCCCTCTCCTCGCTCGTGTCCCGGTCGAGCCGCGATACCCAGCTCCTCGCGGAAGTGACACGGGTGGTCGCACAGGACCGCCCTCGGCGCAAGCAGGCGAGCCATGATCCGGGGTCCGCCGGAATTCGGGCCAGTCATCCGGCCCGCAACGAAAACGCCGGAGCGATCGTCTCGCTCCGGCGCCTGCCCCCGTTTCACGATGGATCGACCCGAGCGGATGCGATCCTAATGGTAGATGCCGAGCGTGAAACCGATGATCCGGCCGCACAGGACGATGAGCGCCCAGAAAATCAGTGACCCCAGACCGGCCAGCTTCGCCGCTGTCGGGATGACGGCAACGCTCCCATCCCACTCGGCAACGGTCTTCCAGGTGACAAAATGAAAGAACGCCATGTTGAGACCCGCGAGCGCCAGCAACCCCATTTTGAACAGAAAATAGGGATTGATCATATAGCTCGTCGCCTTGCTGACGAAGAGCAGCAGCCCGGTGATGACGGCACAGGCGAACGCGATCCACGTCAGCGGCAGCGTGTCGCGCGCAATCGCGGTCACCAGCCGATTGCGCGAGGTCAGGCCGAGCAGTCGCAGGTCCATGATGATGATGGCACCGACCACACTCACGATCGCGATGACATGCAGCGTTTCGATCGTCGGGAACATCCATTCCGAACTGGCGATGGCCGAGCTGAATGCGGAGCCTTCAAGGCTCTCCCAAAAAGAATTCAGGATCATGATATTCCTCTCAAACCGGCGCGTAGGCGATCCAGCGCCCACCCGTGATGACAACACACCAAAGGACGATCAACGCGACAGCCCCGGTCCGGATCGCGGCATGGCCGTCCGCCGAGACCTCCCAGTTATCCACCCTGGCGCGCACCGCCGACTGGAACCACAAGCTGACCGCGATGGTGACCAGCAGCGCGCCCATCTTCATCCAGAAGATCGGATTGACCATATTGCGCACCGGTTCGCTGATGATCAGCACGGTGCCACTTGCCACCAGTGCCAGCAGACCACCCCAGATCCATGGCTGATACCGCGCAAAGCGGTCGGTCATGCTCTGGTCCATGCCGCTCAGGCCGAGAATGCGCAGGTTGAGCAGCAGGGTCGATCCGAATAGCACGGCGATAGCAAGGATATGCAGTGCCTGAAAAACCGGAATCGCGAAGAAGTTGGATTGTAGCCAGATGCAGAATGGCTGATCGGATATCCAGAGTGAAAATTCGACGACGGACGTGGTGCGCAACCAGTCCGTCATCTCAAATAACCAGTCCCCTATTGATGCCATGATGGCGAAGCTCCTCTACCTTTACCCTGGAATGTGTGGACCGATGGACGCCCCATCATGGTTGTTGAGGGGGGCGGGCAGCCCGAGACGGATAATCCGTGCACCGGTGCGGCATCGCGCACCCGATCAGCCGTCGTGCCAACGCTCTTGCGCGTGCACGGGCTGGCGGTCCGGCATCGCCGGCCGGTGCGGACGGCGCGGTCGTCCAGCGCAGCGGCGGGCGATCTACAACGATCATGGGGTCGATTGACATTCAGGCATGATGGTCATGCCGGTCTTGAGCCGCCTTGATTTGAATCAAACGGGTTCCGCGCATCACCGGGCGCGACAGGAACGGAGCATCATAACCGGACAGCGCGAAGCGCGGGGGCTATCACTTCACTGGCGCACAACCCGCGCCAGCATCATTGGTCATGCCGCTATCGCCGGCTCTTCTGGCAGCCCTGCGTCACCATCATGGCCGGCAGCAATAATCTGCCCGGCGCCAAAACAATTCAGCGGGCCAGGAGAAGAACTCTGCCTGACCCGCTGAATTTCACTGACCTATCCGTGCCACGGCGTCGCCGCGATCACTGCGCCTTTGCGGCCAGGGCAGCCTGCGCCGCCGCCAGACGAGCGATGGGCACGCGGTATGGCGAGGCGCTGACATAATCGAGGCCGGCCTGCTCACAAAAGGCGATGCTGGCCGGATCGCCGCCATGTTCGCCGCAAATGCCCAGCTTGATGCCGGGCCGCGTCGCCCTGCCCCGCTGCACGGCAATCTCGATCAGCTCGCCAACACCCTCAATGTCCAGGCTCACGAACGGATCGCGCGCGAAAATGCCCTTGTCGACATATTGGGTGAGGAACCGCCCGGCATCGTCGCGGCTGACCCCAAGCGTCGTCTGCGTGAGATCATTGGTGCCGAACGAGAAAAACTCGCCGACTTCCGCAATCTCCCCCGCCTTGAGCGCCGCGCGCGGCAGCTCGATCATGGTGCCGACCAGATAGGCGATCTCCGTCCCGCGCTCGGCGAACACTGCCTGCGCCGCCTGATCGACGACGTCCTTCATCAGCTCCAGCTCGCGTCTGGTAGCGACCAGCGGGATCATGACCTCCGGAATCGGCGCTTCACCGCTTGCCTTGGCCACATCCAGCGCCGCCTCGAAGATCGCGCGGGCCTGCATCTCATATATCTCGGGATAGGTGATGCCGAGACGGCAACCACGATGGCCGAGCATCGGGTTGAATTCATGCAACTCCGCCGCGCGGCGCTTGAGCAGGTCGACCGACACGCCGGCCGCCTCCGCCACTTCGGCAAACTCGCCATCCCCATGCGGCAGGAACTCGTGCAGCGGTGGATCAAGCAGGCGGATGGTGACGGGCAGCCCGGCCATCTCCATGAACAACGCCGTGAAGTCGGCGCGCTGGGCAGGCAGCAACTTGGCCAGCGCAGCCCGCCGTTCCGCCTCGCTGTCCGCCAGAATCATCTGGCGCACGGCGGTGATCCGCTCGGCATCGAAGAACATATGCTCGGTGCGGCACAGGCCCACCCCTTCCGCGCCGAACTCGCGCGCGGTCTTGCAGTCCTGCGGCGTTTCGGCATTGGCGCGCACCTTGAGGCGACGCACCTTGTCCGCCCACACCATCAGCGTGCCGAAATCGCCGGCCAGCTCCGGCTGCACAGTGGGCACTTCACCCACCATGACTTCGCCGCTCGCGCCATCGATGGTGATGATATCGCCTTCATTCAGCGTGCGGCCGCCGACCCGCATCGTCCGCGTCGCCGCGTCGATGGCGAGCGTGCCCGCGCCGGAGACGCAGGGCCGCCCCATGCCACGCGCCACCACCGCCGCGTGGGAGGTCATGCCGCCGCGCGCGGTCAATATGCCGCGCGCCGCGTGCATGCCGTGAATATCCTCCGGGCTAGTCTCGATCCGCACCAGGATCACCGCCTCGCCCAGCTCATTGAGCCGCTCGGCGCTCTCGGCGTCGAACACGATCTGACCGGAGGCAGCCCCCGGCGAGGCGGGCAGCCCCTTGGTCAGCACATCACGCTGCGCCTTGGGGTCGAGCGTCGGGTGGAGCAGCTGGTCAAGCGCGTTGGGGTCGACACGGGCGACCGCCTCCTGCTCGCTGATCAGCCCTTCCTGCGCCATATCGACCGCGATCTTGAGCGCGGCCTTGGCCGTGCGCTTGCCCGAGCGGGTCTGGAGCATCCAGAGCTTGCCCTGCTGCACGGTGAACTCGATATCCTGCATGTCGCGATAATGCGTTTCGAGGATCTGGAACACCTGCGCCAGCTCGGCATAGGTTTCCGGCAGTGCCTCTTCCATGCTGAGCGGCCTGGCCCCGGCCCGCTCGCGCGCGGCCTTGGTCAGATATTGCGGCGTGCGGATGCCGGCGACGACATCCTCGCCCTGCGCATTGATGAGATATTCGCCATAATAAGCGTTCTCGCCCGTCGCCGGGTCGCGGGTGAACGCCACGCCCGTGGCCGAGGTCTCGCCCATATTGCCGAACACCATGGCCTGCACATTGACGGCCGTGCCCCAGTCACCGGGAATGCTGTTGAGCCGCCGGTAGACCTTGGCGCGCTCGGCCTGCCAGCTGCCGAACACCGCGCCGATCGCGCCCCACAACTGCTCATGCACATCCTGCGGGAAGGGCTTGCCCCACTCCGCCGCGACGATGCGCTTATATTCACCGACCAGCGCCTGCCAGTCTTCGGCGGTCAGCTCGGTATCGAGAGAGGCACCCTTGTCCTCCTTGGCGATTTCGAGGGCTTCCTCGAACTTGCCATGGTCCAGCTCCAGCACGACGTCCGAATACATCTGGATGAAGCGGCGATAGCTGTCCCACGCGAACCGGGCATCGCCGGAGACCGCAGCGAGGCCGGCAACCGTCTCGTCATTGAGGCCGAGGTTGAGCACCGTGTCCATCATGCCCGGCATGGAGACGCGCGCGCCCGAGCGCACGGAGACCAGCAGCGGATCGGCGGTATTGCCAAAGGTCTTCCCCGTCACTGCCTCGATATGGGCGATGCCGGCCGCGACTTCCTGCCGCACGCTGTCCGGATAGGTCTGCCCCTCCGCATAATAGCGAGTGCACATCTCGGTGGTGATCGTAAAACCGGGGGGCACCGGCAGGCCAATGGCCGCCATGCCATCCAGATTGGCGCCCTTGCCGCCAAGGAGGTTCTTGTCCCCCTTGCCACCATCATCCACACCACCGCCGAAACGATAGACATATTTCGTCATGACCGTTGCCACTTGCGCTCCTTCCGCTCGCGCGACCGAACATATTATCGACAGGCCTGGGCGCCCCTTATCGTTATCGCCGCCCTAACCTTCGATCTTCGAAAAATCTGCAACTTTGTGCACCGCAGCACGAATATGGGTCAACAGATTTAACCGTGCATCCCGCTTCGCAGGATCGGCATCATTGACCGTTACCGCGTCAAAAAAGGCATCGATCGGCCCGCGTAACGTGGCCAGCGCTGCCATGGCACCCTCGAAATCCTCGGCATCGACAGCAGCCGCAGCCCGCGGCGCGGCAGAGTCGAGCGCCGCGATGAGGGCCGCTTCCGCAGGCTCAGGCGTATAAGCGAGCGGCAGTGCATCATGCACGCGGATCGCATCGGCAATCGTCGGATCGGTCAGCGCGGCACCCGGATTTTCCTCGCCCGCTTCACTGGAAATCTTGCCGGTCTGTGGCCGCTCCTTCTTGAGGATATTGGCCGCGCGCTTGTAACCCGCAAGCAGATTGGTTCCATCTTCCGTTGCGATGAAGTGCTGCAACGCCTTCACGCGAGCGAGCAGGCGGACGAGATCATCCTCACCGCCCAGCGCGAAGACCGCGTCGATGAGGTCGTGGCGCACCCCGGCCTCGCGCTGCTGGACTTTGAGGCGGTCAGCGAAAAAGTCGAGGAGCCCGCTTTCATAGAGAAAAAGCCGATTAAATGTCTCTTTTAATTCAAGGTGATACCAGCCCATCGTCTCGGGCAGCGTGTCCTGCCAACGCTCGTCAATCAATTTCGAAACACGCTCATATCGAGTCATGTCTGAAGCCATTTCCGCTTGATACACTAGATGGCCAAGTTCCGAACGCAGGGTGTTGGTCATAATGAGGCTTATTACCCCAAGCGCCGCTCGACGGAGAGCGAAGGGATCCTTTGATCCAGTCGGCTTTATCCCTGCCGAAAAAAAACTAGCAATTGTATCCAGCTTGTCCGCCAGCGATACCGCCACGGTGACCGGCGCGGTCGGGACGTCATCGCCCTGCCCGACCGGCTTGTAATGATCGCGGATGGCATCCGCCACCACATCGGGCAGTCCTTCCGCGCGGGCATAATAGCCGCCCATCAGGCCCTGCAACTCGGGGAACTCGCCAACCATCTCGGTGACGAGATCGGCCTTGGCGAGGCGCGCGGCCTGCTCGGCCAGCGCCGGGTCGGCGCCCTTGACGATGCCTTCCGTGGCCAGCCAGCGCGCCAGCTTCGCGACCCGCTCGACCTTGTCCGCAACGGTGCCCAGCTTCTCGTGGAAGGTGATCCGCGCCAGCTTGTCGGCATGCACCGCGAGCGGCGTCTTCTTGTCCTGCTCCCAGAAGAAGCGGGCATCGGACAGGCGCGCGGCGAGCACCTTCCCATTGCCCGCGACAATCGCCTTGCCGCCGTCCGTCGCGTCGATATTCGCGGTGCAGATGAAGGCATTGGCGAGCGCGCCGGCCTTGTCGCGCAGCACGAAATATTTCTGGTTGATGCGCAGGGTAAGCTGGATGACCTCCGGCGGCACCTCCAGGAAGGCCGGATCGAACCGGCCGAACAGCGACACCGGCCATTCGGTCAGCCCGGCATTCTCCGCGACAAGGCCTACGTCCGGGATCAGCTCCAGCCCGGCATCGCGCGCCAGCGCCTCGGCGCGGCTGGCGATGATCGCCTTGCGCTCCGCCTGATCGACGATGACAAAGGCATCCTTGAGCTGCGCCGCATAGGTGGCCGCCCGCTCGATCGCGATCTCGCCGGATGCGTGGAAGCGATGGCCCATTGTCGCCCGCCCCGCCGCAACGCCCTCGATGGCGACAGGCACGACATCATCGCCCAACAGCGCAATGATACCCTGCAACGGCCGCACCCAGCGCAGGCTCTCGGTCGACTGGCTGGCCTTGCCCCAGCGCATCGACTTGGGCCACGGGAAAGCGCGGATGATCGCCGGGATGGCCTCGGCCAGCACATCGGCAGTCGCGCGGCCGGGCTTTTCCACCAGCGCGAACCACAGGCCGCCGCGATCCTCAAGCTGATCCTGCGTCAGGCCGGTCTTGCGCAGGAACCCTTCCAGCGCCTGGGGAGGCGCTGATGTGCGCGGGCCTTTAAACTCCTCGCTGACGGCCTGTGTCGCCAGCGGCAGATCATGGGCGATCAGCGCGAGCCGACGCGGCGTCACATAGCTGGTCAGCCGCGCGGCTTTCAGCCCCGCTTCGGCCAGCGTCTCGGTGAACAGCCGCGTGAGATCCTCGCTCGCTCTGGCCTGCATGCGCGCCGGGATTTCCTCGCAGCGCAGTTCGAGGAGAAAATCCGCGCTCATGCCGCCCACCCGTTATGCGTCATCCACGCCTCGCAGCTGCCCTTGGCCAGATCGCGCACGCGGGCCATGTAGCTGGCCCGCTCCTGCACGCTGATGACGCCGCGCGCCTGGAGGAGATTGAAGATATGGCTCGCCTCGATCGCCTGCTCATAGGCCGCGAGCGGCACGCCGGCGGCGATGCTCGCCTGCCCCTCGGCCTCGGCATCCTTGAACCAGCGGAACAGCTTGTCGGTGTCGGCCACCTCGAAATTCCATTTGGAGAGCTGGCGCTCATTTTCGAGGAACACATCGCCATAAGTCACCGCCGGGCGGTCCCCCACCGCATCGTTGAAGGCGAGATCATACACGCTGTCCTTGCCCTGAATATACATGGCAAGGCGCTCCAGCCCATAGGTCAGCTCACCGGTCACCGGCTTGCAGTCATAGCCGCCCATCTGCTGGAAATAGGTGAACTGGGTGACTTCCATGCCATCGCACCAGACCTCCCAGCCCAGCCCCCATGCGCCCAGCGTCGGGCTTTCCCAGTCATCCTCGACAAAGCGGATGTCATGCACCAGCGGATCGATGCCGATCGCCGCGAGGCTGCCGAGATACAGCGCCTGCAAGTCCGGCGGGCTCGGCTTCATGATCACCTGATATTGGTAATAATGCTGGAGCCGGTTGGGATTCTCGCCATAGCGCCCGTCCGTCGGCCGGCGCGAGGGCTGCACATAGGCGCAATTCCACGGGTCCGGCCCAAGGCTGCGCAATGTCGTCGCCGGATGAAACGTGCCCGCGCCGACACGCATGTCGAACGGCTGGAGGATCACGCAACCCTGCGCGGCCCAATAATCATGCAATTTCAGGATGAGTTGCTGAAAGCTCAGCGGTGTCGATGCGTTATCCTGCATGTCCCAGCCATTCCAGTGGATCATTTGGCCCGTCGATGTCATGCCCCGGCGAACGGCCGCGCTTTGGCGCATGGGGGGAGCGCGGTCAAGTTGCGCCCCGTCGGGACTTGCACCGGACCGCCAAGTCCGCAATGCAGGTCAACGCCGCAAAATGGGGGTGGGAATGAAATGATAAGCTGCAAATCCTTGATTTCAGGCCTTGCACTGGCGTTTACCCCTGTCGCCCCGGCCCTCGCCGCGCCGGCTGCCGAGGCCGTCCTCAGCCAGCCTGTCGAGCAAGACGCGCCGCCCGCCCCGGCCTTCATCCAGGCTCACCCTGCCTTGTGGGTGATCAGGAATGCGGACACCACAATCTATCTGTTCGGCACCATCCATCTGCTCCGGCAGGAGATTCTCTGGTTCGACGGCCCGGTGCGCCGCGCCTTCGACACCGCGCAGGAGGTGGTGCTGGAAGTCACGGATGACGGCGGCAACGAGACGCAGGCCCTCCTCACCGCCCGCGGCATGAACCCCGACGCTCCGACGCTGTCCAGCCAGTTGCCGAAGGAACAGGGCGAGAAACTGCTGGCCGCAATGGCCGATAATGGCGCGCCGGCGATTCTGTTCGACCGCGTGAAACCATGGCTGGCGGCCATGACCCTCCCCGTTCTGGTGATCGAGAAGCTTGGTTATAGCGCTGCCAGCGGCGTGGACCGCGCGATCAAGGCTGAAGCCCTGGCCGCCGGCAAGACACTGGTGGGGCTGGAAACGACGGCGGAACAGCTCGGCTTTTTCGACGCCCTGCCACATGACCTGCAACTCGCGCTGCTCAGCCAGACCATCGACGAACTGCCCGTGCTTCCCCAAATCATCGCGCAAATGATGGCGGCATGGAGCGCGGGTGAGCCGGATCGCCTCGCCGCGCTCATGAACGAGTCGATCGATAGCAATAGCGGCCTGCGCAAACTGCTGCTGACCGATCGCAACGCGCGCTGGGCCGACTGGATCGCCGACCGGCTCGAGCGGCCGGGCACGGTCTTTCTCGCCGTCGGCGCGGGGCATCTGGCGGGGGATGACAGCGTCCAGCAAATGCTCCGGCAGCGCGGCATCGAAACGACGCGGGTTCCGCAGGACTGAACCAGGATGGCCGATCCGCGCTCCACCCGGCGCCAGCGGGTCTGGCGCGCCCGCTTCCTCCTCGCCTTGCTGGCGCTGCTGACGACCATGGCCGCGCTCGGCTGGTGGATCGGCTATCGCGCCGCCGATACCGCGGTGACCGCACGGCCCGCATTGTGGCGTATCTCGCAAGGCACGCGCGAAGCCTATCTGTTTGGCACCATCCATGCCGTGCCGCGCAATGCGCGCTGGTTGTCGCCCGCCATCGCGCGCGCGGTTGAGCGAAGCGATCTGCTGCTGCTTGAAGTCACCAATCTCGAGAGCGAGCGGCGGACTCGCGCCATTTTCGAGCAGCTCGGCCGCTCACCCGGCCTGCCGGCCATCAGCGCCCGCCTCGACACGGCCGATGCCGCCCGGTTTGCCGCGCTGGAACGGCAATATCCGGGCGAACTGCGCCATCTGGCCCGCTATGAGAGCTGGGCCGCGGCGCTGCTCATCAATGCCGCGGCCTCATCCAGCCTCGCCCTGTCCGCCGACAATGCCGGCGAGGCCGTGCTGAGTGCGCGGTTCACCCAAGCCGGCAAGCCCGTCGAGGGATTGGAAGCGATCGCGGGCCAGCTCGGCCTGTTCGACACCCTGCCACAGTCCGACCAGCAGCGCCTTCTTACGCAGGCGGTGCGAGAAGCCGGTGACGCATCCGATCTTTATCACGCCCTCTACACGGCCTGGGCGAGCGGCGACGTCGCCAGTCTCCAGCGGCAATTTCTGGAGCCGTTCGCGCGCGCGCCCAATTTGTGGCACGTCCTTGTCGACGCGCGTAATCGGCGCTGGAGCACGCTGATAGACCAGCGGCTGCGCGCCCGGCCCGGCGTGATCTTCATCGCTGTCGGCGCCGGGCATCTGATCGGCGCGCAAAGCGTGCAGGCCCGGCTGGCCACCTTGGGCTGGCGGATCGAACGGCTGCAATAAGCCCGCGGGCCGCCGCCCGGCGCTGGACGTGGCAGCAGACCATTTCGGCAGGTTTGGTTTGGCATCACCGCTGAACCGGCGCATAGTCCGGCATGCAAGGGGGCGATTTGCGAGGCCTCCATGACGACGTCCGATCATGATCTCCTCCCCGACGCCGCCTCGCACGATGGCGACGGGCTGAACGCGGCGCTGGTCCGCGATGCGGCAGTGCCGATCATCGCCCTTGACCGGCAGGGCGCCGTGCTGCGGTGCAACGAGGCAGCCGCGCATTTTTGCGGCTATGCCATGGGCCACATCGCCGGCCGTCCGCTGGATCAGATCATTCCCGACAGCCATCGCCCGGCGCTGGCGCGCAAGCTCGCCGCCATTTGGGACGGTGGGCCATCCGGCCGGTTCCATGGCTTTTTCATGACCGCGACAGGCAAGACGGTTGCTGCCTCCATGACCGCCTCGCCAGCCCGCGATGAGAGCGGCACGGTCATCGCCGCATCGCTGATCATCCACACCCGCGACTCACATCCCGATAACGGGACAGTTGCGGACGACCAGAAAGACCTCCGGCACAAAGGAAGCCGGCCGATCCTGGTGATGGACGATGAGGCGCTGATGGGCCTGGGCCTCGTCACCATGCTGGAAAATGCCGGCTTTGCGGCGATGGGCCCTGCGCGCAACCTCGCCTCGGCCACCGCGCTTCTCGATCGCCAGCCATGTGCGCTTGCCATTCTGGACACGCATCTGCGCGGGGAATCCTCAGCGCCAATCGCGCGCCGCCTGAGAGCGGACGGTATTCCATTTCTGGTGACCTCGGCTTGCCCGGTCCGTGGCCGGGCGCCCGTCTTCGATGGCGCGCCGAGTCTGCCAAGGCCGTGGCGCACCAGCCGGCTGGTTGCCGCCGTGCATGAGGCGCTTGGCTGAGCCGCCGCCTCAGATCTCACGCAGCCGGCGGAGCCTAACGCTGCGGCCCCGGCCTGTCAGGGGGCACGGCCGACCGCGCACGCCACGGCGCAGGATGATCCCGCCATGCGCTATAGGTCAGTCGACCTTGCGCGTGTCGTGTTGCGCCTGCTCCGCTTCGCTGATGAGATGGTCCTTGATCGCCTCACCCTTGTTCCGCAGGGCATCTGCCCTGGCCTTCGCCTCTTCAGCGGCGTCATGAGGCGCATTTCTGGCAACCGCTTCGACCAGATCGGCTTGCGCCTCATAGGATTTATCGACCGCCTTTGCGTCTCGCTTGGCCTCGCTGGTGCCGACGCTGTCGCAGCCAGCCATGACCACGCACAGCGACAGGACCAATCCGCTTGCGAATATTTTTTTCATTATCTGCTCCTTCAGCCTATCGGTGAGCCAGCAAAGACGTGGTGATACAGCCCCGCCTCCACAGGTGGGAACGCACGACCGGGATTTTCTTTCCGGCCGCGCCGCCCTTGCATCCGCGCCTGTTTCCCGCTAAGCGCGCCGCTCTTCCGTCATGGTCATCCCTGGAGGCGTGGCGGAACGAACGTCAATCTGCTTTCTGGAGACACGCACATGAGCGATACGCTTACGCTGTCGGCCGAGGCACGCGATCGGGCAGGCAAGGGAGCCTCCCGCGCTCTCCGCCGTGAGAACCGCGTTCCCGCCGTCATTTATGGCAACAATGAAGAGCCGCAGATGGTTCATGTTGAGGAGAAGATTCTCAACAAGCTGCTCGGCACCGGCTTTTTCTTCAACTCGGTGGTCATGCTCGAAGTGGGCGGCAAGAAGATCCGCACGCTTCCCAAGGACGTGGCCTTCCACCCCGTCACCGAGCGGCCGCTGCACGCCGATTTCCTGCGTGTCTCCGCAGGCGCCAAGCTGGCCGTCAACGTGCCGGTGCGGTTCATCAACGAAGAGCTGTCCCCCGGCCTCAAGCGCGGCGGCGTGCTCAACATCGTGCGTCACGAGCTTGAAATGATCTGCGATGCCGCGCGCATCCCGGATGAGATCATCGTCGACGTGACCGGCTTCGACGTGGGCGAGGCTGTTCACTTCAGCCACATCACGCTGCCCGATGGCACGGAATCGGCCATTACCGATCGCGATTTCACCATCGCCACCATCGTCGCACCGTCCGCGCTCAAGTCGAGCGAAGGCGATACGGGCAAGGAAGAAGAAGGCGAAGCGGAAGCTTAATCCGTTTCGCGCAGGCAGGAGCGCATCGTGCAGCTATGGGTTGGCCTCGGCAATCCCGAACCGCAATATGCGCTCCACCGCCACAATGTCGGTTTCATGGCGCTCGACGTCATGGCCGAGGATCATGGCTTTTCCCCATGGAAAAGGCAGTTTCAGGGTCTTACGAGCGAAGGCCGCTTGGGATCTGACAAGATCCTGCTGCTCAAGCCCCTCACCTTCATGAACCATAGCGGCCGCGCCATCCGCGCCGCGCTGGATTTCTACAAGCTGCAACCGCAAGACGTGACGGTGTTTCACGATGAGCTGGACCTCGCCCCGATGCGGGTGAAGGTGAAGCGTGGCGGCGGCACCGCCGGCCATAATGGCCTGCGCTCGACAGACGCTCATATCGGCCAGGATTTTCGCCGCGTGCGGATCGGCATCGGCCATCCCGGCCACAAGGATCGCGTCACAAGCTATGTGCTCGGCAACTACAGCAAGGCCGAGATGACGCCGCTGGCCTATATGCTGGGCGCCATGTCCGCCGAGGCGGCCTGGCTCGCGCAGGGCGACGACGCCCGGTTCATGAACGAGATCGCGCTGCGCCTCGCAGATTGAAATGCTGCCGCCACCGGCCGGCCCGCTCGTTCACCGTTGCGTCAACTGCGCCCGCCAACCTGCCAATATGCCCTCGGGAACATTGGCGCGCGCGATCGCGTTCTTCCCGTTGCGCAGCCGCGCCCGGTCCCGCTCGGGCGGCTCGACCCGGCGAACGCGGACAGCCGCGACGCCCTGCGTGCGCACGCCGAGCAACGCCGCCGCCCCCTTTGACAGGTCGATGATCCGTCCGCCCGCGAACGGCCCGCGATCATTGATCCGCACGAGAATGGTGCGCCCGGTATCCAGCGCCGTCACCTCGACATAGGTGGGCAACGGCAGCGTGCGGTGGGCCGCGCTGATCCCGTTGGGCCGGAAGCGCTCGCCATTGGCCGTCATATTGCCGGATTCATGGCCGTACCAGCTTGCATAGCCCAGTTCCTCATAGGCCCGGTTTTCCGCCGGAACATAGGTCGCACCGCGCACGGTATAGGGCTTGCCGATCCGCACCGGCGTATCGCTGACCGGCCGATAGCTGGTCGTCGCGCAGCCCGCCACCAGCGGCAATCCAGCCAGAATGAGGCCTCGAAGCGCGCATCGCAGCGAGACCGGAAAAGCAGGGAATACAAGCATGGACAGCTATCTAACCGACTGAAAGGGATAGGGGAAGCCATGGCGCCTCGTCAGCAAGAACGGCATTTTTCCCGACTGACGCCATCACGCTCCGTCACACGGTCGTCATTCTCGCGTCATCCAGCGGACATCGCCGCGCAATGCCTGTGACATGTGTCGCTGCGAAGAGGCGGCGCTCAGAGGGACGGGAGCTTCCGCCCCCCGTCTCTCGGCTCAGCAAAGGGGAATTTCATGTCACATCTGACCGACGCGGCGCGCGCGCCTTATCGTAACGCCGTCGCCGATTTCGACACCACAGATAGTCTCGAAGCGATTGTTTCCGCCAATCCATCCCGGCGCAGCATCCTCAAGAACGGCCTGCTCGGCCTGTCCATCCTGCCCGTGGCGGCCATGCTCGGGGCTTGCGACGATGATGGCGATGGACTCGTGACCATTCCCACGCCAACGCCGTCGCCCAGCCCGACCCCCAGCCCCACGCCCACGCCGACGGCGAGCTATGCGATCAACTTCACGCCTGTCTCCGCCAACCAGAACGACACCGTTACCGTGCCCTCGGGCTACAAGGTCGACGTGCTGCTGAAGGCTGGTGATGCGATCGAGAGCGGCGCGACCGGTTATGCCGGCAGCTTTCCCACGCCCGCGCAGGCCGAGAAGTGGACCGGTGGCAATCATGACGGCATGGAATATTTCGAGCTGTCGGGCACGGATGCCAACAAGGGCGGTCTCCTCGCCATCAATTTCGAGCTGCCCGATTTCAACATCCTCATGCCCGGCGAATATGACGCCGCCACCGCCACCGCCGACCAGAAGGCACTCGCACTTTCCGCCGTGGGCATTGGCGTGGTCGAGATCGGCGTCGATGCGGCGGGCAAATGGGGGGTCAAATCCGACTCGCGCTATAACAAGCGCTACACCGGCAACTCCAGCTATCGCGCGGGCGGCCCCGCCGCCGGCCTGCTGTCCGGCACGATCAAGGGTATGCTCAACAATTGCTCGAGCGGCCGCACGCCATGGGGCACCTATCTCACCTGCGAAGAGACGATGGACAATTATCTCGATCCCACCCAGCCTTCCACCAACTATGGCTGGGTGATCGAGATCGATCCTTTCCAGGAGCTGGCGCAGCCCACCAAGCGCACTGCGATGGGCCGCTTCAACCATGAGAATGTCGCGCATATGACGAACAGCGACCGCCGCGTCGCCTTCTATATGGGCGATGACAATACCCCCGGCTGCATCTATAAATTCGTGCCGGACCGGGCCTATAGCGACACCAATCGCGCCGCCAATACCGACCTGCTCGATTATGGCACCCTCTATGTCGCGCGCTTCAATGCCAATGGCACGGGCGAATGGCGCGCGCTGTCACAGGGCAAGAACGGCCTCACTGCGACCGCCTCGGACCCCGGCAATGTCAGCCAGAGCACGACGCCACCCGCGCCCGCCACGGTCAGCTTCAACAGCCAGGCCGACGTGCTGATCCGCTGCCAGTCCGCCGCGCGCGTGGCCGGCGGCACGATCATGGACCGGCCCGAGTGGATCACGGTCGCCCCGGACAACAGCGCGATTTTCGTCACGCTCACCAACAATAGCGGCCGTCGCGTGACCGATGCAGCCAATCCGCGCGCAACCAATCTTCACGGCCACATCCTCAAGTTCCGCGAGAGCGGGGATTCGCCACTGGCGACGAGCTTCACCTGGGAGCTGTTCCTGCTCGCCGGCGATCCGTCCCTTACCTCGGGCGGCGACAATCTGACCGGCGACATCAAGGGCGACACCTTCTCCAGCCCGGATGGTATCCGTATCGATCCGCAAGGCCGCCTCTGGGTGCAGACCGACCACAGCGTTCCGGGTAGTTCGGGCGTTGCCGGCACGAGCATCGATCAGGCTTTCGGCCATAATGCGATGTTCCACGTCGATCAGACCACGAAGCAGTCCAAGCGCTTCCTCGTCGGGCCGGAGGGCTGCGAGATTACCGGCCTGGCCTATACGCCGGACCTCAAGACCTTCTTCGTCAACATCCAGCATCCCACGGGCAACTGGCCGATCGCGGGGGAGGAGCCGCGTTCCTCCACCATCGTCATCACCCGCACGGATGCGCAGCCGATCGGCAACTGATCGGTTCCTTGCCCGACCTTGCATGACGAAGGCCTCCCCCTGCAAATGGGGGGAGGCCTTTCCTCGTTTGACGGTTCGGGCTGGCGCAGATTGCGCCAAGCGCCTATCGGGGCAGCTTTCCCAATATCATCGAACGAGTTGAGCATCATGGGTTTCAAATGCGGGATCGTCGGCCTGCCCAATGTCGGCAAATCCACTCTCTTCAACGCGCTGACGGAAACGCAGGCGGCGCAGGCGGCCAATTATCCCTTCTGCACGATCGAGCCCAATGTTGGCCAGGTCGCGGTGCCCGATCCGCGACTGGACAAGCTGGCGGCGATTGCCGGCAGCCAGAAGACCATCCCCACCCAACTTGCCTTCGTCGATATTGCCGGGCTGGTGCGCGGCGCCTCCAAGGGCGAAGGGCTCGGCAACCAGTTTCTCGGCAATATCCGGGAAGTGGACGCGGTCGTGCACGTGCTACGCTGCTTCGTCGATGACGACGTCCAGCATGTCGACAATCGCGTCGACCCCATTGCCGACGCCGAGACGGTCGAGACCGAACTGATGCTGGCGGACCTTGAAAGCCTCGAAAAGCGCGTGCCGGCCTTCCAGAAAAAGGCCGCCAGCGGCGACAAGGAGAGCAAGATCGCCGCCGCCATCCTCGGCCGCGCGCTCGACCTGCTGCGCGAGGGCAAGCCCGCCCGCCTCGTCGAGCCGCATGACGAGGAAGAAGCACGCATCTTCAATCAGGCACAGCTGCTCACCGCCAAGCCGGTGCTCTATGTATGCAATGTCGAGGAAGACAGCGCCGCGGACGGCAATGAATTCAGCGCCCGCGTGTTCGAGAAGGCGAAGGCCGAGGGCGCGCAGGCGGTCATCGTCTCGGCCGCGATCGAGGCCGATCTGGGCGGCATGGACGATGCCGAGCGCAGCGAATTTCTCGAGAGCATGGGCCTGCACGAAACCGGCCTCACCCGCGTCATCCGCGCCGGCTATGAGCTGCTGCACCTCATCACCTTCTTCACCGTCGGCCCCAAGGAAGCGCGGGCCTGGACGGTGCATCGCGGCGCCTCAGCGCCGGAAGCGGCCGGCGAAATCCACAGCGATTTCCAGAAAGGCTTCATCCGCGCCGAGACCATCGCCTATGATGATTTCATCGCGCTGGGCGGCGAATCCCGCGCCCGCGAGGCCGGCAAGCTGCGCGCGGAAGGCAAGGCCTATGTGGTGCAGGATGGCGACGTGATGCACTTCCTGCACAATTAAATCGGGAGATGCGCGGTATGGCGAGCTATTATTGGGAAGATCTGGAGATCGGCTTTACCGACAGTTTCGGGCCGATCCCGGTCGATCGCGAGGAGCTTCTCACCTTCGCCCGCCGCTATGATCCCCAGCCCTTCCACCTCTCCGACGAGGCTGCCGCGCAGACCCATTTCGGCCAGCTCGCGGCGAGCGGCTGGCAGACCTGCGCGCTGATGATGGGCGCGATGGTGGAGCGCTGGCAGCAGGTGCCGGGCTGGCAGGAGCAATCGCTGGGCGCCATGGGGATCGATGAACTGCGCTGGCGCCATCCCGTCTTTCCGGGCGACGTGCTGCGCGGCACCAACGAGCTGATCGAGAAGATCGCATCGCGCTCACGCCCGCAGATGGGCATCATCAAGTGGCGCACGAAGCTGTTCAATCAGGACGAGAAAGAAGTGCTGAGCCTCATCTCCATCGTCATGCAGAAGCGCCGCCCCCCGGCTTCCGCCGATTGAGGCCGGCGCTATGGCAAGAGTTGCAGGCCGGGATAGCGCTCGAGCCAGCGCCGGGAGACCACCCGCATCTGGAATATCGGCCGCTTGTCCGTTGCGAATGAAGGTGTCGGCCTGAGCCGTAGCGCAAAGAGATCATCGACACCGAACGGTGCGTTGATGTCTATCGCCCCATCGGGCCGCAGGCGGGCGGCAATGGCCGTCGCCGTTTCAGGCCAGTGGCGCATGGCGTCGGCGACGGACTGATAGGGGGCATCGCCATTGCGCAGGTGCATGCGCGCCTGATTCCTTGCCGACCAGTCCAGATGTGGCATCCGCGACCGAAGCTGCCCCTCGATAGCGCGCTCGGCCGCTTCATGAGCCGTCAATGGGTCGAACCAGATGACATCGACATCGCCTGCCGGCGGACGGGGCCCATGCCCGTGCAACTGATCCCACACGGCATCGCGCACGAAGCCGGCTCCGATCCAGCCATCAGGGAGCATCAACGCGGCGACTGCCTGCAATGCCGCCAGCCTGAGCGGGTCGCGAGACAAGAGTGCCGCCAGCGTTGCGAACCGGCTCACCCTGCCCCCCTCAATGCCGGCCGAACAGCTTCTCGATATCACCATGGGCCAGCTTGATCCAGGTCGGCCGCCCGTGGTTGCACTGGCCGGAATGCGGCGTCACTTCCATCTCGCGCAGCAGCGCGTTCATCTCCGCCACGGCCAGCACGCGCCCGGCGCGCACCGAGCCATGGCAGGCCATGGTGGCGGCGATCAGGTCGATCCGCGCCTTGAGCGAAGTGGCATCACCCAGCGCGGCGAGGTCATCGGCGAGGTCGCGCACCAGGCCCGGCACATCGGCGAGGCCAAGCATCGCCGGTGCCGCGCGGACGAGGATAGCCGCCGGGCCGAAGCGCTCGACCTCCAGCCCCAGCTCGGCCAGTTCGGGGATCCGTCCCTCGATACGGTCGCAGGCCGGCTCGTCCAACTCCACCACTTCCGGGAGCAGCAGCGCCTGCCGCGCCACGCTGCCATCGGCGAGTGCCTTGCGCATCCGCTCCAGCACGAGCCGCTCATGCGCGGCATGCTGGTCGACCAACACCAGCCCGTCCTCCGCCTCGGCCACGATATAGGTGCGCGCCACCTGCCCGCGCGCCGTGCCAAGCGGGAACTCACGCTCAGCGGGCACGGTCTCGCGCGCCATCACCTCGTCGCGGGCGGAAGGTGCAAAGCCGGAAAAGCGCGCCTGCCGATCCGCGAACAGCGGCGCCCCGCCATACGCTCCACCCGATGATGGCGACCCCCAGCCGCCCTGCGGCGCGAAGACGGGCACCGGCTCGGCGCCGGGCATCTCGCGCTGCCACAGCTCGGTCGAGCTGGCGTCGGGCCGGTTGGCGACGCGCATCCCCGCCGCATCCAGCGCGCGGCGCAGACCGCTCACGATCATCCCGCGCATGAAAGCGGGATCGCGAAAGCGCACTTCGGTCTTGGCCGGATGGACATTCACATCGACATCCTCCAGCGGCACGGTGAGGAACAGCGCCAGCACGGGATGGCGATCGCGCGCGACGAAATCGGCATAGGCGCCGCGCACCGCGCCGACCAGCAGCCGGTCCTTCACCGGGCGGCCATTGACCAGCAGATATTGATGATCGGCACTGCCGCGATGGAAGGTCGGCAGCGAGGCGACCCCGCTCAGCGACACACCCTCCCGCTCCAGCGACACGATCACATGATTATCCGCCAGCTCGCGGTCGATCAGCTGGGCAACGCGGTCCTCGCGATCCTGACCGGCGGGGACGGAGAGCACGCGCCGCCCGTCATGCTCCAGCACGAAGCCGACATCGGCCCGCGCCATGGCGAGACGACGGACGATATCGAGGCAGGCCGCATATTCGGCGCGCGGACTGCGCAGGAATTTGCGGCGGGCGGGCACGCGGTCGAACAGCCCCTCCACCTCGACGCGCGTGCCCAACGGCATGGCGCACGGCTCGGCCGCCTCCGCCACGCCATTGTCGCAGCGGATGCGCCAGCCATCGCCGCCCTGTTGCCGGCTCGCCAACGTAAAGCGCGAGACGCTGGCGATGGAGGGCAACGCCTCACCGCGGAACCCAAGCGTGCGCACCCGCTCGATCGCTTCGTCCGGCAATTTGGAGGTCGCGTGGCGCTCCAGCGCGAGCGGCATCTGGTCGCGCGCGATGCCGTGACCGTCATCGGTGACGACGATCCCGTCCAGCCCGCCGCCGCGCAGCGTCACCGCCAGCGAGCGCGCCCCGGCATCCAGCGCGTTTTCCAGCAGTTCCTTCAGCGCGCTGGCGGGTCTTTCAACCACTTCGCCGGCTGCGATTCGATTCACCAGTGTCTCGGGGAGGCGACGTATTGACATAAAGAGGGGACTAGACCAAGCGAACGCCCTGCGCGAGCCATGGCGAGATATTTCAGCGCGAGATATTTTCGTGCATGGTCATCGACATGCGGGGGCACCATCCCATAAGGATACACATCTCGTCGCTGCCAAGAACAGGACCGTCCATGGCGTTTTTCTCAAACTGGTTCAAGTTTACCTCTCGCGACATGGCGATTGACCTCGGGACGGCCAACACAGTCGTCTATGTGCGCGGTCACGGCATCGTCCTGAATGAGCCGTCCGTGGTGGCGGTCGAGACGCTCAATGGCGTCAAACGGGTCAAGGCCGTCGGCGTCGACGCCAAGCTGATGATGGGCAAGACCCCCGATTCGATCGAGGCGATCCGGCCGCTGCGCGATGGCGTCATCGCGGACATCGACATTGCCGAGCAGATGATCAAATGGTTCATCAGCAAGGTGCATGGCCATCGCCGCTTCCCGCGCTTTCCGGAAATCGTGATCTGCGTGCCGTCGGGCTCGACCAGCGTCGAGCGCCGCGCCATTCGCGATGCCGCCAGCAATGCCGGCGCGAGCCAGGTGTTCCTGATCGAGGAGCCGATGGCTGCCGCGATCGGCGCCGACATGCCAGTGACCGAGCCAATCGGCTCGATGGTCGTCGACATTGGCGGCGGCACCACGGAAGTCGCCGTGCTCTCGCTGCGCGGCCTCGCCTACACCACCTCGGTGCGCGTGGGCGGCGACAAGATGGACGAAGCGATCGTCTCCTATGTCCGCCGTCACCATAATCTGCTGATCGGCGAAGCGACCGCCGAGCGGATCAAGAAGGAATATGGCATCGCCCAGAAGCCGGCCGATGGCGTGGGCGAGACCATCCACATCAAGGGCCGCGACCTCGTCAACGGCGTGCCCAAGGAGATTGCGATCAATCAGGGCCAGATCGCCGAGGCGCTGGCCGAGCCGATCGGCACCATCGTCGAAGGCGTGCGCATCGCGCTCGAAAACACCGCGCCGGAACTGGCCGCCGACATCGTCGACCAGGGCATCGTGCTCACCGGTGGCGGCGCGCTGCTCAAGGGGCTGGACGAGGAACTGCGCGACGAGACCGGCCTGCCTGTCACCGTCGCGGACGATCCGCTGACCTGCGTGGCGATTGGAACGGGGCGCGCGATGGAGGACCCGGTCTTCCGCGGCGTGCTCCAGACTGCCTGAGCGGCGCTGAACGATGGCGCCACAGAGCAAACGGCGCCCCGGTTATGACCGTAAAGCGCAATATGGGCTGTTCGCCAGCTATGTGATCGCCATTGGCGGCGCGCTGATCGGGCTGGTGCTGCTGGCGATCTCGATTCTCGATCCGCCGGGCTTTTCCGCGCTGCGCTCCGCCGGCGCGGAGATCGCCCGGCCGGTTGCCTCCAACCTGCGCAAGCTGGTGGTGGGGGTCGGCAATCTCGACGAGGCGGTGGCCGCCTATATCAACGCCGGCTCCCAGAATGCCGCGCTGCGCCGGCAGGTCGATGCCAATCGCACCCGCCTGATCGAGGCGGAAGCCATCCGGCAGGAAAATGTCCACCTCAAGCGTCTGCTGCGGCTGACGGAAACCGAAATCGGCATTGCCGCGGCCGGCCACCTGATTTCCTCGGCGAGCAGCAGCACGGCGCGGGTGGCGCGGCTCGATGTCGGCCATGCGCAGGGCGTGAAGCCCGGCATGCCGGTGCGCGCACCCGAGGGACTCGTCGGCCGGATCATCCGCTCCGGCCCCAACACGGCCGATGTGCTGCTGCTCATCGACGAGGGCAATATCGTGCCGGTGCGGCGGACCAGTGACAATATTCCCGGCATCAGCTCCGGCCGGGGCGATGGCACGATCGAGATTCGCGCACTCAATACCGAGCGCAACCCGTTCAAGCCGGGCGATGTGGTGGTCACATCCGGCATTGGCGGTCTCTACCGCCCCAACATCCCGGTCGGCGTGGTGGCACGGCTGGAGAATGACAACGCCATCGCCATCCCCTTCGCCAATCCCTCGCGGGTCGAGCTGGTCGTGGTGCAAACGCCCTTCCGCCCGGTCGAGGCCGCGCGCGAATCAGCCGCGCAGGCAGCCAGCGCGGACGACCGATGAACAGTCGCCGCTACGCCACGCGGATCGCCCGCCCGCGCAGCGCGCTGCATATCCGGGGAACGCCGATCATCTCGGTGCTGCTTGGCTCGATGATTGTCGCGCTGGTTCCGGTCGTCGCGCAAGCGCCGCTGCTGCCTCCCTTCGGCCTGATGATCTTCCTCGGCTGGCGCGTGCTTCGGCCCGACATCTGGCCGCTCTGGGCCGGCGCGCCGCTCGGCCTGTTCGACGATGTGATGAGCGGCCAGCCGATCGGCAGCGCCATCTTCCTGTGGACGGCGATCCTGCTTCTGCTCGACGTCGAGAATCAGCGGCACGTCTGGCGGGATTATTGGCATGGCTGGTTCACCGCCACGCTCGCGCTCGGCCTGGCGCTCACCGGCGGCTGGTTCTTCGTCCATATTGGCGGGCATGGCGGTTCGCTGGTTCAGATTCTCCCGCAACTTGCCTATAGCGTCGGGCTCTTCCCTCTCATCGTGCGACTCTGTGCCGCACTGGACCGGTGGCGCCTGCCGTGATCTCCTTCCGCAAGAAAATCGTTACGCCCGCTAGCCAGTCGTTCACTTTCTCCCGCCGCGCCTTTTTCGTGAGCGGTGCGCAATATGCCGTAGGCGGCCTGCTCGTCGCGCGGATGGGCTGGATCGCCATTGCCGAGAATGAGAAATATCAGCTGCTCTCGGAGAGCAATCGCGTCAACCTTACCATCACGCCACCCCGGCGCGGCTGGATTGTCGATCGCAAGGGCCTGCCGCTCGCTTCGAACCGCACCAATTTCCGGGTGGATATCATTCCGGATCGCCTGCAGAATCGCGACTATGTCCTCACCGAGCTGACGCGGGTGCTCACCCTCGATCCCAACCGGGTCGACCGCATCAATGAGGATCTCGACAAGGCCGCCGGTTTTCTTCCCGTGCAGGTCGCCGACGATCTGACCTATGAGCAATATGCCGCCATCTCCGTGCGGCAGAATGAATTGCCTGGTGTTGCCCCGGCGCAGGGCTTTGCGCGCTATTATCCCGCCGGGCCATCGGTCGGCCATCTTATCGGCTATGTCGGCGCGGCCTCCGCGGAGGATTATCAGAAGACCAAGGACCCGCTGCTGATCACGCCCGGCTTCAAGCTCGGCAAGCAGGGTCTTGAAAAATCGCTGGACTCCATCCTCACCGGAAAACCCGGCGCCCGCCGTGTCGAGGTGACCGCGCGCGGCAAGGTCGTGCGTGATCTCGCCACTCGGCCGGATACGCCCGGGCGATCCGTCAAGCTCACCGTCGATGCCGGCTTGCAGGATTTTGCCGGCCGTCGCCTCGGCACGCAAAGCGGCTCGGTGGTCGTCATGGATTGCCAGACCGGCGACATATTGACCTCCGCCTCCATGCCCAGTTTCGATCCCAACAGCTTCTCGGACGGCATTTCCCATCTCGAATGGCAGATGCTCTCCGAGGATGACCGGGTGCCGCTGCGCAACAAGCCGCTGACCGCGCTGTATCCGCCCGGCTCCACCGTCAAGCCGATGGTCGCCCTCGCCTTTCTGGAAGCCGGCCTCGATCCGGAGGAAGCCACCACCTGCTCGGGCGCGCTGCGGGTCGGCAACACCTTGTTCCACTGCTGGTCGCGCCGGGGCCATGGCCGCGTCAACATGCACCGGGCGATCGCGCAGAGCTGCGATATTTATTTCTATCACTTCGCCCAGAAGATCGGGATGGACGCGATTGCCGCCATGGCGCGCCGCCTTGGCATGGGCCAGAGCTTCGACCTGCCCTTCCCCAACCAGAGCTATGGCACCGTGCCCGACCCGGCCTGGAAGAAGAAGAAATACAAGCAGAACTGGCAGCCCTACGACACCGTCAATGCCACCATCGGGCAAGGCTATATGCTGCTTAACCCGACACAGCTATGCGTCATGTCGGCCCGGCTGGCGATGGGCACGGAGCTGGTCCCCCACTTCATCGCGGACGGCAAGCGCCATCAGGGCGCGCCGCTGGGCGTGCCGCTCGACCATCTCACCGTCATCCGCAACGCCATGAAGGATGTGGTGAATGGCGGCGGCACCGGCGGCGCGGCGCGCATGTCCCTGCCGGGCGTGCTGATGGCAGGCAAAACCGGCACGGCGCAGGTCCGTCGCATCACCATGGCCGAGCGGCGTGGCGGCGTGCGCAGCAACGCCTCGCTGCCCTTCAAGCTGCGCGACCATGCGCTGTTTCTGGGCTTTGCCCCGCATGACAATCCGCGCTACGCCATTTCCTGCATCATCGAGCATGGCGGCCATATTAATCGGGTGCAGGATGCGCCGATGATCGCAGCCGATTGCATGACCTTTCTCTACGAACCGGCCAAGGCGCTGGAAAAACTGGACGGCATCGAGAAAAGCTGGGGCGGCCCGCCGCGCGAGCGCCTCGAACGGCAGCTTAACGAACTGCGCATCGCCAAGGGCCTGGCCGCCGTCGCCATGCCGCCGCCACCGGCGGCCGACAATGCCGCCAATGTCGCCGCACCAGCCGACGATCCCCTGGCCGCCGATCCTGATGAAACCCGCGAGCAAGGCCTCGATCTCCCCACCGAACAGGACCGGCCCGCCCATCCTCCGCCACCCACCCCGCCGACGGGAGGATCGCGATGAGCCATGGTGTCGTTCCGGACGGCATCGCGCGTATGCCATGGCGGCTCTATGTCCTGCTGATCGTCATCGCCAGCTTCGGCGGCGTCGTGCTCTACAGCGCGGCTGGCGGCCACGTCATGCCCTGGGCGGGCATCCAGCTCGCGCGCTTCGGCATCTTCCTCGTCATGGCGGAAGTGATTGCGCGCCTGCCCTTCTCCATGATCCGGTTGAGCGCGTTGCCGATCTATGCCGCAATCCTCATCTCACTCGTCCTTGTCGAGTTGATCGGCGGCATCGCCGGCGGCAGCCAGCGGTGGATCAATCTGGGCTTCATGCAACTCCAGCCCTCGGAATTCATGAAGGTCGCCATCGTGCTTGCAGTGGCGCGCTTCTATGCGCTGCTGCCGGCTGCCTATACCCGCTCCTTTACCGCCATCTGGCCTGCGCTCGGGCTCATCGGCCTGCCGGTGATGCTGGTGCTCGTCCAGCCCGATCTGGGTACGGCGAGCATGATCGGCCTTGGCGGCGTGACCATCATGTTTCTGGCCGGGTTGCCACTGCGCCTGTTCGTGGGTTCGGCGCTGGCCGGCATGGCCATCATCCCGATCGCATTCAGTTTCCTGCACGAATATCAGCAGAAGCGCGTGCTGATCTTCATGGATCCGGAAAGCGATCCGCTCGGCGCGGGCTATCATATCAGCCAGTCCAAGATCGCGATCGGCTCGGGCGGCCTGTTCGGCAAGGGGTTCCTCAACGGCACGCAAAGCCATCTCGATTATCTGCCGGAGGGACACACCGATTTCGTGTTCGCTACCATGGCGGAAGAATGGGGTCTGGCTGGCGGCGTCGGCCTCCTCGTGGCGCTGTTCCTGCTGCTGCGCTGGGGCATGCGCGTGGCGCGGCAGACCGAGGACCGCTTCGCCCGTCTCGTTGCCGCCGGCCTTACCACCACCATCTTCTTCTACATCGCGATCAACCTCATGATGGTGATGGGGCTGGCGCCGGTCGTCGGCATCCCCTTGCCCTTCATGTCCTATGGCGGATCCTCGATGCTGACCGTGATGCTCTGCATCGGCATCATCCTCAATATCGATCGCAACCGCGAAGCGCTGGGCGATCGCTGGCGCTGAGGCGCGCGCCGGTCTTTTCAATCGCGGCCTGACGGTTGAAAAATCAGCGAACATTCCAATGGAGATGACGGTCGCTGCGCCAATGTTCGCCCGCAATCTCTGCCCACCACACTCTCCTTGCAGAGAATTTTCCTATTTTTGCGCAAAGCAGCATTTTTCCGTTGGCAAGGTGAGACCCTCATGCTAACCGGCCGACCTCCAGACGGAACAGCCCCTCGGCGCTGATCCATCACCGGAATGGACGCATAGCTCAGTTGGTAGAGCAGCTGACTCTTAATCAGCGGGTCCTAGGTTCGAGCCCTAGTGCGTCCACCACTTTTCCTAGCAATTACAGCTTCTTGCCCCGTCAGGGGTAGGTCTTACACCACGCGAAGGTCGTCGTGTAAGAGCAGTGTAAGAGTGCGCCGCATGAGCCGTATCTGAATGCCCGCGGTCCTAACGGACGACTGTCGGTGGGGGTACGTGTCATCTTTCAGCAGTTAGCGGTGAAGCGGCAACTGGAAATCTGCGCGCGAAAAAATTCAACCTCACCCGATGCCTTGCACTCAGCGGGCAAGAACAGGACACCCCCCTTTCATCGGAACTTGTGTCGATGTAGAAAGCCCCACGGGGGGACGAGCTTGTGTCAATCGAATCGCGTCGAAGAGAGTTCCACAGCCATGTCTGGAACCATTCCGTTGACCCATTTCAGCTGCAGTTCGACGATAGGCGACCGCTGAACGAACGTGAGATAGATGGTCTAGAAAAAATTGCTAAGGCGGCACTGCTTGAGACCGATGCGACCAAGGCTTGCGCAACAATTCAGCGAGAGCTGAAACTTCATGCAGAGCTTTTCGCCGCCACGCTTCAGGTTGTCGGCCTCACTCGCAACAAAATTCTTCAGGACCTGAAGGCTGCCGCGCGAAGCGCGCCGGTGGTTCAGACCATACCTACCAATTATGCACGCTTGCCGTTCACAGCGGCGTGGACCGCAGCAGGCCCCTACCTCCTACGGCGTCTCCAACAAGTTTTTCGTCCGTTGGTCGCTGAGTTTGATGATGAGGCCTTTGGCAGGTCCGTCGAAGCTCTGAACCAAGCAACTTGGCCAGGATACATACGGCAAGAGCGTGCAAAACGCAGCGGTCACGAGGCTGAAGGGCGTATGGCCCAGTTGCTTTTAGCGACTAAGTTTCCATTCGAGCCCGAAGAAAAGGCGGACAACCCGCTTTGCCGCGACGCACAGATTGGGGGTATATCGTTCGATTTAGTCGTCCCAAGCGTCAAAGCTCCTGCGCTGGTGTTTAAGGCGACAGTTCACACCTCGAACATCGGCCAGTACGGCGAGTCGAAGGATCACCTAGAAGTCGATGAAGCGAAGCGATGGTTGGACGGGGCTTATAGCCAGAAGTCGCGGCCGAAGCTCGTTGCTCTTATCGATGGCGTAGGGTTCGAGAGCAATCGAGCTGGACTGGATGGGGTTCTGGAAAAGGCAGACGAATTCTGTCAATTTCGCACTATTTGGAAAATAGTGGCAATGGCCTCCACCGCCCTAGAGCGTCCCGTGAAAATATTCCTACCCCAAGCAGAACTAGATTACTTCGCAGACTTTATCAAAGAACACTCGAAGTCAGCTGAATATGAAGTATACGACCCTGCTGTGCTGACCCGGTATCCGCCCGAAGATATCGTAGTTGCTGGCGATGCGACCATCGTCGCCTCCTAACCCGGATCCTCCTGCATCATCAGCAGATCAAGGGGACCAAGCGGGACTTCGTCCTTACCAAAGTGCGCCTTTCGCGAACGCCCGTTCATGCCAGTTGTTGCGGATGAGCTATGAATCAAATCTATGTCGCGCCAATCTGGGACCTGCCAACTTTCGTTGATCCGCGCTTCGATCAGTGGCTCGAAGTCTGAATTTACCTCATATCCGGTGCCTTGACGACCCATTACGCGAGCGACCTTTAGCGTTGTTCCAGACCCAAGAAATGGGTCCAGCACTTTTTCACCGAGATCAGTATATGCCTCAAGGAAGAACGCGACCAGTTCTTCTGGATACGCAGCAACGTGATAATTCATCTTCTTCACGTTCGGCGGGCGATACGCAGGGATACGGAGGATATTCCCCAAGCATCTGCCTCGCGGATTTTTCTTATGAGCGCGAGGGTCCGCACTGATATATTTCTGTGGGACGCGCGGCTTTGTGAATTTGTAGTCGCTTCGTCCATCCTTGGTGAATACTAAAATATATTCAAATTTGTTATCGAGCAATCGTTCCATATACGCATTAGGTTGAGGAAGAGCGTTGGGAATATACCACAAGTTTACGTCCCAAAGGCGCCACCCTTTCATCCGTGCAACGATGTCGAATGCTATCGGCAGGAATCTCTTTTGATGCCGTCGAGAGTTCACATTTATGATGAGAACTCCGCTTTCCGATGCAACCCTATAGCACTCGTTCCACACCTCGTTCATTTCATCGAGATACTCATCGTATGACGAATGCCCAATTTCCTCTTCGCTATTGCCATAGTCTTTTAGATTCCAGTACGGCGGACTCGTCATGATGAACGGGACCGTGCCATCTTCAATTTCAGTCATATTTTTAGACGAACCAAAAATCACTTTCTGACCCGCAAAAATTTTATGCTCATTCATCTAAGGTCCGGCTTTCTGATACGTTCACATAGCTACGGCGCTAGTAGCCCCAAATCGGGGCAACCGGCAACGGCGTATGCTCCGGTCCGTACATGGTCGCCATAGCGGCGTCAGGTCGTGCGAGGTAGTGCCCCCACACGCCCTCATAGCTCCACGAGGGTAGCGCGGCGACAGTGACGATCATGCCACCACCGTCCAGCACCCGGTTCTCAATGCCGAGCAGGATTTTCACCTCGACCCATGCGCCGAATGAGCCGACAGATTGTGAAAGGCAACGGGACTTACACCACTCTTACCCGTCAATGCGAGAGCCCCCCTTAATTGAAGAATTTCAATTCCATCCGTACATGGAGCCTCAAATTGGACGTTAGATGCCGGTCCATAGCAGCACCTCACACCCGGAGGCGCAGGGTGCTGGCAGCGTCAGGCGGGAGAAGAATCCGTCCCCGCTGCTGGCCCCGATGTTGATGGCGGGGGTCGGTGGCCTTGACCCCGGCGCGGCGAGCAAGATGAACCCCCGCGCTATCTCGAACTCTGCCATGTCCCGTCCGATTCCCATGCTCGCAGGGCAGCGACGACCTCAATCATATCCCGCCGGTCCAGCGCCCCGCTTTCGATGCCCGGCAGCACCTGGCGCTCAACCCATGCGTCAAACGAGCCAAACAGGAGCGTGAACGGGGACGGCCTCGGCTTCTCCGCTTCCTCTATCCGTTTGATGCGGCGTTGAAGGGCGCGGATGCCTGCCATTGTGGTTATCGCAGTCCAAGATGGTAGCGAAGGTCAAAGGGCATGTCCGGCGCACCGGGGCGAACCGATGGCACGGGCATTGGCGCGGAGGCTGACTCAGACTCGGCGGTGACCACAGGTGCAGGCGCGGGAGCAGCGTCAGCGCGCAATCCCGCCAGCATGGCTTTGACGACCGGCGCGACGTTCTGGAGGTGTTCAAGCTCCAGCCGCGCCAGCGTTGCATCAATCGCAATTTGCTCGCGCATGGTAGCGAAGTGACGGGGTGCCAGCATGGCGCGAATCTCCGCCTCCTGCTCGCATTCAATACGGCGGCGCTCCGCCAGCGAAATATCAGCTTTCATATGTCACCTTCAGTTGACGCAGAATGTCGTAGGCGTCGGCGCGGACCTGCCAGTCGTCGCAGTCCCGCATGACCTCGCACATGCTGCTGACTACGATGTGGCGCAGTTCCCCGCGCTGCTGATCGTCCATGCCAGCGATGGCGTCACGGTAGAAAGTCCAGCGCTCGGTGCGGAAAATGTCGTTGTGGTTGAGCGGCACGACATAGATCGGGCGCGCCATCTGGTCCGCGATACCCACAGCCCAGTCCAAGCATTCCTGATAGTGCGTGATGGGCAGGTGGCGCAGCTTGCGCGCCGCTACCGTTCCGGGCGTGTCGCCCTCACCGAACAAGATCACCTCGACCATTACGTCATCCGGTTCCGGTGCCTCCGTGATGACCTTGTTCCGCTTCGTGGCTATCGTCGTCATCGGGGTCCCCCTACGATGGGATTTTCAGCTTGCCGGGTCGCTCTCGGCCTTTTTGCAAACGACGCATATTTTGCTGTTTGCACGCTCACCCTTGCTTCTCCTCAAGTGCGGCAATCCGCGCCTCAAGCTCCTCGCTGGCGCGCACATCGGCGAGCGATTTGATACTGTCGATGATGAGCCTGCCGACATCGGGCGCGACTGCACCGGCAGCGACCGCATCCAGCACCTGGGCGACCTGATCGCTGATCGGTGCGGCGGCATCGAACTCGAAGTTCACCTTCTCGGTCTGCGCCTTGATGCTGGGCAGGCACTTGGCGAGAACGATACTGGCCGCGTTCGTATCGCCCTCAAGGGCGCGACCGACCAGCACCGCAACGATATTGCGCATCTCGTCGAGCATCTGTTGCGTGGCCAGCAAGCGCCGGTCCGGTCGCCCCGGTGGACGCCCGCGAGGGTTGCCGCTGACCCCGTTGCCATCGGCATCACGCCATGCAGGGTTGCCCGGACCACGCGGTTCGGAAGGGATAGGTGGCGGGATGGGCTTCCAGTCCGTTCCCCAAGGAGGTGCAATCTGTTCAGTCATCGGATGCCTCGGATTGTTTAGAACAAGGATCAGACGACGAACGACTGTTCAGCCGCCGCCTTTGCTGCACGAAGTTTCTGCACTTTTGCTTGCTTCGCCCCGACCGCCTTTTCCATCTCACCCCAGAGCAGGCCGCCACGCTCGCCAATCAGTTCAAGACCCGCCTTGGCCGCTCGCAGTTGCTTGGCAGCGCGGGGATTGGACTTTTCGTGGTGCAGCCGGAGCAGCATGTTCTGAATTTCGGGGGTGATGCCGGATAGGTAGGGAACGCCACCCAGCACCGCGCCCACCGTGCGTTCATCGCCAGCCTCAATCGCCTTCTGGATGAACCCGATGCGCGAGCCTTCCGGCAGTGAGTGGACATACGCCCTAATCTCGCCCGCCATCGCACCGACGCCCGCCCCCGCAATTGGCTGGGACAGGTCGCGCTCAAGCCCTTCAATCACGCGGTTCAGGTTCGCGGTGGCGCTGTCGAACCGCTTGGCAAGCTGTGTGGTCAGCTTGTCCGCGAAGTTCTGCGTTTCAATGAGGGCAGCGGCTTCGTTCCATGCCGGGTTCCGCTTCGACGCGGCACTGGCGTCATGGACGCGCCCGACCGCGATATACGCCTCGTTAAATGCGGAAACAGTCCCGGCAAGGATGCCTGAGGTATCGTCGTCGTATTCTGCAATCGCCTGCACGGTCTCAGGATGGAAGGACGGGGTGACGCGGGTGTCGATATTATCGGACATGATGGGCTACACTTTCAGATGAAAGATACAATGCCCTTACACGTTAGCTATTCGCGCTGTGGTTCCGCAATATGTTTGCAAAAATAACAAATAGTTCCATAGTTAACGATTTCTTGGAACGCCTTACTGCACATTTGAGGCGCGGCGATTTGTGCGTGATGACCACGCTGACGCGGTGCGCTATGCGCCCTGTTTCATCCTCAGGGGGTAATACTGGCCTGACCGACGACGCTTCTTGCCGAACAGCGACCCCATCATCTTACCCCAAGCGGTTTCGGTTGCCAGCTCCTCTTTTGCCAGCCGCTTGTCAGATCGGTTCGCACCATATTTCCGGGCGTGGCGCAGGTAGCTTTCGTAGAGCAGTGCGGCGCGGGTCCATTCGCGCGGCTCCGCAGCCGTTTCGGTGCAGCGGCGAACCCAATCATCAAATGCATCGCTGCGCAGCACGGCGCTATATTCAGCCACCTTCCTGCGAGCAACCTTGAGCTTCTTAAGGTTCGCCGTGTCGGGCTTCTTCGGTTTGAGCCGTTCAGAAGGCTCGCCCCACGGCGGCAGTGCGGTTTGAGCCGTTTCCGTGATTGCTTCCATCGCCGCCCGAAAGTCCGGGTCCGCCATGCGCCCCTCATATTCGGCCAAGCGCTGCTCGTATGCTGCACGAGTTGCGGCGTCGATGCCATCCCAGCAAGGTTCTTCCGGTTTCTTCGGACGCGGGTTCAAGGCCAGCGAGCCGGGCTTCGGCTTGGCACGCGGGGGCAAGAAGAATTCGGGATCTTTGTCGCTCATGACGCGATGTATGGTGTGTATAGTTTAACGAGGCGTTTCGCCCCCTAAGAACTATGCACGCCATACATCATTGTCCCTGTATGACCACGCTGGCATCGGCAGCGCAACAAACTGACAATTATCCGCCCCGATTAAGCGAACTGAATTGCCTTTTGGTGGTGCGCTGCCCCTAAGGGGTATAGCTTGCAGCGCAGCTAACGCGCTGCTGCGCACCCCTGTCCCCTTGGGGCGCACCGCGCAGCAAAGCGCACCAACAGCGCACCAAAACACCAAACTAGTTCGGTCGGTCGATTGGACGCAGGAATGTCCGTGCGCCACCCCTGCCTGTGGTCACTGCCTCACTGACGAGCCGCCCGTCCGTCATCAGCCGTTCAATGGCACTGCGCAGCGCCTGACGCGGCATCAGTTTCAGTTCCGCCAACGTCCTACCCGTGTGCTTGTTGCCCTTCAGAAACTCCTCCCTCAAGAACTGGTCAACCTTGTCGGCGTATTGGCGGGTGATCGCTCCCGCGCCTTCGGTCGGGTCAACGGCGGCAATACGCTCGAACCCATAGCCCCTCCGCTTGATGTAAATGTCCGGCTGTGGTGGGCACCATGTCATCTTCGGACGCGCCAGCACGAAACCGCTGTCATCGGGGCCAAGACTATCGCCGGTCGCCTGCGTCCACTCTGCCGGGTTGAGGCGCTGTAGCACATGCACCATGCGGGCACCGTCAGCGAGCGCGCTCCCGCCGCGTCCGCTATACTGGTCGGTCGTCTTGTCGCGGGCGTTCGCCTTGCCGGTGTGGTGAACATAAAGGACGGTGCATTGCACGGTGTTGACGATCCGCCGTGCTGCATCAATCATGGCCTGCTCGGCATCGTTGATACGGCTTTCACCCACCCCGAATGACACCATCGGGTCAATGATGAGCAGCGACGGACAGAGAAACCCCACCTCAACGATCAGCCTGTCCAGCACCTTGCTGGGCATCACCACGTCCTTCTCAACCGTGGTCAGCTTGATTCCTTTGCCTGAAACGTCAGTGATGATGACGCTCTCGCGCACCTCCTGCACCTGCTCATCGGTCAGGCCAAGTTGGTGGCACATGAATCGGAGACGAGCGACCAGCGTTTCGCGGCTGTCCTCTGCTGTCAGGATGACGACCGGACCAGCGCTGCGAACCTCGTAACCGAACAGGTCAAGCCCCAAAGCAATGCAGATGGCTTGGAACAGGAGCAGCGTGGTCTTACCCGTGCCGCCGGGAGCGATGAACACACCCACATCCACATAGAACCACTGGTCAACGATGGCGGGCTTCCTGCCCCGTGCGCTGTGCCATTCGTCACGCGAAATAGGACCGTCCAGCTTGAGCGGGTTCACTTTCTCCGAACGGCGCTCCATCTCATCGAAGAAGGCAGCGGCCACCTTGACGATAGCCCCCTCCTGAGTGCGCTCGGTGTGGTCCGCATGGCCTGATGGCATATCGCCCCAGAAAAACCCTTGCTTGGCCTGTTCAGGGTCAACCGATGGTGCAGCGAAGAATGCATCAACGGCCTCGCGCTCATTATCATCAGACATGACGCGCCTCCCGCCGGGTCGGGCTAGGAGGGGATTCTGCCGAAATGCTATCTACGCCCAAGAAATTTTTACGCGAAGCAAAGTATTTCGCAAAAAGTTCGGGGCATGTGGATGTTTGCGACCTTCGGTCGCTTTCGGTTACAATGGGGCTGTTCACGTTGATACTCCGGGCGGTGGGGGTGGCTCCCCGCCGCCATTTCATGATTGCGGTTGTCATGCGTTGCCGGGGTGGCTGACGGTCGCGGCGCTGGTGCTGGCAAAGGTGCGAGCTGCCTTCCACGCCTCGATCTCTGCGGGGTCGTAAACGACGCCAGAACGCGAGGAATCGCCCAGCTTGATAAAGCGCGGCCCCTTGCCTTGGCATCGCCAGATTTTCAGGGTGACGGGGGAGATGCCAAGCGCCGCCGCAGCGTCTGCGCTATTGAGGAGTGTGGTCACAATATCGGCTCCATCCGCTGTAACCAAGCGTCAGGGTGAACGCTCCACCATGGAGCCGATAGGATTACTGGACTGTCCTTAGTATCGGGGCAGTGCAGCGCTAACAGTATATGTAAGTATGCAGGAAAATGCATGATAATCTGCATGCGTCCAGCAAATAATTACTTGCTGCGCCTAGCTGCACATTGATGTAGGGTGTGTATGGTTTGAAGGTCCGCCAAGGCGCGTAGAACTATACACACTATGCATCGAAGCTGGGGGCGCAAATCGGCAAAGACCGGCCGACAGATTTTTGATCTTCAAACCGATCAGGGGGTGATTTGGAGCGGCCGGCCTATCGACCGATTTGTTCGAGTTGCGCGATTTTTGGGTGGCTGGGCCGACCTTCGCTGTAAGGCGGCGTGGGGCGCGATCGCCGTGCTGCCGCCCCTTGCCCGGCGACGCGCTGGTGCCGCCCCTGCTACCCCGGCGCACGGTGCCCAGCGCGAGCATCACGCGGTGCGATGCAGCGGCACCACATTCTTCGCCGCAGCTACCGCCGCCTGCTGCTCGATCCAGTCCCCAATTTGCTGGGTTTCCGGGTGGAGCCAAGTCAGGTTGGTGAGATCGAGGTAATTGGTGGCGGTCACGTCCTCTTTGCTGGGCTTGTGTCCGATCAGCATGTCTGTGCGGAACTTCTCAATCCGGCATTCCTGCTGCGAAATGACGCTGAACGTGCGACGCATGTCGTGGAGCGAAAGGTGCAAACCGGCCACCTTGCTCACGCTCTGCATCGGACCTCGCGCATCCATGATCCTTCCCTGTCGTCCCCAGCTTGGAAAAACGAACGGACTTTCGGTCCCGTCTGCCAGCTTGAGGCGCGGGCGCGACTTGAGCAAAGCGACGGCCTGCGACGACAGCGGAAGCCAAATCGGCTTTCCGCGTTTTCGCTCGGTGAGATGCCAGCGGCTTTCGCTCGGCTTGTGGTCATCGATAATCACGCGGTCCCACGTGAGGGTCGCGCCCTCATCCCGACGCGCTCCGGTCAGCAGAAGAAAGATAGTGAGGTCGATGCCAGCGAGCGCATCCCGGTTCTTCGGGGCCTCGCGCATCTCCATCAGCTTGTTCCACACTTTGCCCACTTTGCCCATCTCGATATAGCGATCCGAGCGATCACCCGTCGGTGCCCAGTGATGCTTGAGCGCACCAACGGGGTTGTGCGCGATCAGCGGCTCACCGTCAGGGCGGCGATACTCGTCCATCGCGAAGTTGATGAGGATGCGCAGCGTGACGAACGCCGCATTGGCGCTGGCGGGCGCACCCTTCTTCCCTTCCAGCCCGTTTTCAACAATTTCCCGGTGGCGCTCTTGCACCATATCGCGGGTGATGCTGGTGATGGGCTTGTCCTTCCACGCGGCAAACACCTTCTCAACGTGCCGCTTGTATTCCGCTGCCGTGCTAGGCTTCAGTTTGCCGGGGCGCGACGTATACGCCTCCATCACGGCACCGAGCGAAACGCGCATTGCCTCGTCTTGCCGCTTCACGTCGCGCGGGTCGATTCCGTCCTCGAACTGGTGCTTGTATTGCTCCGCACGACGGCGAGCGTCATCCACGGTCCAGGCACCGTAGCTGCCAATCGTGATCCGCGCCTCCTTGGCCTGGCCCGCAATCGTGCCTTGCACGATGAAGCTGGCAGCGCCCGACGCGGTGACACGCAAGCCGAAGCCCTTAGTCTCGGTATCGACGTAGATGATGGTTCCGGCACCGGGTTTACGCACCCGGTCGATATTCGTCTTTGTTAGCTTCATTTTTGGCATGGCGAGCCTCGTGCAAGACCAGTGTAAGAGCACAGCGCATACTTACGCTAACTTGCACATACCGTCCACGGGCTAAAACGCGTTTAATATCAAGATACTTATATACCTTCGCATACCCGTGCAAACCTACGCATACGCCGTATGCTTCAAACTCTTAATCAGCGGGTCCTTGGTTCGAGCCCAAGTGCGTCCACCATTTTTCAATGACTTAGATGTGAATTGCGACCTGCGCCTTCCGGCGGGGCACCAATAGGGCATCAGCCTGCCCATACTGACAGCGATCATGAGCGGCAGCACTTTTTGTATTTTTTGCCGCTGCCGCAAGGACAAGGCGAATTAACGCCGATCTTCCCCGCTGCTCTTGCACTGGCCAGCCTAGCTCGCCTCAATCTCTGACCTTCTACGTGTGCGAGCACGACGCTGGCTGGCGCGACACCCGAAAGGCTGACGTGCTGCCAGTGGACTTCTCGCAGTACGGAATCCGCATCGTATTCCAGTTCGATTAGAAATCGGCATTCTTCGCCATTCGCAGCGACCAATGACCTGACATATTCAAGCGCCTTGTTTGCATCTCGCGGCACGGCCGGAGAGGACGTGCAAACTGAAAACGGCTACTCACCGGAGAACATGAGCGGGCGCTGTCGGCCAAGGCGTATGTTGCCCTCTAGCTGATTTTCGATCCCATCCGCTACGGAAGCACGGAGTTCGCCGCCCGCGTCGAGAAGAAAACTTGCAGCTTGAGAGCGCCCCAATTTGTCTGACCGAGCCAGCACCTCGACAATCTCCGCAATTCGGTCTGGCATCTCCTGACGGGGCAGAATCGGTGTCTCGCCATACGCGATGCTGGCATAAAACTCGTCGACCGGGGTCCGAAACCCGTTAAAATTCACCTTGTCCTTGGGTGCAAATTCCGACGCAAACTGCGCGTAATTGTTCTGCGCCAGATAGAGACCGAAATGGTCCACCTCGTCATTGAGGTCGACCCGCTCATTTTGCGCTGCCAACATTCGTTGCTCGACAAAGTGAAGGAAGGTCAGCGGGTTGTTGAACAGGTCCGCGTAAACTCGCAAATCGTCAATTGACAGTGACCAAACTGGCCGCGCACCGACGTTGATCCCCACAGACTTGAGGTGTTGCGCCCGTGCTGCCAGCTCGGTGAACGCATCCAAGGTGATAGCGACGACTGTGACATGCCGAAAATCCGCGCGGCGAATGCGCACGACCTCGACGCGGTCATTGTTTGAAATCGCAACCTCTTCTGCGCTTTCGAGATAATCGAGAAATCGCGCGCCCTGCTTTGCGGGCGCTTCGAGCAATCCCTTCAATGATGATAAATGGGCTTCAAGGTCGGTGGCCGGTGATGTGTAGGTGAATGCGCCTGCCTTGACCTCAATGACAAAGAGATGGTCATCATAGATTATGAGGCCGTCGCATTCATGCCATTGCGGTTTTCCCGCGCCTGATTTCCAGAGATAGTTGACCGCATCGAACCTTCGCATTCCCGGTAACAGCTTGGCGAAATAGGTGAATGGCAGCTCTTCCGTCACAGCCTTCTGACGAGAATTCCATGTCTCTCGATAGGATGGCTCCAATCGGCAAACGATCCGCTGTAATGCGCGGTAGATGTTGTCGAACAGGCTCCACATGTCGAAACAGAGCGCACGACCATCCAATCGGATAAAAGGGCGCAGCATCGTCGGCCAGATACGCAGGGGCCAACCAGAAAATTTACCGGGCGCTAAGAAGCTCTCTTCTTCGCCGGGGTTCCAGGTCAGTTCATTAATCAGGGCGGCTGGCAGACTGGTGATCTTTGCAATGTCGAACAGGTCAACGCCAACCACCTCCCCCATCACGGAGTCTCGTCGCGCCGCAAGATCGGGATCGTCCCACAATTTCTCTCGGAGTGCCTCGATGGTGTCGATTCCCGGCAGTTCCGCAAGCTTCTCCATGCGCTCCACGCTGTCGATTTGGAGCTGCTTCATAGCAAGCATCGCTTCACCCGCGCCGCTCGTCAGCTTTATGAGGATCTTGTCAAATTCGGCGACGAGGGTCGGAGCATCGATTCCAAACAGGCGTCCAAAAACGTCCGAGTGCGGTGCCAGCAGGTCGGCCAACGCAATTCGCTCGTGGGGTTGATACCGTTCGCCGCGCACATGCATCCACATGCCTTCGGCGCGGAAGCGAAACTCTTCGAGCGCCATGTCCAGATTGGGATCGGCTGTCTTGCGGGTTGCTGTCAGGCAAGTTTGGTAATTTATGGTGATTTGCTCAAACAAGCGGCGAATGTCCGATTGGAGCGTTTCCCAGTCCTCGTCGGTAAGTTCGTTCGCTTGGCTTGCAGCAGGCGGAACTGCTGCAACCATGCTCTGAACATAGTCGATCATACGAAGTGCGCCCGCTTCCTCCACATCCGCGCTTCCTGCGGTGATCGCAAGCGCGGCGAACTCCCACCAGCCACGATGCAACAACCGATCAGCGGGCAGACGGGCAATCTGATCGACAATGCGCGCAACGATCGCGTCAATTTCCGCGACAACTTGGGGAAACCGCTCGACCATGTGTGCTTGCATTGCTTGATGTTGTGATTCGGTCAGGCGAGAGCGCATCACCATCGTCTTGCCAAACCGCGCCATTTCTACTGGTCCGGACGCGAAATAATCGTCCGGCTTTGGCCCCGTGACGCCACTTTTCCTACGTTTGCCCATCGTGCCTAACGCCGCCCCCCTACCGCAAAACCTATCGAGTGGTGTGCCCCATTTGTTCTTGAATTGGAATATCGTTAGGGAGGGAGGGTGTGGGTTCTTTTCAAAGCCCATCGCTTGTGTGAGGAAGCGATATGTTCGAGGTATCCGGCGAAGAAATACAACGGCTTGATGACGTCCAATTGCGCACGCTAGTCGCTCGCTTGGCAATCGCTGAACTAAACGCAAAGGCGCTTTCCGTTTCGGGTGTAACCGCAGGTGGCGATCAGAACGCAGCCGATGGCGGTCTTGATGTTCGCGTTGAACTTCTGGGCAGCGCCTACACCGGAGATTTCATTCCTCGCACTCCATTAGGCTTTCAGGTCAAGAAGCCTGACATGGGGCCTGCGGCTATTGCAGGTGAGATGAAACCAAATGGCGTTCTGAGAAGTGTTCTAGGTGATCTGGCCGACGAAGGTGGGGCCTACGTCATTGTAAGCTCGCAAGGCTCTGTGGCCGATAAACCGCTTCAGAACCGGCGCAAGGCTATGACAAATGCCTTTTTAGGGCACGCCTCCGCGCACAAGGTGCATACCGACTTCTATGATCGCGAGCGCCTCGCGCTTTGGGTCAATCAATACCCCGGCGTTGCGGCATGGGTCCGGGCACGCATTGGACGCCCCCTCTCTGGCTGGCAGTCGCTAGGAGACTGGTCGGGCATCCGCGTTGGCGGGGATGGCAAATACATAGCCGACGACGCGGCCTGTTTGGTTGATGCTCGCTCCAAGGAGCAAACCGTCCTACCCATTATAGAGGGTATTAACTGCATAAGGGGCGCCTTGGCTCAGCCGGGACAATGTGTGCGGCTAATCGGTATGTCCGGTCTCGGCAAAACGAGGCTGGTTCAGGCTTTGTTTGAAAGCGAGGTCGGAACGGACGCCTTGGACCCCTCACTTGCTGTCTATACCGATTATTCCGAAACCCCGGAGCCTACCGCGAAGCAGTTGGCTCTCAATTTGGTTGAGACGGGCCAGCGGGTCATCCTTGTAGTCGATAATTGCAACCCGCAAACCCACTCTGATCTGGCGAAAATCTGCGGCAGCAGCAAAAGCAAACTTAGCCTTGTCACGGTCGAATATGATGTTCGTGATGACGAACCAGAACGCACAGAGGTTTTCAGGCTGCAAGCCGCTTCGGAGGGCATGATCGGCGAGTGGTTGAAAGCAAATTTCGACCACGTATCTCAAGTCGATCGCGACCGCATAGCCGAGTTCAGCGGCGGCAATTTTCGTGTGGCTGGCGTCCTGGCTGATACCTTGAAAAAAGGCGACACCCTTGGAAATCTGAAAGATCGCGAGCTTTTCTCCCGAATTTTCCAACAGCGTAATGACCATAGCGACGACTTGCTCAGCGCAGCAGAAGCCCTCGCCTTGGTTTACTCATTCGACGGAACAGACACGTCCGCGTCTGGCGAGCTTGCAATGCTGGCTCCTATTGCCGGGATAAACGCTACAAAGCTTTATGCTTTTGCCGCTGAGTTAAAGCGGCGCTCTGTCGTTCAATCGCGTGGCCGATGGAGGGCACTGCTACCCCATGCGATTGCCAACCGATTGGCGGCACAAGCATTAGAGCGAATACCCGCTGACGAATTGGATCGGCTCTGCGCCAGCGTACCCCCTCGGATGCAAAAGTCTCTAACCCGGAGACTCGGTTATTTGCACGACAACGATCAAGCCAAACAGGCTATCGCGCGGTGGCTTCGCGCAGATGGCCCGCTAGGCAATCTTTTCGTCGGGGATGACCAATCTCTCCAACTCCTTCGTAATATCGCGCCAGTCGCCCCGGAGGCCGTTCTGCGGCGTATGGAGGAAGAGGTCGCAGGCCCGGATGGAATCGCGATACTCAACCCAAAATCGTCTTCACGTTGGCAGTTGACTATGATCCTCAAGTCGCTGGCCTACGATACCGAGTTGTTTGATCGAGCGGCGATATTGCAAGGCAAATTCGTGGCTGCGGAGGCACCGAAGGAAAATCACAACACGGCCCGTGGATCGTTCGAGGAACTGTTCCACCTCCATCTTTCCGGCACCCAAGCGCCTCCCGATCAGCGGAGAAAATTGATCCGCAGCCTTTACGCCAGCGGCGACGCCGGCTCCGTCCGGTGCGGCCATCTTGCGATGCGCGCCCTGCTACAGTCCGGGCACTTTTCTTCGTCATCGAACTTCGATTTCGGAGCGCGTCCTAGAGATTTCGGCTGGCATCCTCCAACCTATGGCGACATTTGGAATTGGTACAGTGATGGCATCAATCTCGCTGTCGAGCTGAGCGCAGATGTCGAGAAACGGCCAGAGATCAGGCGCATTGTTTCCGCCGGGTTACGAGGCGTCCTACGCATCGAGGCTTGTCTTGAAGCCGTAGAGACTGCCGTCACGGAATTTCTTAAAGACGGTGAATGGATCGACGGTTGGCTTGCCGTTCGTGGCGCTATTCAATTCGACGGCAAAGGTTGGAAGCCCGAGGTGAAGAGCCGGGTTCTGGCCATAGAGGAACAACTGCGTCCATCCGATCCGCTCAATCTTGCAAAAGCTTATGTTTTGGAGGGCAGAGGGTCAGGCTTTGACCTTCTTGATGGGGACGACCACGGGGACGGCGAAAGGGATTATGCTGCCGCCTACGAACGCCTAGCGCAGAAAGCCGAAGCCATCGGAAGGGACTTTGGCGGTCAGAAGGACTTGCTGATCCCGTTCCTGTCCGAAGCCCTTCAATCCAATCATGCACCCCGCGCTTTCTCATTTGGGGTGGGGCTGGCTCAATCCGCCGTGCCATTTGCGGAGACATGGCAAACGCTTCGCACCGCGCTGCTCGCGCTTCCTATTGAACAGCGCAATTCCACGATCCTCGGTGGATTTTTGCATAAGCTTAATCGGATTGACGCCGCACTTGGATCATCCATCCTCAATGCGCTGCTCAACGATCACGATATGGCTTCCCAGTTCGTATATCTCCAGGCTCAAGCGGAGATGAACGACGAGGCTATTACCCGGTTGAGAAAAGCGATCTCATCTGGCCATATCAAGGCTCACAACTTCTATTCTTTGGCATCCGGTGTCATCGGCCCCGCTCCACAAGATGCGCTTGCTGGGATGCTGGACGATCTTTGCGGGTTGGAAGGAGGCACCCCAACTGCGCTCGAAATCTTCCACATGGCCACCTACTGCCTCAAGACGGACGGCCGAGAAGTGGAAGGCGTTCTACTGGACGTTGGGCACCGACTCCTGCTCCGCACAGATTACAAAAACACGCAAGACGTAAGGGAATACCGAGTCCAGCAGACCATCAAGGAATGCTATTCCGGCCCCGGCGGAGAGGCTGGGGCGCGTGAACTTTGTCAGTTGCTAAAAGCTAAAATCGTAACTCGCGAGGTATATGCTTTCGAACTCGATCATGCGTTCGACGCCCTTTTCGAAGTGCAACCGATAGTCGCGTTGGACGAATTTATATTGGGATCGGAAGCGGACGACGACGACCCGATCTACGGAAGTATCGGCCTCAGCAGGCAATCTCCGCTGGAAAAGGTCGATCCCGCCGTTCTCTGGTTATGGGCCGATCAAGCCCCTACGGTGCGATACCCTCTTGTAAGCCGCTGCCTGAACGTCTTTGCCACAAAGGACTTTGATGACGACAACGGCTTATCCCCGCTGTTTTTGGAGGGGCTAGAAAGGGCACCGGATCGCGCTGCGTTCCTGGAAAGTAACACAAACCGAATGCACCCAAACGGCTGGTCTGGAAATCTTTCCGTAATTTTGGATCGCCGCCGTGAATATCTCAGCACGATAGCTAAACACTCGGACAAGGCCGTTCGAGAGTGGGTTGCAGAGCAAGCCGCCAATCTCAAGGCATGGGCAGAGCACGAGCGCGAGCGAGAGGCGGAACGCGAAGAGAGTTTCGAATAGGCGAAAGCGCCTTTTAGGCGTTTTTGCGTTTCCGCCATCGATTGAACCATCGCGTCCAGCTCTGGTTCGGTGGCCAATCTTCGCCGTCCCGCTTGATCCTGACAACCTCCAACCGATTGAAGCCGGTACGGACCCCTTCGACCGTCACCGGGCGATCGAGATATCTGGATAGGCGTCTACTCGGTTCAAGTTCCCATTCCCCGCCTTCGTGGACGGCAATGAAGAATCGCCAGCCCGGTCGCCGTTCGATGATGCCTCGCACCGTGTGAATCGTGCCTAGCGGCATTGGTCAGTTTGGCGATGCATAGCCACCTCTCGTTGTAGTCTATCGGTGACATCGATAAGAAAGTGGCGGCGGTCTAGCAAAGCGAAATGTCACCGATTGTCTGTAGACTGATTGACTACATCGCGGTCCATGTGGCGGCGATGGATATTCGGGAACGTCTTGCGAAGAATCTGCGCCTGCTCCGGCAGGAAAAAGGTTGGTCGCAGGAAGTCTGCGCGGACGAGGCGGGATTGCACCGAACCTATATCAGCGACCTCGAGCGCGGCGCGCGCAACCCAACGATTACAGTGGTGGACAAGCTCGCCACCGCGTTGGGCGTGACGCCGGGGCGACTGCTCGATTAGCTGTATAGCCGGGCTGCACAGCCGGGGTTTCGCCTGATCTTAGCCAGACTATTTCGTATAATGGCCAGCATCAGCGACACAGAGAGGCCATCATGGGCGGCATTAACTCCGGCCGGCAGCGCAGCGTTCATCGCGGGGCCGTGGAGCAGTTTCCCGCCATCGACCTGCGCATTTTGCGGCGCGCTGGGCTGCTTCGGCCCGGTGAATGCACGTATGACACGTTGCGCTGGCAAAATCAGGCTCCAGAGGCACTCAGCGTGCGAATTTTCATCGATCTGAGCGATATCGGCGACGCATCGATGCGCATCGTCGGCGCTGTGGGCACTGGAACCATCAATCAGCGCGTCGCGATCGAATGCGTGCCCTGCCCCTATGGTGGCGTCCGCTGTTATTTCCTCTGCCCGGTCGATGGCGTTCGCTGCCAACAGCTATTCCTCGCCGATGGTCAGTTTGCCTCGCGGAAGGCCCACAGGCTCACTTACGCCAGCCAGAGCGAGGATGACCTGTCTCGCATCCGGCGCAAGGCCCACAGGCTGCGTAGGCAGGTAGAAGGCGATGGGCACCATCCACGTGTCCGTGGGCGCAACCGCTGGCGCAAGATGCAGCAGCTAAGGGCGGCGGAGTTCGACGCCCGGACGCTCTATCTCGATCGTCTACGCGGATTGGTCGAGAACATCCTTTAGGAGCGCTGTTTTCGGAAAGCAGGGGCCAGAGGTTCATGCCGTTGAACGCCCCGGCCCAGCCTTTTTCGGGTCTAGTTCCCACAGGCGTCCCGACATAACCGCACAGCGGCGCCGTGACACGCAACACTGCGATCCACGCCCACAGGACGGCCTAATTCATTATCAGCGGGTCCTGACCGATTTCCGCCATTCTAGCGGCACTGACTTCGCCCGAAATCAGCGTCGAACATGCCGAAAATCGCAGAACTCCGGGCATTATAGGTGCTCGGCGCCAGTGGGACCCCAGTGGGTCCTCGGCACGGAATCTGGCTACGTCCGGCGCTGCCGTTCGCGCCTTAGCAGCTCCTCCTTGCGCAGCCGTTGTTTGGTGCGCATCCGCCGAAACTCCGGGCACTGCCGGAACACGCCTTCAACGTGGGAAGGCGAAGCTCCCCAGTCGCGGATCAACTCCTTTCGGAATTGGAGCATCTGCTCAAGCTGCTCGTCAAGGCTGGCGTTGCGCCACTCGATCCAGCACGCCCCTCCTTCGCAGTCGAACAGACGCGAGCGCGTATCGCCGTACCGAAACAGAGCAACGCGACCGGGTTCCATACCCATGTCGCTTTTGCCTAACTGGCGCGGCTGAAAGGCGATCACAACATCTGCGATCGGCGGGTTAGCTCGGGAGAGATTTATTCGCATGGCGTTACACTACCTCCTGAACATTTAGAGAGATTACTGATTCTTCTAGGAATTTTCCTGACGGCTCCTAGCCGCCTGCCTTAGATGGTCTGTCGTCAACCGAAGGAGATGACGACATGACCATACCCGAAGACCACGATCACCTTGTCCACCATGCCCGCCTGCTCTTTCCGGGCGCTGTGGTCGCGGTGACCTACACCGAGGATGAAATCATCCACCTCGACATCGACGGCACCCGCTTCACCTTCGAAATCGGCAGCGACGATGACGAGTATGTCTTCCACAGCGCGGGCCGGTCCTTCGTGATCCCGCTGATGGACGATGCCTGAAATCTCCGCCGCACCCTCCAACTCTGACCGCAAGGACCGACCTCATGGCCGTCGATAAAACCAAGACCATCACTCTCACCGACCTGTGCGGCGAACTGAAAATCAAGCCGCGCGAAGCCCGCATGATGCTGCGCCTCGCCGTCTCCAAGAAGCTGGAATATCCCGCTTTGGCCGACGCGCATGTTCCAAGGCAGCCGTGGCAGTGGCCCGCCGGGTCCAAGGCACTCGCAGAGGCCAAGAAGGCGCTGGCGACGCCGATCGACTGACATTCGCCGAGCACTTGAACAGTTGAGGACGTATAATTGACGTAGCGCGGAAACGCATCGATCGCGATTATACGCCCCCGGCTGTTCAACTGTTCACCTTCAGCCGTAACCCGATGAAGCAGCGAGTGCGCACCCCGCCCTTGTGGGCCTTTGTGAGCTGGCGCTGATAGCCCCTCGCACTCAGTTGCCGCCCGAAATAGCTCGCATCCACCTCCGGCATGTTCCGCGACCTCAGGAAGCGATTGTAGCTGTCACACAGGGCCGAGGACGGCGTGACCGCCGCCTCCGACCGGCGCGTCTTCTCGCGAAGCCAGACGCCCATGACATCCTGCTCCTCGAAATACTCGTCGGTTGCGCGCCTGACCGATGTGGGCGGATTGAGACCCTGCTTCCGCCACTCGCGCGCGCCGTCGAGCATCCATGCGAGGATCGCTTCATGCTCATCGCGCAAGCGAGCCTCAAGGTCGGGATCAGGCCGTTTCGGCACATAGTCCAGTTCGAGGAGATGGATGCGCCGCCGCATCGCTGGACCGACCGATTTGAGCTTGGGCAGGTGGTTGGTCGCGATCCAGATTTTGTAAGTCGGCCGGTAGGTGAACGGGTTCTTATACAAGAACCGCGCTGTCACCGAGTCGCCCGCCACCGCGCGTTTCATGGTCGCCTCGTTCCAACTTCCGCCTTGGTCGGTTTCGCTGGATGTCACCATCCGCGCGCCTGCGATAAAGGCCATAGCCGTTTCATGGGTGCGGCCCTTGCCTTCCACAAAAGTGTCCGGGGTCGCTTCCCGATGATAGCTGCCCATGATCGTCGCCAGTGTGTTGACCAGCACCCCTTTTCCGTTCCCGCCTGGACCATAAATCACCAGCAGGGCGTGTTCGGACACGCTCCCGGTAAGGCTATAGCCCGCCCAGCGTTGAAGAAACCGGACGAGTTCCATATCTCCTTGGCAGATTTGCTTGAGGAACCTGATCCAGCGTTTAGGAACCGTGCCGGTGTCAGGATCGACCGAAGTCCGATTGACGACGTAGACTCCGGGTTTCGGGTTTATGGGCCTGTGCTTGCGGAGAGAGTAAACACCCGTCTTCGTGCCGACCAGCAGCGGGTCGCCATCGATCTCGTTCACGGAGAGATGCAATGCCGGATCTCGCTTGGCGAACCCCTTGACGTTGCGCGTGACGTTGAGGGAACCCTTCCATTTGGGTTCAATGTCTTCACGGCCGTCCAGCAGGTTGCGGATCAGATCATCGACCCGAAGCGCGGTATCGAAGTTCCATGTCTTCCCGTCCTTTACGATCCACTCGTCACGCTCAGGCACGTAGCGGACGATCCTGCCACATTCCTCCCGGAACAGGTGCGCGGCCTCGCTTTCGGATTTGACCGGCTCGCTCATCGCCCCTCCTCCCGCGAGGCCGCGAGGTCGGCAATGTAGGCGTCAATTTCGGCGGCCATCCATGCGATCGAATTGGTCGAAAGACGGACGCGTTTGGGAAATTTCCCGGCGGCCTCAAGACGGGCGATCGTCAAGTCTGAAATCTTGATGCCGCACATGCGCAGGTCACGGCGGCCATAGAGAAGTGGGTTTTTCATGCTGTGGCTCCAAATTTGTGGAGCTCGCCTGTTATGCAGCTATCCAATGCCGGTCACAGGACGTTTATTCGGGAGAAACTTCCCTTGACAGAACCCTGTCGCCGATATGGCCGAGTATGTCATCCAGCACCCGGCCGACTTCTTTTTCCCCCGGCTCACAGGCATGGGCTTCGCTGTATTCGAGCTGGATTTGCGTGATTAGTGCCGCGCGGCGACGCGGTGGCGGCGCGTCAAGTGCCGCCTTCCACGCAATGCTGGCGACATCATCCCACTTGTAGGTGATTTCTTTTCGAGGGGTGCCGTTGCCTATAGACGCGATCAACTCGTCGAGCATATCACGAGCTACGTAGATGACAGCCCAATCGTTCGGCGCCCAGCGAAACAGTGACCTGACGACATCAATATCAAAAAATGGTTTCGACAAGCGATCTGGCCCCAGAACGGTATAGGCCCCTTCATCATCTTGTCCGAACGCCCGTAACCTTCCTCCGATCAACCAATGCTTCAATCGCATTCGCGCAGAATCAGCCCGATCCCATGCGGCAACATTCGTAGCGACAGACCGATCGGTCGCGAGTTGCTGCACGTCGATTGCAGATACGCCAATGCGGCGCACTGCATCGGTCAATGTCAGATAGTTGCCAAACGACATGGGCATCAGTGCTCCCTCGCTTATCGCGGTCGCTTGATCTCGATCGAACACCCGAGTGTCGCCAAGACGGTGAGCGCCCGTCCAAGTTGAGCCGTCGGCTTACCTCTCTCAAGTTCGACGAGGAAGCGCACACCTACGCCGCTCGCTGCGGCAAGCTCGACCTGACGCAAGCCTTGGGCTTTGCGCTCTTCCCGGATGATCCGTCCTACCGCAACACTATCGAGCTTTGTCACATTTTTCCCGATCGGGATTATTTTCGGCTGCGACCGTGACCTCCTCGGCAGCCTCTAGGACCACCCTAGTTTCTGTCATTTCGGGACCTGTGCTTCGGACAGCGAGGCAGCAATGTCGGAGATCGAGCGAGACAGGATCATTGGATTGTCGGTTGATGGCAGGAACATTTTGCGCCGCCAGAACTGAGCTGCTTCCTCGTCTACTGCGTTCACGATAAGTGCGCGACCGCCGATCAGCGTTGCTGCGTCGATGCAACGCTGCAAAGCATGCTTTAGCAATCCCGAGCCAATTCCGCGCCCGGTCCAATTGATATCGGTTGCCAGCTGCCCCAGCAGCAAACATGGTACCGGATCAGGCGGCTGGCCGGTGCGTATCGAACGCGGCATTGAACTCAGCACGACGGCTGTAGGGGCGAGCCCGTAATAGCCAATCACGCGCCCGGCATCATGGGTAACCATGACGGCCGTAAAGCCCCGTTTGTGGTTGGAAAACGCCCTGCGCTTCAACCAGTTGTCGAGTGGCGGCTTGCCGCATGTGAACTGCGACAGATCATGCCCGTCATTCAACGGCTCAGGCGCGGAGAACGCCAAGGCTAACCTGCCCTATTGGTCGGCGGGCGTTTCCCACGGCGCGGGACGCCTCAGTAACTCGACCAAAGCGGGAACAGGCTTGGCTGGCGCATCAAGCATCGCGACGAAGGCCTCGAAAGCTTCAGGGCTAACACGGAGCAGATTGGTGTCCATGATGGCTTCTTCCGCAGCCCGGACTGCCGCATCGCGCATAAATTCCGTCCGCGAACGCCCTTGCAATTGGGCTGCACGGTCAATGATCGCCAAATCCGTGTTAGGCAGGCGCATCGAGAGCGGATGATCCTTTCGTTGGGCGGCGCGGGGCATTGTCATTCTCCAATCAAGCAGGATATAACGCATTGTATCGCGTTTTACAATACAAGATTATTCGTGATGACTAAATTCCGCCAGCCGTGCGCCCCACTTGTCCATCGCAGCGCAGCGTTCGGCGTCGTAGCCATAGCGGTTATAGACAGCCGCAACGCCGCTGATCGTCCCGCTGACATGGTTCAGCACCTTTTCGATGACGTAGGGCGCAACCCCAGCTCTCGCCATCCCCGACGCCGCCGTGCGCCGAAGATCATGCATGTGCCAATCCGAGGTCTCGGAGTGCTTGTGCAGCCACCGCAGCGCCTTACTGAACCCGCTCACAGGTGACCGTCGCGTGGTCGTGAACACATAGTCGCAATCGACGAATTGCGGCACCTCGTCCAGCAATGACACCGCGAAGTCGCTCAGGTGGACGACATGCGGTTTGCCGTTCTTGGCGCGCTCGGCAGGGATCACCCAAGTCCGCGCCTCAAGGTCCAGCTCACTCCAACGCATATTCGCCAGTTCACCGCGCCGCTGGGCGGTTGCGAGCAACAGCGGGACGAATTGCCGAAAGGGATAGGCATCCAACCGCGCCGCATTCAGCACGCGGCGGATTTCACCATCGTCAAGAACCCGATCCCGCGACAATTCCCTTGTGGGCGCCTTGAGGCCCGCGATCGGTGTTGCATCGATGATCCCGCGTTCGAGACACCAATTGAACAGCTTGCGGATCGTCGCAAGGATACGATTGGCCTGATAGCTCGCACCGCGCTCCAGTGCCGCATCCATGATTTCCAACACGTCGTGCCGCTTGATCTGGCGAATGTCCCGTTGTCCGTGGACTACGACGAACTCGCGATTGAGGATGCGCTCAGTCTCGCGCCAGTTGCGGTTGCGCGGTTTCGCATATTGGCGGATGAACGCCGCGCAGATTGCTTCAACCTGCATATCGTGCTGGCGACGACGGCGCGAAGGATCAATGCCCTCCTCCACTTGGCGCAATGCCTCGATCGCTTTTTCACGCGCTTTGACAAGGCTGACGACCGGATAACGACCGAGACCGTAACGACGTTGCTTCGTCCCGTAGCGATAGCGAAGTGCGAACGACCTCAATCCGCTTTCGAAGACGCGAACGGTCAGACCCGGACAATGCATGTCATGGACGTCATAGACCCCCTTGCGAGGTTTCAGAGCTTGAATTGTCTTGTCGGTTAGCGCCTTACGCACACTGTCATCCTTTCGATGACAGCTCAAAAATCACAGTATTCCGCTAATCTCAAAGGATTTTCCGTTCTTGACGAGGCTTGCATGGGAAAGGTGCAGCCTGCTTCGAATTGGCGAATTGATCGTCGCTCGATCTGGCAGGAATGTTCCTGACATGCCCGATCCAATGCGATATGCAGGATATGACCGGGGGGTGATTCAGACCGAATCTCCCTCCCATGCGCCGCACCAGATGCCGCACGACATTTTCCAGAAAATCGATCTCAATAAACTACGTGTCTTCCGCGTTGGGCACATATGGGTACCAGACGCCTGAATTTGGGTGCCAGAGAGTGAAGAAGAGTGAAGCGATCCGCCGAACGCGAGACCCGCTGATTTTAATGATTTGTGGTCCGCTTTGACGAGTTTTGACGAGCTATAACAAGAGCTTAAGCCACGCTCTTAATCAGCGGGTCCTTGGTTCGAGCCCAAGTGCGTCCACAAAAATATCCAATGAAATCAATCGCTTATGATGATAGCGCAAAGGCGCGATTTCGTCACCTTTCGGTTTGCGCTACACAATTTGGGTGACGTGCAGTTCTCCCAGATGTGAGCCTTGTCTGGAAAACGACGGCAAGAAGCCGACGGCGATTAGCCTCAGCCGCTTTTCCCGAATCATTCCACGACTGGTTTCGCCGCCTTACCGGACATTTAGGGGGCCTTACCACGCTGTCAGAACCTGCCCTACGTTCATTGAGCGCCTCTAACCTCAAGTGACTAAAAGACTAATGGGCGCTTTGGGTTGAGCTTCAAAGAAGGTGGTCCTTCTGGGCAGGCAGCTGTCGATTGCCCTGCCTTGGCATCGGCTCCTGCGCGCTACCATCTTGACGGAAGCAGCGGCACCGCTAGCGATCACCGCTGATGCCGAGCTATTTCTTCCCATGTCTGGCGCTAGCGGCTGGCGATTTGCCACCGATCGTAGAGACTGCGCAGGCAGCGCTGCGCCGACGCGAATGGAAAACCACCACTTTCGATTTTGCGACGCTTGGTGCCTCGCACAAGCTGCAATTCTCGTGGCATCTGCTCGACGTATTTCTCAACGCCTGTCACCTCGAAATCGAAATCAGGGAGGTGCCGGACTTCGCGCAAGCGCAGCAGCGCGTCCGCATCTTGCAGGTGATGCTATACCAGTGGGTGTCGCCGTTCATCATGCCGGTCGGCATGACGCATACGCTGCGCGACTATAGTGGACTCAACTATCGCGATTCCGCGACGATGCGCACCAAGCTGCCGGCCGAACTCCAGAGCGGCTTCGTGTCGGCGGACGGGAAGATCGAGGGCTGGCTGCATGAACCGACCTTTCAGTCGATCACGGTCGGAGCAGAGCGAACGGTTTCGGCGCAGGCGTTCACCGACGCGGTGGCGGCAGCCGAGCGTTGGACGGTTCTGGAAGCGGCGCATCCGCCGCTCAAGGCCGCGCGGCTCGCCTTGCAGACGGCGCCCGCCATTCCGGATCTGTCCTCTTCGCTGCTGCATATCTGGCAGGGCATTGAAGCGCTGTTCCCCAACGTCTCAACCGAAGTGTCATTCCGGCTCGGTTTGCTGGTGAGCCAGCTTTGCGTGCCGGTGAGGAGCGACCGCCTCACAACCTACGAGGAGGCGAAGCGCAGTTATGGGCGTCGCTCGCGAGCGGTCCATGGCAACGGCGGCAAGCTCGACCATCGTGATTGGGTCGACGCTTGGAATCTCCTGATACTATGCCTGTCCGCCTGCCTCGCGCGCGAAGTATTGCCGAGCGAGGACGTGCTAACACGCGAACTGCTTGGCTGAAAATGCCAGCGCAATACGCCGACATTGCAGCCGTTCGCTGCCCCGCCCTGGTCGCCAAAACCTGATGGGGTGGACGCCCCCCGACGGCATCTATGTGCCAAAGTGGAGGTGTTGAAACACCACTGAAGGAGGCGTCCGTGTCACAGGTTGCCACAATCGGTCTGGATATCGCCAAGAACG
>Ga0182736_1000245_pt1 | contig 102063 bp, 98 predicted proteins | sample eDN5th30CKraftBY_FD_128882 | JGI IMG/M metagenome (GOLD analysis project Ga0182736, IMG submission 128882) | Enriched backyard soil microbial communities from Emeryville, California, USA - eDNA 5th pass 30_C Kraft BY (version 2) (version 2) | ecosystem: Environmental > Terrestrial > Soil >... | reverse complement strand
GGCGAAGCTGGGGCCGCCGGATGACCGGGCGGCTTAGCGAGCCTCGACGAAGGAGAGGCGAAGCTGGGGCCGCCGGATGACCGGGCGGCTTAGCGAGCCTCGACGAAGGAGAGGCGAAGCTGGCATTGATGAGAGGAAGCGGCGGCTAGGTGACAGGGACTCAGCGGATCGTGATCACCGGGGCCGGCGGCCAGGTCGGCAGTTTTCTGGCGGTGCGCGCCGCCGAGGCCGGCCACCGGGACGTCGTCGGGCTGACGTCGGCGCAGTGCGACATCACCGACCCAGCCGCCGTCGAGGCCATCGGCCTGCGCCCCGGCGACGTGCTGATCAACTGTGCGGCCTACACCGCCGTCGACGCCGCCGAGACCGACGCCGACCGCGCGCACGCGGTCAACGCGGCCGGGCCGGGCAACCTGGCCACCGCCTGCGCGCGCGCGGGTGCGCGGCTGATCCACATCTCCACCGACTACGTCTTCGACGGCGACTTCGGCGGTGCGCCACCGCGCCCGTACGAGCCCGGCGACGCGACCCGGCCGCTCAGTGTCTACGGCAGCACCAAACTGGCCGGGGAGAACGCGGTGCTGGCGGCGTGCCCGGACGCCGTGGTGGTGCGCACCGCCTGGGTTTACACCGGCGCTGCCGGCGGGTCGGACTTCGTCGCGGTGATGCGCGAGCGGGCCGCGGGCGCTTCGACGGTGCAGGTGGTCGACGACCAGATCGGCTCACCGACCTATGTCGGCGACCTGGCCGACGCACTGCTGGCGCTGGCGCAGGCCCGGCCCGCCGCGCGGGTACTGCACGCCGCCAACAGTGGTGCGGCCAGTCGCTACGAGCAGGCCCGTGCGGTGTTCACCGCGCTCGGCGCCGATCCGCACCGGGTGCTTCCGGTCAGCAGTGCCGTCCACCCCCGCCCGGCGGCCCGGCCCGCCTACTCGGCGTTGTCGGGCGTCGAATCGGCGCGGGCCGGCCTGGCGCCGCTGCGCCCATGGAGCGATGCGCTGGCCGCGGCACTGGGCAGCTAACCTCTACGCCGTGAGTGAGGCCCTGCCGGTGGTGACGGTGACATATTCTCCGGGTTGGCATCTGGACCGCTTTTTGGCATCGCTGTCGCTGGCCACCGATCGCCCGGTGCAGGTGGTGATGGCCGACAACGGATCGACCGACGGCGCGCCGCAGGAAGCGGTGCAGCGCTACCCCAACGTGCAGCTGTTCGAGACGGGGTCCAACCTCGGCTACGGCGGCGCGGTCAACAGCGCGGTGGCGCAGCTGGGCGCGCCGAGTGAGTTTGTGATCGTGGCCAACCCCGACGTCCAGTGGGGCCCGGGCAGCATCGACGCCCTGCTGGAGGCGGCCGCCCGGTGGCCGCACGCGGCGACACTGGGCCCGCTGATCCGGGACCCCGACGGCTCGGTGTACCCCTCGGCGCGCCAGCTGCCCAGCCTGATCCGCGGCGGCATGCACGCCGTGGTCGGCCCACTATGGCGCAACAATCCGTGGTCGCGGGCCTATCGGCAGGACCACCAGGAGCCCACCGAGCGGCCGGTGGGATGGCTGTCCGGGGCCTGCCTGCTGGTGCGCCGCGCCGCGTTCGATCAGATCGGCGGCTTCGACGAGCGCTACTTCCTCTACATGGAAGACGTCGACCTGGGCGACCGGTTCGGCAAGGCCGGCTGGCTCAACGTCTACGTTCCGTCCGCGGAGGTGCTGCACCAGAAGGGGCACGCCACCGGCAAGGACCCGGCGGCCAACCTGGCGGCGCACCACCGCAGCACCTACACCTATCTCGCCGACCGGCACACCGGTTGGTGGCGGGCGCCGCTGCGCGCGACCATGCGCGGCGCGCTGGCGGTGCGCTCGCGCCTGGCGGTGCGCAGCGCCCGCCGCAAGTTGACGAAGGGACGCCTGTGACACTTCAGCAAGTCGACGCCGTGGTGCTGGTCGGCGGCAAGGGTACCCGGCTGCGGCCCCTGACGTTGTCGGCGCCCAAGCCCATGCTGCCGACCGCCGGTCTGCCGTTCCTCACCCACCTGCTCTCGCGGATCGCCGCCGCCGGCATCGAGCACGTCATTTTGAGCACCTCCTACAAGCCGGCGGTGTTCTCGCAAGAGTTCGGCGACGGCTCGGCGCTGGGCCTGCAGATCGACTACGTCACCGAGGACGAGCCGCTGGGCACTGGCGGCGGTATCGCCAACGTCGCGGCCAAACTGCGCCACGACACCACCATGGTGTTCAACGGCGACGTGCTCTCCGGGGCCGACCTGGGCGAGCTGTACGCCTATCACCGCGAGCATGACGCCGAGGCCACCCTGCACCTGGTGCGAGTCGGCGACCCGCGCGCGTTCGGCTGCGTGCCCACCGACGACGGCCGGGTCACCGCATTTCTGGAGAAGACCGAGGACCCGCCGACCGACCAGATCAATGCCGGCTGTTATGTGCTGTCCCGCAACGTGATCGACCGCATTCCGCGCGGACGGGCGGTCTCGGTGGAGCGTGAGGTGTTCCCGGCGCTGTTGTCCGACGGGGTGAAGGTCTGCGGCTACGTCGACACCAGCTACTGGCGTGACATGGGCACCCCGGAGGACTTCGTGCGCGGCTCCGCGGATCTGGTGCGCGGCATCGCGCCGTCGCCGGCGCTAGGCGCCCAGCGCGGCGAGTCACTGGTGCACGACGGTGCCGCGGTGGCCCCGGGTGCGGTGTTGATCGGCGGCACGGTCGTCGGCCGTGGCGCCGAGATCGGCCCGGGCGCCCGGCTGGACGGCGCGGTGATCTTCGACGGGGTGCGCGTCGAGGCCGGCTGCGTGATCGAGCGGTCGATCATCGGGTTCGGCGCCCGGATCGGCCCGCGGGCGCTGATCCGCGACGGGGTGATCGGCGACGGCGCCGACATCGGGGCGCGCTGCGAGCTGCTGCGCGGGGCGCGGGTGTGGCCGGGGGTGTCGATCCCCGACTGCGGGATCCGGTATTCGTCCGACATCTGAGCTCCGCCGGGGTTCGTGGCGGGATAGCATGGCCGCACCAGCGGATGGCGAAGGTGGGAGACGGCCATGTCCCTACGAATACATCTGTGCGCAGGGTTCGCCGCGTGCGTCGCAGCGGTCACGGCGCTGCCCCCGGCGGTAGCAGAACCACTCGACCCCATTCCCGGCAACGGTGTCTTCCAGGTCGGCACCGATATCGAACCGGGCCTCTACCACACCGGCGGGTCGGGGTCGGCTTTCGGTGTGTGGATCAACAATGTGCCCACCCAGGAGTCGATGTGTTCGTGGTTCACCTACAGCACACCCGATGCCGCCAAAGACCATGTAGTCCAGACGAACACGTCGATCGGCCCGATGTATGCGGGAATTCCCGCAACGGTCAAGGCCTTCGAGTCGCAGAACTGTCAGCCCTGGACGCGGGTGCCCGAGGGCGGGTGAGCTCGCCGCCGAGCTCAGGTGCGGCCGGGCCGGACGATCGCGACCGCTCGCGCCACCAGATACCGCAGCGCATCGTCGGCATCCGGCGGCAGTGCGTTCACCGGCCACCAGCGCAGGTCGATCGACTCATCGCTGATGCCGATCTGCGCGCCGTCGGGCGCGTGCGCCGCGAACTGCAGATCCAGATGCCGGGTCGGCACCCCCAGCGAGCAGGTCACCGGGTGCACATGCACGGCCGCCAACCGCGGGTCGAGCCGCAGCCCGGTAATGCCGGATTCCTCGGTGGCCTCCCGCAGTGCGGCGTTGACGATGTCGGCGTCGGCGTCCTCGCAGTGCCCGCCCAGTTGCACCCAGCGGCCCACCCGCGGGTGCAGGGTCAGCAGTACCCGCTCACCGGTGTGGTCGAGCACCGCCGCCGAGGCGGTGATGTGGCCGGGTACGCATTCGCGTGCACAGGCATCGGTGCGGGCATCGAGAAAGGCCAGCACCGCATGGCGTAGCGCGTCCTGCGCGGAATCCGGTGCCGCCCACGCCTTCAGTGTTGCGACCGCGGAGGAGTGCGTGCTCACCGGTGCACCAAAAGGTCGTCGACGGCGGCCGGCGGGCGTGGCTCGAGAGGATTGGGGGAGTAGCCGATCGCGATGGCGCCCAGCGGTTCCCAGTCCGCCGGCAGATCCAGCTCGGCGCGCACCAACTCGGGGGCGAAGATCGTCGACCCGATCCAGCAGCTGCCCACGCCGCGCACCGCCAGGGCCACCAGCAGCGCCTGAACGGCGGCGCCGACGGCCACGGTGAACATGGTGTGCTCGGCGGCGGTGCGGGCGGGGTCGGGATAGTGGTGAGCACCATCGGGCACCATGACCGGGATGACGACTTCGGGTGCGTCGTAGAGGATCCGGCCGCGCGACACCCGGGCCTCGATCGCCTCGGGGGGCTTGCCGTCGGCGGACAGGTCGGCGCGCCACCGCTGCGCCATCGCGTCGAGGAGCCGGGTGCGTACATCCGGGGTCTGCAGCCAGACGAACCGTGCCGGACGGGTGTGGTGCGGCGCCGGGGCGGTCAGGGCTTCGGCGATGGCGTCGGTGATCAGCCCGGCCGGCACGGGTTCGCCCGAGAACGCGCGCACCGAGCGGCGCAGCAGCTGTGCTTGGCGCCGCCCGGTCTCGATGGCCTCGGCGGTGCCCAGCCAGAACAGGTCGTCGGAGCCGGAGCGCACCAGCGCGGCCGCGGTGGAGCCGTCGTCGGGGCTGGACACACCGCGCACCACCGCTACCGGAACATCGGTGAGCTTGCCCTTGACCAGGTCGGCGGCGGCGGCGAGTTCGTCGGCGACCGCCACTTCGGTGACGATCAACTCATTGCCGTGCCGGTCGACGGCGCCGGCGTAGCCGTTGAGCACGGTCAGGCCGGACGCCCCGATCGCGACATCGATCTGCCCGTTGCGCCAGGCACGGCCCATCGTGTCGGTGATCAGCACCGCCACCTCGACACCGAGCCGCGTGGCCAGGCCCGCCCGCAGCGCGGCGGCGCTTGCGTCGGGGTCGACCGGCAGCAGCGCGAGTTCATCAGAGCCGACGTTGGATCCGTCCACCCCCGCGGCGGCCTGCACCAGCCCGAGCCGGTTCTCGGTGATCCAGGTGCGGCCCTTGCGCGCCAGCACCCGCACCGCCTCGGCTTCGACCAGCTGGCGGCGCAACGCATCTCGTGCTTCGGCGTCATGCGGTGCCGGCACGATACGGCCCTCGCACTTGGATACCACCTTGCTGGTGACGACCACGATGTCGCCGTCGGCCAGCCATGGCGCGGCCTGCGCCAGCTCGGCCGCCAGGTCGTCTCCCGGCCGGAATTCCCCCAGACCGGTGACCGGCAGGATCTCGACCTTGGCGGCGCTGCCGTGCTCTGTCATCACACCCCCGCGAGATCCAGTCCGGCGCGGACCATCTCAGCCGTCGCTGCCGGATCGGTCATCAGCAGCGGGGCGCTGTGCACGGCCACACCGTCCACCTGGGTGTTCTCGCCCTCGTGCACCAGCCAGTAGTCCAGGATCCCGGTTCCGCTGCGGGCCCCGTAGTGCGCGCCCACCGCCTGCGAGGTGGACTCCACGCCGATCACGCTCAGGCAGGTGTCGGCCATACCGCGCAACGGCTTTCCGGCGACGATCGGCGAGTAGCCGACGATCGGGGCGGGCGTGGACCGCAGCGCCGCCCGGATGCCGGGAACGGCCAGAATGGCGCCGATGCTCACCACCGGATTGGACGGGGCCAGCAGCACGATGTCGGTTTCGGCGATGGCCTCGGTGACGTCCGCTGTCGCGCTGGCTTTCTCGCTGCCGACGAACCCGAACCCGTGGGTGGGCACCTCGGCCCGGTAGCGCACCCACCACTCCTGGAAGTGGATCGCACGCTGGGAGTCGTCGTCTGGATCGGTGATGACGACATGGGTTTCGCAGCTGTCGTTGGTCACCGGCAGCAGCTTCGCGCCGGGCTGCCAGCGGTCACACAGTGCCGCGGTCACTTCGGTCAGCGAATAACCGGCGCGCAGCGCCTGAGTGCGGACCAGGTGGGTGGCCAGGTCGCGGTCGCCGAGACCGAACCAGTCCGGCTGCATGCCGTAGCGGGCCAACTCCTCCATCGCGTGCCAGGTTTCGTCGCGGTGACCCCAGCCCCGTTCCGGGTCCACGCCGCCACCCAGGGTGTACATGCAGGTGTCCAAGTCCGGACAGATCCGCACCCCGTGCATCCAGGCGTCGTCACCGACGTTGACCACCGCGGTCAGTTCGTGGTCGTCGGAGCCGCCACTGAACTGCCCCAGGCCCAGCAGTTTCTGCACGCCCAGCAGGAAGCGGGCACCGCCGACACCACCGACCAGAACCGTGACCTTCACAGCGCACGACAGTACCTTTGGTGAGGATGCGGCCGGTGTGGCGGTGCGTTGCAGCGGGCGCGCGGAAGCCTCCGCAAGACACGCCGTAAGCCCGGTGTGGTCTAGATGACAGGGACTCGCCGGTCTCGGACACGTCGGAAATCGGTCACGGGATGGTAAGGAATTTCGCCATTCGGCTTGACCGGGCCAGCTAACACGTGTCTAATCACATCAGTGTCATTTCCCGGTTGGCCAGCCGATTCCGGTGTCGCAGACCGAGATTCGATCACATGTTCGAATTGCTACTGACAACAGCGCAATAGCGGGCGACATATCAGGATCGCGCAACCAGGTGAGGAGGCCCAGGATGTCCTACGAGCACCTTTGGGGCGTAATGGGGGGGACACCGCACGCCCATACCGGAATGATGCCGACCGAGGCCGAACCGGCGCCCAGCCGGCCGCACCTGAGTCTGGTTCCCGAACCCGCGGACTACGACGAATTCGACCCGTTTGACCCCGCCTCGGCCACCAATGAGCAATGGCAGGACCGCGCCCTGTGCGCCCAGACCGACCCCGAGGCGTTCTTCCCGGAAAAGGGCGGCTCCACCCGCGAGGCCAAAAAGATCTGCCAGCGGTGCTCGGTGCGCAGCGAATGCCTGGAATACGCACTGGCCCACGACGAGCGTTTCGGGATCTGGGGTGGCCTGTCCGAGCGTGAGCGCCGTCGCCTCAAGCGCGGCATCATCTGAGCGCGTTCGCGTTACGGCTGCCGGGAGTCAATCGTCGATCGTCGGGTCGATGACGGTCGGATCGACATCCAGGTAGGTGGCGACCTGGGCCACCAGAATTTCGTGCAATAAATCCCCGAGCTCCGTGCTGTCGTTCGCCCGTTGCTCGATCGGCTTGCGGAACAACAGGATTCGCGCCCGTGTCGGGTTGCCCCGAACATCGACCCCGGCGGGAATCAAGCGTGCCAGCGGAATCGGCCCGTCGGCGACCACTTCCGGGGGCCACTGCACACTGTCGGGATCCCTGGCGGCGATCCTCGGGATCTCGTCGACGGCGACGTCGAGCGCCGATAGCCGTTGTTTCCACCGTTGTTCGATGGGCTCGTAGGCCTCCAGCACCGCCATGTCGAACCGTTCGGCACGGGTGCGCCAACCCGGCACCGTCGGCGGAAACAGCGGCCCGCGGGGTTCGCGGCCGCGCCAATGCCGACGCGTGGCGATCACGCAGACGATGGTAACGGTTGCGCATAGGGTGCCTGCCCGTTGCGCGTGTCCGGCGCGGCGGCGGTACGCGGCCACGATAGCCTCACGAGCGTGAACGTTCCCCGCCGCTGCTGTCGGCCAGGGTGTCCGCACTATGCGGTGGCGACGCTGACGTTCGTCTACTCGGACTCCACCGCCGTGGTCGGCCCGCTGGCGACCGCCGCCGAACCGCATTCGTGGGACCTGTGCTTCAGCCACGCCGGCCGGATCACCGCCCCCCGGGGCTGGGAACTGGTCCGCCACCCCGGCCCCTGGGTCTCTCCCGAGGAGGACGATCTGATCGCCCTCGCCGAAGCGGTTCGCGAGGGCCAGTCCGGGCAAGCCGCGCCCGCCAACGGGTGGTACCCGCAGGCCGGCCCCGCGGATTCGGGCGCCCGGGGCGCGCCCACCACCGCCCCCGGTGGCGGGGTGCTGGCCCCGCCCGGCCCGACCGGCAAGAGCAACGGCCGGCGCCGCGGTCACCTGCGCGTGTTACCCGACCCGTCGGACTGATCGCGCGTTCCGGGCTAGGCTTGAGCGTCAAGAGTCCACTTCGTCAGGAGCCCTGTCCATGTCTCGGCCCGCTGCGGCTGTCCACCGTGTGATCAAGGCGTACGACGTACGTGGCCTGGTCGGTTCGGAGATCGATGAATCCCTGGTTGCCGAGGTCGGAGCGGCGTTCGCCCGGCTGATGCGCGACGAGGGCGCCCGCCAGGTGGTGGTGGGCCACGACATGCGCGAGAGTTCGCCCCCGCTGTCGGCGGCGTTCGCCGCGGGGGTGGTCGCCCAGGGCCTCGACGTGATCCGGATCGGTCTGGCCTCGACCGACCAGCTGTACTTCGCGTCCGGCTCGCTGGACTGCCCGGGTGCGATGTTCACCGCCAGCCACAATCCGGCCGCCTACAACGGCATCAAGCTGTGCCGGGCCGGCGCGAAACCCGTCGGCGCAGACACCGGCCTGGGCCGGATCCGTGACGAGCTGATCGCGGGCGTGGACTCCGACGCCGGCCGGTCCGCGGACCGCGGCAACATCACCGATCGCGACGTGCTGACCGACTACGCGGCGTTTCTGCACTCCCTGGTCGATATCAGCGGCTCGCGCCCGCTGCGGGTGGCCGTCGACGCCGGGAACGGGATGGCCGGCCACACCGCCCCGGCGGTGTTCGGCTCGATCGAAGCGATCACGCTGCTGCCGTTGTATTTCGAGTTGGACGGGAACTTCCCCAACCACGAGGCCAACCCGCTGGACCCGGCGAACCTCGTCGACCTGCAGGCGTTCGTCCGGGACAGCGGTGCTGACATCGGGCTGGCCTTCGACGGTGACGCCGACCGGTGCTTCGTCGTCGACGAACGCGGCGAGCCGGTGTCCCCGTCGGCGGTGACCGGCCTGGTCGCCGCCCGCGAACTGGCCCGCGAGCCCGGTGCGTCGGTGATCCACAACCTGATCACCTCCCGGGCGGTGGCCGAACTGGTGGCCGAGCGCGGCGGCACGCCGCTGCGGTCGCGGGTCGGGCACTCCTACATCAAGGGGCTGATGGCCGAGACCGGCGCCATCTTCGGCGGGGAACACTCGGCGCACTACTACTTCCGGGACTTCTGGGGCGCAGACTCGGGCATGCTGGCCGCCCTGCACGTGCTGGCCGCACTCGGTGAACAGCAGCGGCCACTGTCGGAGCTGACCGCCGACTATCAGCGGTATGCGGCATCCGGCGAGATCAACTTCACCCTGACCGAGGGAGTCGACGCGTCCGTTCTCGCCGACGCCGTCGTCGCAGCATTCGGCGAGCAGGTGTCCGTCGACCACCTGGACGGGGTGACCGTCGACCTGGGTGGGGGCAGCTGGTTCAACCTGCGCAGCTCCAACACCGAGCCGCTGCTGCGGCTCAATGTGGAGGCACCCGACACCGCCGCGGTCGACGCGGTGGTGGCCAAGGTCGGCGAGCAGATCGAGGCCGTCACCGCCGCCGAGAAGTCACGGTCGTGAACGCGTTCTCCGGATCTTTTTCCTCCACCGTCGACCTCGATGACACCGAGGCGCTGCTGGCCGCCGACCATGACGGGGCGCTGCGAGCCGCATCGATGGCCGGGGCGCAGGTACGCGCCACCGCCGCCGCGGTCGCCGAGGGCGCCCTGGACGCGGTGCGCAGCGACAGCCGGGACTACCCGCCACGCACGCTGATCTGGGTGGCTACCCGCGGAACGGCGGCGACGGCGGGCAGCCTGCTGTCGGCGGCCCGCGGAGATTCGGCCCGCGAACCGCTGGTGCTGGCCGCCGAGGCCCCGGCCTGGATCGGGTCGCTGGACGTGCTGGTCGTCGCCGGTGACGATCCCGGGGACCCGGCGCTGGTCGCCGCGGCCGCAGCCGGGGTGCGGCGCGGTGCGCGGGTGGTGGTGGTCGCTCCCTACGCGGGCCCGCTGCGTGACGCCACCGCCGGCCGGGCCGCAGTGCTGGAGCCGCGGCTGGGTGTTCCCGACGAGTTCGGCCTGCCGCGCTATCTGGCTGCCGGGCTGGCGGTGCTCGACGCGGTGGATGCCGGGCCCGCCGGTACGCCGACCGACCTGGGTGCGCTCGCCGACGAACTGGATGCCGAGGCGCTGCGCAACAGCGCCGGGCGCGAGCTCTTCACCAACCCGGCGAAGATGCTGGCGGACCGGATCGTCGGCCGCGACGTCGCACTGGCCGGTGACTGCATGGCGACGCTGGCGCTGGCCCGGCACGGCTCGGCGGCGATGCTGCGGATCGGGCGGACGACGGTGGCGGCGACCGGGCTGGCCGATGCGGTCAGCGCGCTGCGGGCCCGGGCCGCCGCGGGATCGGCCGATATCTTTCATGATGAACAGATCGACGGCCCGGCCGGTGACCGGCTGCGGGTGCTGGCCCTGGCGTTGGCCGCCGACCGTACCGTGGTGGCCGCCCGGATCAGCGGTCTGAGCGACGTCGACCTGATCGGCGCGGGGGACGTGCCGCTGACCCCGGGGGCGCCCGAGGAATCCGTGGGACCCGCGGAGCCTGTGGGGGTAGGCGGGCCAGCCGGTGCGGGCCCGGCCGAACAGCAGCTTGCGGTGTTGGCGGTGCGGTTGGAGATGGCCGCCGCCTACGTGCGACTTTTGCGGGGTTGACGAGAACAGTGGAACCACTACGCGGCGCGATACGGACCTACGCCTGGGGCTCGAGGACCGCGATCGCCGAGTTCACCGGACGGCCGGTCCCGGCCGCGCACCCGGAGGCCGAGCTGTGGCTGGGCGCGCACCCGGGGGACCCGGCCTGGTTGGAGACGTCCGAGGGCGAGATGTCGCTGCTGGAGGTCTTGACCGCCGACTGGGAGGGCCAGCTCGGTCCGGTGGCTCACGCCCGCTTCGGTGACCGGCTGCCGTTCCTGGTCAAGGTGCTGGCCGCCGACGAGCCATTGTCCCTGCAGGCCCACCCCAGCACCATGCAGGCCATCGAGGGCTACGAGCGTGAAGAACGGCTCGGGGTGCCGGTGTCCTCGCCGATCCGCAACTACCGCGACACCAGTCACAAACCCGAACTGCTGGTGGCGCTGCAGCCGTTCGAGGCGCTGGCCGGCTTCCGGCCCGCGGCGCGCACCAGCGAGCTGCTGCGGGCGCTGGCGGTTTCGGACCTCGACCCGTTCATCGCCCTGCTCGGGGACTCTCCCGACGGCGACCAGTCCGACGCCGACGGCCTGCGGGCACTGTTCACCACCTGGATCACCGCGCCGCAGCCCGATCTCGACGTCCTGGTTCCGGCGGTGCTCGAGGGGGCCATTCAATACCTCAGTTCCGAGGCCGGCGAATTCGCCGCGGAAGCCAAGACGGTGCTCGAACTCGGGGAGCGCTACCCGGGCGACGCCGGCGTGCTGGCCGCGCTGTTGCTCAACCGGGTCAGCCTGGCCCCGGGTGAGGCGATCTTCTTGGCTGCCGGCAATCTGCACACCTACCTGCACGGTGTCGGTGTGGAGGTGATGGCCAACTCGGACAACGTGCTTCGCGGCGGACTGACCCCCAAGCACGTCGACGTGCCCGAACTGCTGCGGGTGCTCGACTTCACGCCCACCACCGAGGAGGCGCTGCGGCCGGCGGTGCACACCGAGGGGCCGGAAGTGGTCTACCAGACCCCCGCCGAGGAGTTCGCGGTGTCCCGGCTGACGCTGGACGGTGCTTACCTCGGCCACGAGGTGGACGCCCCGGCGCACCATGACGGACCGCAGATCCTGCTGTGCACCGAGGGTTCGGTCACGGTGCACGCCAAGTCGAAGACGTTGACGCTGCACCGGGGCGAGTCGGCCTGGGTGCCCAGCGACGACGGGCCGATCCGGCTGCTGGCCCAGCAACGGGCAGCACTGTTCCGGGCGACGATAGGCCTGTGAGTGTCCTCGTCCGGTAGTACCAGGGCGATCATCGCGGCGCTGTGCGCCAATGCCGGAATCGCGGCGGCGAAGTTCATCGGGTACGTGATCACCGGCAGCGCCGCCATGCTCGCCGAGGCGGTGCACTCGGTGGTCGACACCTCCAACCAGGCGCTGCTGCTGTTCGGCCAGCGGGCCGCGGCCAAGGCGCCGGATGCGTTGCATCCCTTCGGGTACGGGCGCAGTCGCTACTTCTGGTCATTCGTGGTGGCACTCGTGCTGTTCAGCCTGGGCTCGATGTTCGCGATGTTCGAGGGCTACGAAAAGGTCCGCCACCCGGTCGAGTTGAGCTCGCCGGTGGTGGCAGTGACGATTCTTATCGTGGCGATCCTGTTGGAGGCCTTCAGCTTTCGGACCGCAGTGCGCGAGTCGCGCCCACTCAAGGGCGACGGCAGCTGGATGCGGTTCCTGCGCACCTCACGCAACCCGGAGCTTCCGGTGGTGCTGCTGGAGGACACCGGTGCGCTGATCGGCCTGGTGCTGGCGCTGGCGGGGGTGGGCCTGAGCATGCTCACCGACAACCCGGTCTGGGACGGCGTGGCAACCTTGGGCATCGGCGCGCTGCTCGGGGTGATCGCGGTGTTCCTGATGATCGAGATGCACAGCCTGCTGATCGGTGAGGGTGCCACCTCCGCCGAGGATCGGGCCATCCGGGCGGCGCTGGAAGGCACCGCCAACGTCACCCGGCTGATCCACATCCGCACCCAGTACCTGGGCCCCGACGAGATGCTGGTGGGGGCCAAGATCGCGGTGGTTCCCCGGCTGGACCTGGCCGCGATCGCAGCCACCATCGATGCCGCCGAAGCCAATATCCGCGCTGCCGTGCCCGCAGCCCGGGTCATCTATCTCGAACCTGACCTGGACCGCACGCCTGTGCCAGACTCGCTGGAGCAGAAAGGTTGACCGCTTTGTCCAGCTTCTCCTACCAACAGCTGACCGCCGCCTGCCAGGCCGGCGGCGCCAGCACGCTGAGCGTGGCCACCGAGTTGGCCCCGGCGGGCGGGCCCCATGCGGCGATCGCCCCGGCCCACCGCCCCGGACGCGGTCCGTCGGCCATCGCCCACGAGATCCGGCTGATCGACGGTGAACCGACGCCGACCGTGGTCATCGACGACAACCAGAGCCAAATCCAGCGCGTCGAAACCGCGATCCTGCAAGCCATCCGCGACCAGCACCCGATCCTGAGCCGGGTGCCGCACCTGCAGGTGTCCTACGAAGGCGGCCGGTCGGTCTACACCGATCTTGAACTGCCGCAACGGATCTTCGACGGTCATTTCCTGACCGGCTCGATCGACGGCAAGCCGGCGATCGCCCACCCGGCCTACCGGGCCGCTCGCGAAGCCACCCCCGACAATGCCCGGGCGCTTTTGGAATTGAGTCCCGGCAGCCTGATTTTCGGCGCGATCGACGCCGCGCGCAGCACGGGCCAGAGCCGCTTTCGCGGCGTGCTGTCCGGTGAGATCATCGGCGTGCTCGTCGACGGTATGCCGACGGATTCGCGCGCGGGTGCAGACACCGTCTGCTGCAGCCGCATCCTTCGCACCCAGGTGCTCAGTTTCGCCGCGCTGCGGCAACTGCGGTTCGACTGCGGGCCCGCCGGCGACGAGGCGTGCCGGGCATTGTTGGGCGCCTACGCGCTGGCCGGACTGGCGCGCTCGAACGCTGAGCTGAGCATCCGTGCCAACTGCGACCTGGTCGAGACCGGCCCGACGACGTTGAAGCTCGACGCCCGCGACGGCGAATTCGTCGAGCTGGCGGCGCTGTCGATCGAGCAGGCCGACGAACTGCTCGAGCGCGCGCTGGTCGAGGCCTACCGGGAGGCCGACATCACCTGGCGCGGCCAGGTGCTGCACGTCACCGGCAACGCCGGGGCCTATGCCGCCGCCCAGAACGGGGGAGTGGAGCAGGCCCCGATCGCCCACGAGCCGCGGCGGTTCCGGCTGCCGCACTTCATCGAGGCCCGGCGGACCACCGCGCCCTGAACCGGCGACCGGCGCGCATCGACGCACCAGCTTGTCGCGCCCCGACTCGCGCTCGCATCGGCCAGTCAACTAGGGCCGTTACTGCAGAAGTTCGGGACGACGCCGGCTGGCGCAGATTGTGGGAAAGCTGTCGCATCTTGCCGATCCCCGTGCCGGCCGGACGCGCGAAGCTCGATCGGTGATCGCTTCTACAGCTCTCGGTCCGACGGTTCCCGCCGCCGCAACGTCTCACGTGATCTGCAGGCAGGCATGACGGTGAACCGCAGCGACAACGACACCTGGGATCTGGCCAGTAGTGTCGGCGCCACGGCGACCATGGTCGCGGCGGCCAGGGCGGCGGCCAGCAGACGAGCCGATCCGATCATCAGCGACACGTTCGCCGAACCGTTGGTCCGCGCTGCCGGTGTCGAGCTGTTCGCGCGATTGGCAAGCGGCGAGCTGGAATACGCCGAAATCGGATCCGCGTGGATGCCGGACTATTTCGGGGCTCGCGCCCGGTTCTTCGACGCCTTCTTCCCCGGGGCGGCCAGCGCCGGCATACGGCAGGCGGTGATCGTGGGATCCGGCCTGGATTCACGGGCGTACCGATTGGAGTGGGCACCGGACACGGTCGTCTACGAGATCGACCAGCCCGAGGTGCTCGCGTTCAAGGCCGTGACGCTGGGTCGCCTGGGCGCCGACGCGAAGACCGAGGTGCGTCCGGTGGGCATCGATCTGCGTCAGGACTGGCCCGCGGCGCTGCGCGCGGCAGGCTTCAACCCGGCCGAGCCCACCGCCTGGCTGGCCGAGGGGCTGATGATCGGATACCTGCCCGGCGACACCCAGGCCCGCATGCTGGAGCAGATCACCGCGTTGAGCGCACCGGGCAGCCGGCTGGCCGCCGACTACCTGCGTAGCGGCTCCGCCTCGATGGGATCGTTGATCTTGCGCACCGCCGAGGACTGGAGGCGGCGCGGTTACGCCGTCGACTTCGGCAACCTCACTTACGCCCACGGCCCCCACGACGTCCAATCCTCGCTGCAGGCCCACGGATGGCAGACCGTCAGCTACCGCCTCACCGATCTGCTCGCCGCGGCCGAAGTGCCTGTCGGAGACATGGACACCGGTCCCGGGGGGCAGGGTGCCCTGCACTACCTCACCGCCACCCGCCGGCGATCGCAATGACTGGCCACCGGCGGATGCGAGGCCTGCCTGGTGCGCAACATCCTGGTCAGCAGCGGACAGAAAGAGGAGGCCGATGATGCGCTTGGTAGTTGCGATGACCGGGGCGACCGGTGCGGCATTGGGTATTCGTCTGCTGGAGGTGTTGGGCCAGCTTGGTGTCGAGACGCATCTGGTGCTCAGTGAGTGGGCGCGGGCGACGATCAAGATCGAGACCGATTTCAGTGTTCAGCAGGTCCGGGATCTTGCTACCCACACCTACAGTGCTCGTGATCTCGCGGCGGCCGTCTCCAGTGGCTCGTTCGGCACCGATGGGATGGTCGTGTGTCCGTGCAGCATGAAGACGTTGAGTGCGATCCGGATCGGCTTCAGCGACAACCTGATCACCCGGGCAGCCGATGTGACGCTCAAGGAGCGCCGCAAGCTGGTGTTGGTGGCCCGCGAGGCGCCGCTGAGCGAAATCCATTTGGACAACATGCATTACCTGGCGCGCGCCGGTGCGGTGATCTTTCCCCCGACGGTGGCCTATTACTCCCGGCCGGGTTCGGTCGAGGAGGTGACCGACCACGTGGTCGGCCGGGTCATCGATCAGCTCGGGATCGAGCATTCGCTGATCGACCGGTGGAAAGGCGCGCGGCATCCGAGCAGCACCGGCGAAGCCGGCCTGGCGATTGTCAGGACCACGAAATGACCACCACCACACACCCGACCGCCACCGGGCCCGACAGCGGGCCGATCGGGCAGCACCCGGGTCCTGATCTGCGCAGTTGGCTGGCCACCCTGGAGGCCGCGGGGCAGTTGAGCCGTATCAGCGTCCCGGTGGACTGGGATGAGGAGATCGGGGCGATCACCCGCGCCAACCTGTGCCTGGGCGGGCCGGCGTTGCTGTTCGAGAACATCATCGGCCACGAGAACACGTGGTGCACCAAGCTGTTGACGTCCGCGATCGGCAGCCGACGCCAGGTCCAGTTGCTGCTGGGCCTGCCCGAGGGCACCGGTGATTCGGCGATCGTGGCGCACCTTCGCGAGGCCTTCAAGAATCCCCTCGCGCCGCGCATCGTCGAGACCGGCCCGGTCCAGCAGAACGTCATCGACGGCGCCGACATCGACTTGAACGAGTTGCCGGTACCCAAATGGCATGGCGAGGACGGCGGCCGCTATCTCGACACCTTCTGCGGTGTCATCACCCAGGACAAAGTGACCGGCCGCGACAACATCGGCCTGTATCGGGGCATGATCGTCGACCGCGACAAGATCGCCAAACTGCTGGTCCCCAGCCAAGGTTGGGGTGGGCACATGGCCGAGTACAAACCGGAGCCGATGCCGGTTGCCATCGTGTACGGATGGCACGATGTGCTGCCGTTCTGCGCGGGCAGCCCATTCCCGAAGAACATCTGCGAATGGGACATGATGGGTGCCCTGCTGGGCCGTCCGGTCGATCTGGTGGCCTGCCAGACCGTGCCACTGCATGTGCCGGCGACCGCCGAGATCGTCGTGGAAGGCTACATCGATCCGGACCCGGCGAGCTTTGCCATGGAGGGCCCGTTCGCCGAGTATCCCGGCTTCATCGGCGACGCCGCACCGGCACCGGTGCTGCGCGTCACCCGCATCACCCACCGCGACGACCCGGTGCTGCGCGGCACCCTGGAGGGTATCCGCCCCGGGATGCTCAACGAGGACAGCATCGTCAACTTCGCCCGCTCGGCCATCACCTGGAATGTGCTCGACGATCTGGGTATCGGCGGCATCACCGACCTGTGGATGAGCGAGGTCACCAACGGCCAGAACACCGTGGTGCAGATCCAGAAACGCTACCGCGGCCACGCCCAGCAGATCGCCTCCGCGCTGTGGGGCACCGGCGGCTCGATGTGGTTTCACAAGAACGTCGTCGTCGTCGAGGAAGACATCGACATCCACGACCCCGTCGCCCTGGACTGGGCGCTGTCCTACCGGGTCAATGCCGGTCGCGGTGATATCGCCTTCTTCGGGCCGGGCCTCGGGTCCTCGCTGGACCCGTCGACCGCACCGGAGCGCAACGACGCCAACAAATACGGCACCGGCGAATGGACGCGGGTGCTCATCGATGCCACCCGCAGCTGGGACATCGACCCCAGACCCATCTGGGGCGGACGTCGCTTCCCGCCCACCGACCGGCTCAGCCCCGAACTGGAAGCCCGAATCGCCGCCCGCTGGTCCGAATACGGCATCGGCATCCCCTACCTCGATGACGGGGGCCGCGAACGACTCACCCTGCAACAACTCAGCAAACGCTTTCCACAGGTCTAGGCGACTTGGACCGGCAACCCTTTCGATCGGAGAACATCATGCCCGTCTACCGATGCTTCAGCCCCGCAGGTCTGTTGAGCAGGTCGGCGAAAACCGCTGTCGCCGAAGGGATAACCGACATTCACACGCGCACGACCGGGGCTCCCAGGCGCTACGTCAACGTGCTGTTCCACGAGATCCCGGACGGCGACTGCTTCGTTGCGGGCCAGCCGGCCGCCTACTCCTACATCTTCGGTCTGATCCGCCATGGACGTGAGCTACCGAAACGGCAGGCGATGCTGGGTGAACTCTCCCGGATGTGGGCACAGGCCACCGGGCAGTCGGAGGCCGAGATCCTGGTTGTGCTGACCGAGGTCGATCCCGCGAACGCGATGGAGGCGGGGGCGATCCTGCCCGAGCCCGGTGCGGAACAACTGTGGCTGGAGGCCAACCGCGCCGTACTGGTGGGAAAAACCTCGACATGACCGATATCGATCTACGACACCGCGAACTCGAAACCGTTCTCGCCGCCGTCCGCGGTTGATCGGCGGTGCCGGAGCTCACCCCGGTACGTCGATGGCGGCGAAGTTCACCGTCGCGGTGGCGGCGAGCTCGTCGTCGTTGCCTCGGTAGATGTCGACCTGGACCACCACCGAGCGCCGGCCGGTGCGCAGGATAACCGCGACGGCCCGGGCCGGCCCGATCTTGATCGGCCGCAGGTAGCGGATGAACAGGTCGGTGGTGGCGATGTGGTTGCCGAATGTCGTGCTGCGGGCCGCGAGCTGCCCGGCCGCCACGTCGGCCATGGTGGCGATCAACCCGCCCTGCAGGCCGCCGGCGGTGTTGACCACCCGCTCGTCGACAGGCATCTCCATGGTCAGGGTGCCCTCGGCCGACGGCACCTCCTGCAGGCCGAGTTGGGCGAAGAGCTCCCGGATCGATTGGGGTGCGGTCATCGTGTCGGTCAGCGCGCCTCGGCGCGGTCCCAGGCCTCGGACATGGTGCGCAGAATCTCCTCGGCGCGCCCGAGGCCGGCGAGATGACTCTCCCCGGGGATCGGATACAGCCGGGCGTCGGGCAACAGCGAGACGGCGTGTTCCCCGTGGGCGAACGGCACGATGTGGTCGGCGTCGCCGTGCCACCAATGCACCGGCACCTTCACCTCGTCGAGCCGGAAGCCCCAGTACCGGGCGAACAGCACGGCGTCCGCGATCGGCGCGGCGAGCTGCTTGCGGGCCCCGTTGAGCAGGTCGTCGAGGAACATCGCCTTGAACTCCGGCCGGCCCAGCAGCCGGCGGTCACCCTCCGGGGAGATCAGCGCATAGAGCTCCAGCGCCGGTTCGGCCACCGGCCGGATCATCCGGATCAGCCCGGTGGCCACAATGCTGATCGGGCGCCCGGCGCGCTGCAGCACCGGCTCGGCGATGCGGGCCAGCGTCATCAGGCCGCTGTCGATGGCCTCGGGGCCTACCGCCGGGGCGACGCCGCCGAGGATCCCGGCGGCCACCACCCGCCCGGGCATCGCCGCGGCGCACGCCAGCGTGTAGGGGCCCCCACCGGACAGGCCGATGACCGCCATCTTGTCGATGCCGAGCGTGTCGGCCACGGTGCGCAGATCATCGGCGAACTGGGACACCGTCTCGTACTGATACGGCGTCGAGGAACCGATACCGGGCCGGTCCACGCCGATCAAGCGGATATTCGCCTCCTTGGCGTAGATCCGTGCCTCGACCGGGATCTGGCGGCGGGCGCCGGGGGTGCCGTGCAGCCAGAACATCGGCCGGCCCTGGGGCGCGCCGAACTCGGCGAAGCCGAGCTGACGGTCCTCACCGACGGCGATGTTGCCCTCGATCTGCGGGCGGGCGATCGCGTAAGCCATGCCCTGAGTGTGGCATGGACCTGGGAGCTGGGTCACACCCCGGTGGCAGGCCCGGATGGTGTGCGCGGCGCGGCCCGGGGCCGGGCCGCCGTTTGGCGGTGGACCGGCGCAGCGAGCCGGTGCACCATCTGTCTCGTGGACAAAATACGGTCAAATGTCTAGACAGCAGACGAACCACACGGTAATGTCCATCCGCGACGGTGGTCGAACTCACAAGGAGGGGCGCGGATGGCGGCAACGGCGCAGACGGGCACTGCGGCGGCAGGCGCGGAGGTGTGGCGCGACAGGAAGCGCTACCTGTGGCTGATGGGCTTGATCGCCCCCACGCTGATCTTCACCATGCTGCCGTTCGTGTGGGCGCTGAACCGGTTCGGCTGGCACACGGCCGCGCAGGTGCCGTTCTGGATCGGGCCCATCCTGATCTACGTGCTGCTGCCGGCGCTGGATCTGCGGTTCGGCGCCGACGGGCAGAACCCGCCCGACGAGGTGATGACCGCGCTCGAGAACGACCGGTACTACCGGTACTGCACGTATGCCTACATCCCGTGCCAGTACGCCAGCGTCGTGCTGGGCGCCTACCTGTTCACCGCAACCGATCTGAGCTGGCTGGGCGTCGAGGGGTCGCTCAGCTGGTTCGCCAAGATCGGGTTGGCGCTGTCGGTGGGCGCCCTGGGTGGTGTCGGCATCAACACCGCCCACGAGCTGGGGCACAAGAAGGAGAGCCTGGAGCGCTGGCTGTCCAAGATCACCCTGGCGCAGAGCTGCTACGGGCACTTCTACATCGAGCACAACCGCGGCCACCACGTACGGGTGGCCACCCCCGAGGACCCGGCGTCGGGCCGGTTCGGTGAGACCTTCTGGGAGTTCTTGCCGCGCAGTGTCTTCGGTGGGGTGCGTTCGGCCTGGCAGCTGGAGGCCGCGCGGCTGCGCCGGCTGGACAAGGGGCCCTGGCGGATCTCCAACGACGTGCTCAACGCGTGGTTGATGTCGGTACTGCTGTGGGGCGTGATGATCGCGGTGTTCGGCCCGGCGCTGATCCCATTCGTCGTCATCCAGGCCGTCTACGGATTCTCCCTGCTGGAGTCGGTGAACTACATCGAGCACTACGGCCTGCTGCGCCAGACCCGCGCCAACGGCCGCTACGAACGCTGCACGCCCGAACACAGCTGGAATTCCGACCATCTGGTGACCAACCTGTTCCTCTACCACCTGCAGCGGCACAGTGATCACCACGCCAACCCCACCCGGCGCTACCAGACCCTGCGCAGCATGGAGCAGGCGCCGAACCTGCCCAGCGGATACGCCTCGCTGATCGGGCTGACCTACTTCCCGCCGCTGTGGCGCAGGCTGATGGACCACCGGGTGCTGCAGCACTACGGCGGCGACATCACCCTGGTCAACATCGAGCCGCGCCGGCGGGTGAAGATCCTGCGCCGCTACGCCACCATCGCCCCCGAGCAGGCAGCGGCGTGATGGCGGCCTACCGGTGCCCGGGCTGTGACTACGTCTACGACGAGGCGCTCGGCGCGCCACGCGAAGGATTCCCGCCCGGCACTACCTGGCAGCAGATTCCCGAGGACTGGTGCTGCCCGGACTGTGCGGTCCGCGAGAAGCCGGATTTCGAACGTGAGGAGACGACGTGAGCGACTACAAACTGTTCCGGTGTCTGCAGTGCGGCTTCGAATACGACGAGGCGGCGGGCTGGCCTGAGGACGGGATCGCCCCCGGTACCCGCTGGGCGGACATCCCCGAGGACTGGAGCTGCCCGGACTGCGGCGCGGCCAAGGCGGATTTCGAGATGGTTGAAGTCGTGCGGCCGTGACACCCGCTAATCTCGCGGTGGTGAAACGCATCCCCTACGCCGAGGCATCCCGGGCGCTGTTGCGCGACTCGGTGCTCGAGGCGATGAGGGAGTTGTTGACCAGCCGGGACTGGTCGTCGATCACGTTGGCCGACGTCGCCGCGGCGGCCGGGGTCAGCCGGCAGACCATCTACAACGAGTTCGGTTCGCGCCAGGGCTTGGCGCAGGGCTACGCGATCCGATTGGCCGACCGGCTCGTTGACGCCGTCGAGGGCGCCATCTACGGCAACGTCGGCGACGTCCACGCCGCTTTTTTGGAAGGGTTCCGGTCCTTCTTCACCGAATCGGCCGCCGACCCGCTGGTGATCTCGCTGCTGACCGGTGTCGCCAAACCGGACCTGCTGCAGATCATCACCACCGACAGCGGGCCGATCATCACCCGCTGCTCGCAGCGGCTCACGTCGTCGTTCATGCACAGCTGGGTCAAGGCCAGCGAGGAAGACGCCGGCATCCTGGCCCGGGCCATCGTCCGGCTGGCCATGAGCTATGTCTCGATGCCTCCCGAAGCCGACCATGATGTGGCAGCTGACCTGGCCCGATTGTTCACTCCGGCGGCCGAGGCCTACGGGGTTATCGACGTCGATTGACCCGCCCGAGCCGTCCCGGACGTTCGCCGGTAGCTTGTAGCGGAGCTGATTTCACCGAACCTACGGGGGCGCACTGATGAGTTTGACCGCGGACAGCCGCAACGGCATCGACTTCAAGGTTGCCGACCTGTCGCTGGCCGATTTCGGCCGCAAGGAGATCCGGCTGGCCGAGCACGAGATGCCCGGCCTGATGGCGCTGCGCCAGGAGTACCACGGCGTCAACCCGCTCAAGGGCGCCCGCATCACTGGCTCGCTGCACATGACGATTCAGACCGCCGTGCTCATCGAGACCCTGGTCGCGCTCGGTGCCGAGGTGCGGTGGGCGTCCTGCAACATCTTCTCCACCCAGGACCACGCCGCCGCCGCGGTCGTCGTCGGTCCGCACGGCACCGCCGAGGAGCCCAAGGGCACCCCGGTCTTCGCCTGGAAGGGCGAGACCCTGGAGGAGTACTGGTGGTGCGCCGAGCAGGCTCTGACCTGGGAGGGCGAGCCGGCCAACATGATCCTCGACGACGGTGGCGACGCCACCATGATGGTGCTGCGCGGCGCCCAGTACGAGAAGGCCGGCGTGGTGCCGCCCGCCGAGGACGGCGACTCGCACGAGTGGAAGGTCTTCCTGAACACGCTGCGTGAGCGCTTCGAGACCGACAAGACCAAGTGGACCAAGATCGCCGCGTCGGTGAAGGGTGTCACCGAGGAGACCACCACCGGTGTGCTGCGCCTGTACCAGCTGGCCGCCGCCGGTGAGCTGGTGTTCCCGGCGATCAACGTCAACGACTCGGTCACCAAGAGCAAGTTCGACAACAAGTACGGCTGCCGGCACTCGCTGATCGACGGCATCAACCGCGGCACCGACGCGCTCATCGGCGGCAAGAAGGCGCTGGTGTGCGGCTTCGGCGACGTCGGCAAGGGCTCCGCGGAGTCGCTCAAGGGCCAGGGCGCGCGGGTGACGGTCACCGAGATCGACCCGATCAACGCCCTGCAGGCGCTGATGGAGGGCTATGACGTCCAGACCGTCGAGCAGGCCATCGGCGACGCCGACATCGTCATCACCACCACCGGCAACAAGGACATCATCACCCTCGAGCACATGAAGGCGATGAAGAACCAGGCCATCCTGGGCAACATCGGCCACTTCGACAACGAGATCGACATGGCTGCGCTGGAGACCTCCGGCGCCATCCGGGAGAACGTCAAGCCGCAGGTCGACGTGTGGACCTTCCCGGACACCGGCAAGTCGATCATCGTGCTGTCCGAGGGCCGGCTGCTCAACCTGGGCAACGCCACCGGGCACCCCTCGTTCGTGATGAGCAACAGCTTCTCCAACCAGGTGATCGCCCAGATCGAGCTGTGGACCAAGGGCGACGAGTACGACAACGAGGTCTACCGGCTGCCCAAGCACCTGGACGAGAAGGTGGCCCGCATCCACGTCGAGGCCCTGGGCGGCACCCTGACCAAGCTCACCAAGGAGCAGGCCGAGTACATCGGCGTCGACGTCGAAGGCCCCTACAAGCCGGACCACTACCGGTACTGATCTCCGGCTCCCTAGCCCGAGCAGACGCAGAATCGCACCATGGGATACCCATGTGTGCGATTCTGCGTCTGCGCGCCGGATTAGGCTCGGCGCGTGCTGATCGCGATCGAGGGCGTTGACGGCGCCGGCAAGAACACCCTGACCCAGGGGTTGCGCGCGGCGTTCGAGGCCGCCGGGAAGTCGGTGACCACCTGCGCGTTCCCGCGCTACGGCGTCTCGGTGACCGCCGACGTCGCCGCCGAGGCGCTGCGGGGGCAGCACGGCGATCTGGCGGATTCGGTGTACGCGATGGCACTGCTATTCGCGCTCGACCGCGCCGGCGCCAAGGACCAGATCGCCGCCCTACGCAGCGGCTACGACGTGGTGATCCTGGACCGGTATGTGGCCTCCAACGCCGCCTACAGTGCCGCCCGGCTGCATCAGGACGCCGACGGCGCGGTGGTCGGCTGGGTGCGGCAGCTGGAATTCGAGCGGCTCGGGCTGCCCGTACCGGACTGGCAGGTGCTGCTGGATGTCCCCGCCGAGTTGGCCGCCGAGCGGGCCCGGAACCGCGAGGCGCACGACACCGCCCGGGCCCGCGACAGCTACGAACGCGACGACGGCCTGCAGCGCCGGACCGGGCAGGTGTATCGCGGGCTGGCCCGGGCCGGGTTCGGGGGGCGCTGGCAGCTGGCCGGTCCGACCGTCACCGCGGCCGAGCTGGCCGGCGTTCTGCGCGGTTAACCTGCGAAACGCGCGTGTGGTAGCAGGACTTTGTCACGATCGGGTGACACCATGTACGCCATGAGGCAAAGGATTCTCGTCGTCGACGACGACGCTTCGCTGGCCGAGATGCTCACCATCGTGCTACGTGGGGAGGGTTTCGACACCGCGGTCGTCGGTGACGGCACCCAGGCGCTCACCGCGGTGCACGAGCTGCGGCCCGATCTGGTCCTGCTGGACCTGATGCTGCCCGGCATGAACGGCATCGACGTGTGCCGGGTGCTGCGCAAGGACTCCGGCGTGCCGATCGTGATGCTCACCGCCAAGACCGACACCGTCGACGTGGTGCTCGGGCTGGAGTCGGGTGCCGACGACTACATCATGAAGCCGTTCAAACCCAAGGAGCTGGTGGCCCGGGTGCGCGCGAGGCTGCGCCGCAACGACGACGAGCCGGCCGAGATGCTCTCGATCGCCGACATCGACATCGACGTGCCGGCGCACAAGGTGAGCCGCGCCGGTGAGCAGATCTCCCTGACCCCGTTGGAGTTCGACCTGCTGGTGGCCCTGGCACGCAAGCCTCGCCAGGTGTTTACTCGTGAAGTGCTGCTCGAACAGGTCTGGGGATACCGGCACCCGGCCGACACCCGGCTGGTGAACGTGCATGTTCAGCGCCTGCGGGCCAAGGTGGAGCAAGACCCGGAGAACCCGACCGTGGTGCTGACCGTTCGAGGAGTGGGTTACAAGGCCGGACCTCCGTGATCCCCGCCGGGGAGCGGCGTCGGTGATCTTCAGTTCCAGACGGCGCCCGCGTAGGTCGGGCCCGCTGCTGCTCGGGGTCAACACATTGCGCCGCGCGGTGCAGCTCGCCTGGCGACGTTCGCTGCAGCTGCGGGTGGTGGCCCTGACGATGGGGCTGTCGGCGGCGGTCATCTTGGCGCTCGGGTTCGTCTTGACCAGTCAGATCACCGATCGGGTGCTCGACGTCAAGGTCCGGGCGGCTACCGAGCAGATCGAACGGGCCCGCATCACGGCCGGCGGCATCGTCGGCGGTGAGGAAGCCCGTTCGCTGACCTCGAGCCTGCAACTGGCCCGTAACACGCTGATGAGCAAAACCGATCCGGCCGCCGGCAGCGGAATCGCGGGCGCGTTCGACGCGGTGCTGGTGGTGCTCGGCGAGGGCCCGCGCGCGGCGACCACCGCCGGCCCGGTCGACCAGGTGCCGGTCGCGCTGCGCGAATTCGTCAAGGCGGGCCAGGTCAGCTACCAGTACGCCATGGTGCATGTCGAGGGGTTCTCCGGCCCGGCGTTGGTGATCGGGACGCCGACGACGTCGCGGATCACCAACCTGGAGCTCTACCTGATCTATCCGCTGGGCACCGAGCGCAACACGATCAGCATGGTGCGGGGCACCATCGCCACCGGGGGACTGGTGCTGCTGGTGTTGCTGGCCGGCATCGCGCTGCTGGTGTCGCGGCAGGTGGTGTTGCCGGTGCGGTCGGCCTCGCGGATCGCCGAACGGTTCGCCGAGGGTCATCTGTCCGAACGGATGCCGGTGCGCGGTGAGGACGACATGGCGCGCCTGGCGGTGTCGTTCAACGACATGGCCGAGAGCCTGTCGCGGCAGATCACCCAGCTCGAGGAGTTCGGCAATCTGCAGCGCCGATTCACCTCCGACGTCAGCCACGAGCTGCGCACCCCGCTGACCACGGTGCGGATGGCCGCCGATCTGATCCACGACCACAGCGAAGACCTGGAGCCCTCGCTGCGGCGCTCCACCGAGCTGCTGGTCAGTGAGCTCGACCGGTTCGAGTCGCTGCTCAACGACCTGCTGGAGATCTCCCGGCACGACGCGGGTGTGGCCGAACTGTCCGTGGAGTCGGTGGACCTGCGCTCGACGGTCAAGAGCGCGCTGGACAACGTGGGCCATCTGGCCGCCGACGCCGGCGTCGAACTCAAGGTGGACATGCCCGACCAAGGGGTGATCGCCGAGGTCGATCCGCGCCGGGTGGAACGCATCCTGCGCAATCTGATCGCCAACGCCATCGACCACGCCGAACACAAGCCGGTGGTGATCCGGATGGGCGCCGACGCCGACACCGTGGCCGTCACGGTCCGAGACCACGGGGTGGGGCTGCGGCCGGGGGAGGAGAAGCTGGTGTTCAGCCGGTTCTGGCGTGCCGACCCGTCGCGGGTGCGGCGCTCCGGGGGTACCGGGCTGGGCCTGGCGATCAGCGTCGAGGACGCTCGGCTGCACCAGGGCCGGCTGGAGGCCTGGGGCGAGCCCGGCAAGGGCGCCTGTTTCCGGCTCACCCTGCCACTGGTGCGCGGGCACAAGGTCACCACCAGCCCGCTGCCGATGAAGCCGGTGAGCGCCGCCGAGCGTCGGGAACGTCGGCAGCGAGCGCGCGAACACGCCGAAAGGAGCGGGTGATGCGCCGGCTCCGCGTCGTGGCGCTGATGCTCGCCGCCACTGTGGCGCTGGCGGGCTGTGCCGGAGTGCCCAGCACGTCGGCGCCGCAGGCGATCGGCACGGTGCAGGCGCCGCCGCCGACGGTGCTGCCCAAACCCACTCCGGGGATGGACCCCGATGTGCTGCTGCGCGAATTCCTCAAGGCGACCGCCGACCCGGCCAACCGGCACCGCGCGGCACGGCAGTTCCTCACCCAGTCGGCGTCGGATGCCTGGGACGACGCCGGCAGTGCGCTGTTGATCGACAACGTGGTGTTCGTCGAAACCCGCAGTGCCGACCGGGTTGCGGTCACCATGCGCGCCGACATGCTGGGTTCGCTGTCGGACATGGGGGTGTTCGAGACAGCCGAGGGCGCGCTGCCGCCCCCGGAGCCGATCGAACTGCTCAAGACCTCCGACGGCTGGCGCATCGACCGGCTACCCAACGGGGTCTTCCTGGATTGGCAGCAGTTCCAGGCCACCTACAAGCGCAACACGCTGTATTTCGTCGACCCCACCGGCAAGACGGTGGTGCCCGATCCGCGCTACGTCGCGGTGTCCGACCCCGATCAGTTGGCCACCGAACTGGTGTCCAAGCTGATCGCCGGCCCCCGCCCGGAGATGGCCGGCGTGCGCAACCTGCTGGCGGCACCGTTGCGGCTGCGCGGGCCGGTGACCCGCGCCGACGGCGGTAAGAGCGGGGTCGGCCGCGGCTACGGTGGGGCGAAGATCGACCTGGACAGTCTGTCGACCACCGACCCGAACAGCAGGCAATTGCTTGCCGCCCAACTGATCTGGACACTGGCCCGGGCGGACATCAAGGGGCCCTACGTGATCACCGCCGACGGTGCGGCGCTCGACGACCGGTTCCCGGACGGCTGGACGACCTCCGATGTGGCCACCACCGACCCGGGCGCCTCCGACGGGGCCGGGGCCGGGATCCACGCGCTGGTCGGTGGATCGCTGCTGGTGCTGGACGGCCAGCAGGCCAACCGGGTGCCCGGGGCGTTCGGCCGGGAGCCCGATCAGGAGTCGTGCGCGTTGTCGCGCAATGGCCGCCAAGTGGCCTCGGTGGTGGTGCATCCCGGTGACCCGGAGGCCACCCTGTGGATCGGAGACCTCGGCGGTGAGGCGGTGCAGGCGGCCGAGGGCCACACCCTGTCCCGGCCCAGCTGGTCGCTGGACGAAGCGGTGTGGGTCGTGGTCGACGGCAACAACGTGCTGCGCGCGATCCAGGAGGTGGCCACCGGCCGCCCGGCCCGGATTCCGGTGGACTCCGGGGCGATCAACGCGAGGTTCCCCGGCCCGATCAGCGAACTGCAGCTGTCCCGCGACGGCACCCGGGCCGCCATGGTGATCGGCGGGCAGGTGATCCTGGCCGGTGTCGAGCAGACCCCGGCGGGCCAGTTCGTGCTGAGCTATCCGCGCCGGCTGGGCTTCGGACTCGGCTCCTCGGTGGTGTCGCTGAGCTGGCGCACCGGCGACGACATCGTGGTGAGCCGTTCCGATCCCAAGCACCCGGTGTCCTACGTCAACATCGACGGGGTGAACTCCGATGCGCCCAACGGCAATCTGCAGCTGCCGGTGTCGACGATCGTCGCCGACCCGTCCACGGTCTATGTGGCCGATCCGCGCGGGGTGTTGGCGTTGTCGTCGTCGCGGGCCGAGGACGAACAGAGTTGGTCACCGGTGGGCCCGTTCATGGTCGGTGGGGCGGTGCCGGTGCTGCCCGGTTAGCCCGGCTCATCCGCTGACGATCAGCGACAGCCGCCGGCGTTCGGCGCGCTCCGCGACGTTCTGGCGCCGCTTGGCGGCGCCCACCAGGCGAGCCACCGCGGCCTCGACGCTGTGAGCGAATTCGTCGACGTCGGGCATGGTGTCGTAGTCGGCCAATATCCCGAAGGACAGGCTTCCGGCGTAGCTGAGCATCGCCACCCCGGTGCGCAACTGCAGCGCGATCGGCGGCACCGGGAGTACATCGAGCACGTTGCGGCCCAGGATGTGCAGGGTCTGCGAGGGACCCGGCACGTTGGTCGCCAGTGTGGTGACGTTCTGCTGAGGCAGCCGCGTCAACAGCCGCACTGCCCAGGCGGTGAGGGGGAACGGGAGGCGGTTGGCGGCCGAGACGAAGGCGCTGCCGGCCTGGTGTTGCCCGGTGGTCTTGGTCCGGTTCAGCCGCGAGTGCACCAGCCTCAGCCGTCGCACCGGGTTCTCTTCCTCGACCGGCAGGTAGGGCAGCATCACCGACACCCGGTTGTCCGTCACGCCGACGGCGTCGCCGCCGCGCGTGGACACCGGCACCAGGGTGCGCAATGTTTCGGGCCGGGGGTGTTCGCCACGGCGGTCCAGCATGCCCCGGTAGGCCTCGGTCAGGGCGGCCAACGCGACGTCGTTGAGGGTCACGCCGAACGCCTGGCAGATCTGGTTGACGTCGGCCAGGGCCACCTTGGCCGAGCTGTACCGGCGCATCGCGCTCATCGGCCCGTTCAACGAGGTGGGGGTGCTCGGGCGCAGCAGCCCGGCCGACAGCTCGACGGTGCCGCGGGCGGCCCGCAGAGCCGCGGCGCCCACCGCAGTCGAGGTGTTCCACAGCTCGGCCGCCCAGTTCGCGGGATTCAGCGTGTGGAGTCCGAAATGCAGTATGCCCGAATGGGTTTCGCGTGAACCGCGAATATTGTCGACGAAGCTGGTGACCCCTTCGCCGGAAGCGCCGCTTTCATCGCACAGCCCGGTGAACAGGTGAGAGGTCGCGATGCCGTCACCGACGCAGTGGTGAACCTTGACCAGCATCGCCCACCGGTCCTCGCTCAGGCCCTCGATCACCCAGATGTGCCACAGCGGCCGGTCCCGGTCCAACCGGCGCGCCATCTGGTCGGCGACGAAGCCGAACAGTTCGGTGTCGCCGCCGGGATGCGGCAGGGCGACCCGCCGCACGTGATGGCCCATGTCGAAGTCGGGGTCGGGCACCCACCGCGGTGGCGCCAGGTCGAGCGGGTGCACCTGCAGTTTCTGACCGAAGCGCCGGCAGGCGCTGATCCGCGCGCCCAGCGTGGAGACCAGCGTGGCGTAGTCCGGCGGTGGCCCCTCCAACACGACCAGCCCACCGATGGCCAGGCTGACGTGGGGATCGGAATCCTCGGCCTCCAGGAAACCGGCGTCCAGTGTGGTCAGTTGCTCCATGATGCGGACCTCCTGCCTGCGCCCCGCTCCTAATGATCCGCCCCCGTCGGGCGGCGTCGGCAGGGCCGGAAGTCCCGAGTCCATGGTGACGGGTGTGGTGGGCGGCCTCCGGTGGCCCAAAGTCCCTCCGGCCGGGGCCTTCCTGCTCTGTCCGGGTCTGATCGCGCGGGGGCATCGTGAAACCGTCACGGTCGGGCTGCGAGGGCGGCCCGGGCCGTGGCGGAGGAAAGGGGGCCGGATCGTGGACGATCAGCCTGCTGGCTACCCGGACACCGCGGCCGTCAGGGAGACCGTTCGCACCGCGCTGCAGCTGGCGACCCGCGCACCGTCGGTGCACAATTCCCAGCCGTGGCGCTGGCGGGTGCAGACGGCGACACAGCAGCCTCGGCTGGAGCTGTTCGCCGAACCCGACCTGCACCTGCGCCGCGTGGATCCCGACGGCCGCGGGCTGATCCTGAGCTGCGGCGCGGCGCTGCACCATTGCATGGTCGCGCTGGCCGCGCTGGGCTGGCGCGGCAAAGTCCACCGGTTGCCCGATCCGGCCCGACCCGACCACCTGGCGACGATCGAGCTGTTCGGGCCCGATCCCGGGCGGCTTCCCGAACAGGTCGACGTGGCGCTGGCCGCCGCGATACCGCGGCGGCGCACCGATCGCCGCTGCTTCAGTGGCTGGCCGGTGGCGGCGGCCGACATCGCCCTGATGGGCGCCCGTGCCGCCCGCGCCGGGGTGATGCTGCGCCGGATCGACGGGCTCGACCGGCTGAACACGCTTGTGGCCCAAGCCGTCGTCGCCCACCGCACCGACTACGACTACCTCGCGGAGTTGACGCGCTGGAGCGGCCGGTACGGCTCGGTGGCCGGCGTCCCGGCCCACAGTGTTCCGGCGCCGACCGCCGGTGCGCCGATTCCGGGGCGGCTGTTCGCCGACCCGCTGCTGGCCCAGCCGCCCGGTGCCGACCCGGCCGAGGACCGCGCGGTGATGCTGGCATTGGGCACCGAAGACGACGACCGTCTGGCCCAACTGCGTGCCGGTGAGGCCACCAGCGTGGTGCTGCTGACCGCGACGGCACTGGGGCTGGCCAGCTGTCCGGTCACCGAGCCGCTGGAGATCGCTGAAACCCGCGCCGCGGTGCGCCGCGACGTCTTCGGTGTCAGCGGCTATCCGCAGATGCTGCTGCGGGTGGGCTGGGCCCCGATCAACGCCGATCCGCTGGCGGCGACCCCGCGACGTTTCCTCAACGACACCGTGGAATGGCTGCCCGCCGTCGATCAGCGCGACACCGCGGCCGATGCCGAATGCCGGGCGGTGTGCTTGGGGTAACGGCCGGCTACTGCGTCATCAGTGGCGCCGACCAGCGCAGCACGGTGCCGCCACCCGGGGCCGATTCGACGCTGAAGCTGCCGCCTGCCTGGGCGGCACGCTGTCGCAGGTTGTCCAGACCACTGGGGGTGAGGACCTCCGGCATCCCGCAACCGTTGTCGGTCACCTCGATGGCCAGGTCGTCTTCGACCTTGATCTGCACGCTCAGCTCGGTGGCGCCGGAATGCCGGACCGCGTTGCTGACCGCTTCGGAGACCACCGCCTCGGCATGATCGGCCAGGGCGGGTTCGACCACCGACAGTGGGCCGACGAACTGAACGGTGGTGTGCAGCCCCGAACCGGAGAATTGGGCGACCGCGTTGTCCAGCCGCTGACGCAACCGGGTCACCGCCGAGGACGTGCCGTGCAGGTCGAAGATGGTGGTGCGGATCTCGCCGATGATCTCCTGCAGGTCGTCGACCGCGTCGGAGAGCCGGCGCTGCACCGCGTCGGACCGCGCCCGCGGAATGGTGCCCTGCAGCGACAACCCGACGGCGAAAAGCCGCTGGATCACATGGTCGTGCAGGTCCCGTGCGATGCGGTCCCGGTCGGTGAGCACGTCGAGTTCGTGCATGCGGCGCTGGGAGGTGGCCGACTGCCAGGCCAACGCCGCCTGGTCGGCGAACGCGGCCATCATGTCGAGTTGTTCGACGCTGAACGGGTTCGCGTTGCCCTGGCGCACCACCACGACGACGCCGGCCACCGCGTCGGCGGCACGCAGCGGCAGGATCAATGCCGGACCGACCGCGTCGACGCCGTCCAACCGCAGTCGGTCCACCTTGCGCGGCATGCGCTGGGAGTATGCCTCACCGACCGGGGTCCCGGTGACCGGGATGGCCTCACCGGCGATCGAATCCATTGCGGCACCCACGGTTTCGACCGCCAGGAGCTCCTTGACTTCGGATTCGGGGGTTTCCTCGTCCAGCGGGATGGCCACCAGCGCACACTCGGCACCGGTGAGCTTGCTGGCTTCCTCGGCGATCAGCCGGAACACCGTGGTGGGATCGGTTCCGGACAACAGTTCGGTGGCGATGTCACGGGTGGATTCGATCCAGGACTGCCGCGCCTTGGCCTGCGCGTACAGCCGGGCGTTGGCGATGGCGATCCCGGCGGCGGCCGCCAGCGCCTGCACCAGCACCTCGTCGTCCTCGCTGAACGGCTGCCCGTTGGCCTTCTCGGTGAGATACAGATTGCCGAAGACCTCGTCCTGCACGCCCACCGGCACACCGAGGAACGTGTGCATCGGCGGATGGTATGCCGGAAACCCTACCGATGCAGGGTGTTTGCTGAGGTCATCCAGCCGCAGGGGGTGGGGGTCGTCGATCAGCAGGCCCACCACGCCCAATCCTTCGGGCAGCCGCCCGATCCGGGCGAAGGTGTCGTCGTCGATGCCCTCGTAGACGAACTCGAGCATTCGGCGGTCGTGATCATGTACTTCCAGCGCACCGTATTTGGCCTCGACCAGGTTGGTGGCGGTCTGCACGATGGAGCGCAGGGTGGCGTCGAGTTCCAGCCCCGAGGTGACGACCAGCATCGCCGCCAGCAGGCCGTCGAGGCGGTCACGTCCCTCGACGATCTGCTCGACCCGGTCCTGAACGCCGACCAGCAGTTCGCGCAACCGCAACTGGGAAAGTGTGTCGCGCAGGGGGTTCGGTCCGTCCCCGGGTGGGTCGTCAGTCATTCCGGGAGCGCTCGAGTTTGGTGGCGAACACCGCGGCCTGGGTTCGGCGTTCCATGCCCAGCTTCGCCAGCAGCCGTGACACGTAGTTCTTGACGGTCTTCTCCGCCAGGAACATCCGGTCGGCGATCTGTTTGTTGGTCAGGCCCTCGGCGAGCAGGCTCAGCAGGGTGCGCTCCTGTTCGGACAGTCCCGACAGCGGGTCGGGCTTTGCGGTGGCGCCGCGCAGTTTGGCCATCAGCGCGGCGGCGGCGCGGTTGTCGAGCAGGGAGCGTCCGGCCCCGACGTCCTTGACGGCGCGGGCCAACTCCATGCCCTTGATGTCCTTGACGATGTAGCCGCTGGCGCCGGCCAGGATGGCGTCGAGCATCGCCTCATCGGAGGTGAAGGAGGTCAAGATCAGGCAGCGCAGCTCCGGCATGCGCGACAGCAGGTCACGGCAGAGCTCGATGCCGTTGCCGTCGGGAAGCCGTACGTCGAGCACCGCCACGTCGGGCCGCAGGGCCGGGATGCGCGCCATCGCCTCGGCGACCGAACCGGCCTCACCGACGACGTCGAGCTCCGGGTCGGCGCCGAGCAGGTCGATCAGGCCGCGGCGCACCACCTCGTGATCGTCCACCAGGAACACTGTGACCACGCCGTTTCCCTTCGTAGCAGTCGTCATCGCGGCGCCCCGCCGACGGTGAGCACCGAACAGCCGCAGGTGCCGCCGGCCCAGCCGAGGCTCCGCCGGTCGCGGGTGCCCGAGACGAACAACTGGACCGACTCGGCTTCCTCGGTCAGACAGCCGGCGAGGTAGTCGGCGACGTCGCCGGCGGTGATGGACTCGATCGGCAGGTCGGGGTGGCGCTGGGCCCAGTCCTGCAGCCGGCGCCGAACCTGCTCATCGGAGGTGACCATCCGCAGCGGCGCGTGACGCAGCTTGGCTTCGGCCATGGCCCATCCCAGCACGGTCCTATTGTCCGGTGACGCATCCACTTCGGCAACTATCGCACCACCGTCTCGGTGGGTGTCGGGACTGCGGATCACGGCTACCGGGCAGCCCGCCGACCCGGCCAGGGCGGCCGCCGTCGAACCGGCGCGATGGCAGGTGTGGGCCACCCCGACCGATCCCACGGCGACCATCGCCGCCGAATGGGACCGGTCGATCAAGGTGGCGAGCGGGTTTCCGTGCACCGACTCGATTTCGGCCCGCACTCCGGTGCTGTCCTGCACCGCCCGGCGGGCTTGCGACAGGGCGCTGGAGGCGGCGGCCTGCGCTTCGGGGGGATCGGCCGGATCGCCGGCAGAGTGCATGACGTACACCAGGTGCAGTGGCAGGTTCCGGTCGGCCGCTTCGCGGGCCGCCCAGACCGCGGCGCTGCATGCGGCCGGTGATCCGTCAATGCCGACGACGACCGCGTGTGTTGACTTTCGATCACCCATGGTGGCTCCCGAATGGCCGGCCGGGCGTCGATCCGCGCCCGGCACAGCCCCAGGATATCGGCGTGAACTGCACTTTCCCAGGGGACTAAGTCCTCGCCGGGCACACCGGTCCTTACCGGGTGCGAAGGCCGTCGAGCAGGGCGTTGAGGGCTTGCACGCCTCGGTCGCGTGCTGCGTGCTGGTCGGGGGCGTTGGCGATGAACAGAGCCGCTTCGTCGGCCACCGCAAGCAGCAGATGCGCCATGACGTCAACGGGCAGATGGGGCCCGAGGTCGCCCTCTTCGACGGCGCGCTCGAGCATCGCCCGGACGGCGCCGAGCCCATAGAGGTTTTCGAGTTCGCGCCAGCGGGTCCAGCCGAGGACGGCGGGGCCGTCGACAAGCAGCACGCGCTGTACGTGCGGTGTGAGCGAAGCGTCCAGAAATCCGATCAGGCCCTGCCGCAGCTGGTTCAGGGCGCCGTCAGCCGGATCGGCGAGATTCTGCGCGGCGGCCGTGACCAGATCGACCTCCACGCTGTGGAACACCGCCTCGAACAGTGCTTGCTTGTCGGTGAAGTGGTGATAGAGCGCGCCGCGCGTTCCGACTCCGGCCGCGGCGACGATCTCTTCGGTGCCGGTGTGGTGGTAGCCCTTCTCCACGAACAACCGGCGCGCGGCGTCCACCAACGCATGGCGGGTGGATTCGGCTTGGGCAGCGCGACGGGCCTTGGTGTCCATCGCCTCCGCGCCCATGCTGCCAGGGTATTGCAGACCTGGAGCAGTCAACATACAGTCCGAATGTCACATACAACTTGTATGTCGATCGGGCCGGGTCGCCTCTGTGGAGCTGACTCGGGGAGGGGGTTCGCCGTCACGGTGTTACAGGACATCCGCACGCGGACCCCGGTGATTGCATGAGCGCGTCAACGCTGTTGCCGGACGTGGAATCGGCCGCGCCGGCGGTCGACGAGGACCAGCCTCTCGCCGCGCCACCGGCTCCCGACACCGACTCGGTCATCGACCGGGGCACCCCCGCGCCGCAGCCGCTATTGAGCGCTGGGTCGCGGCGCTGGCTGCTGGTCGTGTGCTCGCTGGGGGTCCTGCTGGTGATCTCGTCGGTCGTGTCGCTCAACGCCGCGCTGGGCGCAATGGCGGTCGATACCGGGGCCACGCAATCCCAGCTGACGTGGATCGTCGACGGCTACACCCTGGTGATGGCCTGCCTGTTGTTGCCCGCGGGCGCGTTGGGTGATCGTTACGGACGCCGCGGCGCGCTGCTGGTGGGGATGGCCATCTTCGCCGACGCTTCGCTCGCGCCGGTATTGATCAGCAGCAGTCCCGTGGGGCTGATCGTGGCCCGGATGATCGCCGGCGTCGGTGCCGCCGCCATCCTGCCCGCCACCCTGTCATTGCTGACCACCGCGTTTCCCGAAGACGAACGCAACAAGGCGGTCGGTATCTGGGCGGGCGTGTGCGCATCGAGCGCGCTGGTCGGTTTTACAGGTACCGCACTTCTCACCCAATTCGGGTCCTGGACAACGATATTCTGGGCATTCGCGGTCGCCGCAATACTGCTGTACATCCTGGCACTCAGCATCCCGTCATCGAAAGACCCCGACGCCACCCCGATCGACTGGTGGGGCGCGCTGCTGATCGCCGCGGCCGTGGCGGTGTTCGTCTACAGCGTGATCGAAGCTCCGCTGCGAGGTTGGAGTGATGGCCTGGTGGTGGGCGGCCTGGTCACGGGAACGGCGCTTGGACTGTTGTTCGGATGGGTCGAACTGCGCCTGACCCACCCACTGTTGGACGTGCGGGTGTTTCGGCGCCCCGACATGCTCAGCGGTTCCATCGGCATCACCACGATGTTCTTCGCCATCTTCGGCTTCTTCTTCCTGGTTATGCAGTACCTGCAGCTTGTCGTGGGATACAGCGCCATGCAGACGGCGATCGCGTTGTGCCCGTTGGCGGTACCGCTATTGTTCCTGGCTGCACTGACCCCGTGGTATCTACCACGTCTGGGGCTGCGGATCTCGGTTGCAGGCGGACTGGGCATCTTGGCGGCCGGACTGTTCTGTATGCGTTTGGTCCACGTCGATTCCAGCTATTTCGACCTGGCTTGGCCTTTGGTCGTCTTGAGTTCCGGGATGGGCCTGTGCAACGCGCCTTCGACCACCGCTATCACCGGAGCCGTCCCGCACAACAAACAGGGCGTGGCTTCGGCCGTCAACGACGCCACCAGAGAAGTCGGCGGTGCGCTGGGCATCGCACTGGCCGGTTCGACGCTTGCGGCCGGTTACAGCAAGACGCTTGCCCCGGCCGTCAGTGTCTACCCCGACGAGATCCAAGAGCTGTCCCTGGGCTCACTTGCCCAGGCATTCGCCATCGCGGATCGGCTCGGGCCGACTGGAGAACGTTTACGGGTCGACGCCAAGTACGCATTCGTCGAGGCGATGGACTCGTCGCTGTTGATGCTCGGCGGTGTCGCCCTGGCCGCCGCGGTGGTTGTTGCGATCTGGGCCCCCGGTGTCTCGGGTCTGCAATACGAGATTCTGCGTCGAGCGGCTTATCGTGGCCGCCACCGACGGTGACACTGGAGGGCTGCGGCGACCGGTTCTGCCTACTTGCCCCGCCCGGCATCGCGCAGAGCCGCGGCCGCTCCGCCCAAAAACGGGGTGATGATGTCTACCGGCAACGGGAAGACCACGGTCGAATTCTGGTCAGCGCCGAGCTCCAAAAGGGTTTGCAGGTAACGCAGTTGTAGCGACGCGGGATTTCGCGACAGTGTCTCGGCGGCCTGGCTCAGTTCCTCGGAGGCCTGCAGCTCGCCGCGGGCGTTGATGACCTTCGCCCGGCGTTCACGCTCGGCCTCGGCCTCCCGGGCCATGGCGCGCTGCATCGACTCCGGGATCTCCACATCCTTGATCTCGACCACCCGGACCTGCACGCCCCACGGTTCGGTCTGCTTGTCGATGATGGTACGCAGGTCTGCGTTGAGGTCGTCACGGTGCGCCAGCAGGGTGTCCAGGTCGGCTCGGCCCAGCAGTGAGCGCAGTGTCGTCTGGGCGATCTGGGAGGTGGCCACGGCGTAGTTCTCCACCGCCAGAATCGCTTTGAGCGGATCGACCACCTGGAACATCACCACTGCGTTCACCCGGGCGGGGACGTTGTCGCGGGTGATCACCTCCTGCGGGGGGATGGTGAGCGTCACGACCCGCTCGTCGACGCGGATCATCTTGTCCACCAAAGGGATCAGAAACCGAAGGCCGGGCTGGTAGAGGGGCCGGGCGTGGCCCACCCGGAAGACGACGCCCCGTTCGTATTCCGGCAGCACTTTGATGGAGAAGTACGCCAGGACGGCCAGCGCCACGATCACGATCACCGCAACGGTGATGAGCCCTTCACTCACTTAGGTGCTGCCTTCCTCGTGCTGTCGGAGAACCCGCCCCACCGGGTGGAGTACCGGTCGATGGCGGCTTCGGCCTGCTCGGCCCGCGCCTGCGCGTCGGCCGGATGCGGTGTCTCATCGGGTGCGTTGGCCGGAGTGTTCCACAGATGGCGCACCAGCGGGGACCCGCCGGCCAGCACGATCGCGATCGCGGCGCCCAGCACCGCCACATCGGCGGGCCGGTGGTTGGCGAACAGCGTCGCCAGCGGCATGATGACCCCGAATCCGGCCACCGCACAGGCGATCCCCCGGTGGAACCGGCCGGCCTCCGAGTGCGGCCACGGGTCCACCGGCCGGCTGATCTCCCGACCGTGATCCGAGGTGGTGCAGGTCTCCTTGACCGGGCAGGAGTTGCAGATCGACGGCGTCGCGCGGTAGCGCATCACCCGGTCGGCCCGGTCGAACGAGGTGGGCCAGAGCCACTGGTCCTGCGGGCACTTCCAGGCGTCGTGGTCCTCGTGGTAGACGAACTTTCCGGTGCGCCACTGGGCGGCGCGTTCGGAGGTCCGCTTGGCCATGGTGTCGAAGCCCCACGCGAAGACGAGCAGGAGCAGGGCGTAGCCGGATATCAGCCACACCCACGCTCCCGGCATCGTCATCGTCGTCAGCTCTTCGTGTCGGCGGACTCGGTACCGGCCGTGACCGAGGTGTAGAGCGGGTGCTCGGGCAACTCCTCGACGGTCTCACCGGAGCGGAAGTGGCGCAGCGCCGTCCAGGCGATCCAGCAGAACGGCAGCACCCCGCCGACGATGACGATCAGGTCGCCCGGCAGCCGCAGCCACTCCAGCAGCGCGTTGCCCGGCTTGGTGATGTAGCCAAGGGACCGCGCCTCGAAATAGCCGGCGTTGACCGAGTGGAACAACTGCAGCACACCCAGTGGCAGCAGTGTGACGAACACCATCCAGGCCAGGCCGATGTTCATGCCCCAGAAGGAGATTCGGGCCAGCTTGTGGGGCCACTTGTCCGCCGGGATCACGTACCGGAAGGCGAACATCGCCAGCGCCACCGCGAGCATGCCGTAGACCCCGAACATCGCCGCGTGCGCGTGGTTGGCCGTCAGTGCGGTGCCGATCTCGTAGTAGGACACCACCGGAAGGTTCACCAGGAAACCAAAGATGCCCGCGCCCAGGAAGTTCCAGAATCCGACCGCGACCAGGAACATCACCGCCCAGCGCGCCGGGAAGTTGTGTTGGCCACCGGCCTCCTGACGCGCGCCCAGCTGCAGGAACGCCCAGGCCTCCACGGTCAGGAAGGTCAGCGGGATCACCTCGGCGGCCGAGAAGAACGCGCCCAGCGCCATGTGCTCCACCGGGGTGCCGGAGAAGTACAGGTGGTGCATGGTGCCGATCACGCCACCGGCGGAGTACAAGATGATGTCGAGCAGGATCACCAGCAGCGCAACGCGTTCGCGCACCACCCCGAGCTGGACGAAGATGTAGGCCACCATCGCCGTGGTGAACAGCTCCAGGAAGTCCTCGACCCACAGGTGCACCATCCAGAAGCGCCAGAAGTCGGCGACCGAGAAGTGGGTGTCGCTGCCGGCGAGCAGGCTGACCGCATAGAAGCTCGGGATGGCCAGACCGGTGAAGAAGAACAGCCAGGGCAGGTTCATCTTCGAGGTGGTCGCCAGCTTCGCGCGCATGCCGCGCCAGATGATGAAGATCCACAGGAACAACCCGACGATCAGCAGCACCTGGAACAGCCGCGGCAGGTCCAGGAACTCCCACTGCTGGGAGAGCGCGGTGCCCGGCTTGATCACCCCGAAGATCGACAGCGCCTCGAACGCCAGGGATCCGAAGACCACGACCGCGAGCGCCCCGAGCAGGCCGTAGACCAGGACCGATTGCTTGCCGGGCTCGCGGCGGGTGATGAACGGCACCAGGAAGATGCCGCCGGCCAAAAACGCCGCCGCGGTCCAGAACAGCGACAACTGCAGGTGCCAGGTTCGGGCCAGGTTGTAGGGCAGGATCTTGGCCAGGTCGATCCCGTAGAACGCCGACAGGTCCGCGCGGTAGTGCTCGACGGCGCCGCCCAACAGCGTCTGCGCCAGAAACAGCACCGCGACGACGGCGAAGATCCAGATCGCGGCCCGCTGCGAGCGGGTGAGCGGCACGTCGCCGGGCTGGCGGAACTCCAGCTTGGTCATCTCGGTGCCGTGCCAGCCGATGTTCTGGCTCCAGCGGCCGTAGACGGTGAACATGATCCCGATGCCGCCCAGGAGCGCGATCAACGACAGCATCGACCACACCACCACCGATCCGGTGGGGCCGTTGTCGACGCGGGGCTCCGAGGGCCAGTTGTTGGTGTAGCTGTAGGTGTGGCCGGGCCGGTCGGCGGCCGAGGCCCAGGCGGTCCAGGCGAAGAACGCGGTGAGGTCGCGGATCTCACCGGGGTCGGTGATCATGCGCGGCAGCAGGCCGTACTTGGTGGAGTCTTCGCCGAAGTACTCGGCGTAGTGGCGCTGGATGTCGGCGAAGGCCCGGGCCTGCTTGTCGGTGAAGACCAGGGTGCCGGTGTCGGCGTTGTAGCGGTTGGTCCGGAACTCGGCGACCACCTCGTTATGCGGGTCGGGCACGCCTTGCGCCTGGAACTGGCCGGCCACGTTCTCGGTGGCCAGCCGCAGGTACTCGGCGGTGTAGTCCGGGCCGAGGTAGGCGCCGTGGCCCAGCACCGACCCGTACTGCATCAGCCCGCGGGCCTGGAACAGCTCCTGCCCGCGGGTGATGTCGTCGCCGGTGAACAGTTGCCGGCCCGTCTCGGTGACGACTTTGTCCGGCATCGGCATCGATGCGGTGTAGGTGCGATAGGCCAGGATCCCCATCACCAGGAACCCGAAGATCATCACGAGGGCCACGCCCTGGGCCCAGCCCTTGCCGACCAGCGCCCCGGCGCGGCCGGAATCGCCGGTGGGCGTGCCCATCTGTGTCGATTTGGTGGTCATGGACGGGGACGCTAACAGCGTCGCGGAGCAAAAACCGTCGATCTGTTAGGGACCTCACGGTTTTGGGGTCTGGCGACAGGGTCGCCGTGGACTAAATACCCCTTGACATGGGGATACTACATAGCGTAGTAGCAATTTTCGGGGGCGGTCTGTCGGTGCCCGGTGGCAGTCTCGGCGGGTGCTCGACGCTGGATTGGATCTGGTGCTTCCCCGGCAGTGCGGTGGCTGCGGCGCCCCGGCGACGCGATGGTGCGCCGACTGCGCGGCGCAGCTCGCCGTCGGGCCCGGCGAGCCCCGCCTGGCCAGCCCTCGGCTCGACCCGCAGGTGCCGGTGTTCGCGCTGGGCCGCTACGCCGGAGCCCGCCGGCAGGCGATCGTCGCGGTGAAAGAGCACGGGCGCACCGATCTCATCGCGCCGCTGGCGTTGACACTGGCCGTCGCGCTGCAGCGGCTGCTGTGCTGGCGGATGCTCGATCCGCCCCTGACGATCGTCCCCGCGCCCACCCGGCGCAGCGCCGCCCGGCGGCGCGGCGGAGACCCGATCGTTCGGATCGCGGTCGCGGCGTCGGCGGGACATCCCGGCGTGACGGTGGCGCCGGCACTGCGGATGCGGGCACTGACCCGGGACTCGGTCGGCCTGGGCAGCGGCGCCCGCGAACGCAACATCGCCGGCCGGGTGCTGTTGAACCGGCGCCGGCTGCCGGCCGCCGCCGGTCGCGGCGGTGACGTCCTGATCGTCGACGACGTCGTCACCACCGGCGCCACCCTGGCCGAGTCGGTGCGGGTGCTGCGTCGTGGCGGGGTTCGGGTGGCCGCCGCGCTGGTGATCGCGGCGGCTTGATGCCGACCCGGCCACCAACTGGCAACGGGTGCGTCAAACCGGTGGCACGTATCGGGCGGCATGGCTACGGTCGTCAACAAGGGACGGGGAACCGTGGGAGTACGTGGTCGAGACGACGAAAGAAGAGTGTCGAGCATGGTTAGTCAATTCGTGGAAACCAGCCGTACGCCGGTCGATGCCGACGAGAGCCCCGATCAGTCGAGGCGTGCCGAAATCGTGGTCAAGGGCCGTAACGTCGAGATCCCGGACCACTTCCGCGTCTATGTGTCGCAGAAGCTGGCCCGCCTGGAGCGGCTGGACCGATCCATCCGACTGTTCGACGTCGAGCTCAAGCACGCGAACAACCGCCGGCAGCGAAAATCCTGCCAGCAGATCGACATCACCGCGCACGGCCGGGGGCCGGTGGTGCGGGGCGAGGCCCGCGCCAACAGCTTCTACGCGGCGTTCGAGGCCGCGATCGACCGCCTGGAGAGCCGGTTGCGTCGCGGCAAGGACCGCCGCAACGTCTCCTACGGCGACAAGACTCCGGTCTCGGTGGCCGAGGCGACCGGGTCGGCCGCGCTGGACCCGGAGTTCCTGGCGGCGGCGTTCGACCGCGACGGCACCGCCGAGCCGGACCGCCGCGCCGGGGCCGGACCGGCCGACGGCGGGCTGTCTGTCGACCACGACCACGAGCCGGGTCGGATCGTGCGCATCAAGGAGCATCCGGCGACGCCGATGTCCGTCGATGACGCGCTGTATGAGATGGAGCTCGTCGGCCACGACTTCTTCCTGTTTCACGACAAGGAGACCGACCAGCCGTCGGTGGTCTATCGACGCCACGCCTACGACTACGGCCTGATCCGGTTGGTCTGAGCCGGCCCGAACACCTCTCCGACGCGGCAAAGCCGGGCACCGCGGCGGTGTCGCCTACCATGGGTGACGCTCGTAATGCCGAAGACCGTAATGCCGAAGACTGAGTAGGGGACATAGCCGTGCTGTCCAAGTTGCTGCGTTTTGGTGAAGGCCGCATGGTCAAACGGCTCAGAAAGGTCGCCGATTACATCGACACCCTCTCCGGCGACGCGGAGAGTCTGACCGACGCTGAACTGCGAGCCAAGACCGACGAGTTCCGGGCGCGCCACGCCGCCGGAGAATCACTCGATGACCTGCTGCCGGAGGCCTTCGCGGTGGCTCGCGAGGCGGCCTGGCGGGTGCTGAGCCAGCGGCCGTTCCACGTGCAGCTGATGGGCGGCGCGGCCTTGCACTACGGCAACGTCGCCGAGATGAAGACCGGTGAGGGCAAGACCCTGACCTGTGTGCTGCCGGCTTACCTCAACGCGATCTCCGGCAAGGGCGTGCACGTCGTCACGGTCAACGACTACCTGGCCAAACGCGACAGCGAGTGGATGGGGCGCGTGCACCGCTTCCTGGGCCTGGAGGTCGGGGTGATCCTGTCCCAGATGACCCCCGACGAGCGCCGCACCGCCTACAACGCCGACGTCACCTACGGCACCAACAACGAGTTCGGCTTCGACTACCTGCGCGACAACATGGCGCATTCGCTCGATCAGCTGGTGCAGCGCGCACACAACTACGCCATCGTCGACGAGGTCGACTCCATCCTGATCGACGAGGCCCGCACCCCGCTGATCATCTCCGGGCCGGCCGACGGCAGCTCGCACTGGTACACCGAGTTCGCCCGGATCGTGCCGATGATGGAGAAGGACGTTCACTACGAAGTGGACCTGCGCAAGCGCACCATCGGGGTGCACGAGGCCGGGGTCGAGTTCGTCGAGGATCAGCTCGGCATCGACAACCTCTACGAGGCGGCCAACTCGCCGCTGGTCAGCTACCTCAACAACGCCCTGAAGGCCAAGGAGCTGTTCAACCGCGACAAGGACTACATCGTTCGCAACGGCGAAGTCTTCATCGTCGACGAGTTCACCGGCCGGGTGCTGGTCGGGCGGCGCTACAACGAGGGCATGCACCAGGCCATCGAGGCCAAGGAGCAGGTGGAGATCAAGGCCGAGAACCAGACGCTGGCCACCATCACCCTGCAGAACTACTTCCGGCTCTACGACAAGCTCGCCGGGATGACCGGCACCGCCGAGACCGAAGCCGCCGAGCTGCACGAGATCTACAAGCTGGGCGTCGTGCCGATCCCGACCAACAAGCCGATGGCCCGCACCGATCAGATCGACCTCATCTACAAGACCGAGGAGGCGAAGTTCGCCGCGGTCGTCGACGACATCGCCGAACGCTTCGAGAAGGGTCAGCCGGTGCTGATCGGCACCACCAGCGTGGAGCGCTCGGAGTACCTGTCCAAGCAGCTGACCAAGCGGCGCATTCCGCACAACGTGCTCAACGCCAAGCAGCACGAGCGTGAGGCGCACATCATCGCCGAGGCCGGCCGGCGCGGCGCGATCACCGTGGCGACCAACATGGCCGGCCGCGGCACCGACATCGTGCTCGGCGGCAACCCGGACTTCCTGGCCGACCAGAAGCTGCGCAGCCAGGGCCTGGACCCGGTGGAAACCCCGGAGGAGTACGAAGCCGCCTGGGACAAGACGCTGACCGCGATCAAGGCGGAGGCGGCCGCCGAGGCCAAGGAAGTGATCGAGGCCGGTGGCCTCTACGTGCTGGGCACCGAGCGGCACGAATCGCGGCGCATCGACAACCAGCTGCGCGGCCGATCCGGCCGACAGGGCGACCCGGGGGAGTCGCGGTTCTACCTGTCGCTGGGTGACGAGCTGATGCGGCGGTTCAACGGTGCCGCGCTGGAGTCGCTGTTGACCCGGTTGAACCTGCCCGACGACGTGCCGATCGAGGCGAAGATGGTCAACCGGGCGATCAAGAGCGCCCAGACCCAGGTCGAGCAGCAGAACTTCGAGATCCGCAAGAACGTTCTGAAGTACGACGAGGTGATGAACCAGCAGCGCAAGGTGATCTACGCCGAGCGCCGCCGGATCCTCGACGGCGAGAACCTGGCCGAGCAGGCCCACGACATGCTTGTCGACGTGATCACCGCCTACGTCAACGGCGCCACCAGTGAGGGCTACGCCGAGGACTGGGATCTCGAACAGTTGTGGACCGCGCTGAAGACCCTGTACCCGGTCGGCATCGACTACCACGAACTGCTGCACGCCGACGACGTCGGCGAAGCCGACGACCTGACCCGCGAGGAGTTGCTCGAGGCGCTGCTGGCCGACGCCGAGAACGCCTATGCCGCACGGGAGGCCGAGGTCGACGCGACCGCCGGGCCCGGGGCAATGCGCGAGCTGGAACGCGGTGTGCTGCTGTCCGTCTTGGACCGCAAGTGGCGCGAGCACCTCTACGAGATGGATTACCTCAAGGAGGGCATCGGTCTGCGGGCGATGGCTCAGCGCGACCCACTGGTGGAATACCAGCGCGAGGGCTTCGACATGTTCACGGGCATGCTCGAGGGGCTCAAAGAGGAATCGGTGGGTTTCCTGTTCAACGTCGCCGTCGAGGCCGCCCCGGCGCCTTCGGTGGCACCGATGGACGCGCCCGAGGGACTGGCGGACATGGGATTGCGCGCCAAGGGGATCGACGGCGCCAACGGTGCCAACGGTGCCGATGGCGCGTCCGGGCTGACCTACTCCGGTCCCGACGAGGACGGCTCCGCGCAGGTGCGCCGCACCCGCGACCTGCAGCCGGCGGGCTCTACATCGCGGCGTGAGCGCCGCGAGGCGGCTCGCCGCGAAGGCCGCGGGCCCCGGCAGCCCAAGACGCCGCGCAAGGCCTGACCGCGCTGTCGATAGCCAGCGCTGCGAAATACGTTGCGGCCGTGCTGGCTTGCACCCGGATGCGCGTATGAGGTGCTGGTGGACAGGTACAGCGCCGGCCGGCCCGGCCCTCAGCCGATGTGCAGGGCGACGATCTGCCACGCCGTGCCGTGGCCAGCCGCGCCTACCCGCTCGATGCGGCAGGCCAGCGCGTGCGTGCGCCGGCCGCGCCGGTAGGTGCCGAACGCCTCGACAGCGGTGACCGGCTCGGCGGATCCGGCCGGTTGGACGCGCACCCGCTGCAGGGTCGCCGGCCCGCGCCGGGCCGCCGCTGCGCCCGGGCGCACCGATTGCACCGACTCGGCCAGCCCGGCGGCGAGCAGCGGATGCAGGTGTTTGGCCGGGCGGCGCTGGTCCACGACTTCCAGGACCCGGCGCAGCGCGGCATCGGCGAACACGGCGGCCGACTGCAGCGCCGCCGGCAGCCCGCCGCGCGCGGGCCGGTCCGCCCGCACTCCCGGCGGATGACCGCGGCGGGGCCGCGACAGCGGCGCCGATGCCCGCTGCACCGGCCGGCGCGGTACCGCCGCGCGGGCCGGTGGTTCGTAGTCGATCACCGGCGCGACGGTCGAGCGCACGGTTGGGGCGGGGTCGGCGGTCATGGCAGCTCTCCACGGTCGATCCGATCGGACGGGCCTGCTGGAGAGTGGCAGGTGTGCGGCGATCATCGCACAATCGCGGCATGGCCGTATTCGCGTGCGCGGCCGTGCCGTATCCGCGTGCGCTGCGCGGCTGGGGCGGGCTACCGTGGGCGGCAGTGTTTTTCTCCGGTTCGGGGTGCCCGCAGCGCCCATTCGGATCGAGGCAGTAGGGAGGACGGGCCGCATGGTGAACCGGTTGTCGGCGACGGATGCCTCCTTCTATCGCCTGGACAACACCACCACGCCGATGTACGTCCAGTCGCTGTACATCCTGCGCAACCCGCGTGGCGGACTGTCCTACGAGAAGTTGCTGGAGACGGTGGAGCAACGGCTGCCGCAGATCCCGCGTTACCGGCAGAAGATCCGCGAAGTCACGATGGGTCTGGCCCGCCCGGTGTGGGTGGATGATCACGACTTCGACATCACCTATCACGTACGCCATCTGGCTGTGCCGTCTCCCGGCAGCGACCAGCAGCTGCACGAGCTGACCGCCTACCTCAGCCAGCAGCCGCTGGACCGGCTCCGGCCGCTGTGGGAGATGTACCTGATCGAAGGCCTGGCCGGCAACCGGATCGCGCTGTACATCAAGTCGCATCAGACCCTGGTCAACGGAATGGCGGCGCCGGCCCTCGGGCACGTCCTGGTCGACCGGACGCAACGCCCGCCGCCGTTCGACGAGGACATCTGGGTTCCGCGGCGCGAGCCCGGCGCCGCCGAGCTGGTCCTCGGCGCGGTCGCGGATTGGGTGGCGGCGCCGCGAACCCAGCTGCAAGCGGTGGGGTCGACCGTCGGCAGCCCGCTGACCTGGTTGGGCCGCAAGGCCTTCGACACGGCGCGGGTGATCGCGCGCGGAACGGCGCCGCAGAGTCCGCTCAACACCCAGGTGTCGCAGAACCGGCTCTTCACGGTGGCGCAGGGCTCGCTGGAGGACTACCGCACGGTACGGGCCCGGTACGACTGCGCCATCAACGACGTCGTGCTCGCGGTGATCACCGGAGCATTGCGCAATTGGCTGCTGTCCCGCGGCGAGCCGGTCGGATCGACCCGCACGGTGCGGGCCATGGCTCCGCTGTCGGTGTACCCGGACCATGAATACGACACCGCGGGTCAGCCCATCGGTGCGGTCACCCCGTTCCTGGTGGATCTGCCGGTCGGAGAACCCAATCCGGTGGTCCGGCTCTCCCAGATCGCCTATGCCACCGAATCCCATCCCACGTCGACCGGTTTGGTCGACGCCCGCACCATCCTGACCGTCTCGGGATTCGCGCCGCCGACCCTGCACGCGATGGGCGTTCGGGTCGCGACCGCCTTTGCCGGGTTCTCCGGGCGGGTGTTCAACCTGCTGATCACCAATGCACCCGGCGCCCAGCGCCAGCTCTACATCTGCGGCGCCAAGCTGCTCGAGACCTACAGCGTGCCCCCGCTGTTGCCCAACAAGGCGTTCACCATCGGCGTCACGTCCTACAACGGCACGCTGTACTACGGGGTCAACGCCGACCGCAAATCGATGAGTGACGTCGGGCTGGTCTCGGCGTTGTTGGACGAGGCACTCGCCGAGCTGCTGGAGGCGGCTACGTGAGCGGCGCGCCGGCCGGGCGTCGGATAGCCGACGACGTCTACGAGGCCGAATTGCGGCGCTTGCAGATCGAATTCGTCAAACTTCAGGAATGGGTGCGTGCCACCGGTGCCCGGGTCGTGGTGATCTTCGAAGGTCGTGACGCGGCAGGCAAAGGCGGCGCCATCAAACGCATCACCGAGGGCCTCAACCCGCGCGTGGTGCACGTCGCGGCGCTTCCGGCGCCCACCGAGCGCGAACGTGGGCAGTGGTACTTCCAGCGCTACGTCGCGGCCTTGCCGGCTCACGGCGAGATCACCCTGTTCGACCGGTCCTGGTACAACCGCGCCGGCGTGGAGAAGGTGATGGGGTTCTGCACGCCGGACGAGCATGCGCGGTTTTTGGCGCAGGCCCCGGTCTTCGAGCGGCTGTTGATCGACGACGGGATCCTGCTGCGCAAGTACTGGTTCTCGGTTTCGCAGGGCGAGCAACTGCGCCGGTTCCGCCAGCGGCGCAACGATCCGCTGCGGCAGTGGAAGCTGTCTGCCATGGACCTCGAGGCGGTGAACCGCTGGGGGGACTACTCGCGGGCCCGCGACGAGATGATGGCGCACACCGACGTTGCGGCAAGCCCCTGGTACGTGGTCGAGTCGGAGATCAAGAAGCACGCGCGACTGAACATGATGGCGCACCTGCTGTCGACGATTCCCTATGCCGAGGTGGCGCTCCCGCAGGTGGACCTGCCGGAGCAACCCGTCGGTACCGGTGACTATCAGCGCCCCGATCGGGGGAACTACCACTACGTCGACGACTACGCCGCCACGCTGATGGGCGAGGCATGAGCCGCCGCGCCCGCTCGGGTTAGGGTCTGGACTCATGCGCGTGTACATCCCGGCGACGCTGGCCATGCTGACGCAGCTGGTCGCCGACGGTTCGCTTTGGCCGGTCAGCGGGACGGCGTTCGCGGTGACGCCGGCCCTGCGGGAGTCCTACGCGCACGGCGACGACGACGAACTGGCCGAGGTCGCCCTCGGCGAAGCGGCATTGGCATCGCTGCGGCTGCTCGGCGCCGCCGATCCGGCCCCGGCCGACCAGACACTGCCCGCTCGCAGAGCGGTGCTGGTCGCCGAGGTCGAGCCGGTCACCGCCCGTCCCGACCTGGATGCCGCCGTGGTGCGGCTGGACGGGCCGGTCACGATCGGCGACGTGGTCGCGGCGTATGTGGACAACGCGGCCGCCGAACCCGCCGTGCGCGCGGCGGTGGCCGTGATCGACGACGCCGATCTCGGCAACGAGGATGCCGAGCTGACCGTGGGCGATGCCCAGGACCACGACCTGGCCTGGTACGCCACCCAGGAGCTGCCGTTCCTGCTTGACCTGCTCTGATGCCGGCCGGGACAAGCTACGCTACCGTAGGTTTATCGACCTTCGGGTTAGCGAGCAGGGGCTGAATCAGTGAGCAAGAAGCATTCGACGATCACCGCCAACGTGGGAGACACCAGGCGGCCCACCGTCGTCGGTGCGGACCGCCATCCGGGCTGGAATGCGCTGCGCCGCATCGCCACCCGGATCACCACACCGCTGTTGCCGGACGATTATCTGCGGCTGGCGAACCCGCTGTGGTCGGCGCGTGAACTGCGCGGCCGGGTGCTGGAGGTGCGGCGGGAAACCGCCGACTCGGCGACCCTGGTCATCAAGCCCGGCTGGGGCTTTCACTTCGACTACTCCGCCGGCCAGTACATCGGCATCGGCCTGCTGGTCGACGGCCGCTGGCGCTGGCGGTCCTACTCGCTGACCTCGACCCCGGTCAGCGGCGCGCGCACCATCGCCATCACGGTCAAGGCGATGCCCGAAGGCTTCCTGTCCAGCCACCTGGTGGACGGCGTCGCGCCGGGCACCGTGGTGCGGCTGGCCGCTCCGCAGGGCGAATTCGTGCTGCCCGACCCGCCGCCGGCCACGGTGCTGTTCGTGACCGCCGGGTCCGGGATCACACCGGTCATGTCGATGCTGCGCACCCTGGCCCGCCGGGACGGCATCACCGATGTGGTGCACGTGCACTCGGCTCCCACCACCGCCGACATGCTCTTCGCCGACGAATTGGCCGCCCTGGCGCGCGAACACCCCGGTTACCGGCTGCTGTTTCGTGTCACCCGCTCGCAGGGCCGACTGGACCTGTCCGGGCCGGACACGCTGGACGCGGAGGTACCCGACTGGCGCGGCCGGCAGACCTGGGCGTGCGGGCCGGCGGCGCTGCTGGGCGACGCCGAGCGCCTCTGGGCGGCCGCGGGGATCGCAGATCAACTGCACATCGAGCGGTTCGCGGTCGCGCGTACCGCGGTGGCCGAGGGTGGGGGCACCGTGACCTTCGCGGCCAGCGGCAAGAGTGTCGTCACGGATGCGGCGACGACTCTGCTGGAAGCGGGGGAGAGTGTCGGGGTCCAGATGCCGTTCGGCTGCCGGATGGGCATCTGTCAGTCTTGCGTGGTGGAGCTGGTCGACGGCCGGGTCCGCGACCTGCGGAGCGGCGCCGACCACGAACCGGGCACCCGAATCCAGACTTGCGTCTCGACGGCCGCCGGCGACTGCGAGCTGGACGTCTGACAGTTACCCGCTGGTAACCTACGCAGACGTAGGTTACGATGGCGTAGGTCAAGTAGTGAAAGCTCCGTGGAAGGCGGTCTGATGGCGGTAACCGACGTCGAGGTGTTCGCGCACCTCAGCGACGCCGATGTGGAAAATCTTGCCGCTGAGCTCGACGCCATCCGCCGTGACATCGAGGACTCCCGCGGTGAGCGCGACGCCCGCTACATCCGCCGGACCATCGCCGCCCAGCGCATTCTCGAGGTGACCGGCCGGGTGCTGCTGGCCGCCGGCACGCGTCGCTCGGCCCGCTGGGCCGGCACCGCCACCCTGGGTGTGGCCAAGATCATCGAGAACATGGAGATCGGCCACAACGTCATGCACGGCCAGTGGGACTGGATGAATGATCCGGAGATCCACTCCAGCGGCTGGGAGTGGGACATGGCCGGGTCGTCCAAGCACTGGCGTTTCACCCACAATTTCGCCCACCACAAGTACACCAACATCCTCGGCATGGACGACGATGTGGGCTACGGCCTGCTGCGGGTCACCCGCGACGTGCCCTGGAAGCGCTTCAACCTGTTCAACGTGTTTTACAACATCATGTTGGCCGTGGGCTTCGAGTGGGGAGTCGCGTTGCAGCACTTGGAGGTCGGAAAGATCTTCATGGGGCGCAGTGACCGTGCGGCGACCCTGGTGCGGCTGCGGGAGTTCGCCACCAAGGCCGGTCGGCAGGTGTTCAAGGACTACGTCGCCTTCCCAGCGCTGACTGCGCTGTCGCCCGGCGCGACGTTCGCCTCGACGGTGAAGGCCAACGTGATCGCCAACGTGATCCGCAACATCTGGTCCAACGCGATCATCTTCTGCGGTCACTTCCCGGACGGCGCGGACAAATTCACCAAGACCGACATGGTCGGTGAGTCGCGCGGCCACTGGTATCTGCGCCAGCTGCTGGGCAGCGCCAATATCGACGCCGGGCAGCCGATGCGATTCTTCAGTGGCAGCCTGTCGCATCAGATCGAACACCACCTGTACCCGGACCTGCCCAGTAACCGCTACCCCGAGATCGCGGTGCGGGTGCGTCAGGTGTGCGAGAAGTACGACCTGCCCTACACCTCCGGGCCGTTCCTGGTGCAGTACGGCAAGACCTGGCGCACCATCGCCAAACTGTCGCTGCCGGACCGGTTCCTGCGCGACAGTGCCGACGATGCTCCGGAGACCCGCAGCGAGAAGATGTTCGCCGAACTGGAACCCGGCTACTGCGGTACCGACCCGGCGACCGGGCGGCGCCGCGGGCTCAAGACTGCAATCGCGGCCGTGCGGGGCTGGCGCCGGGTCAAGCGGGTCGACCCGCTGGCGGCCTGAGCGCTGCTGACCGGGGGCCTTAGCCTTCGCGGAGCGTCGCCAACAGCTGTCGTGCGGCGCCGACCCGACGGGCCGCGGGGCCGGTGAGCGTGTCCAGGGCGCACTCGGGGTCGGCTGGGGGCCCCAGATGCCCGCAGCCGCGCGGACATTCGGTGATCGTCTCGGCCAAATCGGAGAACGCCATCAGCACGTCATCGGGGGCGATGTGGGCCAGGCCGAACGATCGGATACCCGGGGTGTCGATCACCCAGCCGGATCCGACCAGTCGCAGCGCCACCGACTGGGTCGAGGTGTGCCGCCCGCGGCCGATGTCGGTGACTTCACCGACAGCTCGGTCAGCTTGGGGGACAAGGCGATTCACCAGGGTTGATTTGCCGACACCGGAGTGGCCCAGCAGCACCGTGATTCGGCCGGCCAGTAATTCGGCCACCGCCTCGAGCGGGTCGTCACGGCCGGCGGTGACCACCGTGAGATCCAGATCGGCGAATTGCTGGGCGAACGGCTCGGGATCGGCCAGGTCCGTCTTGGTCAGGCACAGGATCGGCGTCAGGCCACCGGCGTAGGCCGCGATCAGAGCCCGCTCGACCAGCCCGGTGCGCGGCGGCGGGTCGGCCAGTGCCACCACGATCAGCAGCTGGTCGGCGTTGGCGACCACCACCCGTTCGGTGGGATCGGTGTCATCGGCGGTGCGCCGCAACACTGTTCGTCGCGGTCCCCGCCGCACGATGCGGGCCAGCGTGTCGGGCCGGCCGGAGAGGTCCCCGACCACGTCGACGTGGTCGCCGACGACGATCGGGGTGCGGCCCAGCTCGCGGGCGCGCATCGCGGTGACCTGGCGGTCCGGGTCGTCGTCGAGCACGCAACCCCAGCGGCCGCGGTCGACGCTGACCACCATCGCCGACTGCGCGTCGGCGTGCTCGGGGCGGATCTTGGTGCGCGGCCTGGAGCCACGGCCGGAGCGGACCTTGACGTCGGATTCGTCGTAGTCGCCGGGCTTCAAGCGACCGAACCCGATTCGGCCAGCATCTCCGCCCACATCCGGGGGAACGCGGGCAGCGTCTTGGCGGTCGTCTCGATGTCCTGCACCTCGACGTCGGCGACCCGCAATCCGATGATCGCGCCGGCGGTGGCCATCCGGTGATCGGCATAGGAATGCCAGGTTCCGCCGTGCAGCGGGGTCGCGGTGATCACCAGGCCGTCGGGGGTCTCGATGCTGTCGCCGCCGAGCCGGTTGATCTCGGTGGTCAGCGCCGCCAGCCGGTCGGTCTCGTGCCCGCGCAGATGCGCGACACCGCGCAGGTGCGACACCGATCCGGGTTCGGCCAGGGCGGCCAGGGCGGCCACCGTGGGGGTGAGCTCACCGACCGCGCGCAGGTCGACGTCGAAGCCGGCGTAGCTGCCCGGCCCCCGCACCTGCAGCTGCGACTCGGCGTGGCGCATCACCGCGCCCGTTCGGCCGATGATGTCGGTGATGGCATCGGCCGGTTGAACCCCGACGGCCGGCCAATCGGCGATGCGCACCTCGCCCCCGGTCACGACGGCGGCTGCCAGGAACGGTGTCGCGTTGGACAGGTCCGGCTCGATCTCCCAGTGGCGTGCCGCCGGAACCGCCGGCCGCACCCGCCAGCGGTTCGAGACCGAGTCGTCGACGTCGATTCCGGCTTGGCGCAGCATCGCCACCGTCATCGCGATGTGTGGCGCCGAGGGCAGGGAAGCGCCGGTGTGCTCCACGGTCAGGCCGTCGTCGAACGCGGCAGCGGCCAGCAGCAGGCCGGAGACGAACTGCGAGGACGCCGACGCATCGATCTGAACGGTGCCGCCGGGGACCGACCCGGCACCCTTGATCGCGAACGGCAGGGTGTCACCGTCGATCGCGATGCCCAGGCCCCGCATCGCGTCCAACAGCGGCGCGATCGGCCGGGCCCGGGCCTGTTCGTCACCGTCGAAGATCACCGTGGCGGTGCCCAGCGCCGCCAGTGGCGGCACGAACCGCAACACGGTGCCGGCCAGGCCGCAGTTCACCCGGGTATCCGGCTCGGGATCGAGCTCGCCGCTGACCGTGACCTGGTGGGCCACCGCCTCGACCCGCAGACCCAGGGCGCGCAGCGCGTCGAGCATCAAGTCGGTGTCGCGGCTGCGCAGGGCGCCGGAGAGGGTGGAGACTTCGCCGCCGCGCGCCGCCGCCAGCGCCGCCAGGATCAGGGCCCGGTTGGTCTGGGACTTCGAACCGGGCACGGTGACCGTTGCGTTGACAGGGGTGCTGGTGGTCGGTGCCGGCCAAGTCGTCACCGTTTCATCCTGCCAGCGTTTCGCCGGCGCCGGTATCCGGCGCACGTGGGGCGTTCTTTGCCGGTTGGCCGCTTCGCATCACCCGGCCGTTCACCCTGGATCGTTACGATCGGCGGCATGGCTCTGGCAGCGGGCTCGATTTTTGCTGAGTACACCATCCTCAAACTGCTGGGCGCCGGCGGGATGGGCAAGGTGTACCTCGCTCAGCATCCCCGGCTGCCGCGGCACGACGCGCTGAAGGTGCTTCGCCGGTCGTTGAGCGCCGACGACGAGTATGAGGAGCGCTTCCGGCGGGAAGCCGAAGCCGCCGCGGTGCTCGATCACCCGAACATCGTGCGGGTGCACGATCGCGGTGAGTATCGCGGGCGGCTGTGGATCGCCATGGAGTACATCGACGGCGAGACACTCGGCGAACTGATCTGCCGCAGGTTTCCGGCCGGCATGCCCGCTGCGGCCGTCATTCCGATCGTGGCGTCCATCGCCGACGCGCTCGACTACGCCCACCGCAAAGGCGTGGTGCACCGCGACGTCAAACCCAGCAACATCCTGGTGACCGAGCAAGACGACGGCGACCTGAACGCGGTGCTCGCTGACTTCGGCATCGCCCGGCAACTGAGCGGTCCCAGCGGGCTGACCGCGAGCAACCTGGCGATCGGCACCATCGCCTACGCCGCCCCGGAGCAACTGATGGGTTCGGAGGGCCTGGCACAGGCCGACCAGTACGCGCTGGCCGCCACCGCGTTCCAGATGCTCGCCGGGACGCCGCCGTTCCAGCACGACAACCCGGTGACGGTCATCAGCCACCATCTGAACACGCCACCGCCGCTGGTCAGCGAGCAGCGTCCCGAGCTGCAGCCGTTCGACGACGTGCTCGCCGCGGCGCTGGCCAAAGACCCCGCCGAACGGTTCCGGAACTGTTCGGATTTCGTTGCGGCACTCGCCGAGCGGCTCGACGACCCGGACGCCGACGAGGCATCCGACGCGGCCAGCACCGTCGTCCGGGGCGTCCCGCGGCCGGCGGGGCCCGCCGCGGTACCTCGACACCGGCTCGCGGTGCTGGCTCGCCCGGCCATCGTGCTGCCGCTGGCCCTGGTGCTGGTGGGGTCGGTGGCGACCGTGATTCCGCGGCTGCTGCCCGACGAGCCGACGGAGACGGCGACCGCCGCCGAGGAGGCGCCGGCCGGCGTGCTGGCGCCCCCTACGGCGCCGGCGTTCGAGGGCACCTTCCGTGTCGACGCCAACCGGGCGGGGGAGAAGTACAACGGCGTCCCCAACCCGCAGCCGCCCAACGTGAGCACCTGGTGGGCCGTCGGCTCCTCGTGTGACGACAAACGCTGCACCGCCACGGCGACGATGCTCGACCAGAAGGACCACCACAAGGCCGCCACCATGCCCGACGGGGGCACCCAGATGGTGCTCGAATACGACCGGGGCACCTGGCGGTCTCGGCCACAAGAGCTGCAGGTACCGTGCGTGGGCGCCGACGGGCGGCTGGACAATCAGACCACCACCCAGGTGCTGTCGCTGGAGCCCACCATCCCGGGTGTGCTGCACGGCGCGATGGTCGCCACCGTCGACACCAACGAGTGCGGTCAGCGTGGCGCCCAGATCTGGGTCCCGGTGGTCGCGAGCCGCTTCGGTGACGCGCCGGCCGAGATCATCGGTGACGTCGAGACGAAGCCCGCCAGACCGGCCTGACACCGGCATCGCCCGGTCCCGGGCATGCCGGCAAGGAGTCGGTCGTTATCCGGCGCTGGGCGGCCGGTTCATCACGCGGTGGCGGTAGCCGTAGCGCGGCACGAACCGGAAGCCGGTGGGCCCGCCGGCGGCGGCACTGGCCCCCGGCAGGCCGGCCATGCCCGCCATGCCGGCCCGGGGCATCACGCCGGCCTCCGAGGCGGCCGACGCGGCGATCCGGCTCGACACCAGCGTCGCGGCCTGACTGGCCGACCCGGGCGCCACCGGCCAACTCTGCGGCACCGACAGGCCGCCGATCTGCATGCCCCGGCCCAGCGCGGCCGACGGAGCTCCGCTGCCGACACCCGGGGTGTGCACGGCGGCGGTCCCCACTCCCTTGGCTGCGCCCCCGGTAGCTTTCGCCAAATCAGCCATGAAGCCATTGGCGCCCGAGACGGCCCCACCGGATTCGCTCCAGGGATAGAGGAACCACTGCAGCCCCTGGCCCAACTGTTGTACCCCGAGGGACGAGTTGGCCAAGCGGGTGAATGTCGTCAGCTGATTGACCCACTGCTGCAGCCCAGCCATCCCCGGCGGCACGGTGGCACCCGGCGTGGTGGGGGTCCCGGTCGCGGTGCCCGCCTGGGTCAGCGACTGCGCCGCGGTAAGCGCCTGCGACGACGCCTGCGTGGCCGCGGAGTTGCCGGCGGCCTGGGTGGTCGCGACGGCCTGCCCCGCGGGTGCGGCCGGATTGGTGGTCTGTGGCGGCGAGGTGAACTCCGACAGCTGCGAGGCCGCGGCGGAACCGCCGGCATAGCCGTACATCGCCGCGGCATCCTGCGCCCACATCGCCGCGTAGTGGGCCTCGGTCGCCGCGATGGCCGGGGTGTTCTGGCCGAAGAAGTTGGTGGCGACCAACGTCATCAGCTGGAGCCGATTGGCCGCCACCACGGGGGGCGGCACGGTCATCGCGAACGCGGCCTCGAAGGCGGCCGCGGCGGCTTTGGCCTGGCTAGCCGCCAACTCGGCCTGCGCGGCGGTGGTCTTGAACCAGGTGGTGAACGGCAGAACCGCGGCCGCCATCGCGGTGGCCGAGGGCCCACGCCACGGGCCGCTGGTCAGATCTGCGATGGTCATGTCCACCGCGGCCGCCGTCAGGCTCAACTCTTCGGCCAGCACATCCCAGGCCGCCGCAGCTGCCAGCATCGGGCCGGAGCCGGCTCCCGCGTACATCCGTGCGGAATTGATCTCCGGTGGCAGTGCCCCGTAGTCGATCACTAGGCCCCTTGCTGCTATCCGCCGAACGGACGTCGCGGCATGACGGTCAACGCGGTTCCGTAGCGCGGCGCACCGAACCCGCGGTATCCGGCTCCGGCCGCGCCCGCGGCCGCGGCGGGGACGCCGGGCATACCGGGCATTCCCGCCGGGGGGGCCATCGGAGTCGTGCCGAGAATTCCGCCGGCCGAGGGGACCGGTGCCGCGGCCGCGGGACCGACCGGCACCCAGGAGCCGCCGGACACCGGGCCCAGCGTGCTCATCGGCGGTGCCGGCGGAACCCAGCTGGGGGGAACCGAGAGACCGCCGATCGATCCGGCGCCGCCCGCCGCCGCCGCGGCACCCTGGGCCGCGTTGGCGGCACCCGAGGCGGCGCCCGCGGCACCCGACGACGCGCCCTTGGCGACCTCTGAGAACATCTTCTGCAACCCGGTCACACCGCTGACGCCACGCCAGACCGCGCAGACGTTGTTCGACTGCAGGTTCGCGTTGGTCAGCAGCTGACTCATGGCTTGGTTGCCCAGGACGTAATTCGGGTCGTTGAGGATGTCCTCGGCAGGGTTCGGGCTGCCCTGCGCCGACAGCGAATTCACCAGGCTCTGCAATGTGCTGGACGCCTTGGTGGCCTGGGTCGCCGAGGCAGAGCCGACCGCCTGGGCGACCGCGTTGCCGGTGGCGGCCTCGCCGCCCGGGTTGGTCGGGTTCGGCGGCGCGGTGAAGTCGCTGAGCTTGGTCGCTGCGCTGGACTGGGCGTGGTAGCCGTACATCGCCAGCGTGTCCTGCGCCCACATCTCACCGTGCTCGGCCTCGGTGGCCGCGATCGACGGGGTGTTCTGTCCGAGGATGTTGGTGGCGACCAGCTGCTGCAACTGCTGGCGGTTGGCCATGACCGCCATCGGCGGCACGATCGTCGCGCGCGCGGTCTCGTAGGCCGACGCGGCGGAACGGCTCTGTCCGGCGGCCTGCTCGGCCTGCGCAGCGGTGAGCTCCATCCAGTTGATGTAGGGCGCCGCCGCGGTTGCCATCGTCGCCGACGCCGGCCCGAGCCATTCCTCGGTGGTGAGCTGGTTGATCACCGCCCGATACGAGGCCGCAATCGATTTCAGTTCCGCGGCCAGCGAGCTCCACGCCGACGCCGCCACCGTCATCGGTTCCGAACCCGGCCCGGAATAGATCTTGGTGGAGGTCACCTCCGGCGGTGACGACAGGTAATCCATCGCGGTGGCCTAACCGGCCGCGGCGGCGTTGGCCGCCTCGGTGGCCTCGTAGGCGCCGGCCCCGCTGCTCAAGGCGTTCACGAACATCTCGTGGACGGCCGCGGCCTGGGCGCTGACGATCTGGTAGGCCTGGGCGTGCGCGGCGAACTGCGCCGCGGTCAGCGCGGAGACCTCGTCGGCGGCGGCCGGAACCACGCCGGTGGTCGGTGCCGCGGCCGCGGCACTGTGGGCGGTCATCGCCGACCCGATTGTCCGCAGGTTTGCAACCGCGGCCATCAGCGCCTCGGGTTGCGTTGTTACGAACGACATAACGCTCCTCGTCGAGTCCTTCGTCATCTGCGATCGTCGAGATGCGGATCGCGCTACCCGGTTGGGTACACCGCCGACGCTAGGCGATCTGAACGCCGCGACCCACCCGCGGAGCTGGCTTTTCGCAGACTGTCAGCAGTTGTTCACCGACCGTTCGGAACCGCACCTGATTCATTCACCGATCGGCACCCCGAAGTCGGGCAGCCGTCACCTGCGGTTCACCTTCAGTCCAGTGCGTCGGCCAGCAGCGCCAGGGTGGATTCGCGTCCCGGCGCGGTGCCCGGATCGGCGCCCCGCCGAGCCGAGGCGACCGGATTGAGCATCACCTCGTCGACCCCGAACCGGCGGGCGAACTCCCGCAACCGCGCCAGCGCCTCGGCCGGTGTTCCCACCACGGCGCGCTCGAGCTCACCGCGGGCGACGTGGTGCTGCTGCGGGTTCAGCGTCGCTTGCTGGGCTTCTTCGACCAGTTCCAGTCGACCCGGTGGTTGCCCCGTCGCAGTGCGTGCCTGCAGGTGCAGGTGGGGAAGTATCAAAGCGGTTGCCTCCGCGTGTGTTTCGGCGACAACGGTGTTGACGGTCAAGAAGGTGACCGGCTCTGCGGCGACCGCACTCGGCATGAACTCCGACCGGTAGAGAGCCAGCGCCTCGGCGGTGTGCTCGCCGAACAGGTGATGGCCGAACACGTACGGAAGACCTTTGGCGGCGGCGACGCGGGCGGACTGCATCGATGACCCCAGCAGGAAGACCCGCGGTGAGCTCAGCGCGTGCGGTGTCGCCTTGAGGACATAGCTGCCGTCGGGCAGCGCTACCGATACGCCGGCGGAGCCCAGCAGGGCGATCAGGTCATCGAGATGGTCGGGGAAGTCGTCGGTGTCCCGATCGCCGCGGCCGACCGGGCCGCGCAACACCATCGACGCCACCGGGTCGGCGCCCGGCGCCCGTCCGACGCCCAGGTCGATGCGGCCGGGGTGGGCGGCCTCGAGCAGCGCGAACTGCTCGGCCACCACCAGCGGGGCGTGGTTGGGCAGCATCACCCCGCCAGAACCGACCCTCATCCGCGAGGTGGCGGCCGCCAGCATCGCGATCAGCACCGCGGGGCTGGTCGCCGCCACCGACGGGATGTTGTGGTGCTCGGCGACCCAGTACCGGCGGTAGCCGAGCCGGTCCGCCAGCTTGGCCAGGCGCATGGTGGCGGCCAGCGCGTCCGCACTGGACTGGTCGGTGCGTACCGGCGCGAGGTCGAGCACTGAGAGGCGCACAGCGGCGATCTTGCCATCACCGGGCCGGCCATCGCCGTTCGTACACCAGCCGTTGTGTTGCCGTTCACCGGCGTCGCGCACAGTGGTCAGCGATGAGCAGCGATACCGAGTTCGTAGCGCCCGCCGATCCGCCCGAGCCCTGGGACATCGGTCGCCCGCAGCCGGCGGTGCAGCAGCTGGTGGCCTACGGAGCGCTGCGCGGAGAGGTCCTCGATCCCGGAACCGGTCCGGGGCATCACGCCATTCACTATGCGGCCCAAGGCTATTCGACAACGGGAGTTGATCAGTCTCCGGCCGCGATCGCGCAGGCGCAGCGCAACGCCGCGGCAGCCGGGGTGACGGTCGACTTCCAGGTGGCCGACGCGGTCGAGCTCGCCGGGTTCGACGGCCGTTTCGACACCGTCGTCGACAGCGCGTTCTATCACGTCTTTCAAGACGACGAGGACACCCAGCTGCGTTACGCGCGTGCCCTGCATCGGGCCACCAAGCCGCAGGCACGGCTGTTCATGTTCGAGGCCGGCCGCCACAACGTCAACGGCTGGCAACTGGACGGCCTGTCGCCGGAGCGTTTCGGGCCGTTGCTCGCCGAGGCGGGGTGGCGAATCGACCACATCGGGACCACCACCTATCAAGGCACCTTCGACCCCAATGCGTTCACCGAGATGATCGCGGTGATGGAGGCGCTCGGCCGGGAGGACCTGGTGGCCGGGGTCCGCGCGCTGGCGGAGCGGTTCGCGATCCTGCAGCCCCTGCTGGAAGACAACCTGGTGCACATGCCGTTCTGGGCCGTCACCGCCACCCGGCTCGACTAGCTGTCACCATGGGGGTATGTGCGGGCGTTTCGCGGTAACCGTCGACCCGGCGCTGCTGGCCGAGCAGATCGACGCGGTCAACGAGATTCCGGCGGATGCGTATCCGGGTCCGAGCTACAACGTGGCGCCGACCGACGCCGTCGCCACCGTGGTGAGCCGGCGCACCGACCCCGACGATGTGCCCACCCGTCGGGTCCGGCTGATGCGGTGGGGGCTGGTGCCGCCATGGACGAAAGCCGGCCCCGACGGTGCGCCGGTCGCCGGGGGGCCGCTGCTGATCAACGCCCGCGCCGACAAGATCACCACCTCGCCGGCCTACCGCTCGTCCGCCGAGCACCGGCGCTGCCTGGTTCCGATGGACGGCTTCTACGAATGGCGTCCCGCGCCGCAGCAATCCGGCGTACCGGCCGGGAAAAAGACCCGCAAAACCCCGTTCTACATCCACGGTGACGGCGCGATGTTGTTCGCGGCCGGCCTGTGGTCGGTCTGGCGAGGCGATCGGCGATCCGCCCCGCTGCTCAGTGTCACGATCATCACCACCGGGGCGGTCGGCCGACTCGCCGAGATCCACGACCGGATGCCCCTGCTACTTCCCGAAAACCATTGGGACACTTGGCTGGATCCCGATTCGCCGGTTGACACCGCGCTACTGGCCCACCGCCCATCAGAGCAGGGGATCGTGTTGCGTGAGGTTTCCACGCTGGTCAACAGCGTCGGCAACAACGGCCCAGAGCTGATCGCGCCGGCCGCGCCGCAGCCCGAGCAGCCCTACCTGCTGTAGCGCGCCCTAGCGGCCGACGAGGGCTTGCTTCTCGGCGGCGTACTCCTCGTCGGTGAGGATTCCGGCGCTGCGCAACTCGGCCAGCTCACGCAGTTCGACGTCGGCGCCCATCAGCAGGCCGAACGCCGACTCCGGCGATAGCTCCGGCAGCTCGCTCGGCCGCCGTGAAGCCGGCGGCCCCGGGGTGGCGGTGCTGCCGGTGTTCGGGATCCGGCGGCCCGGGGCGGCGGCCGCGCTGGCCCGGCCCGCCAGGCCTGCCGCGGCCATTCCCACCGCGGGCACCATCGTCTCGCCGGCGGCGACACCCGGGGCGGCGGACGTCGCGGCCGACGCCAACGACACGCCGACCTGACCGATCGCCGAGGGCACCGCAGAGGCCCAGGCCAGCGGCACCGACAAACCGCTGATCGACGTCGCCGAGGACATGCTGGCCGTCACCGGTAATGCACCGGCCATCGCGGCGCGCAGCAGTTCCTCGCCGACACCGGCGACGCCGAGCGGATCGAACAGAAACGATCCGAGCGCGTCGATGCCGAATGTGCCCATCGAGTCGATGATCAGTTCGAGGCCGGCGTTGGTGAGCTCGACGGTGGGGGCGCTGGCCGAGGCCGCGGCCGTGAGCGGAGCGATCAGACCGGCCAGCGCGGAAACACCCGCCGACGAACCGGCGGCGGACGGGGCGGCGAGACCCTGCAGCGCCTGGCCGAGCCCGGCCACAATGCCCCCGGCCTGCCCCTGGGCGGCGGTGGCGGCGGCCTGTCCCACCGCGTGCCCGGCCGCGGAGGCCTGGGCGGCCGCCCCCGCCGAGTTGGTGGTGCGCGGCGGTGGAGCGAACGGGACGAGTTTGGTGGCTGCGGCGGCACCGGCGGCGTAGCCGTACATGGCGGTGGCGTCCTGGGCCCACATCTGCGCATAGTGGGCTTCGGTGGCCGCGATCGCGGCCGTGTTCTGCCCCAGGAAATTGGTCGCGACCAGCGCCATCAGCGTGCTGCGGTTGGCGGCGATGACCGGCGGCGGCACGGTCATGGCGAATGCGGTCTCATACGCCGCGGTGGCGGCCCGGGCCTGGATGGCGGTCTCTTCGGCCTGGACCGCGAGGGCGCGCAGCCACTGGGCGTACGGTGCAGCGGCCGCGGCCATCGCGGCGGCGCTGGGCCCGGCCCAGCCGGCCGACAGCTCGGTGAGCACCGATTCGTAGGCGAGGCCCGCGGTGTTCAGTTCGGTGCCCAGCGCATCCCAGGATGCCGCGGCCGCCAGCAGTGGGCCCGCGCCCGCGCCGGAATACATCCGGCCCGAGTTGATCTCCGGCGGCAAGAACGCAAAATCCATAGTGTTACCGGCCGAGCAGGCGCCGCTTCTCCTCGTTGAACTCTTCTTCGGTGAGGATCCCGGCGTCGCGAAGGTCGGCCAGCTCCCGAAGCTCGCCGGAGATCCGGGTGATCGGACCGTTCAGCGGACGCATCGGCGGTGACTCCGGCTTCGGGTCACGTTTTTTGACGACCGGGCGCGGCACGCGCGGGGGAGCTGTTGCCTTCGCCTTCGTGGTCGCGGCGCCGCCACCGCGACCGCGCCCGACGCCGGCGGTGGCGCGGCCGGCCAGACCGGCGGCGGCCATCGCGGCCAGCGGCAGCGCGGTGGCCCCAGCCGCGGTGGGGATGGCGCTCTCGGCGGCCGTCGGCAACGCCTCGCCGACCTGCTGGATGACCGTGGTGGTCGGGGCCGCGGTAGCCCAGGTCTGCGGCACCGACAAGCCGCTGAGGGTGGCTGCCTCGCCCATCTCGGCCGCCACCGGGGTCACCGCGTTGGCCAGCGCCATCTCCGGCAGAATTTCGGCCTCGATCTCGCCGACGCCGATCAGGTCGATACCGAAGGAGCCGGCCGCGTCGACACCGAAGGTGCCGGCCGAGTCGATGACGAAGGTTCCGAACAGGCTGGCCGCCAGCGCCGCGTACGACGCCGCCAGGCCGGGCTCGAGCGCCGCCGCCGATCCGATGGAACCGACCAGGGACGCATTCGATCCGGCCGCCGCCGAACCGGGCGCGGCCAGGCCCTGCAGCGCCTGGGTGACCGCTGCGGCCACGGTGTCGGCGTGGTTGCCGGCCGCGGTGGCGGCAGCCTGTCCGACGGCGCCGGCCTGGTTGGCCGCCCCGGCGGGGTTGGTGGTCTGGGGCGGCGGGGTGAACGGGGTGAGCCTGCTCGCGGCGGCCGAGCTGCCGGCGTAGCCGTACATCGCGGTGGCGTCCTGGGCCCACATCTCGTAGTAATGGGCGTCGGTGGCGGCGATGGCCGCGGTGTTCTGGCCCAGGTAGTTGGTGGCCAGCAGGGTCATCAGCTGGGCGCGGTTGGCGGTGACCACCGGCGGTGGCACGGTGAGCGCGAACGCGGTGTCATAGGCTGCGGCGGCGGTTCTGGCCTGTGCCGCCGCGTGCTCGGCCTGGGCTGCGGTGGCATGCATCCACTGGGCATAGGGTGCGGCGGCCGCCGCCATCGCCGCGGAGCTGGGTCCGGCCCAGCCGCTGGACAATTCGTCGATCACCGAGTCGTAGGCCAGGCCGGCGGCGTTCAGTTCGGCCGCCAGTGAGCTCCAGGCTGAGGCAGCGGCCAGCAACGGTCCGGCGCCGGCGCCGGAATACATTCGGGCCGAGTTGACCTCCGGCGGCAGCATCGCGAAATCCATTGCTAGACCATTCTGTTGGCGGTAGGGATCATGGTCTCTCCTGAATTCCCCCGGGTCGCGCCGGTCGAGGCGCAGCTGGGCGCACCACTGTCCGCAGTCGTTGGTGGCGACGGTAAACGGTGAACTTGAAGTGAACCTGAAGAACCCGGGGCCCGACCAAAACCGGCCGGCGGGTGCTCCCCAACCGGGCGCGACGGTGTTATCAATGGACCATGGCCGATTCCCGGTCCGCCGAGCGGCGAGGCGGCAATCCCTCGGCGCGTGGCGCCGAGAGCTTCAGCGTGGGAACCCCACGGGTGCTGGTGGTGGAGGATTCCGAGACCATCCGCGAAATGGTCAGCGAAGCGCTGGCCGACGCCGGCTATCTGACCGACGCCCAGGCCGACGGCAGCGGCCTGGAGGAGGTGCTGGACGGGTTCCGGCCGGATCTGGTGGTGCTCGACGTGATGCTGCCCGGCCGCGACGGCTTCGCGCTGATGGATGTGATCCTGCGCTGGGGTGAGGTCGGCGTGGTGCTGCTGACCGCGCGCGACGGCCTGCCCGACCGGCTGCGGGGTCTCGACGGCGGCGCCGACGACTACGTGGTCAAGCCGTTCGAGCTCGCCGAGCTGGTGTCGCGGGTCGGTGCGGTGCTGCGCCGCCGCGGCCGGCTGCCGGCGGCCGTGCAGTTCGGCGACCTGATGGTCGACGTCGACGCCGGGGTGGCGTCGCGCTCGGGCACCCCGTTGGGCCTGACCGCCACCGAACTGCGGGTGCTGGTCTACCTCGTCGAACAGCGTGGCCGCATCGTCAGCAGCGCGCAGATCCTCAACGCGGTGTGGGGGTATGAGGCCTACGACGCCAACCTGGTCCAGGTCCACATCAGCGGGCTGCGACAGAAGCTGGAGGCACACGGGCCGCGGATCCTGCACACCGTGCGCGGGATCGGCTATCGGCTGCAATTGTCGGCCTCATGACAGCCACACCGTCACTGCGGCGTCGTTTGACGGTGATGGCGTTGGGGTTGCTCGCGCTGTTGATGATCACCATGGGCCTGGTGATCAACGCCACCTTGACCGCGCTGGCCAACCGTAGCCTTCACGAACGGCTGTCCACCGCCACCCAGCGAGCTGATTCCCTTGTCGCACTAGGGATCTCTCCCGATCAGCTGGCTGAGCAGCTCAACGGCGGGGTCATCGGTGCGCTGGTGGTCACCGCGGACGGGACCAGCTACGGCGACCCCGCGATCGAACCCGATGCGACCACCGGATCGAGGCTTCCACCGCCGCCCCTGGAGCCCGACGACACCGCGACGGTGCTGGTGCATCCGCTCGCCAACGGCGACCGGGTGATCCTGGTCGCCGATACCACCGAGGCGGTCGAGACGCTGCACCGATTGCAGCACCTGATGATCGAAGCCGGGCTGGGAACCCTGGCCGTGGCGGCGATCCTGCTGGCCGGGGTGAGCCGGGCCATGCTCGCGCCGCTGGACCGGCTCACCGATCTGGCCCGCGACATCACCACCGGGGACCGGGGCCGGCGCCTGCGGCCCGACCGGCCGAAAACCGAACTCGGCCGCGCGGCAAGCGCTTTCGACGACATGCTCGACGAGCTCGAGGACTCCGAGGAGCGCGCCCGGCGGGCCGCTGACCAAGCGCAGCGGGCGGAAGCGGCGGTACGGCGTTTTCTGGCCGACGCCGCGCACGAGCTGCGCACCCCGATCGCGGGCATTCAGGCCGCCGCCGAACAGATCGCCGGCAATGTCGGCCAGGATGTCGGCCAGTCCGCCGACGAGGACTCCGTCGAGCCCGAGGTGCTGCGCCAGCACCGCCGCGCCACGATGTTGCTCGCCGAGGCCCGTCGCGCCACCCGGCTGGTCACCGACATGCTCGACCTGAGCTACATCGACGCCGGACTGCCATTGGAGCTCAAAGACATCGACCTGATCGGAATGGTCGACACCCAGCTCGAGCGGGCGGCTCTGCTGGCCCCGCAACTGCACCTGGCTCGCACCGGCTTGGACACCCTGACCGTACGGGCGGACCCGACCCGGCTGGCACAGATCCTGTCGAACCTGCTGGACAACTCCCGCCGCTACACCCCGCCCGGCGGGCGCATCACCGTCGACGTGAAGCGGGTCGGCGGCGCCGCCGAAGTGACCGTCACCGACACCGGGATCGGTATCCGCCCCGAGGACACCGAGCGCATCTTCGACCGGCTGGTACGCCTGGACAGCGCCCGCGGCCGCGACCACGGCGGCGCCGGGCTGGGCCTGCCGATCGCGCGGGCGCTGGCCGACGCGCACGGTGGTCAGCTGACCTGCGTTCCGCACTCCGGCGGCGCGTGCTTCCGGCTGGTCATTCCCCTGCGGGCGGAGGAGCCGGGCGCCCCGGGCGATTCCCGCTGATCGCTCGACGACGACGTGGCCGCCATGGCCACCTCGCTGGTCCAGCGTTTCATGCCGCAACTGGCCATCGCACCGGATGCGGCCCCGGCGGCCGTTGCGGCGCTGTTCTGAGCGGAGGTCGACTAGGGCGCGACGTAGCCCGGCGGGTTGACGGTGTCCACCCACAGGTCGACGCCCAGGTCGCCGCCGGGAACGCAGTCATAGACCGACAGGTCGGTGACGCCGGACTCCAGCAGTACGTCCTCGCAGAGCGCCGAGTTGCCGGTGTAGGAGCCGGCCGGCCGGGTCAGCATCGCGTAGGCGGCGTCGGCGTAGACGTCGGGTTTGCGGGACCGGGCCATCGCCTCGTCGCCGCCGAGCAGGTTCTGCACCGCGGCGGTCGCGATCAGGGTGCGCGGCCACAAGGTGTTAGAGGCGATCCCGTGCGAGCGCAGCTCCTCGGCCATACCCAGTGCGCACAGCGTCATCCCGAACTTGGCCATCATGTAGGCGGTCGGCTTGAGCCACTTCGGCTCCAGACGGATTGGCGGGGACAAGGTGAGGATGTGCGGGTTGTCCCGGCCGATCATGTGCGGGATGCAGGCCTGCGACACCGCGTACGTGCCGCGGACCTCGATTTCGTTCATCAGGTCGAAGCGCTTCAGCGGCACCTCGAGGATCGAGCCGAGGTTGATCGCCGAGGCGTTGTTGACGCACATGTCGATCCCGCCGAACCGCTCCACGGTCGCGGCCACCGCGGCGGCCACCGACTCCCCGTCGCGGATGTCGCCGACGATCGGCAGCGCCTGACCACCGGCGTCCTCGATCTCGGCGGCCGCGGTGTAGATGGTGCCGGGCAGCTTGGGATGCGGTTCGGCGGTCTTGGCGATCAGCGCGATGTTGGCGCCGTCGGTGGCGGCCCGCTTGGCGATCGCCAGGCCGATCCCGCGGCTGGCGCCCGAGATGAACATGGTCTTGCCGGAGAGTGGTCCTGGGGTAGGCATGGACTCACCCTATGCTGCAGCGCGGGCAGCGGTGAGCGAGCGGGGCAGATACCGGCCGAGCGCGGTCCGCCGGTCCGCTTACGCCGTAAACTGACGGATCAATCGCCAAGAGAGGTGGTTCGGATGGTTGCCGACGATCGCGACGCCCGGCGGCCGCCGGCCGCCGAGGGGTCCGGCGGCGTCGATGGTCTGCGCTCGTCGTCGCACTTGAGTCGCGACGGGATTCTGGAGATGGCCATCGCCTTCATCGACCGCCACGGCCTGTCCAAGCTGACCATGCGTGCGCTGGGTGCGGCCTGCGGAGTCGAGGCGATGGCGCTCTACCGCTACGTGCACGGCCGCGGTGACCTGCTCACCGGTGTCGTCGACCACATCATCGACCGGCTCTACGCCGATCAGCTCGCCGCGCGCCGCCAAGAAGACGGCTGGCAGGACTACCTGGTGCGGCTGGCGCACGGTGTTCGCAAGATCGCCCTCGACCATCCGGAGGTCTTCCCGCTGGTTGCCACGCAGGCCCCCGAGGCCCCGTGGGTTCGGCCGCCGCTGCGCAGCCTGCGCTGGATGGAAAGCTTCCTCGACACGCTGATTTCGTATGGGTTCGACGACACTGCCGCGGTGGTGGCCTATCGCTCCTACACGACGTTTCTGATCGGACATCTGCTGCTGGAAGTCTCTGCCCGCGGGGCGGACCTGCACCCCGAGGAGGGGCTGCTGGAGGACGGTAACCGGCCGGCACGCGACCTGACCGACTATCCGCACCTGCGGCGCTTGCAGCCGATGCTGTCCCAGGACCACAGCGGCGCCGAATTCGAAGAGGCGCTGGAAGCCATCCTCGACCGGCTCGAACTGCTCACCCGGCGCTGAGGCGCCCGCCCGACCACGGGTTTACGACGTAAACACCGTGGGTACGTAGCGCACAGAGTTCGGCACGAGTGAGGGAGGAGCTTCGCATGGGACTGATGGACAAGGTGAGAAACGTCGCGCAGGACGCCGCAGGCAAGGTCAAAGAGGCCACCGGGAGGGCTACCGGCAACGACGACCTGAAGAACGAGGGCAAGGCCGACCAGGGCAAATCCAGCCTGAAGCAGGCCGGCGAGAACATCAAAGACGCCTTCCGCGACTGACATACCCGATAAGGCACGGCCCCGCCCGGGAGCGGCTGATGGCAATACGCCCGGACGCCGACGCCAACAACGTGGCCACCGTGCTGATCGCCGGTCAGGCCGTGCCGCACACCAACTACGTGGCCCGATGCCAGTCCTCGGTGTCGAGCCGGCGTGCGTGGGCCGTGGCGCTGGTGGCGATCGGTCTCCTCGCGGCCGCGGCCGGGTTTACAACGTAAACCGACTGGCGTAGCTTCATCGACATGCTGTTCGGTTTACGTTGTAAACTCCGTCGCCGCGGGGTACGGCGCGGCGGCGGTCAGGCGCCGGATCAGGTGGGGACCGACGCGAAGGTCCCGGCCCAAAACGGTCGCGCCCGCCGTGAGGCGCTCGTCGCGATGATGGCCCGGCCGGACGACGAAGTGCGCGTGATTCTGGAACGCAGCGGTTCAGCGCTGCTGGTGTCCGCGGCCGGCAGCGTCGACGCGGCCAACGTGTCGGTGTGGCGGCGGCTGGTCGGCGAGGCCGCCGCGATCACCGCGGCCCCGGGTCCGCTGATCGTTGACACCAGCAAACTGGACTTCATCGGGATCTGTGGGTTCGCGGCATTGGCCGAGGAAGCGAGCGGGTGTCGGCGCCGGGGCGTCGCGCTCTGCCTGGTGAGTAGCCAACCCGTCGTGGCCCGGGTGGTGAAGGCGGTCGGCCTTGAGGGGCAGTTGTCGTTCTGTGCGACTCTCGGCGAGGCGCTCGGAGATACGCCGAGTGCCGGCCCCGGGCCGGTCCAGGGATCCAGCGCCTGACGGTGCTCACCGGGCCTTGAGGTCGGCTACGACCGCATCGGTGAGCCGGATCAGATCCGCCGGCGCCACCGCCACGTCCCAGCCGCGCCGGCCCGCACTGCACAGCACCCGCTCGAACGTCACCGCCGAGGCGTCCACGACCGTCGGCAACGCCTTGCGCTGGCCGAACGGAGAGATCCCGCCCAGTACGTAGCCGGTCACCCGTTGCGCCGCCGCCGGGTCGGCCATCGCCGCCCTGGACGCGCCGAGCGCGGTAGCGGCGGCCTTCAACGACAGCGTCGCCGGTACCGGCAGCACCGCGACCGCCAAGGCGGGCGGCGCCGCCCCGGTAAGCCGCACGATCAGTGTTTTGAAGATCTGCTCGGGCCGCACCCCGGACGGCCCCGCGGCGGCGAGCTGTTCGACGGCCTCGGAGCCGAACGAGCGCTGATCCGGTGCGTGGTGGTAGCGCAGCACCTCGTGGGGTACCTGCGCGGTGGTCAGGGCCGCGATGGCCCGTGTTGCCGCGCGACTCACCGGGCCAGAATACGGCGGGAAATAGCGTCATGGCCGACGCTGTTGAGCAAGGCAGTGCGCGGTCACTACGCGCGGCTGTGGTGCACCGTCCTAGGATCGGGAAGGAGTCCGGGTGTCAACGGCGATTGGTCTGCTGGAAATCGAGCCATCGGCTGGGCTGGTTGTGGGCACCGCGACAGAAGGGACTGCAGCGATCACGATGGCTGACGGCGATAGCGCGACCGATACCGGGACCGAGACGGCGGCCCCGGTTCGTTCCGACGAGACCGACGAGCAGCTGACGGCGCGCTTCGAACGCGATGCGATCCCGATGCTCGACCAGCTCTACGGCGGTGCGCTGCGGATGACCCGCAATCCCGCTGACGCCGAGGACCTGCTGCAAGAGACCATGGTCAAGGCCTACGCCGGCTTCCGGTCGTTCCGGGACGGCACCAACCTCAAGGCGTGGTTGTACCGCATCCTGACCAACACCTACATCAACGGCTACCGCAAGAAGCAGCGCAAGCCCGCCGAGTACCCGACCGACGAGATCACCGACTGGCAGCTGGCCGCCACCGCCGAGCACTCGTCGACGGGTCTGCGCTCGGCGGAGGTCGAGGCCTTGGAGTCGCTGCCGGACGCCGAGATCAAAGAGGCCCTGCAGCAGCTTCCCGAAGAATTCCGGATGGCGGTGTACTACGCCGACGTCGAAGGATTCCCGTACAAGGAGATCGCCGAGATCATGGATACGCCGATCGGCACGGTGATGTCGCGCCTACACCGCGGCAGACGCCAGTTGCGCAGCCTGTTGGCCGATGTCGCCAGGGACCGCGGGTTCATCCGTGACGGTCAGGCATCGGAGGAGGTGTCGTCGTGACCGAGCACCGCAGTGAGTGCGCTACACCGGACCCCGACGGCCCGGCCGCCGACTGTTCGGAAGTCATCGCCGAGGTGTGGACGCTGCTGGACGGCGAATGCACCGCCGAAACCAAGGCCAAACTGCGCCGGCACCTCGAGGAATGCCCGGGTTGCCTGCGCCACTACGGGGTCGAGGAGCGGATCAAGGCGTTGATCGCGCGCAAGTGCAGCGGGGACAAGGCGCCGCGGCAGCTCTACGAGCGGGTCCGGCTGGAGATCGGCCGTACCACGATCATCCACCGCGAAGGCTAGCGGCGGGCGGGTCCGGGACGGCCTGGGAAGGCTGGGACGGCCTGAGACAGCGCGCTACGCGTTGGGGCGCTTGCCGTGGTTGGCTTTGCTGTGCTTGCGATCGCGCTTCTTGCGTCCACGCTTTGCCATGATCGATCCTCCTAGCATCTTCCGGCTGGCCAGTCTCTCACACCCGGGTATGACGCGGGTGGCGGGGCCGTGGACAACCGGCCCCGCCACCGCGGTCTGTGCGTCTCAGCGCGTGCGCCTCAGTGGAAGCTGCGCGCCCCCGCCAGGGTCTGCGGCACGGGCGCGGCCGGGGCGGCGGCCGCGGGAGCGCCGAACGCCGGCGGAGTGCCGAGCGCGGGCGCGCCGGGCACGGCCGCGGTCGGCGGGGTCAGCGAACTGACGTCGCTGGGCATGATCGACCCGACTCCGGGCACCACACGGTTGAGCATGCCGTTGAGCGCCTGCAGGAAGGAGTTGGCGGCGTTCACGCCGGCGGCCGGGCCTGCGGCGGCCGGTCCCGGCACGCCGGGCAGCGCCGGGGCGCCGATCGGGGCCGGGAGCGGCATCGGCTCGTCGACCAGCGTCGGGGCGGCCTTGGCCGAGGCGACACCGAATCCCAGCGTGGCCAGTGTCATCGCGCCGGCGCACACCAGGGGCAACCGGACACGTGGGTTTGCAAAACGGTTTTCAGACAACGCGCACTCCTCAGCTCGACTTCGATTCGTCCCCCGCGTCACGGCGAATTCGTCACGCGTTCGAAACACTCGAGTAACGGTGCTATGCAATTGTCACAGCAGAAACACGACACGGTCACGGATCGAACTCTCAACGTCTCCTTAGTTGTCTTGGAGTTCGCTTAGTCGGCGGCCGGGGAGCCCGCCGGGGCGCCAACTGTGCGCCCTACTCAACGACGGAGCGGGGTTGTGGTTCCATAAGACGAAGAATTTCGGGTGACTAGGAATCGTTGACTGGGTGATGAACGAGGTGAAGATGGCCGAGGACGTTCGCGCGGAGATCGTGGCCAGCGTGCTCGAAGTCGTGGTCCACGAGGGCGAACAGATCAACGAGGGCGACACCGTGGTGTTGCTGGAGTCGATGAAGATGGAGATTCCAGTGCTGGCCGAGACCGCGGGCACCGTGAGCAAGGTGGCGGTGAAGGTCGGCGACGTCATCCAGGCCGGCGATCTCATTGCCGTGATCAGCTGACCGCCGCATTCCCACGGCGTGACGTGACCGATGTCCACCCTCGGTGACCTGCTTGCCGAACACACCGTTTTGCCGGGCAACGCGGTGGACCACCTGCACGCGGTGGTCGGGGAGTGGCAACTGCTGGCGGACCTGTCGTTCGCCGACTACTTGATGTGGGTGCGCCGCGACTCCGACGCCAGCGGCGCCCTGGTGTGTGTGGCACAGTGCCGGCCCAACACCGCCCCCACGGTGTTGCTCACCGACGCGGTCGGAAGCCTCGCCGACGCGGAGTCGATGCCGCTGGTGGCGCGGGCATTCGAATCGGGTGTGATCGGGCGGGAAGGTGTTGCGGGCCAACGCAATACCGAAGCCGTCCCGGTACGGCACGGCGACCGGGTGGTGGCCGTGCTGACCCACCAGACCGCGTTGACCGGCGAGCGCGAATCCAGTCGGCTGGAGGCGGCCTACCTGGACTGCGCGGCGGACCTGGTGCACATGCTTTCCGAGGGCACCTTCCCCGACGTCGGTGACATCGCGGTGTCGCGTTCGAGCCCGCGGGTCGGCGACGGCTTCATCCGGCTCGGCGTCGACGGCACGGTCCGCTACGCCAGCCCGAACGCAGTGTCGGCCTACCACCGGATGGGCCTGGCCGCCGAACTCGCCGGCCACGACCTGGTCGCCGTCACCCGGCCGCTGATCTCCGATCCGTTCGAGGCGCACGAGTTGGCCGAGCACGTCCGTGATTCGCTGGCCGGCGGATCGAGCATGCGGTTCGAGGTCGACGCGGCCGGCGCGGTGGTGCTGCTGCGTACGCTGCCGCTGATCGTGCACGGCCGGCCGGCCGGCGCCGCGGTGCTGGTCCGTGATGTCACCGAGGTGAAGCGCCGCGACCGCGCCCTGCTGTCCAAGGATGCGACGATCCGCGAGATCCACCACCGGGTGAAGAACAACCTGCAGACCGTGGCGGCGCTGCTGCGCCTGCAGGCCCGCCGCACCGCCAACGCCGAAGGGCGCGAGGCGCTGCTGGAATCGGTTCGGCGGGTGTCATCGATCGCCCAGGTGCACGAAGCGCTGTCGATGTCGGTCGACGAGGTGGTGAACCTCGACAAGGTGATCGACCGGATCCTGCCGATGATGAACGACGTAGCCAGTGTGGACACCCCCATCCGGGTGGCCCGGACCGGAACCTTCGGGACACTCGACGCCGACCGGGCGACCGCATTGGTCATGGTGATCACCGAACTGGTGCAGAACGCCATCGAGCACGCCTTCGATGCGGATGCGCAACGGTGCAGTGTGACGATTCGCTCCGAACGGTCGGCGCGCTGGCTCGACGTCGTGGTGCACGATGACGGCCACGGCCTGCCCGCCGGTTTCCGCCTGGAGACCTCCGACCGGCTCGGCCTGCAGATCGTCAACACATTGGTGTCGGCGGAACTGGGCGGGTCGCTGACCGCGCGCGACGCTCCCGGGGGCGGCACCGAGATGGTGCTGAGGATTCCGGTCGGAAGCCGGCGGACCCGTCCGATCCTGTAAGGCCCGGCGGGGCCGGCGCAAAACGACGCGGCCCCGACCAGGTCGGGGCCGCGTCGAAAGTTGGCTGCTGGGTCAGACCCCGCTGCGCGCCCGGGTCCGGGCGTTGCGCCGCTTGAGCGCGCGCCGCTCGTCCTCGCTCATGCCGCCCCACACGCCGGCATCCTGGCCGGTTTCCAGCGCCCAGGTAAGGCACTCGGTGACCACGGGACACCGGGCGCAGACCTGCTTAGCGGAAGCGATCTGGGCGAGTGCCGGCCCGCTGTTTCCCACCGGGAAGAACAGCTCCGGGTCCTCGTCGCGACAGACCGCCTTGTGGCGCCAATCCATAAGTCTCCAACTCCTCACTCTGAGCGCAGCGGGGCGCGCAACTTTGTTTTCGGCTGTAATAAGCGGCGGCAAGAAATGATTACGGCTTGCATCCGATCGCTCGATCGTTTCACAGCCTGGACAGATGTCAAGAGTGTGCATTATCACGTGGCCAACGTCACGCCTGCGAGGGGTTGGTCCGGGTCTGGCCGCCGACGTGTACTACAGTGGTTTCAACTGTGTGCTCATCGACCGAATTGAGCAGCATCTCCGCAGGTCAGTCAGCCTTTTTGTGTGGGGGAGCGACGACGTCGAGGGCGTCGGGAACCGCACGGAACGTCATCGCGCTACGCAATCCCACGTACTCGCCGTCGATCTGAGTGGCGATCGGTGTGTCGCCCGCGTCCACCCGCAGCGCGCTCACATCGTCGTCACGGATGAGCTGCTTGGCGCTCAGCTTGGGCCGCTTCGACAGCATCTGCCGGACCAGTCGCAAGGTGGGCAGCACTTTCATGCTGGTGGTCGCGAACACGCCCATCCCGGACTCGAACGTGGTGTCGGGGTTGGTCCACACGCAGCGCTGGTCGGCATAGGTCCACGGGCTGCAGTTCGAGATGAACACGAAATGCACGCCGGCAACCGGCTCCTCGTCGCCCACCTGCAGCGTCAACGTCGGCGGCCGGCGAGTGGTGGCCAGCACGGCGGGAATCGCCGCCCGGACGTAGCGCAGCGCGGTGACGGCGTGGCCCTTCTCGCGCTCGGCCTCGACGGCGGCCACCACCTCGCCGTCGACACCCATCCCGGCGTTGAGCACCGACCACCGCTCGCCGCAGTCGATCAGCCCGATCCGGCGCCAATTCGGTTGGCCCCCACGGCCGTTGATCAATTCGATCAGCTGATTGGTGGCGACCGTCGGGTCGGCGGAGATTCCGAGCGAACGGGCGAAGACATTCGCCGAACCGCCGGGCACCACCGCCACCGCGGGCAGGTGTTTCGGCGGCGCCGAACCGGGCGCTCCCAGTAGGCCGTTGACCACGCCGTGCACCGTTCCGTCGCCGCCATGGGCGATGACCAGATCGATCCCGTCTGCGGCCGCGGCCTGGCTGATCTCGATGGCGTGACCGCGGTAGTCGGTGTGCACGACGCTCAGGTCGAGCCGGCTCTTGAGCGCATGGGCCAGCAGGTCACGACCGGCCGGGGTCGTCGAGGTGGCATTGGGATTGACGATCAGCACGGCACGCACAACGCATCAGTCTATGGGCATCCAGGGAATGGCACCCGATGGTTAGGCTGGCGGCGTGAACGCCGTCGTCGATCCACCGCGCGCGGTGCGCGGTGCGGGCCTGATCGTTGCGGCACAGGGGGCGCTCGGCCTGGTCGTCGCGCTGGTGCTGGTGGTACGCGCGGTGGCCGGGGCGGATCAGCGGGTGGTCAACGGCTACGGCACCGCGGCGTGGTTCGCGCTGGTCGGGGCGGCGGTGCTGGCCTCGGGCTGGGGGTTGCTGCGGGGCCGTCGGCTCGGCCGCGGCATCGCGGTGTTCCTCAACCTGACCCTGCTGCCGGTGGCCTGGTACCTGGGAGTCGGCTCGCACCGCTGGGGCTACGGCGTCGTGGTCGGCGTGGCCGCGGTCGCGGTGCTGGCGGCGCTGTTCAGTCCCTCCGCGGTGCGCTGGGCGGCGCAACGCCCAGCGCCGACAGGATCGTGCTGAACTTCGTCACGGTTTCGGCCAGTTCCTCATCCGGGTCGGATTCGGCGACGATCCCGCCGCCGGCGTGGGCCAGCGCGGATCGCCGGTCGGCGGACAGTTGCGCGCAGCGGATCGACACCACCCACCGGCCGTCGCCGCGGGCGTCGCACCAACCGACCGTGCCGGCGTAGAAACCCCGGTCGTCCTCCAGCTCGGTGATGAGGTCGACCGCTGCGGCGGTCGGCACGCCGCCGACCGCGGCCGTCGGATGCAGGGCAAGGGCCAGATCCAGTGCGGTGGTGGAGGTGTCGCGCAGTCTTCCGGTGATCGGGGTGTTCAGGTGCCACACCGCGGCGGTTCTGCTGAGCTGCGGCTCGGGCGCGACGTCGAGCTCGGTGCACAGCGGCCCGAGCGCGCTGCGCAACTGATCGACGACCAGCAGATGCTCGTGGCGGTTCTTCCCCGATGCGGCCAGCGCGGCCCCGTTGGCGGCGTCGACGGCCGGGTCGGGGGAGCGCGGCGCCGAGCCCGCGAACGGCCGGCAGGTGACCCGGTCGCCGTTGCGGGCGACCAGCAACTCGGGGCTGGCGCCCACCAGGACCACCCCGGCATATGCGCCCCCGGCCGCGCTCAAGTCGACCAGATAGCCGTAACCGCTCGGATCGGCGGCGATCAACCGGCGCAGGACCGTGTCGGCGTCCAACGCCGCATCGGCGACCAGCCGCAGGCCGCGGGCCAGCACCACTTTGCGCAGCTCACCTCGCGGTGCGGTCAGTTCGCCGAGTGCCCGGCGGATCCGGGCGCGGTGCTCATCAGGCTCCGGCAGCTGCGCCACGATATGCACCGCGGGCAGGGCTGCACCGGCGCGCGGCGCCCGCGGGTAGTCGTCGCGCACCCGGTCCGGGACGAATAGTGCGGCGGCACCGCGTGGATGAAAAGGCAACGCCCCCACCACAATCGGCGCTTCCCCGGAGATCAGCGCGGCCTGCGCCGCACCGACATCGCAGAATCCGGTCGCCATCCCGTCGGCGGCCAGCGTCCCGGCCGGTCCGGACAGTACGAACGCCGGTGCCGTCGGCGGCGTCGTGGTCGGCGGTGTCGTCAAACCCCTAGGCCCCCGGCCCGGTCAGCCCGAGTGCGGCGAGCTGGCGCACCCCGTGCTCGAACCCGCAGACGGCGATCGACGCAGCCGGCATCCCGAACCGCGCACCATCGGCCAACGGCAACTGGAGCCAACGGGTGATCACTGCCCTGGAGAAGTGACCGTGCCCGACGAAGACGACGTCCCGCGCGACCAGCTGCCGCAGCGCCGACGCGACCGCCCGGTCCGCGCGATCGCTGACCTGCGCCACGGTCTCCCCGCCCGCGCTGCCGTGCGTCCAGAGCAACCAGTCCGATTCGGATTCCCTGATCTGGGCGGTGGTCAGACCCTCGTAGCGACCGTAGTCCCACTCGGCGAGATCGTCGGAGACCTCGTCGACGTGCAGGCCGGCCAGCTCCGCGGTGACCTGGGCGCGCCGCCGCGGACTGCAGACCACCAGCGGGTTGTCCAGCCGGAGTTTGGCCACTGTTGCGCGGGCGGCGACCGCCTGGCGCCGACCGGTGTCGGTCAGCTCCAAATCGCTGCGCCCGGTATGCCGCCCGCTTTTCGACCACTCGGTTTCACCGTGGCGCAGCAACAGCAGTCGGTGCTCCTCGATGCCCACGCCCGTCGATTCTGCCCGACGGCGGACAGCGAGCCGCGTTTGGTGCTGCCGGACCCCAAGCCGTGCCAGTATGGCGTGTGTTGCAAAGGGAGGAAGCGATGTGGGGGTACCACCCGCTTGATCGGGAGAGGGGCGGCGCCACATGAGCCGGCTGCGGATATTGGCGGTTGCCAACCAGAAAGGCGGCGTGGCCAAGACCACGACGGTGGCGTCACTGGGGGCGGCGATGGCCGAACTGGGCCAGCGGGTGCTGCTGGTCGACCTCGACCCGCAGGGCTGCCTGACCTTCTCCCTGGGGCATGACCCCGACAAGCTGCCGGTGTCGGTGCACGAGGTGCTGCTCGGCGAGGTCGAACCCAATGCCGCACTGGTGACGACCGAGGAAGGCATGACGTTGCTGCCGGCCAACATCGATCTGGCCGGCGCCGAGGCGATGCTGTTGATGCGGGCCGGCCGGGAGTACGCCCTGCAGCGGGCACTGGCCAAGCTGGACGACGAGTTCGACGTCGCCATCATCGACTGCCCACCGTCGCTGGGGGTGCTCACCCTCAACGGGCTCACCGCGGCCGGAGAGGCGATCGTGCCGCTGCAGTGCGAGACCCTGGCCCATCGCGGCGTCGGCCAGTTCCTGCGCACCGTCGCCGACGTCCAGCAGATCACCAACCCGAAGCTGCGACTGCTCGGGGCGCTGCCGACGCTGTATGACTCGCGCACCACCCACACCCGCGACGTGCTGCTCGACATCGCCGACCGGTACGGTCTGGCGGTGCTGGGCCCGCCTATCCCGCGCACCGTGCGTTTCGCCGAGGCCAGCGCCTCGGGCGCGTCGGTGCTCGCGGGACGAAAGAACAAGGGGGGCCAGGCCTATCGGGAGCTGGCCGAAGCGCTGCTCAAGCACTGGGAGAGCGGCACGGCACTGCCCACCTTCACCCCCGAGGTCTAGCCGCCCGGCGAGGGCCCTAATCCGGCGAGGGCGCGTGTTTGTACACCGACACGCCGTGTTGGGCCGTACAACTGCGCACGTTCGCGGCGGTGACGGCGGCGACCGGTGCGCGGCTCAGCCCAGCGCGACCACGGTGTCGCCGCGCTGTTCCAGCACCGTGGGACCCGACACCGCCGGGAACACCGCCGACACCCCGGGCGGGCGGCTGACCGGGATGACACGTTCGGGTGCGCCGGTGCGCTGGTTGAACACGCCGACCCCGCCGGTCACCGGGATCAGCAGCCGATCGGCCATCAGCGCCGCCGGCCCCAGCGGAACGGTGGCCCCGGCCGCCGCAACCGTGTAGCGGTAGGCCAGGCTGCCCGAGTCGAACACCATCACGGCGTCGCCGGTCCACCAGCAGATCAACCCGGTGGGCCGGGACACCTGAAGGGCGGCGCTGTCGGGGCTGGCCTTGCCCGGCAGCAGAGTCTTGGCGATCGTGGTGCCGGTCTGGTCGACCACTTCCACCCGGGGCTGCGGGGTGGGCAGATACACGGCGGTGTTGGTGCCCGAGTCGGAGTCGGTGACCGCCAGCACCCGGGCCCCGGAGTCGGCGGTGACACCGGGCTCGGGAACATGCTGGCGCTCGGGTTCGTCTTCTTCCTTGCCGGGGCGCAGCAGGGTCAGCTGCAGATCGTCCTGCCCCGGGCAGGATTCGAGCACCGAGACCGCCGACGAGGCCGCGGCAGCCGACACCAGGGTGCAGCCCTGGCCGCGCCCGCGGGCCGACGGTTTGACCCGGGCGTCGATCTCGCCGTAGGACAGCACTCGCACCAAATCCGAGCGCCACAGTTCCAGCCGGGTGCTTCCGGCCGAGAGCACCGCGCTGCCCTCGGAGGTGACGGTCACGCTCTTGTCGGCGTAACTGGTTCGAGCCGGCCCCCGCCAGCCGGTGGCGGCGACCACCGTGCTGACCTGACCGCAGCCGCGGGCGTCGGGGTACACCGCGACGGCGTAGCGGTAGATCCACGACACCGCGCACAGATCGACCCCGCGGGCATAGCTCCAGCGTTCCTCGCCGGTGACCGGGTCGCGCCCGGTCATCTGCGGCCCGTCTCCGGTGATCACCGTGCCGGAGACCATCACCGGAGCCCTGGTGACCGGGCTGGCCGCCGTCCACAGCTGGTTCAGCGCCGCCGGCACCACGGTGGCCGACGGGGGATTGGTCGTCGAGTCCGATGCCGGCCGGCTGACGGTGGCGCGGGCGTCACTGGTCCACCAGACGATCACCCCGGCGACGACGACCGCGACCGCGATCAGCGCTGCGGCCATCAGATCGCCGGGGGTGCGGCGCTCCGGTCGCACCATCTCGTCGGCCCGACTCAGCTGCCGTTCACCGTGGCGGCTGCCGCTTTGCTGGGCCGCCGGCGACGGCGGCGGCGCGGCGCGCTCGGCCCGGTGTCCTCGGACGTGCCGGCGGTGCGGGCCTCGCCGGCATCGCCGGGCCGGGCGGCCTGCGGCGCGGCGTCGGCCGTGCCGGCCTGGCCGCCGCGGGTGCGCCGCCTGGACCGGTTGGGGTTACGGGGCGCCCGCTGCCGATCGGCGGTCTGGCGGGTCTCGCCGTCGGCCCGCTTGGCCGGTGCCCGGGTCGGCTTACCGACGGTGCCGCCGGCTTCAGCGGGGATGTTCAGCTCGGTGTAGAGGTGCGGCGAGCTGGAGTAGGTCTCCGCCGGGTCCGGGCAGCACAGGTTGAGGGCCTTGTCGATCAGCGTCCAGCGGGCCAGCTCGTCCCAGTCGACGAGGGTGACCGCGACGCCGGTCTTGCCGGCGCGGCCGGTGCGGCCGATGCGGTGCACGTAGGTCTTCTCGTCGTCGGGGCACTGGTAGTTGATGACGTGCGTGACGTCGTCGATGTCGATGCCGCGGGCGGCCACGTCGGTGGCGACCAGCACGTCGATGTCGCCGGTGCGGAACGATTTGAGGGCCTTCTCGCGGGCCACCTGGTTGAGGTCGCCGTGCACCGCGCCCACCTTGAACCCGCGCTCGTTGAGGTCGTCGGCGACCTTCTGCGCGGTGCGTTTGGTGCGGGTGAAGATCATCGTGGCGCCGCGACCGCGGGCCTGCAGCACCCGGGCCACCAGCTCCGCCTTGTCCAGAGCGTGGGCCCGGTAGACGAACTGCTCGGTGGCGTCGTGCACCGCCGAGGAGTGCGGCGCCTCGGCGCGGATGTGGGTCGGCTGATTCATGAAGCTGCGGGCCAGGGTGATGATCGGGCCGGGCATGGTCGCCGAGAACAGCATCGACTGCCGGTCGTCGGGGATGCGGGACAGGATGCGCTCGATGTCGGGCAGAAAGCCCAGGTCCAGCATCTCGTCGGCCTCGTCGAGCACCAGCACCGACAGGCCGCCCAGCTGCAGGTGGCCCTGCTGGGCCAGGTCGAGCAGCCGGCCGGGGGTGCCGACCACCACGTCGGCGCCGGCCTGCAGCGCCTCGATCTGCGGCTCGTAGGGTCGGCCGCCGTAAATGGCCTGCACCGACAGCGGGCGGTCCCCGGCGGTCAGGTACTTGGCCGCGTCGGCCAGGTCGCCGGAGACCTGGATACACAGCTCACGGGTGGGCACCACGACCAACGCTCGGGGTGCACCGGTCAGCGGCCGGTCCGGGCTGGTGGTGACCCGCTGCAGCAGCGGAATGCCGAAGCCGTAGGTCTTGCCCATGCCGGTGCGGGCCTGGCCGATCAGGTCATCGCCGGCCAGGGCCAGCGGCAGCGTCAGCTCCTGGATCGCGAAGGCGTGCTCGATGCCGTCCTCGGCGAGTGCGCGGACGATTTCATCGCGAACGCCCAGTTCGGCGAAGCTCGGTGGGGAGGTGGGACGGGTGGTGGAGATAAGCGGGGTCATGCGCTGGCAGGGGCCTTTCGAATTCGGCGCGGTATGTGAGTCGATCGCGGTGTGGTCGGGGCGCACACGCTGTGACGGTCGATACCTGACTTGCCGATTCGGGGGCCCTGCACTCGCCGAGGAGGCGGGCCAACCGCGTGTACGCACATTGCGCGGCAGCGCCGAAATGGCACTGCCTACCACCCACAGTACCTGGTCGGGCCGGGGATCGGTCGATTGCGGCGCAACGCCTACAGTGTGGTGATGAATTCGGTTCCCTCAGCCGATCCGGTCACGCAGGCATCCCAGCCGCGAATATCAGCCGATCATCCCGGTGTCAACGAGCTTTTCGCCGTGCTCGCCTACGGCGAGGTGGCGGCCTTCTACCGGCTCACCGACGAGGCCCGCATGGCACCCGATCTACGCGGGCGGATCTCGATGGCGGCCATGGCCGCCGCCGAGATGGGCCACTTCGAGTTGCTGCGCGAAGCCTTGGAAAGCCGCGGGGTCGACGTGGTGGCGGCGATGTCGAAATACGCCACCGCGTTGGACAACTATCACCGGCTGACGATGCCCAGCACTTGGCTGGAGGCACTGGTCAAGACCTACGTCGGGGACGCGATGGCCGCCGACTTCTACCTGGCGATCGCCGACGGTCTGCCCGGCGAGGCGGCCGACGTGGTGCGGGCGGTGCTCGCCGAGACCAAGCACTCCCAGTTCGTCGTCGAACAGGTGCGCAGTGCGGTCACCTCCAGCGCCAGGCAACGCAGCCGGCTGGCGCTGTGGTCGCGGCGGCTGCTCGGCGAGGCGATCACCCAGGCGCAGTACGTGCTGGCCGACCACGACGAACTGGTCGACCTGGTGATGTCCGGGGCCGCCGGGCTGACGCATCTGGCCGGGTTCTTCGAACGAATCCAGCGCACCCATGACGAACGCATGCGCGAACTCGGACTGGCCTGACGGGCACGCGACCCGCCGCCGCCCCACGACACGTTCGACCGGCGAGCGGAGATATCGCCATAGTGGGTGCGGGACTGCGCGTTTCGGGATCCCGCCGGTGACCGGGTCCGCATCGACCACGGCGCGAAACGTCGTTATCGCCGACGGCGAACGGCCGGTGCGCCCCAATCCCGCGGCCGTCCACTAGCCTGCTTAGCAACGCCCAACGCGAAATGAAAGGGGCCGGCGTGGAGGTCAAGATCGGGGTCACTGACAGTTCGCGCGAACTGGTCATCAACAGCGCGCAGACGCCGGATGAGGTCGAGAAACTGGTCGCCGCGGCGCTGAGCCAGGCGACCGACAACCCGGGGTTGCTGTCGCTCACCGACGAGAAGGGCCGCCGATTCCTGGTGCAGACCGCCAAGATCGCCTATGTGGAGATCGGCATCGCCGACAGCCGGCGGGTCGGGTTCGGGATCGGTTCGGAAGCCGCTACCGGGTAAGCGGCACGTGTGACAGTCCGCCCCAGGCGAACGCCACCGTGCCCTCGACGGCGTCTTCCTTGGAGATCGGGCGATCACTGTCGAGCCAGTACCGGGCGCAGTCCACGCTGATCGCGACCAGCCCCACCGCGACCATCCGGGCGCGGTGCGGGTCCAGGCCCGAGTCGTGGCTGACCAGATCGAAGATCGCGTCGATGCACGATTCCGTCGCCACCCGCACCTGCACCGCCACCTGCGGCTCGGCGACGTTGTCGTTCTCGAAGATCAGCCGGTAGCCCTGACCGTCGTGCTCGATGAAGTCGAAGAACGCCTGCACCGCCGAGCGCAGCCGCTGCCGGTTGTCGGTGGTGGTCCGCAACGCCTGCCGCACCCCGGAGACCAGGTTCTCCACGTGCCGGGCCAGCACGGCCAGGTACAGCTCCAGCTTCGAGGCGAAGTGCTGGTAGAGGATCGGTTTGCTGACACCGGCGCGGTCGGCGATCTCGTCCATCCCGGCCGCGTGGTAGCCGCGGTCGACGAAGACCTCGCTGGCCGCGATCAGCAGTTGGCCGCGCCGCTCGTCGCGCGGCAGCCGACTACCCCGGCGGCCGCTGACCGCCGGTGTTTTGGCATTGCCCGAGCCGCGGCCGGCCGGCTTGGCGCCACCCCGCTCGGCCGTGTCGATCGGTTTGCTCATCGACTCCTCAATCCGGATTCGGCCGACCGACGGAACGAGTGCCCGTCGGCCGGTGCGTGAGAGCGAGACTACGCGCTGCACCCGCCACTTCCGCCAGCGACATCCACCAAAACGGTGTCGATTGGTGTCCCGACGGCCCCGACCACCCCTCCCTGGCGCGGCGAAGAGTCGCAGCTCGCAGCGGTTGTGTCATCCTGGGACGGTGACCTACGACCCGGGGCAACACGGCGGCGGTCGAGCCCCGGTGCTTCGGGATCGTTTCCGCGAACCGCTGCGCGCGCAACGTGACCCGCTGGCCGCCGGCGCCGGACGGCTGCGCTCCGATCGCGACGTCCATCGGCAGTGGCGCCGGCAGAGCTGGCTGGGCAGGTTCGTGTCCACCTACGGCTGGCGCGCCTACGCGCTGCCGGTGCTGATGGTGCTCACCGTCGTCGTGGTGTATCAGACCGTGACGGGCACCGGGGTGCGTGCCCCGGACACCAACGAACCGGTCCAGGGCCCGCCCACGATCGGATCGGCCGGCACGTCGATCATCGGCGCGCCACCGCGCGGCCTCACCGAATTCGACGTCAACCTGCCGACCGGTGTGCTGCCCGACGGCGGGCCGTTCACCGAGGCCGGTGACATGGCCTGGCACATCATTCCGGGCACCACACCGGTGTTCGGGCGAGGCACCGAGAAGGTGTTCGCCTACACCATCGAGGTGGAGAACGGCATCGACACCACGGCTTTCGGCGGCGATGACGCCTTCGCCCGGATGGTCGACCAGACCCTGCGCAACCCCAAGGGGTGGACGCACACGCCGCAGATCGGGTTCGTCCGAGTGGACGCGACCAGCGGCGTCGAACCGGATTTCCGCATCTCGCTGACCTCGCCGATGACCGTCCGGGAGGGTTGCGGCTACGAGATCCCGCTGGAAGCGTCCTGCTACAACCCGTCCTACGGGGTGAGGTCGGAACCGAGGGTGTTCATCAACGAGGCCCGCTGGGTTCGCGGCGCGGTGCCCTTCCAGGGCGACATCGGCTCCTACCGGCAGTACCTGATCAACCACGAGGTCGGTCACGCCCTGGGCTATCAACACCACGAACCGTGCGAGAAGCAGGACGCGTTGGCGCCGGTGATGATGCAGCAGACGTTCGGCACCTCCAATGACGACGCGGCGAAGTTCGACCCGGACTGGGTCAAGCCCGACGGCAAGACCTGCCGGTTCAACCCGTGGCCGGCTCCGATTCCCTGAGCCGGTCAGCTCCCTTCGGGAAGCTTCACCCGCGGTTTGTCGTTGCCCCCACCAGCTGCTGTGATGGGTTGGCAGACGCGACGTTGAGGAGATTGCCCGGTGCCGATATCACTGCCGCCGCTGGTGGAGCCGGCCGGCGAGCTGACCAGGGATGAAGTAGCGCGCTACAGCCGCCACTTGATCATTCCCGACGTCGGCGTGCAGGGGCAGAAGCGACTCAAAAACGCCCGGGTGTTGGTGATCGGCGCCGGCGGACTGGGCGCGCCGACTCTGCTGTATCTGGCCGCCGCCGGCGTCGGCACCCTCGGGATCATCGACTTCGACGTCGTCGAAGAGTCGAACCTGCAGCGCCAGGTCATCCACGGGGTCTCCGACATCGGCCGCACCAAAGCCGAAAGCGCCCGCGACTCGATTGCCGAGGTCAACCCGCTCGTACGGGTGCAGCTGCACCAGGTGCGGCTGGACCGGACCAACGCCGTCGAACTGTTCGCGCAGTACGACCTGATCCTGGATGGCACCGACAACTTCGCCACCCGCTACCTGGTCAACGACGCGGCGGTGCTGGCGCACAAGCCCTACGTCTGGGGCTCGATCTACCGCTTCGAGGGCCAGGTATCGGTGTTCTGGGAGGACGCGCCGGACGGGCGCGGCCTCAACTACCGCGATCTGTACCCCGAGCCCCCGCCGCCGGGCATGGTGCCCTCGTGCGCCGAGGGCGGAGTGCTCGGAGTGTTGTGTGCCTCGATCGGGTCGGTGATGGGCACCGAGGCGATCAAGCTGATCACCGGTATCGGAGAACCGCTGCTGGGGCGGCTGATGATCTACGACGCGTTGGAGATGAGCTATCGCACCATTGCGATCCGCAAGGACCCCGCCACGCCGGCGATTACCGAGTTGGTCGACTACGACGCGTTCTGCGGCGTGGTTCCCGAGGAGGACGCCGCCGCGGCCGCCGGGTCCACGATCACGCCCGCCGAGCTGCGTGAGCTGCTGGACTCCGGGCAACAGCTGGCACTGATCGACGTGCGCGAGCCGGGAGAGTGGGCGATCAACCGCATCGAGGGTGCCCAGTTGGTCCCGCAGTCGATGATCAACACCGGTGAGGGCCTGGCGAAGCTCCCGCAAGACCGAATGTCGGTGCTGTACTGCAAGACCGGGGTCCGTTCGGCCCAGGCCCTGGCCACCCTGAAGAAGGCCGGCTTTGCCAACGCGGTCCACCTGCAAGGGGGAATTGTGGCGTGGGCCAAGCAGATGCAGCCCGACATGGTCATGTATTGACGGCGGTTCAGCGAGGCTCGACGCAGGAGAGCCGAAGCTGGGACCGCCGCTAGAACCCGGCGGTTCAGCGAGGCTCGACGCAGGAGAGCCGAAGCTGGGACCGCCGCTAGAACCCGGCGGTTCAGCGAGGCTCGACGCAGGAGAGCCGAAGCTGGGACGACCGCACCGACCCCCGGCGAGGCTCCGCGCCACGCTTGTGATCACCGCTTAGGCTGACCGTGTGACTGTCGAGCCGCCGCCTGAACATGTGCTGGCGACGTTCGGCCTTCGCGGCGTTTCACCCACCCCGCTGGGCGCCGGATGGGAGGACGGCTGGAAGTGCGGGGAAGTGGTGGTGTCGATGGTCGCCGACCACGCCAGGGCCGCCTGGTCGGCGAAGGTACGCGAGACGCTGTTCGCCGACGGCATCCGGCTGGCCCGGCCGGTGCGTTCCACCGACGGACGCTACGTGGTGTCGGGCTGGCGGGCCGACACCTACGTGGCCGGCAGCCCGGAGCCCCGTCACGACGAGGTGGTCTCCGCAGCGGTCCGGCTGCACGAGGCCACCGCCAAGCTGGAGCGGCCCCGGTTCCTCACCCAGGCGCCGGTGGCGCCGTGGGCCGACGTCGACGTGTTCATCGCCGCCGATCGGGCCGCGTGGGAGGAACGGCCGTTCGCTTCACTGCAGGCCGGCGCCCAGCTGGCCCCGGGTTCGGTGGACGGCCAGCGCTCGATCGACTTGATCAATCAGCTCGCCACCTTGCGCAAGCCCACCAAGAGCTCCAGCCAGCTGGTGCACGGCGATCTGTACGGCACGGTGCTGTTCTCCGGTGCCGCGGCGCCCGGCATCACCGACATCACCCCGTACTGGCGCCCGGCATCCTGGGCCGCCGGCGTGGTGGTGGTCGACGCCCTGTCCTGGGGTGACGCCGACGACGGCCTCATCGAACGCTGGGAATCACTGCCCGAATGGCCGCAGATGTTGTTGCGCGCATTGATGTTCCGGCTAGCGGTACACGCCCTGCACCCGCGGTCGACGGCCGAGGCGTTCCCCGGGCTGGCGCGCACCGCGGCACTGGTACGCCTGGCGCTGTAGCGTCAGAACCGGTGGCGCGCGGTGCGCAGATCCACCTTGCCGTCGGCGGCCAGAATCCCTTCGGCGCGAAGCCGTTCCAACTGCCGGGTGCTCAGGTGCGGCGCCGGCTGACCGGATGCCCGGATCACCCGATGCCATGGCAGATCGGCGGAATCGGTGCGCATGATCCATCCGACGATGCGGGGGCTGGAAAGCCCTGCGGCCGAGGCGATGTCGCCGTAGGTGGCGACCCGGCCGGCGGGGATCGCGGCGACCAGCGCGCGCACCGCCTCCACTTGGGCTTCGGTCACCGGAGCCATCAGGTCACGGGCAACCGGGCGCGGATCAGCTCGGCAACCTCGCCGGGCCTGGCGTGTGGCACCATGTGCTGGCAGTCGAGGTCCACCAGCCGGAAATCCGGTCCCAGCCGTTCGGTCAGCGCGGTGATGAGGTCTTCGCCCACATACGGGGGTGAGGTTCGGGTGGCCCGCACCAGCGTGGTGGCGGTACCCGGCGCGGGCAGAACGATGTCGCGGGCCAGCTCGCTCCAGTACGACATCATCGCCGGGATGCTGATGCGCCAGCCGACCCGCCCGCTCGGCAAGGTGATGAGGTGTTCGTCGACTTCGGCGTCGAGCACGGCCGGGGCCACGTCGGCCCAGGAGCCGTGTTCCTTTTCCGCGCGTGCTTCGGCGGCATCGGGATAGTCCGGGGAGGCCAGCATCGCGTCGGCGATCCGCGCCATCCAGCCGCCGTCCAAGCCGACCGCCGGGTCCAGCAGCACCAGCGCGCCGACCAGATCCGGATGGCTGGCGGCCAGCTGTAGGGCCACCGCGCAGCCGAACGAATGCGCCACCACCAGGACCGGCTGATCGGCGCAGCGCTTGAGCAGCGCGGCCAGCGCGGTCACGTTGGCGTCGATGGTCCACGGCGCCGCCCACGACGAGCGGCCGTGACCGATCAGATCCGGTGCCGCGACGCTGAATTCCTCCAAATGATCTTCGGCCAAGTGTTGCCAGCGCTGGCCGTGTCCGGTCAGGCCGTGGATCGCCAGGATCTGGGCCGGTGCGGGCGGTCCGTAGCGGTGCACGTGCAGGAGATGATCGGAATTCACCCGTCGATGGTGCCAGCCGCGGCCGGAGTTGTCAGAGGGCAGTGCTGTCATGGGCGGTATGACCCAGCACCGGGAGTCGCCGGCCGCCGGCACCCAGGCGGCGCTGGACCCGCGTGCACGCGGCGTGCTGCGGGTGCTCGGCGGGCCCGGGGCCGGCAAGACCAGCCTGCTGGTCGAGGTGGCCGCGGCTCACGTCGCCGCGGGGGCCGACGCGAATTCGCTGCTGCTGCTGACGGGATCTGGCCGGCTGCCGGCGGCGGTCCGTGGGGCGCTGACCGCCACGGTGCTGGCGGCGGGCGGGCCCGTTTCGGCCCGCGCGGTCAGAGAACCGCTGGTTCGCACCGTGCACGGCTACGCCTTCGCGGTGCTCCAGCGGGCTGCCCTGCGCGCCGAGGCCGCACCCCCCCGGCTGGTCACCGGGGCCGAGCAGGACAGCGTCATCCGCGAACTGCTCGCCGGTGACGGCGCCGGGGCCTGGCCAGCGTCGTTGCACGCGGCCCTGGCCACCGACGGCTTCGCCACCGAACTGCGGGACTTGATGGCACGCTGCGCCGAACGCGGCGTCGACCCGGCCGAGCTGATCCGGCTGGGCAGGCGGTGCCGTCGCCCGGAGTGGGCGGCCGCCGGGCGCTTCGCCCGGCAGTACGAACAGGTGATGTTGCTTCGCGCCGCGGTCGGCACCGCCGCCCCCCAGGCGACCACCCCGGCCCTGGGCGCCGCGGAATTGGTCGGGGCCGCGTTGGAGGCCTTCGCCACCGACCCCGACCTGCTGGTCGAGGAACGCCGCCGGATCCGGCTGCTGCTGGTCGATGATGCCCAGCAACTCGACCCGCAGGCGGCCCGGCTGGTGCGGGTGCTTGCCGCCGGCGTCGAGCGCACCGTCATCGCCGGGGACCCGGATCAGGCGGTGTTCGGGTTCCGCGGCGCCGAGCCCGCCGCCCTGCTGGCCGATGACACCGACGGCGCCGCCACCCCGGCGGTGACGTTGACGGTCTCGCACCGCTGCGCCCCGGCGGTGGCTAACGCAATCAACACCATCGCCGCCCGGCTGCCCGGGCCCGGCACCGCCCGCCGCCTGACGGGCGCCGGGCCCGACGACGGCTCGGTCACCGTGCGCACCGCGGCCTCCGGTCACGCCGAGGCCGCGCTGATCGCCGACACGCTGCGGCGCGCCCACCTGATCTCTGGTGTGCCGTGGTCGCAGATGGCGGTGATCGTCCGCTCGGTGCCGCGCGCGGCGGCCCGCTTGCCCCGCAGCCTGGCCGCCGCGGGCATTCCGGTGACCCTGCCCGCACCCGGTGGCCTGCTGGCCGAGCAGCCTGCGGTGGCCGCCCTGCTGAGCGTGCTGGAGTGCGCCGCCGACGGCGTGGACGGCCGTCGGGCGCTGGAACTGCTCACCGGCCCGATCGGGCGGATGGATCCGATCTCGCTGCGGCAGTTGCAGCGCATCCTGCGCCGCGGTGGCGCGCCGGAAGCAGATTCCGGCGACCGGTTGGCAGCGGTGTTGTCCGGTGACTCCGGCCAGCTGCCGGCCGCGCACGCCCGCCCGCTGCGGCGGGTGCGCGCGGTGCTGCAGGCCGCGGTCCGCAGCCACGCCGACGGCCGGGACCCGCACTACACGCTGTGGCAGGCCTGGAATCGGTCCGGGCTGCAGCAGCGCTGGTTGTCGGTAACCGAGCGCGGCGGGACGGCCGGCGCCCAAGCCGGCCGAGACTTGGACGCGGTAACCGCGCTGTTCGATCTCGCCGAGCAGTACACCGCGCGTACCGCCGGCGCGACCCTGGCCGGGCTCGTCGAGCACGTCAGCGCCATGCAACTGGTGATGCCCAGGGCCGAGCCCGCGGCCGGCGCCGAGGCGGTCGCTGTGCTCAGCGCGCATGCCGCCCTGGGCCGCGAGTGGGATCTGGTCGTCATTGCCGGTGTGCAGGAAGGACTGTGGCCCAATACCGTTCCGCGCGGCGGTGTGCTGGGGACCCAGCGGCTGCTGGACACCTTGCACGGCCTCGGTGACGACGTCTCGGCCCGGGCGCCGCTGCTAGCCGAGGAGCGGCGGCTGCTGGTGGCGGCGATGGGCCGGGCGCGCCGGCAATTGATGATCACCGCCGTCGACGGGGAGGGGAGTACCGACGGGGCCGAGGAGCAGCTCCCGTCGGAATTCGTCACCGAACTCGCAGCCTGCGCAACCTCCGACACTGATCGGGCACCGGCGCCACCGGTGGTGGCGCCGCCGGTGCTGTCGGCGGCCGGGCTTGTCGGGCGGCTGCGGGCCGTGGTGTGCGCCCCGGCCGGAACCGTCGCTGAGGCCGAACGCGCTGACGCCGCAACGCAACTGGCGCGCCTGGCACGTGCCGGGGTGCCCGGGGCCGACCCGGCCAGCTGGCACGGCACGGCTCCGGTCAGCACCGAGGAGCCGTTGTGGCGTGCCGGTGACGGGCGGGTCGTGACGTTGTCGCCCTCGGCGCTGCAGAGCCTGCTGGACTGCCCGCTACGCTGGCTGGCCGAACGCCACGGCGGAACCGACGGCCGCGATCTGCGTTCGACGATCGGGTCGGTGATGCACGCCCTGGTCGCCGAATCCGCGGTCACCGCAGAACAACTGCTGGCCGAACTGGACCGGGCCTGGCGGCAACTGCCGTTCGAGTCGCCGTGGTACTCGGCCAACGAACGTGACCGGCACCGCGCCATGATCGAGACGTTCCTGGCGTGGCGGGCGCAGACCCGCGGCCAGCTCACCGAGGTCGGCACCGAAGTCGCCTTCGACGGGCCGCTCGACACCGGCGACGGGGTGCGGCTACGCGGCCGGATCGACCGGATCGAACGGGACGCCGCCGGGCGGCTGGTGGTCGTCGACGTCAAGACCGCGAAGACCCCGGTCAGCAAGGACGACGCCCAACAGCACGCGCAGCTGGCCGTGTACCAGCTGGCGGTGGAAGCCGGGCTCCTCGGGCCCGACGAGCAGCCCGGCGGCGCCCGGCTGGTGTATCCGGCCAAGCCCGGAGCCGTCGGCGCCGCCGAGCGCGAACAGGACCCGCTCACCACCGAGACCGGCGACCAATGGCGCCGGCGGATCGCGCAGGCGGCCGCCGCCACCGCCGGCCCGCAGTTCACCGCCCGGGTCAACGACGGCTGCCGGCACTGCCCGATCCGGCCGATCTGCCCGGCCCACACCGGCGGGAGCGGCGCATGACCGCCCGCTACGGCCCGGCCGAGTTGGCGGCCGCACTCGGGCTGCACCAGCCCACCGAGGAGCAGGCCGCGGTCATCGCCGCGCCGCCGGGCCCGCTGGTGGTCATCGCCGGGGCCGGGGCCGGCAAAACCGAGACGATGGCCGCCCGGGTGGTGTGGCTGGTCGCCAACGGCTACGCCGACCCCGGCCAGGTGCTCGGCCTGACGTTCACCCGCAAGGCCGCCGGGCAACTGCTGCGCCGGGTCCGCTCCCGGCTGGCCCGGCTGGCCGGCGCCGGTCTGATGGTCGCCGAACCCGGGGCCCCCGGCTTCGGCCCGGTGGTGTCGGCTCCGGTGGTGAGCACCTACCACGCGTTCGCCGGCGCGCTGCTGCGTGAGCACGGTCTGCTGCTGGGCATCGAGCCCGACACCCGGCTGCTCACCGAGACCGGACTGTGGCAGCTGGCGTTCGACGTGGTCAGCGGCTATCGCGGCGAGTTGCGCACCGACCGGGATCCGGCCGCGGTCACCGCCATGGTGCTACGCCTGGCCGGGCAGCTGGCCGAACACCTGGTGGACACCGATGCGTTGCGCGACACCCATCTGGAGTTGGAGCGGCTGGTGCACACCCTGCCACCGGGGCCGCGTCAACGCGCCGAACCCAACCAGTCCTTGCTCAAGATGCTCGACACCCAGACCGAACGCGCCCAGCTGGTGCCGCTGATCGACGCCCTGCATCAGCGGATGCGCGCCGAGCGGGTGATGGACTTCGGTGCGCAGATGGCCACCGCCGCACGGCTGGCCCAGGCCGACGAATCCGTCGGCGCCCGGCTGCGCGCCACCTACCGGGTGGTATTGCTCGACGAATACCAGGACACCGGGCACGCCCAGCGCATCGCGTTGGCGGCACTGTTCGGCGGCGGCGCCGACGACGCGCTGGCGCTGACCGCGGTGGGCGACCCGATTCAGTCGATCTACGGCTGGCGCGGCGCCTCGGCCACCAACCTGCCCCGATTCGCCACCGACTTCCCGTTCTCCGACGGCACGCCGGCCCCCACCCTGGAGTTGCGGACCAGCTGGCGCAATCCGCCGGAGGTGTTACACGTCGCCAACGAGGTCTCCGCGCAGGCGCGGCGGCGCTCGGTCACGGTGCACACGCTGCGCCCGCGCCCGGACGCGGAACCGGGCGATGTCCGGCTTGCGCTGCTGCCCGACGTGACCGGGGAACGCGAGTGGGTCGCCGAGGCGCTGTGCCGGCGCTACCGCCGGGCCGAGGCCGAGGGTGTCGCCCCGCCCACCGCGGCGGTGCTGGTGCGGCGCAACGCCGACGCCGCGCCGCTGGCCGAGGCGATCCGCGCCCGGGGCGTCCCGGTGGAGGTGGTCGGGCTGGCCGGGCTGCTATCGGTGCCCGAGGTCGCCGACCTGGTGGCGATGCTGCGGTTGGTCGCCGAGCCGACTGCCGGGGCCGCGGCGATCCAGGTGCTGACCGGAGCGCGGTGGCGGCTCGGCGCCGCCGACCTGGCCGCCCTGTGGCGGCGGGCGACCGAGCTGGCCCGCCCCGACCACCCGGCCGGGCCGGTCTCGGCGGCCGAGGTCGCCGCGCAGGCCGGCCCCGATGCCGACACCGCATGCCTGGCCGACGCGCTGGCCGATCCGGGGCCGGCCGAGCGTTATTCGGCCAGCGGGTACCGGCGCATCGTCGCACTGGCCGAGGAGCTGACCGTGCTGCGCGGACACCTCTGGCACCCGCTGCCCGACCTGGTCGCCGAGGTGCGCCGGGTGATGGGCCTGGACTGTGAGGTGCTCGCGGCGCAGCCGGTGGCGGCGTCTGGCACCGAACAGCTCGACGCGTTCGCCGACGTGGTCACCGGCTATGGGGAGGGCATCGGGGGCCCGGCGTCGCTGCCGGGCCTGCTGGCATACCTGGATGCGGCGGCCGTGGTGGAGAACGGGTTGGCCCCTGCTGCACCCGCGGTCGCCGCCGACCGGGTCCAGATCCTCACGGTGCACGCCGCCAAGGGACTGGAATGGCAGGTGGTGGCGGTGCCGCACCTGGTGGCGCGGGTGTTCCCGTCGACCGCGTCGCGGCGCAGCTGGCTCTCGGATGCCTCCGAATTGCCGCCGCTGCTGCGCGGCGACCGCGCCGATTTGGGCGCCCACGGTGTCCCGGTACTGGACACCGGCGCGGTCACCGATCGAAAGCAGTTGTCAGACACCATCTCCGAGCATCAGAGCCGGCTGGATCAGCGCCGCGTGGACGAAGAGCGCCGGCTGCTCTACGTTGCGGTCACCCGCGCCGAGGACACCCTGCTGGTCTCCGGTCATCACTGGGGTGTCGGGGAGACCAAGCTGCGCGGCCCGTCGGAGTTTTTGACCGAACTCAAGGCGGTCATCGACAGCGCGGCGTCCGCCGGGCGGGCTTGCGGGGTGGTCGAGCAGTGGGCGGAGGCGCCGGCCGCCGGGGAGCGAAACCCGCTGTGCGACACCGCCAGGGAAGCGGTTTGGCCGGCAGATCCACTGGCCGGGCGGCGTGGCGACGTCGACCGCGGCGCAGCGTTGGTCACCGCGGCGCTGCGGGCGGGGGAACTACAGGATGGTCCGCCGGTCGACAGCCCGTGGGCCGCCGACGTCGATGCGTTGCTGGCCGAGCGGGCCCTGGCCGCCGCGCAGCCGGCCCGGACGCTGCCCAGCCAGGTCTCGGTGAGCAACCTGGTCGAGTTGAGTCGCGACCCGGCCGGTGCGGCGCAGCGGCTGACCCGCCGGCTCCCGGCCCGACCGGACCCACATGCCTTGCTGGGTACGGCGTTTCACGACTGGGTGCAGCGGCTCTTCGGCGCCGAGCGGCTTTTCGAACTCGACGATCTGCCCGGTGCGGCCGACGCCGACACGGCCCGGGCCGATGCGCAGGAACTGACGGAGCTGCAGGCGGCATTTTTGGATTCGGCGTGGGCGGCGCGCTCGCCCGTCGCCGTCGAGGTGCCCTTCGAGATGGCCTTCGGGCAGACCATGCTGCGTGGCCGCATCGACGCGGTGTTCGCCGAACCGGACGGCGGCGTCACCGTGGTGGACTGGAAGACCGGGGCGGCGCCGGCCGGTCCGGAGGCCCTGCGCCACGCCACCGTTCAGCTCGGCGTGTACCGACTGGCGTGGGCGGCGCTGACGGGCTGCCCGCCGGCCAAAGTCCGGGCCGCCTTCCACTACGTGCGCAGCGGCACCACCGTCGTGCCCGAAGAACTGCCCGATTTCGCCGAGCTGGCCGCACTGCTCAACTGTTGACGACACGTGTGGTTACAGTGGGTCCGTGCGTCAGGTGCGACCGATGACCGCCCGTCGTGGCAGGAGCTAGCTGGCGACGGTTGCGTCGTCTCGACGAGACGCTGACCGCCCAGCCCAGTTATGCGCTCGTCGGGGTCCTGCGCATCCCCCATGGGCAGTCCAGTCCCGGCCGCACCGTTTACCGGCGCTCGGCCATCGCGCTGGCGGCCCTGCTGGTGTCCACGATCTTCGTCTACGTCGACCGGGACGGCTACCAGGACGTGCAGGGTGACCGGCTGACCTTCCTGGACTGCCTTTACTACTCGGCCGTGACGCTGTCGACCACCGGCTACGGCGACATCACGCCCGTCACCGAGTTCTCCCGCCTGATCAACGTCGCGGTCATCACCCCGCTGCGGATCGCGTTCCTGATCCTCTTGGTCGGAACGACGGTGGAGGCGTTCACCGAGACGTCCCGACAGGCGTTCCGGATTCAGCGTTGGAGGAGAAGAGTGCGAGACCACACCATCGTCATCGGATACGGCACCAAGGGGAAGACCGCGATCGCGGCCATGCTCGGCGACGACGAGACCACCCCGAGTGACATCGTCGTGGTGGACAACGACCGGGCCGTGCTCGAGCGCGCGAAAAGCGCCGGGCTGGTGACGGTGGACGGCGACGCAACCCGGTCGGACGTGCTGCGGCTGGCCAGCGCCCAGCGTGCGTCGGCGATCGTGGTGGCCACCGGCTCCGATGCCACGGCGGCGCTGGTGACCCTGACCGCCCGCGAGATCGCCCCCAACGCCACCATCGTGGCGGCCATCCGGGAAGCCGAGAACCAGCACCTGCTGGAGCAGTCCGGGGCCAACTCGGTGGTGGTGTCCTCCGAGACCGCCGGGCGGCTGCTCGGCGTCGCCACCACCACGCCCAACGTGGTGGAGATCATCGAGGATCTGCTCACCCCCGACGCCGGGTATTCCATCGCCGAGCGGGAGGTGGAGCAGAAAGAGGTCGGCGCATCGGCCAAGCATCTCAGCGAGATCGTGCTCGGCGTGGTCCGCGACGGGCAGCTGCTGCGGTTGGACGCACCGGAAGTGGATGCGATCGAGGCCGGCGACCGGCTGCTGTATGTGCGCACGGTCAGCAACCAGTGACGAGCGTAAGCGCGGCGAAGCCAGGCCAAGCGGGTCGGCATGAGGAGGAATATTGAGTTTCCAGTTGCGCCAGGTGCCGCTGCTGTCGCGGGTCGGGGCGGATCGGGCCGACCAGTTGCGCACCGACACCGACGCGGCCGTAGCCGGGTGGACGGACGCGGCGCTGCTGCGGGTCGACACCCGCAATCAGGTGCTGGTCGCCGACGGCCGGGTGGTGCTGCACGACGCCGGTGAGATCGGCGATGCGCCGCCGCCGGATGCGGTGTTCCTGGGCCGAGTCGACGACGGCCGGCACGTCTGGGCGATCCGCGGTGCGCTGCAGGCGCCGCCCGACGCCGACGTCAAGGTGCTGGACCTGCGGGCGATCGGTGACGTCTTCGACGACACCAGCGCGCAGCTGGTTTCCTCGGCCATCGCCCTGCTGAATTGGCATGAGAACGCGAGGTTTTCCTCCGTCGACGGCACACCGACCAAGCCGGTGCGCGGCGGGTGGGCGCGGGTCAACCCGCTCACCGGCGCCGAGGAGTTCCCGCGGATCGACCCCGCGGTGATCTGTCTGGTCCACGACGGCGCCGACCGCGTGGTGCTGGCCCGCCAGCACAACTGGCCGGTGCGGATGTTCTCGCTGCTGGCCGGGTTCGTCGAAGCCGGCGAATCGTTCGAGGCCTGCGTGGTCCGGGAGGTCCACGAGGAGGTCGGGCTGGCCGTGCGCGACGTGACCTACCTGGGCAGCCAGCCCTGGCCGTTCCCGCGCTCGCTGATGGTCGGCTTCCATGCCGTCGCCGACCCGGGCCAGGAGTTCGTGTTCAGTGACGGTGAGATCACCGAGGCCAACTGGTTCACCCGGGATGAGGTGCGGGCCGCCTTGGCTGCGGGGGCCTGGAACGGCGGCTCCGCGGACGCCAAACTGCTGCTGCCCGGCTCGATCTCGATCGCCCGGACGATCATCGAGTCCTGGGCCGCGCTTTAGTGGCCGAGCAGACGCAGAATCGCACCATTCGGACAAAAATCATGCGATTCTGCGTCTGCTCGCGCAACTAAGGCTCGCGCAACTTATCAGCTGCTGAGCCGGTCCAGCTTCGCCTTGACCTCACGCCCGGTCGGGTTCGTCATCGTCGAACCGTCCGCGAAGCGCAGCGTCGGGACCGTGCGGTTGCCGCCGTTGGCCCCCTCGACGAACTTGGCGGCGGTAGGGTCCATCTCGATGTCGATCTCGTCGTAGCCGATCTCGAACTTCTCCAGGGCCTTCTTGAGCTGGCGGCAGTAGCCGCACCATTGCGTGGTGTACATGATGAGCGGCGGATCGCTGACGGTCATAGTCCTCAACGCTAGTCGAAGGGGCGTCGGAGGGCCCTGTCAAGATGGATGCCGTGGACGGGTTGATCGCCGGCTTGGACGACGAGCAGCGCGCCGCCGTGCTGGCGCCGCGGGGGCCGGTGTGTGTGCTGGCCGGTGCCGGGACGGGTAAGACCCGCACCATCACCCACCGGATCGCCCACCTGGTTGCCGCCGGCCATGTCGCGCCGGGGCAGGTGCTGGCGGTGACGTTCACCCAGCGCGCCGCCGGTGAGATGCGGTCCCGGTTGCGTGCCCTGGGGGCGGTCGCGGGCGGCGAGGGCGGGGCCGGGGCCGGCGTGGGCGCAGTCCAGGCATTGACGTTTCACGCCGCCGCGCGGCGGCAGCTGCGCTACTTCTGGCCGCGGGTGGTCGGCGACACCGCCTGGGAATTGCTGGACCGCAAGTTCGGGGTGGTCGCCCGGGCCGCCGGCCATGCCGGGCTGCGCCTGAGCAACGACGATGTCCGCGACGTCGCCGGTGAGATCGAATGGGCCAAGGCGTCGCTGATCGGGCCGGAGCAGTATCCGGAGGCGGTGGCGGCCGCCGGCCGGGACACCCCGGTCGACGCCGCCAAGCTCGCCGAGATCTATGCCGGCTACGAGGCGCTGAAGGCCCGCGGCGAGGTGGCGATGCTCGACTTCGACGACCTGCTGCTGCACACCGCCGCCGCCATCGAGAACGACGCGGCGGTGGCAGCCGAATTCCGGGACCGCTACCGCTGCTTCGTCGTCGATGAATACCAAGACGTCACCCCGCTGCAGCAGCGGGTGCTGTCGGCCTGGCTGGGTCAGCGCGACGATCTGACCGTCGTCGGTGACGCCAACCAGACCATCTACTCGTTCACCGGCGCCTCCCCGCGCTACCTGCTCGACTTCACCCGCCGGTTCCCCGACGCCGCCCTGGTGCGCCTCGAACGCGACTATCGGTCCACTCCCGAGGTGGTGTCGCTGGCCAACCGGGTGATCGCCGCGGCCCGCGGCCGGGTGGCCGGCAGCAAGCTCAAGCTGGTCGGTCAGCGCGAATCCGGTCCGGCGCCGAGCTTTCGGGAGTATCCCGACGAGGTCGCCGAGGCCACCGCGGTGGCCAAGGCGATCGCCCGGCTGATCGAGGGCGGCACCGCGCCGGCCGAGATCGCCGTGCTCTACCGGATCAACGCCCAGTCGGAGGTGTACGAAGAGGCGCTCACCGAAGCCGGCATCGCCTACCAGGTCCGCGGGGGAGAGGGATTCTTCACCCGCCAGGAGATCCGGCAGTCACTGGTGGCGTTGCAGCGAGTCGCCCAGCGCGGCGACGACGGCGGGTCGCCGCTGCCGGAGCTGGTCCGCGGCGTGCTCGAACCGCTGGGGCTGACGGCCGAACCCCCGAGCGGGGCCAAGGCGCGGGAACGCTGGGAGGCCCTCGGTGCGCTGGCCGAACTCGTCGACGACGAAGTCGCGCAGCGCCCCGACCTGGACCTTCCCGGCCTGCTGACCGAACTGCGGATGCGCGCGGACTCCCGCCACCCGCCCACGGTGCAGGGTGTCACGCTGGCATCGCTGCATGCCGCCAAGGGGCTGGAGTGGGATGCGGTGTTTTTGGTGGGCCTGGCCGACGGCACCCTGCCCATCTCGCACGCCCTGGCGCACGGCGCCGACAGCGAAGCCGTCGAAGAAGAACGCCGGCTGCTCTACGTCGGCGTCACCCGCGCCCGGGTGCACCTGGCGTTGAGCTGGGCATTGGCCCGCGCCCCCGGCGGGCGGGCAGGCCGCAAGCCGTCACGGTTCTTGAACGGTATCGACGGCGCGGTGACGCAGTCCGCGTCGCAGACCTCCGCCCGGCGCCGCTCCCGCGGTGGTCCGAAGCACTGCCGGGTGTGCAACAAGGCGCTGAGCACACCGGCCGCCATCATGCTGAGCCGGTGTGAGACGTGTGCGGTCGACGTCGACACCGAGCTGCTCGTCGCGCTCAAAGACTGGCGGCTGCGCACCGCGACCGAGCTGAAAGTGCCCGCCTACATCGTCTTTTCGGACAACACGCTCACCGCGATCGCCGAGATGCTGCCCGCCGATGAGGCCGCCCTGGTCGCCATCCCGGGCATCGGCGCGCGCAAGCTGGAACAGTTCGGTCCCGACGTGCTCGAGCTGGTCCGCAACCGGGGGTGACCCTCGTGACAGTTAATTCGGTTGTGAGTCCCGGCGCCGACCGGCTAACCTCGGACATCATGACCACGATCAGCGGCTTGCGAGTACGTCCGGCCGGCGCGCGCCATGCCGCTGCCGAGGCGGCGGCACGTCATGCCGCCGCCGTCGACGCGTCCGTGCATCGGGGTTCGCCCTAACCGCCAGCCCCAGCCGCCCGAAGGCCACGGACCCGACCAGGATCCGTGGCCATTGTTTTTCCCCGGCAATTCGCCGCCCGGCCCGGATCACCCCAGACCGGAAAGCAGGTGATCAGCCGATGTCCACCACCGAAGTGCGCACCCGAAGACTCCCCGAGTTGCCGTGCAATCGCGACCCCGACCTGTGGTTCGCCGACGACCCGACCGACCTGGAGCGGGCCAAGGCCTTGTGCGGCCACTGTCCGATCCGCCGGGAGTGTCTGGCGCTGGCGCTGCAGCGCGCCGAGCCCTGGGGGGTGTGGGGCGGGGAGATCCTCGACCGCGGCGCCGTCATCGGCCGCAAGCGGCCCCGCGGCCGGCCCCGCAAGGAGCCGGTGGCCGCGTGAGCGGCCGGCGCGGTCAGGCCGAGGGCCCGACCGCTTCGACGTCAGGATCTGTGAACCCCGGCACCAATTCCTCGGAGAGCCGCTTGACCGGCACGTGGGCGTCGAGCTGACACATGATCGCCGTGGTCGAGGCGAGCACCCGCATCGGCATCGCCAGCTTCGGCGGCAGGTCCAGCTGACGGGCGGTCTTGAGTTGCTCGACGGGGCGCTCCAGCTGCTTGCCGGCCATCCTCATCAGCCATCTGCGGCTGTAGTGGAACGTCTCGACCTCCACCGGCTCGACGTACTGGCGCAGCATCTCGTCGATCTCGCGGACCGAGACGTCCTGGCCCTTCTGGATGAAGCCGCCCTTGCGCATCGTCGCGATGACCTGGTCGTAGTCCTTGTCTCGGGCGTACCGCACGGCGGCGCCCAGCTCCGGGGGGAAGCCGCCGGGCATCGGAGCCACCGCACCGAAGTCGATGACGCCCATCCGGCCGTCCGGCAGCAGCATGAAGTTACCCGGGTGGGCGTCGCCGTGGATCAGCTCCAGCCGGCGCGCCGCGTCCCAGGTGAATTCGGCCAGCCGGGTACCCATCAGGTCCCGCTGCTCGACGGTGCCGTTGCGGATGATCTCGGCCATGCCGACACCGTCGATCCACTCCTGGATCACCGTCTTGGGTGCGCTGGCCACCACGTTGGGGATCAGGAAGTGCGGGTGGCCCGCATAGGCCTTGGCGAAGATGCGCTGGTTGTCGGCCTCCAGCCGGTAGTCCAGCTCCATCTCGGTGCGCTCGATCAACTCATCGACGACACCCTGGACGTCGACCCCGGGCGCCAGCTGCTTGAACACGCCGGTCAACCGCCGAATGGTCTTCAGGTCGGCGCGCAGCGCCGCATCGGCGCCGGGGTACTGGATCTTGACCGCCACCGGACGGCCGTCGCCCCACACCGCCTTGTGCACCTGGCCGATGCTGGCCGAGGCGATCGGGGTGTCGTCGAACGAGGAGAACCGTTCCCGCCACTTGGTGCCCAGCTGGGCATCGAGGACCCGATGCACCTTGTCCGCGGGCAGCGGCGGGGCGTCCTTCTGCAGTTTGGTCAGCGCCTCCCGGTAGGGCTCGCCGAACTCCTCGGGGATGGCCGCCTCCATCACCGACAGTGCCTGACCGACCTTCATGGCGCCGCCCTTGAGCTCACCCAGGACGGTGAACAGCTGGTTGGCCGCCTTCTCCATCAGCTCGGCGGTGACCTCGTCCTTGGACTTGCCGGTCAGCCGCTTCCCGAGACCGAGGGCGGCCCGCCCGGCGAAGCCGACGGGCAGGCTGGCCAGCTTCGCATTGCGCGCCGCGCTCCCGCGCTTGATTTCTGACACCTGTCCATCATCCATGACGGCGTTGTGTCGCCGGTCACCGCGTGCGGGATTGCCGGTGGGGTGCGACGTCAGCAATCGCAGAGCGGGTGACGCGTCCAGCGCCGCGTCAGGACCGCGCCGGTGGCCAGATCCAATTCCAGGGTGGCGTTGAGCGTCGGCGGGGGAGCCAGGACCCGGTCGGCGGCTATCCCGCGCACCGCCGCGATCACCTTTTCGACCTGGCTCAGGGCCAGCGCCACCGTCGCCAGCACCGTCGCGCGGTCGGTGTGAGCGACAGTGTCACGCAACTGGGCGGCCACCGCCGGCCAGGAGGCGTCCCGGTCGCGGCGGTGCAGGTCGGCGCAGCCCAGGCAGCTGGTCCTGCCGGGAAGCACCAGCGGGCCGACCACGCCGGTGCCGTCGCGCACTCGCACCGGCAGGTGCGGCACCCGCTCGGCGTGCAATTCGCGCACCAGCCGCGGGTCGGCTACCAGATAGTCCGTCAGCACCACCAGATCCGTGCCGGCGGTGCTCACTTCGGCGTGCCGGTGGCTGCTGTGCCGGACTACGGCGCCCGAGCAGCGCAGCGACTCGACCAGCAGGTCCGACAGCGGCCCGCGGCCGTGCACCCGCAGCGACACCGCGTGGCGCGGCCGGCGTGGGCCGCCGGCGCGGACGACGACGCGCGCGTCGAGCAGCTCGGCCAGCAGGTCGTCCAGCTCTGCGCTGTCGACCGGGCCGTGCCGGGCGGCCTCGATCCGTAGCTCGGCGGCCGTGGTCGGGGACTGCATCGCGCGCAGCACGGCTGCCAGGCCGGTAGTGGTCAGGCCGCGTGGCGGCTGAACCAGGACGGCCCGTCGAGGGTCCCACCCGACCTGCACCGCCCCGTCCGGGCGCAGCAGCACCGGGCGTACCGGGTCCAGCGTGTAGGCGGGCCCCTCGGAATCAACCCTGCTCACGGGCCGACCCTGTCATGTCCTACGGTGCCGGCGCCGCCCGTCATCCACAGGGGTCGAAAGGCCGGGAAGGCCTGACAACCCGGCGCCGCTACTCCTCGCCGGTGTCGCCGGTCTCGTCGGTCTCGCGCTGAAACTCGGCGATCGCCTGGTCGATCGCGGAATCGATACCGCTGGTGTCACCGCCGAGCATCCGGTCGATGAAGGCGGCCGGGTCATCGAGGTCGGCGGCCTCGGGCAGCAGGTCGGGGTGCTGCCACACCTTGTCGCGGGCATCGACCCCGACCGCCGTGGTCAGCCGCTCCCACAGCACCGCTGCCTCGGCCAGCTTGCGGGGGCGCAGCTCCAGGCCGACCAGGGTGGCGAAGGTCTGCTCGGCCGGGCCACCGGTGGCCCGGCGGCGACGCAGGGTCTCCGACAGTGCGGCGGTGCCCGGGATCCGATCGCCCAGCGCCGCGGTCACCACCGTGCGCACCCAGCCCTCGATCAGCGCCAGCATGGTCTCCAACCGCTCCAGGGCGGCCAGTTGTTCGGGAGTCGACTTGGGCTCGAACACCCCCTGATTGAGCAGGTCGGCCATGGCCGAGGGGTCGCCCATCGACATCGGGTCGAAACCCTGCGCCAGCTCCTCGATGCCACGGATGTCGATCTTCATGCCCCGGGCGTAGGCCTCGACGGTGCTCAACAATTGGTTGGCCAGCCACGGCACGTGGGAGAACAGCCGGTGATGCGCGGCCTCACGGGCGGCTAGGAAGGTGACGATCTCGCT
>Ga0182736_1000244_pt1 | contig 102720 bp, 92 predicted proteins | sample eDN5th30CKraftBY_FD_128882 | JGI IMG/M metagenome (GOLD analysis project Ga0182736, IMG submission 128882) | Enriched backyard soil microbial communities from Emeryville, California, USA - eDNA 5th pass 30_C Kraft BY (version 2) (version 2) | ecosystem: Environmental > Terrestrial > Soil >... | reverse complement strand
GGCTTTATACCGATTCCACATTGGCCATCGAGCCGCGCACCGGCAAGCTGGTCTGGTATTTTCAGCATATGAAGAACGACCAGTTCGACCTCGACTGGGTGTTCGACCGGGTGATCGGCACGCTGGAGGTGAAGGGCAAGCCGCGCCGCGTCGTCATGACGGCCGGCAAGGAAGGCCTGTTCGATGCGGTGGATGCCAGGACCGGCCAATATGTGAAAACCGTCGATATGGGCATCCAGAACTTCGTCACGAAGATCGATCCGGTCACCGGCGACAAGACCGTCGACCCGGCGCTGATCCCGGACCGCACCAAAGTGCGCTTCGTCTGTCCGCATGGCGGCGGCGGGCGCAACTGGTCGCCCACTGCGTTCAATCAGGAGACGGGACTGCTCTTCGTCACTGCGCGCGATGTCTGCATGGATATCGTCCCGACGCAGGGCAAGGGCTTCCTCACCACCGGCGTCAATATCGATTATGCCCCGCCGCCCGGCAGCGACGGGCGCTACGGTCTGTTGCAGGCGCTCGACATGCAGGGCGGCAAGGTCCGCTGGAGCCAGCACCAGCGCGCGCCCTATACGATGGGCGTGCTCGCCACGGCGGGCGGGCTGCTCTTCACCGGATCGGTGGACCGGCGCTTCACCGCGCATGATCAGGCGACCGGCAAGCTGCTGTGGGAGCAGGTGACGACCGGCGTGCCCAACGCCTCGGCAATCACCTATTCCGTGGCCGGCAAGCAATATATCGCGATGGTGACGGGACATGGCAATCCGCTCTCCTTCGGCCTCGGCAATCTCACGCCGGAGATCGAACTGCCGCCGGTGAACAGCGCCGCCGTGCAGGTGTACGCCCTGCCGGACTGACAAGGCGCAAAGGCGGCCGGCCGGCGGGATCGGGCGGCCGGCTCCGCTGCTCCTTTCATGCTCCTTCACGGGCGCCTGCCCGCTGGCGCAAGCCACAGGGCAGTTGTCTTGCGCGCGCGGCTGTTGCAAGGGTAGCCGCCATATCGAGCAGGCAGACAGGGTGACGACAAGGGACATGGCGATGAACGGAGCGGACAAGCCGGTAGTGGTGTTTGGCGGCGGCGGTTTTCTGGGTCGCCGGCTCGCACAGGAGCTGCTTTCCAGCGGCTATCGCGTGCGGATCGCCCAGCGCAATCCGGGCAATGCCGTGGCGATCCGCTCGCTCGGCGATATGGGGCAGACGCAGTTCGTCACGGTCGACATCGCCAATGCCGGGCAAGTGCGCGCTGCGCTGACCGGCGCCGGCGCGGCGATCAACCTCGTCGGGCTGCTGCGCGGCAAGATGCAGACCGCCCATGTGGAAGGCGCGCGCAATATTGCCGAGGCGGCGGCAGATGCCGGGCTGGACGCGCTGGTCCACATCTCCGCCATCGGCGCGGATAGCGCCAGCCCTTCCACCTATGGCCGCACCAAGGGCGAGGGCGAGGCGGCCGTGCGCGCCGCCTTCCCGGCAGCGACAATCCTGCGTCCATCGATCATCTTCGGGCCGGACGACCAGTTCACCAACCGGTTTGCCCGGCTCATCGTCTCCGGCTCGGCATTGCCGCTGTGCCTCGTCCCCGTCATTCGCGGCGAGACCCGGTTCCAGCCGGTCGATGTGAGCGACGTCGCCCGCGCCATCACGCTGGCCATCGGTGACCCGGCGCGCTTCGGCGGCCAGCTCTATGAGCTTGGCGGCCCCGATATTCTCTCGCTCGCGCAGCTCAACGCATGGATTGCCGACGAGATCGGCCGCAAGGTCCGCTTCCTGCCGGTGCCGGACGGGATTGCCCGCGCCATCGCCACCCTCACCGGCTGGGCCCCCGGCGCGCCGATCACGCGGGATCAATTCCAGATGCTGCTTACCGACAATATCGTGGCACCCGATGCGCGGGGGCTGGCCGCATTCGACATCCGCCCGACCCCGCTTGCCGCGCTGGCACCCGCCTGGCTCGCACGTTATCGGCGGCCGGGTCAGTTCGGGCATATCGTCAGCCTCTGAACGCGCCAGACCCGATCCTTCATCGCTCCCCAAACTCGAACAGGTGATGCGCCATGGATAGCCATCTCTTGACCGTCATCCTGCTCGGCATCGTCGAGGGGATGACCGAATTCCTGCCCGTCTCGTCCACGGGCCACCTCATTCTCGCCAGCGAGTTGCTCGGCTATGATTCGGCCGAGTGGGCGACATTCAACGTCGTCATCCAGCTTGGCGCCATCCTTGCCGTGGTGGTGCTCTACTGGCGCACCTTCTGGACGGTGGCAACCGGGCTGCTGGGCCGTGATGCATCAAGCTGGCGCTTTGCCACCAACCTCCTGCTCGCCTTCATGCCGGCGGCCGTGCTCGGCCTCATGCTCCACAGCTATATCGAAATGCTGCTCGGCGCGCCCAAGGTGGTCGCCGTCGCCCTGATTGTCGGCGGGGTCGCCATATTGATGATCGAACGGTTGCTCGGCACTTTCCGCTATTCCGGCGTGGCCAATATCCCGGCGGCGCGCGCGCTCGGCATCGGCCTGATCCAGTGCCTCTCGATGATTCCCGGCGTCAGTCGCTCGGGCGCGACGATCATGGGCGCGCTCGCACTCGGCGTCGATCGCAAGACGGCGGCGGAATTCTCTTTCTTCCTCGCCGTGCCCACCATGATCGGCGCCACGACGCTGGAAACCTGGAAATCCCGCGACGCCCTGATGAGCGGCGCGACAAATTGGGGCGATATTGGCGTCGGCTTCATCGTCTCGTTCATCGTCGCGATCATCGTCATCAAATTATTCGTCGGTTTCGTCTCGCGCCGCGGATTTGCGCCCTTTGCCTGGTATCGTATCCTCGCCGGAACAGCCGCCCTGATCTGGCTCTTTGCCAGATAGGACCGTATCGGACCTATTAAGCCCCAAAAAGGCCGAGGCCGAAACGCAGCCTGACAGAATATAGAAATATATGGCAGCATAGCTAACCCATTTGTCAGAAATTGCGTGACTTGGCTGTGTTGGAAATTTACGGCGCTCCCTGCTGACAAGGGAGTCTGCCATGGCCAACAATCCAATGCTCAAATTCGTCACGCGGTCGCAATCCTACCCGGAGAAGCGCGCGGCGGACGCGCGCACGCAGGATTTTGGCGAGATCGCGGCCAATTTCGCCGCCGAGCGCGCGCGTGAACAGGCCGCGCGCTGCTCGCAATGCGGCGTTCCCTATTGTTCCGTACATTGCCCGGTGCACAATCACATCCCGGACTGGCTGAAGCTCACGGCCGAGGGCCGGCTGCGCGAGGCCTATGAGCTGAGCAACATGACCTCCACCATGCCCGAAATCTGCGGCCGCATCTGCCCGCAGGACAGGCTGTGCGAGGGCAATTGCGTGATTGAATTTTCCGGCCATGGCGCCGTCACCATCGGCGCAGTCGAGAAATATATTACGGACACGGCATGGGAGCAGGGCTGGGTCGAACCGGTTGCGGTCGGCGCCGAAACAGGGCTTTCCGTCGGCGTGATCGGGGCCGGACCCGCCGGCCTCACCGCCGCTGAATATCTCCGCCGCGCCGGGCACGAAGTGCATGTCTATGACCGCTATGACCGGCCTGGCGGATTGCTCACCTATGGCATTCCCGGCTTCAAGCTGGAGAAGGATGTCGTCATGCGCCGGGTCGACCGGCTGATCGCGGCCGGCATCGTCTTCCATCATGACTTTGAGGTGGGCCGCGACGCCACGCTCGCCGATCTGCGCGAGCGGCACAGCGCCGTCCTGATCGCCACCGGCGTCTATAAGGCCCGCGATATCCGCATGCCCGGTGTCGGCGCGCCGGGCATCGTCAAGGCGCTCGATTATCTTACCGCCTCCAATCGCGCCGGTTTTGGCGATACGGTGCCGGAGCATGAGGATGGCTCGCTGCTCGCCACCGGCAAGGATGTCATCGTGATCGGCGGCGGTGACACCGCGATGGACTGCGTGCGCACCGCGCTGCGGCAGGGCGCGAAGAGCATCCGCTGCCTCTATCGCCGCGACCGGGAGAATATGCCCGGCTCCCAGCGCGAGGTGCAGAATGCCGAGGATGAGGGCGTCGAGTTCGTCTGGCTCTCCGGCCCGATCGCCTTTGAGGGCACGGAGCATGTCTCGGGCGTGATCTATAACCGCATGCGGCTTGGCCATCCGGATGCCTCCGGCCGCCGCGCGCCCGAGCCGGAACCGGACAGCGAAACCCACGCTCCGGCCACGCTCGTCATCAAGGCACTCGGCTTCGATGCGGAGGATCTGCCGGTGATGTTCCGCGAGCCTTCGCTGGCGGTCACCCGCTGGGGCACGCTGCGCGTCGATCATCGCACGATGATGACCAGCATCGATGGCGTGTTCGCCGCCGGCGATATTGTGCGCGGCGCCAGCCTCGTCGTCTGGGCGATCCGCGACGGGACCGATGTGGCCGGGCATATGCAGACCTATCTCAAGGCGAAGGCCCCGGTCCGCGAGGAGATCGAAGCATGATGCGCGGCGATCCCCAGTCAAGCGGCACAGAAGGAAATCATATGATGGTCGATCCAGACGCCGAACGTCTCCGCCTCGCCCGCGAAGGCATGTATCGCCCGGAATTCGAGAGCGACGCCTGCGGGGTCGGTCTTATTGCGGCGACGGATGGCAAGCCCTCCCGCCGGGTCGTCACCAGCGCGATCGATGCGCTGAAGGCGGTGTGGCACCGCGGCGCCGTGGATGCGGACGGCAAGACTGGCGACGGCGCGGGCATCCATGTCGATCTGCCGGCGCGCTTCTTCGACGATGCGATTTCCATCTCCGGCCACAAGCCCCTGCCCAACCGGCTCGCGGTCGGCATGATCTTCCTGCCGCGCATGGACCTTTCCGCGCAGGAACATTGCCGCACCATCGTGGAAACCGAGATCATCGGCGCGGGCTACAAGATTTACGGCTGGCGGCAGGTGCCGGTCGACGTCTCCGTGATCGGCGACAAGGCGCAGCGCACGCGCCCGGAAGTCGAGCAGATCCTCATCGCCGGGCCGCTGCCCGAGGAGCAGGCCGTCGCCGAATTCGAGCGCGACCTCTATCTCGTGCGCCGACGCATCGAGAAGCAGGTCGTCGCCGCGCAGGTGAACGACTTTTACATCTGCTCGCTCTCCTGCCAGTCGATCGTCTATAAGGGCCTGTTCCTCGCGGAGAGCCTCTCCGTCTTCTACCCGGACCTGAAGGACGAGCGCTTCGAGAGCCGCGTCGCCATCTTCCATCAGCGCTATTCGACCAACACTTTCCCACAATGGTGGCTGGCCCAGCCGTTCCGCAGCCTTGCCCATAATGGCGAGATCAACACGATCCGCGGCAACAAGAACTGGATGAAAAGCCACGAGATCAAGATGGCGGCGCTGGCCTTTGGCGAGCAGAGCGGCGACATCAAGCCGGTGATCCCCGCCGGCGCATCGGACACGGCCGCGCTCGACGCCGTGTTCGAGACCTTGTGCCGCGCCGGGCGCGATGCGCCGACCGCCAAGCTGATGCTGGTGCCGGAAGCCTGGCGCGCGGACGACCCGGACCTGCCCGAGGCGCACCGCAACATGTATCATTATCTCGCCTCGGTCATGGAACCATGGGACGGGCCGGCCGCGCTCGCCATGACCGATGGCCGCTGGGCCGTGGCAGGTATGGACCGTAACGCCTTGCGTCCACTGCGTTATACGCTGACCACGGACAATCTGCTGATCGTCGGATCGGAGACCGGCATGGTCGTCGTGCCCGAGACGACGGTGCTGAAGAAGGGCCGGCTCGGTCCGGGCGAGATGATCGCCGTCGATCTCGACGCCGGCAAGCTGTTCAACGATCGCGAGATCAAGGACCGTATCGCCACCGACCGGCCCTATGCCGATTATGTGAAGGACTTCCTCACCGGCCGCGATCTTCCGCCCGCGCCGCAAGGCTCCCGGCCGGACTGGGACCGGGCCGAGCTGACCCGCCGGCAGGTGGCCGCCAACCTCACCATCGAGGATATGGAAGTCATCCTCGCGCCGATGATGGAGGATGGCAAGGAAGCGATCGGCTCGATGGGCGACGATACGCCGCTGGCGGTCATCACCGAGAAGCCGCGCACCATCAGCCATTTCTTCCGGCAGAATTTCAGCCAGGTCACCAATCCGCCGATCGATTCATTGCGCGAACGCCATGTGATGAGCCTCAAGACGCGTTTCTCCAATCTTGCCAACATCCTGGAGGAGCAATCTCAGAACAGCCATGTGCTTGTGCTGGATTCCCCGGTGCTGCTTTGCGAGGATTGGGCGCGGCTCAAAAACTGGTTCGGCAAGGCGGTCGCGGAGATTGACTGCACCTTCCCGGCCGATGCCTCGCCGGACGCGCTGCGCGCCGCCATCCGCCGCATCCGCGACCAGGCCGAGATCGCGGTGCGCGCCGGCCAGACGGAGCTGTTCCTTTCGGACGAGAAGGTCGGGCCGGAGCGGGTCGGCATCGCGATGGTGCTCGCCGCCGCCGCCGTGCACACCCATCTCGTGCGCAAGGGGCTGCGCTCCTACTCGTCCATCAACGTGCGCGCCGCCGAATGCCTCGATCCGCACTATTTCGCGGTGCTGATCGGCGTGGGTGCGACCACGGTGAACGCCTATCTGGCCGAAGCCTGCATCCTCGACCGGCATGAGCGCGGCCTCTCCGGCGGCCGCGACCTGCCCCTGTGCCTGGAAAATTACCGCACCGCGATCAACGAAGGCCTGCTCAAGATCATGAGCAAAATGGGCATTGCGGTGATCTCCAGCTATCGCGGCGGTTATAATTTCGAGGCGGTCGGCCTCTCCCGCGCGATGGTGAACGATCTGTTCCCCGGCATGCCGTCCAAAATCTCGGGCGAAGGCTATGCCTCGCTCCAGCTCAACGCGCTGCAACGCCACAAGGACGCCTATGACAAGGCGATCGTCCATCTGCCGATCGGCGGCTTTTACCGCCAGCGCGCCGGCGGCGATGCCCATGCCTATTCAGCGCAGCTCATGCATTTGCTGCAAACCGCCGTGGCGACGGACAGCTACTCGACCTATCTGCAATTTTCGCGCGGCACGCAGGAGTTGCCGCCCGTCTATCTGCGCGACCTGCTGGAGCTGGTCTATGCCGATGAGGCCGTGCCGATCGACGAGGTGGACGCGACGACCGAAATCCGCAAACGCTTCGTCACGCCGGGCATGTCGCTGGGCGCCCTCTCTCCGGAGGCGCACGAAACGCTCGCCATCGCGATGAACCGCATCGGCGCGCGGGCTGTCTCGGGCGAAGGCGGCGAGGACCCCGCGCGCTTCAGGCCGCGTGAGAATGGCGATAATGCCAATAGCAGCATCAAGCAGATCGCCTCGGCCCGGTTCGGCGTGACGGCGGAATATCTGGGCGCCTGCGAGGAAATCGAGATCAAGGTCGCGCAAGGCGCCAAGCCGGGTGAAGGCGGACAATTGCCCGGCTTCAAGGTGACCGACATGATCGCCAGGCTGCGCCACGCCACGCCGGGCGTGACGCTCATCTCACCGCCGCCGCATCATGATATCTACTCGATCGAGGATCTGGCGCAGCTCATCTATGATCTGAAGCAGATCAACCCGCGCGCGCGCGTCTGCGTCAAGCTGGTCAGCCAGGCCGGCATCGGCACGGTGGCGGCGGGCGTAGCGAAAGCGCATGCCGACGTCATCCTCATCTCCGGCCATGTCGGCGGCACCGGGGCCTCCCCGCTCACCAGCATCAAATTCGCCGGCCTGCCATGGGAAATGGGGCTGGCCGAGGCCAATCAGGTGCTCACCCTCAACGGCCTGCGCCACCGGGTCACGCTGCGCACCGATGGCGGCCTCAAGACCGGACGGGATATCGTCATCGCCGCCATTCTCGGCGCGGAGGAATTCGGCATCGGCACGCTGAGCCTTGTCGCGATGGGCTGCATCATGGTGCGTCAGTGCCACAGCAACACCTGTCCGGTGGGCATCTGCGTGCAGGACGAGCGGCTGCGCGCCAAATTTGGCGGCACGCCGGAGAAGGTCATCAACCTCATGACCTTCATCGCCGAGGAGGTGCGCGAGATATTGGCGCGGCTGGGTTGCCGCAGCCTCAATGAGGTGATCGGCCGCACCGAGCTGCTCAAGCAGGTGAACCGCGGCGCCGACCATCTCGACGATCTCGATCTCAACCCAATCCTCGCCAAGGTGGATGCGGATGACTCGCAGCGCCGCTTCAATCTGCCGACCTGGCGCAACGAAGTGCCCGACAGCCTCGACGCGCAGATGATTAACGATGCCAAGGCGGTGTTCGAGCGCGGCGAGAAGATGCAGCTGACCTATACGGTGCGCAACACCCACCGGGCGGTGGGCACGCGCTTCTCCGCGATGGTGACACAGAAGTTCGGCATGTCCACCCTCTCGGACGGGCATGTCCACGTCCGCCTGCGCGGCTCGGCCGGCCAGTCGCTCGGCGCATTCCTGTGCAAGGGCATCACGCTGGAGGTCTTCGGCGATTCCAACGACTATGTCGGCAAGGGGCTTTCCGGCGGCATCATCGCGGTGCGGCCCATGGTCTCCAGTCCGCTCGCCAGTCAGGAGAATATGATCGTCGGCAATACCGTGCTTTATGGCGCGACGGCGGGCAAATTATTCGCGGCCGGACAGGCAGGCGAGCGGTTCGCCGTGCGCAACTCCGGGGCGCAGGTGGTGGTGGAAGGATGCGGCGCCAACGGTCTGGAATATATGACCGGCGGCATCGCCGTCGTGCTCGGCCTGCCGGGCGCCAATTTCGGCGCCGGCATGACCGGCGGCATGGCCTTCGTCTATGATGAAAGCGGCACCTTCCCCGGCCGCGCCAACCCGGAGAGCATCGTCTGGCAGCGCCTCGCCAGCGCGCATTGGGAGGCTGTGCTCAAGGCGCTGATCGAGGAGCATGTCGCGCGTACGGACAGCGGCTGGGCGGCCACGATCCTGCAGGACTGGGAGCGCAACCGCGCCCATTTCTGGCAGATCTGCCCCGAGGAAATGCTCGCCCGGCTTGCCCATCCGCTCTCGGACGCGATGCTGGAGGAAGTCGCGGCGGAATAGGCCAACCGACCTGTCCGCCCGCGCCGGTCCGTTCAGTCGCCCGGCGTGGCCATCAGCCTTGGGGTCCCCTCGACACCGGAGAGCATGATGCCGGGCACCTGCACAGGCGGCGCGACCACCGCAGCCTCCTGTCGCACCGGCGGCTCGGGCACCATGCCTGCTTCCGGTCGATAGAGCGGGAGCGGCTCGACATCGGCGAACGATGCGGCATCCTCCGCCACCAGATCGTCATGCAGTCCGGCGTCGCACCCTTCACAATGATAGGATGTCGGGCCGGCTGACGCCGCCATGGCAGGCCTTGCGACCGCAACCGGATCAAGCGGATCGTCAAACCGGGCGGTCACCGTTTCGTCGACCGCCGGCGCCCGGCCAGGACCCGGCCGCGCGGCGAAATCGCCCAGCGCAACCCCCGTCGCCGCGCCGCTTATAGCGATGGCGCCGATCACGATCATCCGGCGGGCGATAATCTTCATCCCTGCCGTTTAGCATATCCGGCCCGCAAGCGCAGCCACCTCCCTGAGCTGCCGCGCCAGTCAGCCACATATCCGGGGCAGAAGACGCTTTGCCCCGCGCCCGTCCCGTCCTATTGCGCGAAACCATGTGGCTTCTTCATCAATTCCCGCTTTGCCCCTTCTCCCGCAAGATCCGTTTTCTGATGGCGGAAAAGGGGATCACCTATGAGCTGGTGCGCGAATCGCCATGGGAAGCGCGGGACGAATTTCTGGATATCAACCCGGCGGGCATGACGCCGGTGCTGGTCGCCGACGATGGCAGCGCGACGCTGGCCGACAGTCAGGCGATCTGCGAATATTTCGAAGAGACGATCGAGCAGTTTCCGCTCATTGCCGGCTCCGCCCTTGCCCGCGCGGAGGTGCGCCGGCTGGTCGCATGGCTGGATCAGATCGTCTATCGCGATGTAGTGGCGCCCTTGCTCAACGAGCGGATGATCAAGCGCATCGTCTCGCGCACGTCCCCCGATGCCGGCGCGCTGCGCGAGGCGATGCGGCGTGCGAACACCCATATGGACTATCTCGACTATCTGCTCGATCATCGCAGCTGGCTGGCCGGTGGGACGATGAGTCTGGCCGATATCACAGCCGCCGCGCAGCTCTCCGTTGCGGATTATCTCGGCGGGATCGACTGGGAAGGCCACAAGCCCACCAAGCGCTGGTATGCCGGCATCAAGTCGCGCCCCTCCTTCCGCCCGCTGCTCGCCGAGCGCATGGAAATCGTGACGCCGCCCAAATATTACGACCAGCCAGACTTCTGATCGCCCCCTCCGGACAGGGCCGGCAGGTCCTCGCGATCCCGCCCTATGCGCGGATCATTCAATGTCGCCCGCAATATAGACGCGGTTGCGGCCATGTTCCTTGGCAAGATAAAGCGCGCGATCGGCAGCCTTGAGCGCCTCACCCGGCTCGGCATAGGCGAAGATATCCGCCACCCCGCCGGAAAAGGTCACTTGCTGCATCCGCTCCCCGGTCTGCCGATCGACAAGATTGCGATCCGCCATATCCATGCGCGCCTCATCGACGATGCGCGCGGCTTCAGCGACCGTCACGCCCCGGAACAGCATCACGAATTCCTCGCCGCCATGCCGGGCGACATGGCATTTATCGTCCGAGATGCGGGCGAGCAGCCCCGCCACGAATTTGAGCACCCGGTCCCCGGCATCATGGCCGTGGGAGTCGTTGATGACCTTGAAGTGATCGATATCGCAGAACGCCACGCTTAGCGGTTCGCCATTCGCCAGCGCCAGCTTATGCTCCTCGCGCAACGTCGCCTCGAAACAGCGGCGGTTGGGCAGGCCGGTGAGATGATCCTGCTCGGCCGCCCGGCGCGCACTTTCCAGATTCTTCTGGAGCAGGCGCGTCTGCCGCTGCCCATCGCGCATCCGCTGTTCCGCCTCGCGCGTTTTCTCGACCATGCTGCGGGTAAGCGAGATCAGATTGGCGATGGTGCCGCTGCTCGCGTTCTCCCGGTCCAGCTCGGCCGCCTCCCGCTGCAAGGCGACGCCGAAATCCTTGGCCGAATTGCTGGACTGATCGGCAATGCCGGTCAGCTGGTCCAGATTGCTTTCCACTTTGGTGAGCATCTCGTTCAGCGCGTCGGGCGTCAGCTCATCGGCACGCAACTCGGCGACGATCTGCTCGGCAAGGCCATTGCTGAGCCTGCCCTTCTCGGCCAGAATGGTGCGCACCGCTTTCTCGACCATCAGATCGTTGCCGGTGAGATAATCGATGGCGAGGCCGAAATTGAGCGGCGTCAGATCGAGATCATGAACGAACAGGAAATGGCCGACATCTTCATACAGGTTCCGGCGGCGTTCCACCTCCCGGCTGGCACGTCCGCCCGTCTCGCGCTGTGGAGGCGCGCTCTCCCCGGTCCCGGCGGATACATCGCCAAACCCCAGAATGCGGCCCAGCTTGCCCAGCCTGCCCCCCAAATTTTGCGACGCGACTTCCGCAGACATTCCTGCCTCCTCCAAGCCTCTGCCTATAGCGAACTATGGTAAATAAACCCTTGGGCAAATAAGATTTTACAATGCCGATGCCGTCGCTTTTCCGGCATCCGGCGGCCATTGATTAAATCGGCTGTTCTCAACATATTAGGATCGGCTCCCGCCATCCGCGTTCACAGCCTGCGCGTGGGGCACGCATCTTCATTCGCGATCATCATGGGAAAATGCCGGCGGCGCTTGTGAGAAAATGCCGAGAATCGCTCATCAGGCGTTCACGCCGATTCCGCTATCGATCGCCCTCCAATGTGGAGCCCGAGCCGGCATGTCCTGTCCCCACGCACGCCCGTCCATAGCGCGCCGCCACCGCTCGCCACGCGGCGGCCCGGCGCGACTGCGACAATGCGCGACAAGTTTCCATGTGACGACCGCGCGGTTCGGACCTAGACTGGCCTCATGATCATCGCCCTGGCCGTTCGCCGGCTCCTCACAGCCGCGCTGGTAACCGCGCTCCTCTCGCCATTGCCCCTTGCCGCCCAGCCGCAACCAGCGGCGGCAAAGGTTGCGCCACCCTCCGCCCCCAACTCCGCCGCCGCCACAGCTTCGGCGTCCAAGCGACCATGGCTCTACGAAAAGAGCGATGTGCCGATGGACATGGCGTGGCATTTCGGCGTGCTCGACAATGGCTTGCGCTATGCGATCCGCCGGAACGACGTGCCGGCCGGGCAGGTCTCCATCCGGGTGCGGGTGGATGTCGGCTCACTGATGGAGGAGCCCAGGGAAGCCGGCTTCGCCCATTTCATCGAGCATCTGTCCTTCCGCGGATCACGCGAAGTGCCGGACGGCGAATCCAAGCGCATCTGGCAGCGGCTCGGCGCGACGTTCGGCAGCGACAGCAATGCCCAGACGACCCCGACCGGCACAACCTATGCGCTCGATCTGCCCCGCGCCACCGATGCCGGCATTGACGAAAGCCTCAAGATCCTCGCCGGCATGCTCGCCGAACCCAATATCGTGCCGGAAGCGATCAATGCCGAGCGCGCCGTCGTGCTTGCCGAACGGCGCGAGGCACTGAGCCCCGGCGCCCGCCTCTCCGACGAGATCCGCGCCTTTTACTTTGCCGGCCAGCGGCTCGGCAACCATAGCCCGATCGGCACCGAGGCCACGCTGACCGGCGCGACGGCAGAGGCGCTGCAAGCCTTCCATGACCGCTGGTATCGGCCGGACCGCACGGTGATCGCCATATCCGGCGCCATGGACCCGGCTGTGCTGGAAGCCCGGCTCAAGGCGCGTTTCTCCGGCTGGAAGGCCAAAGGTCCGGCCACCCCCATCCCCGATTTCGGCAAGCCGGACCCCAAGGCGCCCGCCGTCAAGCTGGTGGTCGAGCCCAGCACGCCGGTCAGCGTCGGTCTCGCCTATCTGCGGCCATGGACATTCAATGAGGATACCGTTGCTTTCAATGAGGCCCGGCTCGCCGATCAGCTTGCGCTCGACCTCATCAACCGCCGCCTTGAGGATGCCGCCAGTCAGGGCGCGGATTTCCTGCAAGCGGGCGTTGCGCTGGATGACAGCGCCCGCTCGGCCAACGCGACCTATGTCACCATCGTACCCATCGGCAATGAGTGGGAAAAGGCGCTGAAGGAGGTCCGCGCGATCATCGAGGATGCGCGCCGCTCGCCGCCCAGCCAGGCGGATATCGATCGCGAGTTCGCTAATATGGAAACGGGCTATTCCGCCCTGCTCGCCAGCGCGGCCATCGAATCCAGCGCGCGGCAGGCTGAGACGCTCGTCTCCGCCGTCGATATTCGGGAGACCGTGGTTTCGCCCGCGGTGCAGCTGGATATTTACCGCTCATCCCGGCGGCTCATGACGCCGGACAATCTGCTCGCCTCGACCCGGCGCCTGTTCACCGGCGATGCCGTGCGCGCATTGCTCAGCTTGCGGACAGCCCAGCCCAATGCCCTGACGCGGCTCAACACCGCGCTGCGCACGCCCGTCAAACCCTCCGCCCATGCGCGGCTCAACGTGACAGGCGTCACCATGGCCTCGCTGCCCGCGCTACCGCCGCCCGGCAAGATCGCTTCCCAAAAGGCGCTCGGCGTGCTCGGCATCCAGACGATCGCCTTTGAAAACGGCGTCAACCTGCTGCTGCTCACCAACAAGGCCGAGCCCGGCAAGGTGCGCATCAACGTCCGCTTCGGCCATGGCCGGCAGAGCTTCTCGCCGCATGAGGATGACGCGCTGTGGGCGACCCCGTTCGCGCTGATGGCCAGCGGCGTGGGCGATCTGGGCCAGCGTGAGCTTGCCGAATTGATGAACGGCCGCCGCCTCTCCCTCAACTTCCAGATCGGCGACGATGCCTTCACCCTCTCGGCCGTTACCGATGCGGCGGACTTCAAGGACCAGCTTCAGCTGTTTGCGACCAAGCTGGCTTTCCCCCGCTGGGACGAAGCGCCGCTCCGGCGCACCATCGCCGCGCTGGAGGCCAGCTATGACCCTGTCGCCAGCTCCGCCTCCGAAGCGCTCGATCGCAATCTGGAGTGGCTGCTGCGCGATCGCGACGAGCGCTTCGCCCCCGCCACGCCCGCTGACCGGGCGGTCCTGACGCTCGATCGCTTCAAGGCGCTCTGGGCGCCCCGCCTCGCTGCCGGCCCGATCGAGGTGCAAGTGGTTGGCGATCTGGACCAGCAGGCGGCGATCGCGGCGGTTGCCGCCACGTTCGGCGCGCTCCCGCCACGCACGGATATGCCGCCACCGGCCGAAAACCTGCCGCTGCGCTTCCCCGCTCCCACGGCCTCGCCGGTCGTGCTGCCGCATAATGGCGATCCCGAGCAGGCGGCCGCCGTAATCGCATGGCCGACCAGCGCCGGCATGGCGGATGTCAAGGAAAGCCGCCAGCTGGAGATGCTCGCCCGCATCATCACGGACCGCCTGTTCGAAAAGCTGCGCTCCATCGACGGGGCGGCCTACACGCCATCCGCATCGAGCATCTGGCCCGAAACATCCGAGAGTGGCGGCTATCTGGTCGTGCAGACGCAGCTCAAGCCGGATCGCATCCCCTATTTCTTCCAGTTGATGGACGAGATCGCCGCCGATCTGGCCGCCAACCCGGTCTCGCAGGACGAGCTGGATCGCCAGATCGAGCCGGTTCGCCAGTTGCTCAACCGGGCGGGCACCAGCAACGCCTTCTGGATGAGCCAGCTGGAAGGCTACACCACCGACAATCGCCGCCTGGCCATGGCCGCGACGCTCGCCGGCGATCTGCTGAGCGTCACCCCCGCGCAATTGCAGGCTCTCGCTGCGCGCTATCTGGTGCCGCAAACCAGCTGGTCCGCCATCGCACTGGCGCAGGGCTGGCCAGTGCCGGAGATCACCAAAGCGGCACCGGCACCCTCCGGCGCCATCGGCCCGCAGGCGGCCATTTCCCACTGAGGCCTTGCGTCCGGCCGACCGACGGACCAAATGGAAGGCAGCGAAGAGCCGCGCAAATGACGCTGCGATGCTCTCCTGAAAGCGAGAAGACCCATGTTCATCGAAACCGAGCCGACCCCCAACCCCGCCACGTTCAAGTTCCTGCCCGGCCGCACCGTAATGGCTGCCGGCACGCGCGACTTCAGCAATGCCGATGAGGCGGAAGCCTCCCCGCTGGCGGAAGCGCTGTTCGATCTTGGCGACGTGACCGGCGTGTTTTTCGGGCGGGATTTCATATCCGTCACGGCCGCGCCCGGTGTCGCATGGACCGAGCTGCGCACCGATGTCATCTCGATCCTGCTCGACCATTTCGCCGCGGACATGCCGCTGTTCCACGGGCCCTCCGCTCACGGCATCACCGTGCCCTCCGAGGATGCGCAGGACGATCCGGTCACCGGTGACGACCCGGCCGATGCCGACATCATCGCCCAGATCCGCGAACTCATCGATACGCGGGTGCGCCCCGCCGTCGCCAATGATGGCGGCGATATCATCTATCGCGGCTTCGAACAGGGCGTCGTCTATCTGCGGATGCAAGGCGCCTGCGCGGGTTGCCCCTCCTCGACCGCAACGCTCAAAAACGGTATCGAGCAGCTCCTTAAACATTATGTGCCGGAGGTAACGGACGTCCGCGCTATCTGACGGATCGACAGAGCATGACGATGGGGGACATTGTGCAGGCATGTGCATGAGCGAGCGCGTGCTGGTTATCGACTGCGCGACTCCGGCGCTGTCCCTTGCGCTGTTTGACGGGGCGGCGTGCATCGCCTCCTTTCACGAGGAAATCGGACGCGGCCATGCCGAGGCGCTGCTGCCCGCCATTGCCGGCCTGCCGGAGGGCGGGCGCTGCGATCGCATTCTTGTCGATCTGGGCCCAGGCAGCTTCACCGGCGTGCGGGTCGGCATCGCCGCCGCAACCGGCCTCGGCTTCGCGTGGGATGTGCCGGTGCAGGGCTATGGCTGCCTCGATCTCGTCGTCGCCATGGCGCGCGCCCGCCTCGGCACGACGGGCGACGACGCCCCGCCCTTCGCCGTCGTCATGGTTGGCGGCCATGGCGAACTATTCTGGAGCATTCCCGCCCCCCCGGACGATCGCCAGGCGGAGCCGGCGCTCATCCGCTCGACCCCCATTGCGCAACTGGCCGCGACGCTGGACGTTCACCGCATCGTCGGCTCGGGCGCGCAAATATTGGTGGATGCCCGCCACGGCCGGGGTGAGGCGCTCCCCCTGCTGCCGGATGCGCGCGACGTTATGCGCCTCCCGATCACGCAACGCAGCCGCCCGCCCCGGCCGGATTATGGCCGCGGCGCCGATGCCCGGCCCATGACGGCGCCTGTCCGGGGCGGCTCTCCGGCCGTGACCGGCTGATGGCGGACGCGCTGGCGATCCGGGTCTCGGCCACTCCGTCGCAGGACGATATCTCCGCCGCCATGGCCGTCATGACCCCGGCCTTCCCGCCCGAATATGGCGAGGCATGGTCAAGCCAGCAACTCTGCTCGATGATGCATCTGCCCGGCGCGCTGCTGCTGATCGGCAAGCTGGACGAAGCGCCGGCCGGCTTCGCGCTGCTGCGCTGCATTGCAGATGAAGCGGAACTGCTGTTGCTCGCCGTTCATCCGGCCCATCGCGGTCTTGGCTATGGCAAGCGCCTGCTCGACCGCTGCATGACAGAAGCCGAAGCCAGCGGCGCCAACGCCATGTTCCTGGAAGTGCGGGACGGCAATCCTGCTTTGCGCCTCTACAGCAAGGCGGGCTTCATCCAATATAATATTCGGCGCGATTACTATATGGGCAGCAATGGTGAGCGAACCGATGCCTTAAGTCTCAAGATCAATTTCGGCCGGGATTGATACAGTTCGCACAGTGCTTGCGGTTTATCTGCCAGAGGCTTAAAAGGTAGCTATCGCTCCGAACCGGGAATCGACGGTTCGTGCAACAAATATGAATGAAGGAACCGGCCATGTCCGATGCAAGCGCACGAGATGAAATCCTCGTCACATTGACCTCAGATATCGTGGCGGCACACGTATCCAATAATAGTGTGGCGGTTTCGGACATGCCCCTGCTCATCGCCAATGTTTATAGCGCTCTGGCCGGCCTTCAACAGGAGACTGCGCCGGACCAGCCCAAGCAGGAGCCGGCTGTGTCCGTCCGTTCATCGATCAAGCCGGATTACATCGTCTGTCTGGAAGACGGCAAGAAGCTCAAGATGCTCAAGCGCCACTTGATGACTCACTATCAGATGACGCCTGACGACTATCGCGCCAAATGGGGCCTGCCGGCGGATTATCCGATGGTTGCGCCCAATTATGCCCAGCAGCGGCGCGAACTGGCGAAGAAGATCGGCCTCGGCACGTCGCGCAGGCGCGCGAACGCCTGACCGCATCCTTCATCGCTCATGGAGAGCGTCGCCGGCACCATGCCGACGGCGCTTTTTGTGTGTATGATGCAAATTTGGCCATCTGCCAATTTTGCAGCTTTCCGTCTCAATAATTTAGGATAGGGTATATCGCATGTCCCGGACCATCGACATCGAGGCGCTCTGTGCGGAGCGCGGCCTGCGGATCACTGATCAGCGCCGTATCATTGCACGTGTTCTGTCGGAAAGTGACGATCACCCCGACGTGGAGAAGCTGCACCAGCGTGCCGCCGCGATCGACGCCAATATCTCGATTGCAACGGTTTACCGCACCGTTCGCCTGTTCGAGGAAGCCGGCATATTGGAGCGCCATGACTTTGGCGATGGCCGCGCGCGCTACGAGCCGGCGCCCGAGGCGCATCACGACCATCTGATCGACGTCGAAACCGGCAAGGTTCTCGAATTCGTCGATCCGGAACTGGAACAGCTCCAGCGGCAAATTGCCGAGAAGCTGGGCTACCGCCTGGTCGATCACCGTATGGAACTTTACGGCGTCGCGATCGATCGCGAGGATTGACCGACGCCAAGTTGCAATGATGTAAAAGATGGAACGGGCTTAAGGACGATATGGCCCATCTGCGCCTGTTCTGGCGGCTTACCCTGCTGATCGGTCTGATGATGTGGCATATTCCGCTTCATCTCATCGCGCGGCGGGGTGGCCGCCCCTCTCCCTGGCCCCGGCACTTTCTGCGGCGCGCCGCCCGCGCAATCGGCTTCGATGTGCGGACCACCGGCGCGCCGGCATTGCAACGGGACGTGTTCTTCATCGCCAATCATCTGAGCTGGATCGACATATTGGCGCTCGGCGGCAGCACCGGCTGCGCCTTCATCGCCAAGGATGATGTGCGCACTGCGCCACTCGTCGGCTGGCTCGCAAACCAGAATGGCACCATCTACGTGACGCGTGACCGGCGCGCCGGCGTCTCGCAACAGGTCGAGACGCTCCGGTCCGCCTTGGCCACTCACCAGCCCATCGCCCTGTTCCCGGAAGGCACAACAGGCGGCGGCGGCGCCCTGCTGCCGTTCAAGTCCGCGCTCTTTTCGGTGCTGCTGCCTCCACCCCGCGCGATTCGGATTCAGCCGGTGGTGCTGGATTATGGCCCGGCAATCCCACTCGTCGCCTGGCCGGACGGGGAAACGGGACTCGCCAACGCCCGCCGCATCCTGAGCGCGCCGGGCCGACGGACCATTTTGCTGCACATGCTCGCGCCCTTCGACCCCGGCGCCCGGCCGGATCGCAAAACGCTCACTGCCGAGGTGCGCGATCGCATATCGAAAGCGCTGGATCGTCTGCCTGATCCTGAAACAAGCTCCGTAGCGAACCCCGCGCGATAAATTGCCGGCCGGTCAGCGCTGCCCGCCCTGCTGCGCTTTCAGCCGCCGCGCCATGCGTTCATGCTTGATCGCAGCCTCACGCAGCCGCCGGGCGACGTCCGCATCGTCCGTCGCATCGGCCTTCTGCCGCGCGACGCGCGCGAGTTGCAGATAATAAATCTCGTCGCGCAATTCCTGCATGGCCCACCATCCTAGCACAGCTCATATCTGTCCCGCGAATCCTGCTTTGGGACAAGACAGGCGATCAGCGCGGGCGCGCCAGTCGCCGGAAAATCCATCGCCTTGCCTCCGCCGGCTTCCTTGTGCGCGCCAACGGCGGTATAGGGCCGCGCATGAGCCAATCGCCGACCAAAGCACCCGCGCAAGCGCCGCAGACCTTCCACGTCAAATCCTTCGGATGCCAGATGAACGTCTATGATGGCGAGCGCATGGCCGAGCTTTTGAGCGAACGCGGCCTGACTCCGGCGGCCGAAGGGCCGGACGCCGATCTGGTGGTGCTCAACACCTGCCACATTCGCGAGCGCGCGGTGGACAAGGTCTATTCCGACATTGGCCGCCTCGCGCGCGCGGACGGCACCCGCCCGATGATCGCGGTGGCGGGCTGCGTGGCACAGGCGGAAGGCGCGGAAATCAGCCGCCGGGCGAGCAATGTGGACATTGTCGTCGGCCCGCAGGCCTATCATCGCCTGCCCGGCCTGATCGACGACGCGCTGGCCGGCCGGCCCGCCATCGACACCGACATGCCGGCCCGCTCCAAATTCGATGTGCTGCCCGGCCGTGCCCGTCAGGCCGGGCCCGCCGCCTTCCTCACCGTGCAGGAAGGGTGCGACAAATTCTGCACCTATTGCGTGGTGCCGTACACGCGCGGGGCGGAAGTCAGCCGGCCCTGGTGCGACATCATCGATGAAGCGCGCGCGCTCATCGATGCCGGCGCCTGCGAAATCACGCTGCTCGGCCAGAATGTGAACGCCTGGACGGGCGAGGACGAAAGCGGCCGGACACACGGGCTGGACGGCCTCATCCGCGCGCTCGATCGCCTGCCCGGCCTCGCACGCATCCGCTACACGACCAGCCACCCCAACGACATGACGCAGGGGCTGATCGATGCCCATGCCGACGTGCCGAGCCTCATGCCTTTCCTGCACCTGCCCGTGCAATCCGGCAGCGACCGCATCCTCAAGGCGATGAACCGCAGCCATAGCCGCGATTCCTACCTTCGCATCATCGAGCGGGTGCGCGCCGCGCGGCCGGACATCGCGCTCTCGGGCGATTTCATCGTCGGCTTTCCCGGTGAGACGGACGCCGAGTTTGAGGAGACGCTCGATCTCGTCCGCGCCACCCGTTATGCGCAGGCCTACAGCTTCAAATATTCCCCGCGCCCCGGCACCCCGGCCGCCGGCATGGAAAATCAGATCGCACCGGCCGTGATGGACGAGCGGCTGCAACGTCTGCAAGCCGCGATCGACACCGACCAGCACGCCTTCAATCAGGCTTCCGTTGGCCGGCGCACGCAAATTCTGCTGGAGCGGCGTGGCCGGCACCCCGGCCAGCTCATCGGCAAATCGCCCTGGTTGCAATCCGTCCATATCGAGGCGCCGGACGCACGGATCGGCGACATGGTCACCGTCGACCTCACCAGCGCTGGCCCCCGGAGCCTCGCCGGCACGCTGGTCGCTTCCTGAGCCGTTCCCTCATTTGTTTTCTGCCATGACGGGGGGCGAGCGAGCCCCTCGCGTCGTTCAGCGGAAAATCAGGCCGGGAACCGCCCTCCGGCAGCTGCCCGGTCCTGTCGTGTCGGCTTATCGCATGCCTCCGCGCCTTAAAGTGCGGCGAGAACCGCGTCCCCCATCGCGCCAGTGCTGAGCGTGCCGCCGAGATCGGCCGTGCGCGCACCACTCGCCAGGGCATGCGCGACCGCCGCCTCGATGCGATCCGCCGCCTGCGGCTGGCCGAGGGAGAAGCGCAGCATCATCGCAGCGGAGAGGATCGTCGCCAGCGGATTGGCCTTGCCCTGCCCGGCGATATCCGGTGCGGAACCGTGGATCGGCTCGTAAAGCCCCTTGCCGTCCGCGTCGAGCGAGGCGGATGCCAGCAGACCGATCGACCCCACGCACATGCTGGCCTGATCCGAGAGGATATCGCCGAATAAATTGCCCGTGACGATGACGTCGAACTGCCCCGGATTGCGCACCAGCTGCATCGCGGCATTGTCCACATACATATGGCTGAGCGCGACATCGGGATAATCCGCCGCCACCTCGATCACCACGTCGCGCCAAAGCTGGCTGGTTTCCAGCACATTGGCCTTGTCCACCGAGCAGAGCCTGCCGCGCCGGGCCTGCGCCGCGCGAAAGGCGCTATGGGCGATGCGCCGCACCTCAGCCTCATTATAGGACATGACGTCATAGCCTTCGCGCAGGCCGTCAGCCGTCCTGCGCATGCCCTTATCGCCGAAATAGACGTCGCCATTAAGCTCCCGCACGATGAGCAAATCTATCTCGCTCGCCACTTCCGGGCGCAAAGCGGACGAATCGGCCAGTTGCGCAAACATTTTCGCCGGGCGCAGATTGGAGAAGAGCGTCAGCGCCTTGCGCAGCCCGAGAATGGCCTGCTCCGGGCGCAGGTGGCGCTCCAGAGCATCGCAATCGGGATCACCCACCGCGCCGAACAGGATGGCATCCGCCCGCTTCGCCAGATCGAGCGTTTCGGGCGGAAGCGGGTGACCGGCCGCCTTATAGGCCGCGCCGCCGACCAGCGCTTCCTCGAAGTGGAGATCGGGAATCGCCAGCGCATCAAGCACGCGGCGCGCCTGCGCGATGATCTCGGGACCAATTCCATCACCCGCCAGAACTGCGACCAGCATCGACCTATCCTCTTAAAATCACTGACAGGGCGGACGCATATGGCCCGCCCGGCGCTCACGCAACCGCTCTTTTAAGCCGCTCGATCAGCCGCTCGCGCGCGGCGAGGACATCCACGCGCCGCTCCGGCAGCAGCGATTGCCGCACGAAATATTCCGTGAGCGCGAACCCGGCGAAAATATCGTGCCAGCCCGCCTCGCCTTCCCCGACCATGAATGGCGGCAATGCGAGCAGCTTATGTTCATGCCCGAGCGCGCCGGCCGCACTCACGGCCCGGCCGGTGCGCGGACTGACATAGACGAGCCCCGTCCGCGCGGCGGTGACCGCACATTCGGACAGATCGAGGCCGAAGCCGAGTTCGGCGAGCAGCAGCAGTTCGTAACGCACCAATGCCACCGCCCAGCCGCGTGCCGCCGGGGCCGCCTCCACCGCATCGAGCACGGCGCCGAGCGCAGTGTGGATGGCGGGATAGGGCGTTCCTTCCGGCAAGGTCGCGGCCGTGAGCGCGCAGGACCATGCAATTGCGGCGGCAGGCAGCGGCTCGCCCAGCAGCGGCCCCCGGCTATGCTCCAGCTCGACCGAAAGGCTGGCCAGTTGCTCGGCCGAACGCGCCCGGAAATTGCCGCGCACGACATTGCCGGGGATGAGCACCGGCCGCAACCGGCTCGACCGCCCGCCCTGCACAAAGCCGGCGAGCAGCCCCGCCTCGCCGGTGAGCGCGCGCACGATCGCCCCATGCTCGCCATGCGGACGAACCGCGCAGATAATCGCGCTGGCGCTGAGGCTTGTCATCCAGCGACCCTTAAGACGACGGCACGCAAATGGCCATGCGGGTTGGACCATGTCGCAAGCCGTGCGGCGCTTTGCGTCAGGCTTGCATTGGGCTTGCAAAAGACAAGGGCGGCAGGCTAACGCCGCTGGACCCGAAACCGATCTATCGAGGGTATCGGGCCTGTAGCTCAATGGTTAGAGCTGGCCGCTCATAACGGCTAGGTTGCGGGTTCGAGTCCTGCCGGGCCCACCACTTTCCCAATTCCAGGCGCTGACGGCTGACCGCCGCGACCATGGCGCTTCAGGGCGCGCTGTCCTGCCGCCCCTGCGTCACGGTAGGCGCCGTCGGCAGGATCAGGGTGAAGCAATGCGGCGTCATCTGGAAACGGCCGCCAAGATGGACAGCGATGCGCCCGACCAGCTTGAGCGTGAAGGCAAGGCCCAGCGGTGGCGCAGGGCTGAGCGTCCGGTCAAGCTGATCGCCATGATCGAGCAGCACATCCTCGGGCAAGTTGCTGAGAGCGCCGGGGCGACGCATCATGATTTCCACCGATTGCCCGCCGCCGCCCGGCGCAAGACGGATCGCGAGATGCTCGCCATCCGCCAGCGCTCCATAGCCGGCGCGGACCAGATGAGCGAGCATCCGTTCCAGTTGCACCGGATCGGAGCGAAGCATCACCAGATCGCGATCGGCGGCGATGTCGATCCGCGCGCGACCATCCGGCTCGAACGTCCGCGCCACGGCCTCGATCAGCGTCACAAGGTCGATCTGCTCCGGCGCGCCATGGCCGTTACGATCATCGTCACCATGTTCGATGCGGCCGGCAAGGTCGATATCATCGAACGTCTCTACCAGCGTGCGCGCATCGGTGAGAATCTGGCGGGCCATATCGCGATATTCGCTGGAGACGGGGCCGACCAGCTGGGCCTCGATCATCTCGGCATAACCGTGGATCGCATTGAGCGGGGTGCGCAGCTCATGCACCAGTTCCCGCGTGCTGGCCGCCGACAGCGCGCCGGTGCCTGCCGGGTCGCGCCTCGCGCGGACGAGCGCCTCATCCGGTCGCTCCCGGCGTGCAGAGCCGACATAACAGAGGAAGCGGCCCGTCGCCCGATCGAAATGCGGCGTGGCGGACAGGCGCCATGCACCGGCAAGCACCCCCGCGCCGATCGTGAAGCGCGCCTGCTCGAACGCGGCGCGGCGGCGGAAAGCACCAAGCGCGAAACCATCCGCGCCATAGCGGCTGTCACTCGCGGCATGGCCGATGCTGAGGCCCAGTGCGGCGGCACGCGGGGCGCCGATGATCGACCGGATCACTCCCGTCTCATCCGTCTCGAAGGTGAAGCGCCGGATCAGCGACGGTGGCGGTTGCTCATCGGCCGGCGTGGCTTCCTGTATCGCGGGCGAAGGGGAAGCCTTGGATGCCGGCGCGCTCTCCCAGCGCTGCTGGCGCGTTTCCGTAAAACGCTCGATCTGCGCCATAATCCGGCCGATCTGGCTCTGCACCTGCGCGCCATCCCGATCATTGGCAGGTTGCGGCCCGGCCACCTCGCCCATATCGGCCGCCTCGTCCCGCGGCACGAGCGACGTCAGGCTGAGATCGACACTGCCGAAACGCTGCAAGGCCGCGACCGCGCCCGGCCCCAGATCGCCACGCCCGCGCAGCACGCTGCGCGCAAGCGGGCCGAGATCGGGAATGATGGCAACCCAATCCTCATCCGCCAGCGTCACACTGGCCAGCATTGCGACGACCAGCGTGGGGTGGTCGCGGGCCAGCAGCCGGACCAGACCGGGCGAACGCAATCGCCCGCCAAGCTCCACCACCGATGCCACGCGCTGCGCCACGCTGAGCTGCGGTCGCATCGCTTCAAGCTCAAGCAGGATCGCCGCGCGGTCCGCATCATCAAGCATGGTGGCATCGGAGGCGCCCGCGCCGGACACGTCATATTGTGCGAGCAGATCGATACATTGCCGCCAGCGCGTCACGGTCGCGACCGATCCATCGCCCATATTGGCGAGCACGGTGCGCAGAAAATCGTTGAAACGCATGGTCGAGCGATCCCCGGTCAAGGATTCACCGCCTAACGCGGCGCGCGCCCGGGGGCCAGAGGCAAAATCGGGACGTCGCATTGTGGGACAATTGCATTTGTGCGACATTATCTTATAGTATCACCGACATAAAGCGAAAGGAAATGTCAGGCCATGCCGGGCAGCTCAATCGACGAGATCGATCTCCAGATACTGGACGCTTTGCAGAATGAAGGTCGCATAACGAATGTGGACCTTGCCGCCCGGGTCGGCCTGACCGCCCCGCCCTGCCTGCGGCGCGTGCGCACACTGGAAGAGCGTGGCTACATCACCTCCTACCATGCCCATCTCGATCCGGTCGCGCTGGGCTATACCATCACCGTATTCGCAATGGTGAGCCTCAAGAGCCAGGCGGAGACGGACCTGCGCGCCTTCGAGGCCTATGTGGCGGACCTTCCGCAAGTGCGCGAATGCCATATGCTCAATGGCGAGATCGACTTTCTGCTCAAGGTGGTGGCGCAGGATCTGCGCAGCTTCCAGCAGTTCCTGACGTCCCGGCTGACGCAGGCGCCCAATGTCGCGAGCGTCAAGACCTCACTCACCATCCGCACGTCCAAAAATCTGCCGGGCGTTCCCGTCAGACCCTGAGCGAATATGAGAGCCTGAATGGAAAACGCCGGCGGGAAACTCCCACCGGCGTCTGATTGTTCACGCATATTCTAGCCAACGGCTGCTCAGGCGGTCGGATTGTTCACCCACACGGCCCACAGATCGGCGATGCTCTTGCGCACGCCAGTTCCGCTCACCTTGCCGAATGCGTCGAGTGCGCCGGCCTTGTCGCCAGAGCGCGCCAGTGCGATGCCGAGACGGGTATTGACCTCGTCGGCATTCACGCCGCCCTTTTCGAGCGCGATACGATAGAGGCCGGCTGCCTTGGCATAGTCGCCATAGCCAAGATAGGCGTTAGCCGTCGAAGCCGCGGGCCGCCCGGTGGCGGCTGAACTGGCCGACGTCTCGGAAGCCGGCAGCGATGCCTTGTCCTTGGCGATGGCCTCGCTCGCCAGACGGTAGAGATCGGCAAGGCTCGTCGCATTGAGGTCCCCCGCCGCGCGGCCATTGTCGATGACGGTTTTCACTTCGCCGGGCAGACCCGCCTTCCAGGCCGACTCGGCATATTCGCTATAGCTGTAATCATTGTTGAGCGACTTGGTGGACGCCATCAGGCGGAGCAGATCCAGCCCTTCATCCCGCGTCATGCCGTGGTTCGCATCCTGCACCGAGCGCAGCGCAATCCGCCAGTTTGCAGGCGTGCCATTATGCGCCAGCACCAGCTTGAACCATTCGATCTGGGAGGGATCGCCCGACAGCGCCGCCATCGTCATCCCACGCGAATACCAGCTGGGATCGGGTTCCTTGCCGGCCGCCTGCTCCGCATCGATCGCCTGACGCAGATGCGGCAGCCCCTGTTGCGCCAGCGTCTTGCCGGCCGGCGTGAGCTGATCGCCCTGCACATTGGTGGCCGCCTCGCCAAAATAGCTTTCCGCCAGATAGACATCGACGGTCGAGCCGCCGTAATTCGCCGCTCTGGCCTTGTTCAAATGATCGCGGGCGCCGGGGAAATCCTTGGCGTTGAGCGCGAGCTGGCCGGCCGCCAGCTCCAGCTTGCCGATATCGGCCGCCGGCGTGACGCCCGAGGCCAGCATCTTCTCGATGCCGCTGCGCTGCAACGTCTCGTCTTTCAGGCCGATACCGACGTTCAGATAGAAATTGCCGAGAAAATACTGATCGTCCGGCTTGCTTGCCTTGGCCTCGACCTCCGGCAGCTTCGCCTTGGCGCCCTCGAAATCATTCGCTGCCAGCAGCTTCTGGATCTCCTGCGCGCCGGGCGTGAACTCCTTGCTGGGGCTCAGCTTGATCCCTTGCGCTTCTTCGGTCTTCTGCTTCTTCGCGGCGGTGGCCGCCGATGGCATGAGCCCCCCGACGGACAGGGCGACAAGTGCGATCGACAGGGCAGTGCTGGACAAGCGACGCATCAATATTCCTCCAACCAAGAGCTGGGACCATCGGCATAAAGGAAGAACGGCCAATGGCAGCCATCCATATTCCTGACGAGAGCCCCGTTAACCGGGATTGAACGGCGCTATAACCGGGCCGTTTCCCATTGTCATCGGCCAACTGGCGGATCGTCGCACCCTGATACCGTTATATCGATGAAAAGCCGCCGGTTTCCCCGCTCTTTTCCGGGGACCAGCCATTGATCCCGCGCCCTGGCCCCGCCGGCGCATAACCCGCCTGCCGCCGGCGAAGGCCGCAATCGCCACGGCCCGCCACTTTGCCGTCACCCCGGCGGCCCCGCCCGGCTCCTCATGCGATGCGAGAGAGGGCGCAAAACCACCCTCCACGGCAAGAGGGCCCTTTTTTCTGGCATTGTCAGGGCCCGGCGGCTAGGCTGCGGCTGCATATTTTCAACATTACAGCCATAAGAGAAAACGCTTGAACAGCGACGAGACAATGCTCGCCGAACCGTCGGATATCCGCCCGATCAACATCGTCGACGAGATGAAGTCGAGCTATCTCGACTATGCCATGTCAGTCATCGTCGCGCGCGCCCTGCCGGACGTGCGCGACGGGCTGAAGCCGGTGCACCGCCGCATCCTCTTCGGCGCCCATGAGCAGGGTTTCGTTCACAACAAGCCCTATCGCAAATCGGCGCGTATCGTCGGCGACGTGATGGGTAAATATCACCCGCACGGCGACAGCTCCATCTACGACGCCCTTGCTCGCATGACGCAGGACTGGTCGATGCGCGTGCCGCTGATCGACGGCCAGGGCAATTTCGGCTCGATGGACCCGGATGCGCCGGCGGCCATGCGTTATACCGAGGCGCGTCTCGCCAAGGTGGCCAATGCGCTGCTCGATGATCTCGACAAGGACACGGTCCACTTCACGCCCAATTATGACGGCAGCGAGCATGAGCCGCAGGATCTCCCGGCACGCTTCCCCAATCTGCTGGTCAATGGCGCGGGCGGCATCGCTGTCGGCATGGCGACCAATATTCCGCCGCATAATCTGGGCGAAGTGCTGCGCGCCTGCCGCGCATATATGGATAATGGCGCCATCTCCGTCGAGGAGCTGATGGAATATGTGCCGGCGCCGGACTTCCCGACCGGCGCGCTCATTCTCGGCCAGTCCGGCGCGCGCTCGGCCTATCAGACCGGGCGCGGATCGATCATCATGCGCTCGCGCCATGTGATCGAGACGGGACGCGGCGACCGCCAGTCCATCGTACTCACCGAAATCCCCTTTCAGGTGGGTAAATCCGGCCTTGTGGAAAAGATCGCCGAAGCGGCGAAGGACAAGCGCATCGAGGGCGTGTCCGATATTCGCGACGAGTCGAGTCGCGAAGGCGTGCGCATCGTCATCGAGCTGAAGCGCGACGCCACGGCGGAAGTGGTGCTGAACCAGCTCTGGCGGCACACCCCGGCGCAGACCAGCTTCCCGGCCAATATGCTCGCCATTCGCGGCGGCCGGCCCGAGCTGCTGAACCTGCGCGATATCATCGAATCCTTCGTCCATTTCCGCGAGGAAGTGATTACCCGCCGCACCAAGTTCGAGCTGGCCAAGGCGCGCGACCGCGCCCACATCCTGCTCGGCCTCGTTGTGGCGGTCAGCAATCTCGATGAAGTGGTGCGGATGATCCGCGGAGCCGCCAGCCCCGCCGCAGCCCGCGAGGCGCTGCTGGGCAAGGCCTGGCCGATGGGCGATATCGCGCCCTATCTGCGCCTCGTCGAAGCGACGGAGGTAGAGGCGACAGACACCGACTATCATCTGTCGGAAACGCAGGTCCGCGCGATCCTCGATCTGCGCCTCCACCGCCTCACCGCGCTGGGCCGCGACGAGATCGGCAACGAGTTGCAAGGGCTGGCCGACGCGATCGAGGGCTATCTGCTCATCCTCGGCGACCGTGTGCGCCTCTATGAGGTGATGCGCGCCGAGTTCGACGCGATCGAGACCGAATTCGCGACACCGCGCCGCTCGACCCTGGGCCCGGCGGCCGACGGCATCGAGGATGAGGACCTCATCGAGCGTGAGGAGATGGTCGTCACCGTGACCATGGAAGGCTATATCAAGCGCACGCCGCTCGATACATTCCGTGCTCAGAACCGGGGCGGCAAGGGCCGCGCCGGCATGGCGACCAAGGCCGAGGATGTGGTGACGGAAATGTTCGTCACCTCCACCCATACGCCGGTGCTGTTCTTTTCGACCGCCGGCAAGGTCTATCGCCTCAAGGTCTGGCGCCTGCCGGAAGGCGGACCGGCGACGCGCGGGCGGCCGATGATCAACCTGCTGCCGCTGGCCGAAGGCGAGACGATCCAGACCGTCCTGCCATTGCCGGAAGACGAAGCGAGCTGGAGCGACCTGCAAGTCATGTTCGCGACGGCCAAGGGCTCGGTGCGCCGCAACAGCATGGATGCCTTCGCCAACATTCCCTCCAACGGCAAGATCGCCATGAAGTTCGAGGGCGACGATGCGGACGACCGGCTGATCGGCGTCGCGCTGCTCACGGAGGCGGACGATGTGCTGCTGGCCTCGCGGCAGGGCAAGGCGATCCGCTTCCGCGCCGACGATGTGCGCCAGTTCCAGAGCCGGGGCTCCACCGGCGTGCGCGGCATGACGCTGAAGGCGGGCGACGAGGTCATCTCGCTCTCCGTCCTCCACCGTGTCGGCACCACGCAGGAGGAGCGCGAGGATTATCTGCGCTTCGCTCCCTGGAAGGGCGAGCGCGAGGGCAGCAGCACGCTTGATCCCGCGCGCTTCGAGGAACTGGTCGCGCGCGAGCAGTTCATTCTCACCGTCTGCGCCAATGGCTATGGCAAGCTCTCGTCCGCCTATGAATATCGGCGCACGGGCCGCGGCGGCCAGGGCATCACCAATATCGACAATATCGCACGCAACGGCCTTGTCGTGGTGAGCTTCCCGGCGGTCCAGGAGGACCAGCTCATGCTGGTTACCGATCAGGCGAAACTCATTCGCATGGGGCTGGACAGCCTGCGCGTGATCGGGCGCGGATCGGCAGGTGTGCGCCTGTTCGATGTCGCCTCGGACGAGCATGTGGTCAGCGCCGCGCGTATCGAGGAAAGCACGGACGAGGATGAAGCCGCCGAGGCGGAAGAAGCTGCCGAAGCGAGCGAGTGAGATTGCCGCGCGGCTGGCGGCCGTTGAAGGGACCGCCAGCCGCGCCAGCCGCTAAAATCATGATACGCTTTTCGGCTCGAAACGAACGGATAGGGGCGTCTAACCATCGATGAGGCCAGCGCGCTTGCCTGCCGCGCATGAGCGCCGGTGAGGCGCGCGCTTTCGTGCTGGCATCGGCGGCGCAATCGGCCTGCCCTATCCGCCCTGTCGTATTACATTATTTCGTCCCTATCTTGTCCGATATGCGGCTGGCATCCGATCGCCTGCCGCCCGGAGATACGCGATGATGAAAAAATTTCTCGGCCGTTACGGCAATGACCGCGGCCACTGGGTCGGCGACGGCTTCCCCGTCCGCTCGCTCTTTTCCTATAATCAGCTCGGTGCGCAGATCAGCCCTTTTCTGCTGCTCGATTATGCCGGCCCCCATCATTTCGAGCCGACCACGGCGCGGCGCGGTGTCGGCCAGCATCCGCATCGCGGGTTCGAGACGGTGACCATCGTCTATGACGGCGAGGTGGAGCATAAGGATTCGGCCGGCAATGGCGGCGTGATCGGCCCCGGCGACGTGCAGTGGATGACGGCGGCCGGCGGCATTCTCCACGAAGAATATCATTCCCCCGCCTTCGCCAAAACCGGCGGACCGTTTCGCATGGTGCAGCTTTGGGTCAACCTGCCGGCGAAGGACAAAATGGCGCCCGGCGGCTATCAGGGCATTCTCGCGGCAGATATCCCTACCGTCGCCCTGCCCGATAATGCCGGCACGGCGCGAATCATCGCCGGCGAGTTGCTGGGCACGCGTGGCCCGGCACGCACGTTCACGCCGATCAACGTCTGGGACGTAGCGCTTGCCCGCGATGCCGATGTGACGCTGTCCCTGCCGGACGGCCACACCACCATGCTGGTCATGCTCGGCGGCCATGTCACAGTGAATGGCAGCGAACCGGCCGGCGAGGCCGAGATGCTGCTGCTCGACCGCGCGGGGAGCGAAGTGCGGCTTCATGCCGATGGAGACGCCAAACTGCTGCTGCTTTCCGGTGAACCGATTGACGAACCGATTGCCGGCTACGGCCCCTTCGTCATGAACAGCGAGGATGAAATCCGGCAGGCTATTGATGATTTCAACAGCGGCCGGTTCGCGCAGGTCGCCTGACGACAGGCCCGGCCGCCTTGATGGAGGCCGGGCCCTTTATCTGGACCCGTGGATAACGGCCCTAGCCGTTCATCAGTTCATAAACCGCGCGCAGGCTCTCATCGGTGTTGACGAGCATTGACCAGCCTTCGCTATGCTGCTGGTCGAGCAGGCGGGCCGTTTCCAGATAGCCTTTCGCCATGGGATAATTCTCGCTCGCATTGATCCACAGGCGCAGCAATGTGCGCTCGCGCTCGGGCGTATTCTTGAAGCCGGTGCGCGAATGCAGCACGCGGAAATTATGCCAGAAGACAATCTCGCCAGGTTGCAGGGTGAAGCTGGTCATCAACTCGGGCCGCTTCGCCACCGCCATCATATAGCGCAGCGCTTCAACCAGCGGCGCGGGCACGGCCTCGCCCCGGATCGTGGCCGCCTGCGCAATGAAAATCACATAATTATAAAGTGCGACATGGCCATCCACCACGGAGAAGGTCGGCACCTTGTAATCCGTGACGCTGGTCAGGCTCGTCGGATAATAATAGCCCTCCCGCAGCAGCGCGAGCAGATCCGGCCGCTCCTCCTCCATCGCGCCATAAATCGCCGCGGCGCTCACGAAGCCGCTCACGCCGCCTTCGGTCGCCGCGACGACCGAGGCAAGGCTCAGCAGTTCGTGGAAATCCGTGTGCGGGCCAAGCTCGGTGTCCATGAGATATCCGCGCCGCTGCGGGTTGGGCTCCTTGCGGACGAGACCGATGCGGTCATGACGCTCGCTCTGCTCGGCCGCCGTGCCCAGATGCGTGCCGAGGCCGAAATGCAGCCGTTTGAACTGCTCGATATCATAGCGCGCCATATCAACGCCGGAAAGCATCGCGCAGCCACGCCCGGCCATCAGATCATAGCGCACCGCCGTCATCAGCGCGGTGATCGCCGGCGCGCCGAAATCCTCGATCGTGATATCGGTCGCCGGGCGGCCTTCCGTCGCACGCACGGCGGCGTCGAGCGCGTCGAGTTGCTCCGCGCCCAGCCGACGGGTGATGCCTTCCGCGCCGCCACCATCATGCGAGCGCCATGCGCCTGAAGGAACCCCCAGCCGGGTTCGATTCGCCTCATTCATAGCTGCCATATCCTCCTCCTTTGCCGCTGCGATGTCCGATTCTCTCACCCATATGGTGCGAATCCTAATGATTTGAAAGGCATTGGCCATTTCTAATAGCCAAGATGCCCATGGAAGGATATTGTCCGCCAAAAGCAGTCACGCTGCACATAGGAGAGAGCGCCGCATATGGACAGGCCGACCCGAACTATCGACCTTGCGGCGTTAATCGATGGCAGAAAGCTGACGCCCTTCAACTGGATGTTGATGGTGCTCTCCTGGCTCATCACCATGTTCGACGGGCTCGACATGATGATGGTTTCCTTCACCGCGCCCTATATGCGTGAAGAGCTGGCCCTCACGACGACGCAGCTCGGGCATGTCTTCTCCGCCGGCACCGCCGGCATGGTGGTAGGTGGCCTCGCTTTTACCTATATCGGGGACCGGATCGGCCGCCGGCCGACGATCATCGTCGCCGGCCTGTCATTCGGCATCCTTACCTTCCTCACCGGTTTTGCCCGCAGCTATGAGGCGCTGGTCGCGCTGCGCTTTCTCGACGGCCTCGCCATTGGCGGCCTGCTCCCCCTCGCCTGGGCGCTGAATATCGAGTTCGTGCCCGGCCGCATACGCGCGACGGTCATCGCCTTCATCATGATGGGCTTCAGCATCGGCGCCGCCGCGGCCGGCCCGCTCACCAACTGGCTGGCGCCGATCCATGGCTGGGAAGGCGTGTATTTCGCCGGTGGCGGCGCCACGATCCTGTGCGCGATCGCGCTGGCCATCTGGTTGCCGGAGTCGCCTCGCTTCCTCATCAGCAAAGGCCTCAAGCCGCAACTCGTTGTTGCGACGCTCAAACGCTATGATCCCACGCTGGATATTGAAGCGGGAGACAGGTTCGTCCTTGGCGACGAAGTGCAGCATAAGGGCAATTTCAGGTTCAGCGCCCTGTTCGCCGGGCGGCTCCGCTGGATCACGCCGCTGGTCTGGCTGGGTTATGGCGCCAGCGCGCTTGGCATTTTCTTCAAATCCTCCTGGGGGCCGATCGTCCTTGAAGAAATGAGCGTGCCACGTGACACGGCGGCGACCGTCTCCTCCATCGGCGGACTGCTGGGCGCCGTTGCCGGTGTGGCGATCATGCGGCTTGCGGAGCGCTTCGGCCTGCTCGTCGTTGCGCTGGTGCCCGCCATCCTCGTGCCGCTCGCCTTGCTCATCGGTTTCGATGTTGTGACGGCCACCCCGCTGTTCCTTCCGCTTGTCGTCATCCTCGGCATGCTGGTGGGCGGCAGCCACGCCGCGATCATCAGCCAGCTCGCGCTCTATTATCCGAGCGCCATCCGGGCGAGCGCCGGCGGCTGGGCATCGGCCGTTGGCAAGCTTGGCGGCGTCATCGGGCCGATCATCGGCGCCGCAGTGCTCAGCAGCGGCATCCCTGCCGCGCGCACCTATGCCGTGGCGGCCATGTGTCCCTTCATCCTCATGCTGTGCGTGCTGTGGATCTATTTCCTCGTCGAGCGCCCGGATCGCAAAGCCGCCATCTCCGCCAAGATCGCCGTCGCCCAGTGATGCCCCGATCGGTGGCGGGACAGGCGGCCGGCGAACCATCCAATGACAATTAAGGTCTGGACGAAAGGGACCATTGACCGCCCCCCTCGCCCTGCGTATAGCGCGCCAACCGATCGACATCATAGCGATCGCAGCCTGTCCTGAGGGCATCTGGCGGAGTAGCTCAGCTGGTTAGAGCAGCGGAATCATAATCCGCGTGTCGGGGGTTCGAGTCCCTCCTCCGCTACCACTTTGACGGCCCCCTTGGGGGTCGTCACAGTTTTTCAGCCCATCCACGGTGAACGGGTCCAGCAATGTGACTATATGGGCGCACATGCGGCCGTCATCATCGCGGGACAGGGTGACAGACGCCACGACTTCCCGGACAAGCTGATGCAGGTCGCCCTTATCGTGTAGGTTATGCAGCGTCAGTTCCAGCTTAGCCTTGGCTGAATGCAGATAGTCCCGCGACGTGGAGAGGCTCTTGGCGAATGCTGCCACGGCGGTCGGATGTATCGCGATGTTGGACGCGGGAGGCTCCTTATCCAGTTCGGCCTTGAGCCGGTCGCGCTCGACGCCCAATTCCTTGCTGGCCGCATCTAGGGCCTGTTCGTCGCCAAGGCCCTTAATCATCATGGTGGTGATGCGCTCCAGTTCCTTGCCGATGGCCTTCAGGCGGGTTTCCGCCTTGGCGCGGCGGGCGACGTCCTTCGCGGCTTCCTTGTGCCGCCCCTCCAGCCATGCCCGTGCATAATGGTTCACCTGTTGTTCGGTGGCCAGTTCATCGGCCAGCGTGTCGATGACGAGCGCCTCTACGTCGCCAATGTAGAAGGTCTTCGGGTCCGGGCAGGCTCCTGAATTGGTGTGCGCCGAACAGCGAAGGCGGGTCCGCCCACTCTTGTCCACGCCCGCCACTGACATGCCGTGGCCACAGGCTCCGCACTTGATAAGGCCGGATAGGAGACGTTGGGGCCTCCGCTGCTTGACGGGTGCCCCCGGTTTGGATCGGGCCTCTAGCTGGGCCTGCACAGCGTCAAACAGGGCGGGGGGAACGATCGCTAGCTCGGGGACTTCGGCATAGTGCCGTTCGCTTTCGGGACGGGGGCGCGAGACGCGCTTGCCCGTATTCGGGTCCTTGATCATGCGGACTTTGCCCCATACGATCACGCCCTTGTAGATCGGATTGCGGAGCATCCCCGTGCCCCGGCTGGCTAAGCCATAGAGCGCGCCCGGTGCCCATAGCTTGCCCCGTGGCGCAGTGATGCCTTCAGCGTTAAGCGCCCGGCAAATCGCCTTGGGGGATTTGCCATCGTGATATTCCTGATAGATGCGAAGGACGATTTCGGCTTCAGCAGGGACGATCATGGGTGCGCCCCGATGGGCAGGGTTCGGCACGTAACCATAGGCGCGCCCCCCGGCTGCCTTGCCTGACCGCAACAGCCCTTCCATGCCGCGCCGGACCTTCTCAGCGTTGTCTTCGCGCATTTTCTGCGCGACGATGGCCTCCAATCCCATGGTAATGGTGCTGACTTCCCCGCCGTGCACGGTCAGGATGCGAACGCCAAGGAAGTCCATTTGTTTCTTGATCGTCGCCATGTCCGCCATGTCGCGGGACAGGCGGTCCAGATGCTCCACGACGATGGCATTGAACTGGCCCGCCTTGGCGTCCGCCAGCATGGTCAACAATTCGTCCCGGTTGAACATCGCAGCGCCAGACTTCGCCTTGTCGGCGTAGGCCGCCACGACTTGAAAGCCGTTGCTCGCGGCGTAGGAACGGCAAAGAACAATCTGGTCTTCGGCGCTCTTTTCGTTCTGAAGGTCGGTACTGAAGCGTGCGTATACTGCGGCGCGGATGAGGTCAGGCATCACGCAACCTCCACGGCAATGGTGGACAGTAGATAGTGAAGCGCTCGTGCATAAGCGTGGGTGGTCTTTCCGCCGCCAATGACCCTGCCGATCATCCGCATACGGTATTCGTTAGGAAAACCCAGGATGTTCGCAAGGCGATCACGCTCCATGTCCACGAACCGATCCAAATCACGCAACTTTTTGCGCCGTACTTTCCTCGTGGCGATGTCCATGACGCGGTAGCCGCCATCCTCCAGTTTGATAACCTCCAGCCCCATAGCTGCGGCATCGGCGATATTATATGCCTCCACCTGGGCCGCCCAGGTAGCGATCTTGGCGAGGCCATCTTCCCGGCGGCGTTCCTGAAGATTGATGATCTGGGCCATCACGCAGCCTCCTTCACATCGGCGTTCATCGCCCGCTCCAGCAACGCAATGATTTCCCCATTCATCGTCCTGTGATGGGTGTCGGCCTGCTCCTTCAGCCACGCCTTGAGGGTGGCGGGCAGGCGCAGGTTCATCCTTTCAAAAGTCATGTCTTGCTCCTCCATGTGTCGAAAAATGCCGACTAGGCATACAATTGACACATTATTGCACAGTGTGTCAACTCGGCATATCGAGGCAGCGATGGAGGCCACAATGCGCGAACCCTATCCGAGTGAAACCCAAGACAGGTTCATGGTTCGCCTGCCGGACGGAATGCGAGACAAGATCAAGGCAGCCGCAGAGGCGGCGAACCGCACCATGAACGGTGAGATCGTCGCCCGGCTGGAGGCCAGTTTCAGGGAGGATTTCGGTGTGCCCGATTTCGTCACGCTCGATCTGGTCGAGCAGGTGAAAGTGCTAGGCCAGGAATTGGAAACTCTGCGGGCACAGGTGCGGACTTTGGAAATTCGCACCGGCGCGCGAGGGTGATCGCGGCGTGCAAATCATCGTGCAATTAATTGCACACAACCGCGCTTTCCGTTTCTCCGATCATTCCGGAATGTCGTTTCCAACCTTCTGGCAAATCGGATAGGGCTGGCCGGGAAGTATTCAGGTTTGGGGGGCGATTAGTAGCGAATGCCGACATTGCGATGGTTGACGAGGGACGATGACATCAGGGCTGCCGCGCGTGTGCCTTACCGGCTGCTGGAGGAAGTCCCCGATCTCGGCCACGGCGATCGTGACACTGGCAACATGCTTATCCAGGGTGACAATCTCGATGCCCTGAAGGCGCTGCTGCCCTTCTATGCGGGGCAGGTGAAGTGCATCTATATCGACCCGCCCTACAACACCCGGTCGGCCTTCGAGCATTACGACGACAATCTGGAACACAGCCAATGGCTGGCGATGATCTGGCCCCGGCTGGAATTACTGCGCGAGTTGCTGGCCGAGGACGGCAGCATCTGGGTCAGCATTGACGACAATGAGGGGCATTACCTCAAGGTCATCATGGACGAGATTTTCGGGCGACGGAACTTCATTGCCTCGAATGTCTGGCAGAAACGCTATTCCCGTGAAAATCGCGAAGCGATCGGGGACGTTCACGAATATATCGCGGTCTATTCACGGTCACCTGAAGCGTTCAAGCGATCCCGGAACAAGGTCCCGTTGGACGAGCGACAGGCCAAAATTTACCGCAACCCAGAAAATCCGAAGGAGACAGACCCGGCGAAACGGTGGCGTGGCCTTCCTATGACTGCCCAGGGATTTCGGCCCAACCAGATGTATGAAATCGTCTCACCTGCGGGCGTGAAGCATCGACCGCCGGAAGGGCGATGCTGGTCCATGATTGAGAGCGAATTTGAGAAGCTGAAGGTCGCCGGACGCATCTACTGGGGCAAGGATGGGAAGGCGCAGCCTAGCGTCATTCGCTTTTTGAGCGAAGTCGAAGGCTTGGTGCCCTGGACTTGGTGGCCACATGACGAGGTGGGGCACACCGATGAAAGCAAAAAGGAAGCAAATGTAATCTTTGGGGCTGATGTCAGCTTCGGCACGCCCAAGCCCGAACGTCTCATCCAGCGCATTCTTCACATCGCCACCAACCCTGGCGACTTGGTTCTCGACAGCTTCCTCGGCTCCGGCACTACTGCGGCGGTCGCCCACAAGATGGACCGTCGCTACATCGGGATCGAGATGGGCGACCATGCCGCCACCCATTGCCAGCCTCGTCTCCGGAAGGTCGTGGACGGCGAACAGGGCGGCATCTCCGAGGCCGTGACCTGGCAGGGCGGTGGTGGCTTCCGCTATTATCGGCTGGGCGCGCCGGTGTTCGACGAGACCGGACAGATACGCCCCGACATCGAGTTCCCGGTGCTGGCCGCGCATGTGTGGTTTTCGGAAACGCGGCAACCGTGGTCCCGGCCCGATCCACTGTCGCCCCTTCTCGGCATCCATGACGGGCGCGCCTATGCGCTGCTCTACAACGGCATCCTGGGCGACAAGTCGGTGAGCGGCGGAAATGTGCTGACGCGCAAGACGCTGGCTGTCATCCGCACGGCGCTGCCGGAGGGCTTCGCCAGTCCTGTCACCGTCTATGGTGAGCGATCCGCGCTGTCCGATACGACGCTAGCGAGCGAGCAGATCAGCTTCAAGCAGACCCCTTATGACGTGAAGGCGCGGGCGTGATGGAACTCAAGACCTATCAGGGCCAAACGCTCGACACGCTGCGGCGCTTTCTTGCCAAGGCTCGTGTGGAAGGCCCGCGCGCAGCCTATGAGGCCATTGTCGCGGAACCGGAGATGGCAAAGCGCCTCAAGGGCTTCGCAAGCTCCTACAAGGCATTAAACGCCCACGAAGAAACGCCTTATGTCTGCCTGCGCCTGCCGACCGGCGGCGGCAAGACGGTGCTGGCGGCCCACGCTGTCAACATCGCCAAGGAAACGTGGATCGAGCGCGACTTCCCGCTGGTGCTGTGGCTGGTGCCTTCGACCACGATCCGCAAGCAGACGGTGGACGCGCTCAAGAACCCGCGTCATCCTTATCGGGCTGCGCTGGATGACGCCTTCGCCGGTCGCGTGCGCGTCTTCGACATCGGTGACTTCACCCAGCTCCTGCCGCATGATTTGCGATCCAACTGTTGCGTCGTGGTCGCCACGATCCAGACGTTGCGGGTGAAGGACACCGAAGGCCGCAAGGTCTATGCCCATCACGAGATGCTGGAACCACATTTCACCGGCGTCCCCGACAAGATGCCGGGGCTGGAGCAGATCGAGGACGGCCGTGGCGCGGGTACGAACAAATTCTCCTTCGCCAATCTGATGCACTTGCATCGCCCGCTGATGATTGTGGACGAGGCGCACAAGGCCGTCACCGGCCTGTCCCGCGAAATGCAGAGCCGGGTGAACCCGACCGCGATCATCGAGTTCACCGCTACCCCGCGCACTAACTCCAACATCCTGCACTCGGTTTCCGCCCAGGAACTGAAGGACGAGGAGATGATAAAGCTGCCGGTCATGCTCGCAGAGCATCAGACATGGCAGGCCGCCGTCACCGGCGCGATCTCCAAACGGGCCGAGCTTGCCGAGGATGCGCGGCGGGAGCGCGATTATATCCGCCCCATCGTTCTGTTTCAGGCCCAGAACAAGGATGAGGAAGTCACTGTCGCTGTCCTCAAGCAACACCTTATCGACGTGGAGGGCATCGAGGAACATCGCATTGCCGTTGCCACCGGCGATCAGCGCGAACTCGACGGCATCGACCTGTTTGACCCCGAATGCGAGATTGATTTTATCATCACCGTGGAGGCGCTGAAGGAGGGCTGGGACTGTTCGTTCGCCTATGTCTTCTGTTCGGTCGCCAACATCCACAGCGCGACGGACGCAGAGCAGCTTTTGGGGCGTGTCCTGCGGATGCCCTACGCCAAGAAGCGGTCGATCGCGTCGCTCAACCGGGCCTATGCCAATCTGACGTCCAAATCCTTCTCGGACGCCGCGAACGCGCTGAAGGATCGGCTCGTCTCGATGGGTTTCGAGGAGAGCGAGGCGGAAGACAACATCCTGCCCGAACAGCTGGACCTCAACGAAGGGCTGTTCGGCCATGCCCGCCGGGCGAAGCCGAGCCTGACCACAACCATCGCGGTCGATCCCGCCGCGTTGAAAGGACTGGAAGCCGCCGCCCCTTCCAAGGTGCGCGTGAGCGCAGGGGCTGACGGCGAAGCCGTGGTCAGGATCACCGGCTTCCTCAGCCCGGCTGAGAAGGAGCGTTTCGTCGCGGCCCTACCCGAAGCGGAAGCCAGCAGCTTCCGGGAAGAGGTCGCAAGCTATGAGGCGGAGCATCAGCGCGATGCCTCCCCGGCGGAACGAGGCGAGACGTTTACCGTCCCGGCGCTGATGGCATGGGTCCAGGGCGAGCTTGAACTGGCCGATACCGACATCCTGATGGAATATCACGACTGGTCGCTCGCCGATTATTCGCCCAGGCTGGAAGCCAAGGACTTCGCCGTTCAGGCGACGGCCGACACCTTCGAGATCGACATCGACCAGCAGCGGCTGTTCGTGAAGCACGCGGACCAGAGCGCCCAGCTTCTGCTCGACATCCCGGTTGAAGGCTGGAGCGAACAGACGCTCGTGCTGTTCCTCGACCGGCAGGTGAGGGACAAGTTCATCGGCCAGGGGGAACTCGTCCGCTGGCTGACTGACCTGGTGAACTATCTGACCGGCCCGCGTAACATCCCGCTATCGGCGTTGATGCAGTGCAAATATCCGCTGGCCCGCAAGGTCAAGGAACGGATAGCCGAAATCCGCATCAAAGAGCGCGAGGGGGTTTACCAGCAGTCGCTGTTCGCGCCGGAGGCCAAGCCGGAAATCTCGTTCGACAATGGCTTCATCTTTGCCGACGACATGTTCGCAGGGGTCCGCACCTATCGCGGCTCTTATCGGTTCTCGAAGCACTTCACCGGCTGGGATCAGGTCGCGGCCTTCGACGGGGCCGAGGATGGCGAGGAACTGAACTGCGCCAAGATGATCGACAGCCTGCCGCAGGTGAAGCACTGGATCAGGAACGTCCCCCGCCATCCGCAAGCGTTCTGGCTGCCGACCGCATCGGGCCGGTTCTACCCGGACTTTGTAGCCGAACTCACCGACGGTCGCGTCCTAGTGGTCGAGTATAAAGGCGCGCACCTGAGCGACGCCGCCGACACCGATGAAAAGCGGGCAATCGGCGCTCTCTGGGAGAAGGCCACCGGAGGCAAGGGGCTGTTCCTGATGGCCGAGAAGCAGGCGGAGGGGAAGGATGTGCGCGGGCAGTTGCTCACCAAAGTTCAGTAAGCTGCAATGGTAGCCGCGGGATCATAGGCATCAATGCATTGCAGTTGGGGGGAATGTAATGAAATCACCGCGTTTCGACATACGCGCTGCTCCACTACGCAAAATATTTTCTCCAGAGAACCTTGAACGCATTTGGAAAGAAAAAATTCGCATCGCTATGCGCGATCAGTTTCTCAATGATGGGATTGAGAACTTTGATTTCCATGTTGCTCGGAAGGTTGAATGCCAGAAATTATCCCGCCTCATATTAGACGGCGAATATGTGCCATCGAGGGCTCAACGGATATTGGTCGAGAAGAGTAAGGGTCTATGCCGTCAATTGGTTATTCCAAGCGTGCGAGATGCCATAGTTCTTCAAAGCCTCTCGGACGCTTTGTACGCCGAGATACGAGGTAAGGCCCCAACCAATAAATCATTTTTCGAACCAAAGGAGCATCGCTTTTCTGCGACACGGCACGAGTATGGCACCTTTGCTTCTTGGTTGAATTTCCAAAGGGAGCTATTCAGCTTCTCGAAAAGTCGCGATTTCGTCGTCGTAACAGACATTGCAAATTACTATGACAGCATTTCGTATACACATCTCCGTAACGTTATAGCGAGCATTTCGGGCGTGCAAGAGTGCGTTCTCGATATGCTGATATATGTTCTTGCTGATCTTCTATGGCAGCCAGATTACACGCCACGAATTGAAGTCGGTCTTCCGCAAATCAATATGGATGCTCCGCGCCTTCTGGCTCATTGCTTCCTGTATGAGTTGGATGAGTTTCTCGATAGTGACGCGTCTCGTGACTTTGTCCGTTATATGGATGATATAGATGTAGGTGTCGACAGCCTTGTTTCCGCAAAAAATGTCCTGAAATCGATAGACCTTGTTCTTCAAACAAAGCAAGTCCGCCTGAACAGTGGAAAAACACAAATCCTCACTCAGGCTGCCGCATTGAAGCATTTTCGAGTGCATGAGAATGCTCGTCTGGACTTTCTTGACGCCCGGATTAATCGAAAAATTAAAGATGGCCATGAATTGAAGCGTGAGCGGCGCTTCATTGAGGTCAGCATTCGCAAAGGTTTGAAGAGTAAAAATTTCGATACTGGATCAGGTGACAAAGTGTTAAAGCGATGGCTGACGCTTGCAGGAAAAACCAACGCTCGGGTTGCGTCAAAGTCTCTGCTTAAAATTATTACACTGCGTCCGAGCGTGCGTGAGAAGGTGTTCTCCTATATCCGCCAAGAACCCCTTTCATCAGCAAGGGCAAAGACGCTAGCAAACGCAGCGTGCTCTGGCCTTTTGACGGACGACGCCGGTATGGTCGAGTTGGCTAACCATCTGGTCGAAACATCGGTGCCTTCAAGGCATGGGATCGACCAGCATGTCCGTACTATAACGGAGCAATGCGATCCTGGCACGTTTTTTGGTTTATATGGACGACTTTGGATACAATCAAAGTATTCATCTGCTACGGAGCTATTGCAAACGATAGTCCAAAACGAGAGGGTTTGGGTACAACACGAAAGGCTTGGCAGAGTGGTCGGATCGTTCACACCGCTTTTTGTTGGCACCTCGCTGGAAGCGCCTTTTTTTGAGGTTTTGGCCCGCTCACGGAACAATGGCATACGTGACACTTATAAGTTTCACCTACGTCTCGCATCGCATGCTGGAACCTTCACCGCGATGTTTGACGCGCTAAGGAATCCGAACCCGTCGCGCGGAACAGCGATCACTCACGGAAAATTCTTGTGTCTTCTCTCCGCCCTCAAAAATAGCACTGTTTCGGTCACTCGGACGAAAGCGCTACTAACCGCTAATCCTAAGCCATTTGAAGACATCTACTATCGTGGCATTGGGAGGCGGCTTAGAGTGCTTTGATAGAGGAGAATATGCAGCAGTGATGGGCCATATTCTGTGAACATGCGAGGAGCGGGGACGACGAGAAGATAACCCGTTTTCCTCACGCCGAACCTTTGCGGATAGTCTCTGATAATAGAGTGTTATCAGAGGCTAGAAGGCTGGATTTTCATAGGAAACGAAACAGCGCGCATGCTAGGGATGCAAGCATCCCCGGGCCTTCGCTTTGAGCGTTAGTCGCTTAGAAATGTTCTTCCACTTCCGCTCCTCGTGCGAGGTATAATCCGCCAATGCGTGCGCTGAATTAGCAGGGGCATCTTCTGTGGCCTCCAGCGGATCGTTCCGGCAATTTATGGCTTCTTCGATAAACTCGCCCACGGTGACGCCATAGACCGCGCCGGATTTCCGACCGGCGCTGATATAGAGCGCGTGAGATGCTGCTGCGTCAGTTAATGCGCTACGATCAACGGACATCAATCCTGCATCATTCGGCTGAGGCTTGAAGCGATCGCTAGCGGGCTCTCCATTTTGGATGCAGTTCGGGTGAATTTGACGAAACAGCACTTCGTCCGAGTTGGTAAGCGGCTCACTCATGAAGGCTCATCCGACCATCAAAAATAGCAAGAAAATCCTCCGTCACACCACCAAACCCTATGGGCTCAAGCTCACCGTTACCGTCGATTTCGACGCCATACATCTCCACCCCGCCTAACCTTGTAAGCTCGACGGAATAGTCCCATCCCGCGTGTTCGAAATCCACGAGCACGCCCCCGCTATCAGTTGGAAAAATTCTAAATGCGCTGCAATACGCGGGACGTTTAGCTAGAAAGGCTTCGGCAGCCGCCAACGCATGGTCTGTAATCTCTGCGCCCGTTCCGTCATTCCATCCCGCATCTAATGACCTGATTTCCTCAAGCCTGTTCCTACAGATCGTCAACGCGGCTCCCAGCTCATCATCGACTACGCCAATGTCAAAGACATCAGCTACTCGTCGGAACTGATCTTGGCTGTCCAGCTCTACAAGAAGCTCGAACTGCACGTCATGCTGCAGGTTTCCATCGAATTCTTCTCGGACCTGTGATGGATCGGCAGGCACTGTAATGTCACCATATTCGAACGTTCGGACGGTGATACTACCTTCGTAGTCATTCCGGACTGACGTGCCGACAAGCTCCCCGATGCCTTCAAAACGGGTTTGATATGTTTCTCGAGCGCCGGTGATGAGCTGCTTACGCCGGAAGGCGTCGAGATAGACTACTTTGGAGCTAGCCCTATCAGGAAGCTCGATCTTCTCGTTTTCCCGCAACCCCGCGCCGAAACGGTTCAGTGCACGGACCTTCTCAGACGAGAGGGCCGATACTCGCCCGGTTTGCCCCTCGATTAGGGCGACCACATCGCCGTAAGCCGCTTCAACGATTTCCTCTATCTCATCGGCGAAGCCCGGCAAGTTCACCTGCGCGCTCGAGCGGTTCCATTCCAGCTGTGGGATGGCGCTCCCATCTTTAATCTCTACGAGGTCAAAGGCGAGGCTCTTATCAAAGCCCTTGGGAACTCGTTGCCGATCGGCATGTCGCCGCCGCCACTCGTCCTTCGCGTATGACACCAAGAGGTCTCGAAACGCCGGAAAATCAGAAAGCACGTCCACGGGGAGCCGAGCGTTACGAAATCGGCTCCCCTTGTAGTGCAAGCTGAAAATCTTCGGTTCGTCGGCCATCCCATCCCCTATCGAAGGTGTTGGTTATCCCCAGCGGCCTTCGATGCCAACAATTTTCGGGGTCCCCACGTAACGGCCTGAGGTTAACGACGTGATATGGGGCATCGCTTCGCCACTATAGCACAACGCCCGCCGCGTTGTCGGTGAACATGTCGCCGTCCCGAATGTAGCGGGCGAGCATAGCATCGCTCTTATGGCCGGTCTGCTGACGGATTTTCCACGATGACGCTCCGGCCATTGCGGCGCTGGTGGCAAGCCCGGCACGCAGGGAGTGGCCCGAGAATTTCACGGGATCGAAGCCTGCCGCCTCCGCGCGCCGTTTGACGATAACGGCGACGGCATCCCCGGACAGGCGATCGGGGGAGATATGCCCGTGCCGGTCTATGCTTCGGAAGATCGGGCCTTGCTCGATCCCGGCATGGGCAAGCCAGTCGGTAAGATGACGGACAGGACACCATCGCGTGCGCCCATGTGGGATCGCGATCTTGCGGCCTTGCCCGGTCTGATCAGTCTTGGACCGGCGCAGATGTAGGACGATGCCCCGCCCAACAGGCTCGACATCGCCGCAGTCGAACCCGACCAGTTCGGATCGACGGAACGCGCCGGCAAACCCGATCAACAGCAGTGCCTTGTCGCGCAGGTCGATTGGTCGCTCGCCCATCCGTTCCAGGACTGCGAACAGATCGTCGCGTTGCAATGCCCGCGCCTCTCGCTGTGCCATCCCCTTGGTCCGCCTGATCCCGCTCATCGTCGCTTTCACGATTTCGGCTCGGCAGGGATCGTCATGGCCAAGAGCGCGGTGGGCTTTCGCGATGGCTGCAAGCCGACGCTGGATCGTGGCGACGGCATGGGTTTCGGCCAAATCGGCCAGATACTCCGCGAGGGCGTGTGGCGAACAGGGGATGTCCCTGCCGGATGCCCGGAAGTGGGCTAGGTCGGCCGCGTAGCCGCGCCGGGTGCCAGCGGATAGGGAAGAGGATATGAAGCGTTGGAGAGGCTTTGAGATCAGCCCTACTGGCTGATCGCCCTGACCCCTCGGATTGCCAGATTTGCAATTAATTGCACAATCCGATGCATCTTCATTTTGTACAATTAATTGTTTTTCCATATCGCAATTTTCCCTGTGATTTCTAGAGGATAATCCAAAGTTACTATGCTCAAAAAAGGGGGGCTAAGGACCGCGAATTTCAGCCCAATTTGCGCTCCTGCCGGGTATAGGCTTCAGCCAGTCGCTCGTTGTGATCGGTCAGCATATCGGCGGTCAGCCTGTGCAGGGCCATCAGGCGGGCTTCGGCCTCCTCATGGCTCTCCAGTGTGCCGTTGTGACGAATGTGAGACACCCGGACTTCAGGCAGGCCGTGCAGGTGGCGAGAAATCAGCAGGAAGCGATGGCAGTGCAGCGGGTCGCGCTCCGAGCATAACAAGGCGGGTCTGCATCGGGCAGCAATCCCCAGAACGGTCTCGATCCCGGTGCCGAAGGTAGCGGTGCCGCGTCGTGTCGCGTAATCGGTGGGACCGCTCATCGGTATCCCGCCCAGATCATCGCCCAGGTGAATGTAGGCGATGCCGACCCGGTTCAGCCGGACCCGCAGTTGCGGTTTGCAGAAGTGTTGCCAGCGCGACCGGGGCGATGATCGCACGTCGATTACGCAGCCCATGTTGAATTGGTCGAGAGCGTAGCTGAACTCGTCCCAGCCGATATTCGAGTGCCCCACAGTCAGAACATCAATCATCTTCGTCCTTTCAGAACCGAGATGATCCTATGCTCAAAATCTAAATAAAAACAGCATTTCCAAATACTTAAATACTTGCGCCCGGTCCTATAGCGCCCAGCACCTTCCTATCCACGGCGAGCTTCGCTATGACCGTCGCGCTCTGCGTGAAAGCCGCAGAGCGGGGCGTGGAAACCCCGAGCAAAGCAATTCGGTCACCGACTTCGGCGGCCGGATGGCTGTCGCGCATGTCCAAGGCTCTGCCCAAAGGCGGCAGCGCCTTGTGCTTTGCCGAGGTTTCCAACATCCGGCTTCGGCCGTCGCCCCACAGGAAGGACCGGGGCGACGGAGGGGCGAGATCAGCACGACATCACAGCAGGCCGGGGAACCGGCATTCGGGATCGGCGACGTGATCGCTAAGGTGTCACAGGTCGCGTTCGGCAAACCGTTGATCACGAATGTCCTGCGGGGGCATGTGGCCGAAGCGATCATCGCGCTTGCCCTGGAGCCGGAGTGGAGTTGGTGCAGCGCCGATTACGCCGGATGGGACTTCGAGCGGGCAGACGGCCTCCGGCTGGAGGTCAAGCAATCGGCGGCTATGCAATCATGGTCCACCGGCAAGCCTAGCAAGGCGATCTTCGATGTCGCCGCGCGGACCGGATACTGGGAAGCCGGGACGGAGTGGATCGCCATGGCCGGGCGGCCTGCTCACCTGTATGTCTTCGCCCATCACGGCATTTACGGCGACGATGCCGATCATCGCGATCCATCGCAATGGCAGTTCTATGTCACTGCCGCCCGCGATCTGCCGGACGCGAAGCAGATCGGCCTCAGCAGCATAACCAGATTGACCTCGCCGGTGCCCGTCGCGGCTCTGGCCGACAAGGTGCGGGTCACAGCATTACAGATGGGAGCACAGAGGGCATGAAAACCATTCGGAATGAGGTCATCGGCAAAAACACACTGCGGCTCGTTGATACCGGCAAGGGCTTTGTCGGCTTGCTGATCTCCGGCGGCAAACAGTTGAAGCGGATCAACGGGGACGATCCGGCCAAGCTCTGGACCGAACTGCGTGCCGCAGCCGGGCAGGCCAGCGACGCTTATTTCGGTTTCGACGGTGCGCGCTCGCGGTTTCGGCAGTTCTTCCGTCACGGATTTCGGTCTCCGGCCTTCGAGGAGGCCGAACGCAATTACAAGCTGAAGGCTAAGGCCAAGCTGGATGATGCTGCTCCGCTGGAGCAGGCGCTGACCGGCAATGGGCTGGGCGAGGCAGTGCTCTCCGCCTATCGCGGCACGAACCTGCTATCACCGTTCGAGAAGACGCGGCTGCAACCACTCCTGCGCGGGCCGGATGCCGATCCCTTCATCCAGGCCGCCGCCCGCTTTACGATCGGGGAGATCGAACCGGCGCTGGCGACCATGGAGAGGCTGCTGACGAAGCATGACAACGCCAAGTGGACGGTCGTCACCTATTTGCCGTTCCTGTGGCGACCGGACGATCATATGTTTCTCAAGCCGATGGTCACGCAGGACTTTGCCGAGCGGGTGGGCCACCCCTTCGTGCATGATTACAGCGCCACGCTCGATCCCGCCGTATATGCCAGCCTGCGCGATCTCATGGCGCAGACTGCGCGGGAGGTGGCCGATCTGGAGCCGCGTGACAATATCGACCTCCAAAGCCTCGTCTGGATCGTTGGTGAATACAAGGAGGACGAAGCCAAGGCTCCAGCGTCCACTGAATGAGGCCCCGGCTGGCTCAGCCTGCTCCCATACCGGGTTTTGGTGCGGGAGCTGCCGTAGCCGGGTTCTCGGTGATAAGCCTCATCAGCGCCGCCTCCTTGCCCAGCAGCCCCCTGGAATGCGGTGTCGCACCCTTGGCGCGTAGCGCCTCCTCCAGCAGTCCATATTGCTCCTTGTTGAAGTGCAGGACGACCGTTCGGCCTTCGGGGTCGAACTTGCCGTCGCGGATGTGCATCTTCAATTCGTGCGCGGTGCAGCTCTCGGCCACATCGAGCAATTCGTCGATCGTATCGGATTGGCCGTGTGCCGCGAGAAGGGACAACTTGGTCCAACCGAGACGTTGTATCCGTTCGGCGGAAACATCCATGTCACTGAGCACCTCGTCGATCTGGGCCAGATGATATGCTTTGCGGACGCCGATCTTGAGCTTCTTGGCGACCGATCTGAACTCATCCCGGTTTTCCGCCCGGACTTTTCGTAGAAAGCGTGCCGTGTCGAGGAGGCGTGACTTGCTGTGGTCGATCAGGTCCTGGGGCACCTCCACCGCTGCTTTGTTGATCCCTTCCATCTGTGAAACCTTTGTAGTGACTGGGATCAATTTCCTATGCGAAAGGCGCAGCCGGACAAGGGCATATGATTGGAAGGGTGGCAGGTATCGTGCTGTCCTCTGTCGCACCGATGCACCCCGGACATACCCAATCACCTTAACAAAAGATGGATTGCAATTAATTGCAATCATGATGGCCATGCTTGTCCGCTCACCTTGAGATCGTGAGAGTTAGAAGACAGGTTCGATATGTCCCGAAACAATCATGCCCAAATGGGCACGTTTGATCCTTGGGTAATCTATTCCCTCTCGGGAGAGGGTGTCCGAACAAGGTTCGGAGAGCATGCGTAGCGGGAGCGCCAGCGACCGCCTCCGCCCTCTTATCGTAAGATAAGAGGAAACATTTCTCTTATACCCGTTCTCTAGAATACCGAAGGTATTCAACCATGCCCGTTCGGGCTGCATTGATAATCGTTGCCAAAACCGCATTTCGCATCTTGTCGGAGATCGACCGTCTCACAGCTTCGCGTAGGCGTTCGCGGGCTGCTTTTCGTGACCGGGGCCAATGCCGTTGAGCGCAGCGTAGAACATGTCCCAGGGCATGGCGGCAGACCCGGAGACGTGTTCCTGCAAGGCGATCTCGTCGACGCTGATCCACAGCATCTTTGCAGGGCCGCGTCCCATCGCCCGGATCAAGAGAAACTCGCCGCAGTAGTTCCTGAGCCTCGGCAGGGCACGTTTAGCCATCTCGGCGGATGTCAGCCCTGATGCTATGGCCCACCCGTCCCTGCTGTGGGCCAGCCACTGGTCGCATGGCCAGCCGGGGAGATTACGGTGCAGCTTGTGGTCCCGATTTCGCCACACATACAGAATGTGATGAAGAAGGTTGCCAGCGGCCATGTCGCCGCCTGCCAACTTACGACACAGGGCAAGCAGGTTAGGGCGCTCCCACAGCGCGTTGGCCTGTGCTGCTTTCTCGGCGGTTTTCGCGAGCGCCTTCGCCTTCTTGTCGGGAACCTTCGCTCCCTTCGCTTTCGTCTTGCCCTTGGCCATCTCAGCCGCGAGCGCTGCCTTGGCTTGTGCCTTGGGCAGGAACTGGACCACTTTGGACATCGGTATTCTCCTTCTCGGTTGCACGGAAGGAGCGCGGGACGTAGAAGTGCTCGTTGCTAATCAGCGTCGTCCCGGCGCTCCAGAAAGCCCTGCCGCGCCAACGGTGGGGCTTTCCCGTATCTGCTTGGTAATTTATGATGATGAGCGGGTGAAAAGGGCGTGGAAGGTGTGCGACGGTCGGTCTATGGGACTGGAACCGCCAACATGGGGCCGCCAAGGCCGCATCGGTCCTCCGCTACCATATTACAGACATTAGCGTTTACTGGGCGATTGACGGTTTGAGCCGTGGAGCCGCGCTCCTTCCGAGGATTTCGCCTCTGTTGACGAAGCGATCACAGGAACGTTGCGACAATTATATGCATACACCAGCGGGCACCGCCTTGAAATCGGCACGGCGCCCGCTGGTCATCATGGCCATGTTGCGGATCAGGACTGCCCATGTCGCACAGGCATAGGCGCCCTCACGACGCGGTCCGGGCGTGCGCCCTCATCATCTGCACCGCGATCAGCAGCCCGATCAGCATCATGAGCGCACAGATCAGATAGGGCGCATCCGGGCTCATCACCGTATAGAGCAGCCCGAAGATCGGCGGCGCGACGATCCGGGCCAGCGCGTTCACCGCCATCTGGGCGCCCAGCACGCTGCCCTGCGTTTCCGCCGGCGTATTGCGTGACGTTAACGCGCCGACATTCGGGAAGGTCAGGCTGTGCCCCACCATCAGCAAGGACATCAGCATAACGGCGGCCACCGGGTCCCGCGTCAATGGCTGGAATATCATGCTGAGGATGAGCGTGACGATACCGGCAACGATCACCCGTCTCTCGCCAAAGCGCTTGACCAGCGGCCCGAGCAACACGGCCTGCACGACCATGCCGGCACCGCCCACCGCGACGAAGGCCAACCCGACCTCGCGCGCATTCCACCCGAAATTATGCTCTGTCCACAAGCCAAAGACGGCTTCCATCGATGAAAAGGCTGCAATCGCGATGAAGGCCAGAATGAACAATCTCAGCAGCAAGGGATTGTGCATGACGAAACGAAATGCCTCATCATAGCTGGGCAACGGCCGCGCCGCGCCGCCCGGCTGGCGTGTCTCGCGCAAGGCGAAGAGAGACCAGATCGACGCGGCACCCGCGAAACAGGCTGCCGCGAGGATCGGCAGGTGAAACCCCGCCAGCCCCTGCTCCGGCTGCGCCAGAAGCCCGCCAATGGCCGGCCCGGTTGCAAAGCCGAGATTGAAGGCCGCACCGAAATAGCCCATGTTTCGCGCGCGCTCCTGCGGGGGTGTGATATCGGCTATATAGCTTTGCACGACGCCCAATGTGCCGCTGAAGAAGCCGCTCACGATGCGGATGATCAATGCGATATGGAGCGAAGGAGCATAGGCAAAGGCGACATAGCTCAGCGCGGCGCAAGCCATGGTGATGGCCAATATTCGCTTGCGGCCGACCTTGTCCGACGTTCTGCCCCAGTAGATTTCACCGAAAATATTGCCGAAGGAATAGGCGGCGAACAACATGGTGACTTCCACCGCCGATGCGGAAAATGCCTGCCCGTAAAATGGCAGCAGTGGAAGGATCAGGCTGAACCCGGCAATGTTGATGAACACCACGACCAGCAACATGGCCAGTGCGTGGGCGTTGCGCGGCGGTCCGGCGGCAGCCTGTTCAGCCCGCATAGCGCGGTTCCGCGATGCCGCGCGCACCCAGCCCTTCGATCACGAAACTATGGCCGCCCCCCTCCTCGCCCGCGCGCTTCAGCAGCGTGGGGTCGATACTGGTCACGAACAGCAAGTCCAGGTCCGGTCCGCCGAACATCACGCTGGCCGGCAGGTTCATGGGCGTTTCGACAATGCGCTCAACCTTGCCGTCCGGCCGGAAGGCGACAATCTTGCGCCCCTCGCAGATCGCCATCCACATCAGTCCATCCGCATCCACCGTCGCGCCATCGGGTATGCCGCCCAGTTCCTTTGTCTCCGCGAACAGGCGGCGATTGGCCACTTCGCCTGTTTCGATATCATAATCATAAGCATAGATGGCGTGAACGAGGCTATCGGAGAAGTAGAAGGTCTTGTTATCCGGCGACCAGCAAGGGCCGTTGCTGATATGAATGCCGGTATCGATCATGCTCAATATATGATCTGCATCCAGCCGGTAGATATTACCGTAAGGCTGCGTGTCCGTGAGACTGGAATCCGTGGAGCCGACCAGAAAGCGGCCCCGCCGATCCACCTTGCCATCGTTGAACTGCGCGCGAGGATGCCGGTCGGTCGCGATCGCCAGCGGCGTTACCTCGCCCGTGTCGAAATCCAGCGCATGAACACCATCGACCAGCGCGACGATCGCCCCGCCCCGCTTGCGCAGCGCCATGGAGCCGATGACTCCCGGCACTTTCCAGCTGCGCGTTTGAGCCGTGCGCCAGTCATAGCGATGGACCATAGCGCCCACGATATCGATGAAATAGAGCGCTTGCTCGGCTTCATCCCAGACAGGCCCCTCGCCCACCATGCATCGGGTGGTCTCCAGACGTGTAAACTTCATCAGCTCAATCTCCTCTCCACGCCGGCTTGCGGCCCTATTCTCATTGTCCGCCGGCCTCGATACAATTGAGGAAAGGCGTCACTACCTCTATCTTTCAAAGCCTTTTATTGTCATACGACCGTATGATAATATGCGCAATATCCGGGTGAGAATCTGATGTCGGTCCAATCAGGCAAGGCCGCTCGAAAAGCACCGGCCGGCAAATCGGCGGAAACCGTCCGCAAATATATGGACGTGGCGGAAGGCCTGTTCATCCGGCTGGGTTATGAAGCCACGTCGATCCGGGCCATCTCGTCCCAGGCCAGGATGAACCTGGGCACCGTGGTTTACCATTGGGGCACGAAGGAAGCGCTGTTCCGCGCCGTCTGCCTGCGCCGCTTTGCCGATATTCACGAAGAACAGGTTCGTCGCCTGACGCTGTGCAGCGAGAAAGCCGATGCGCTGACGCAGGCGGATCTGCTGGATATATTGCGCGCGCTGGTGGAGCCGCCCTTGCTCAGCTCGGCCAGTGCCCGCATCGCCGAGCGGACCCGCCTGCTCTATGGCCGCGCCCTTACCGACCCCTCCCCCGTGGCGCTGCGCGTGACGACCGAGATCTTCAACCCGGCGACGGAGCTTTTCCACACACTCGTGCGCCGGTGCCTGGCGCATCTGGACGAAGATATTTTCCATTGGCGCTATGTCTGCGCCGTCGGCGCTTTCGTCATCGCCCAGTCATTCGAAAAGAAATTCTCCCATGCGCTGGCCCTTTCCGAAAAAAAGAAGACGGACTGGTCCCTCGTCGCCGAGGAGATTGTCCGGTCCATGGAAGCCGGCCTGATCCGTCCATAGAAAAGGCATTTCGCAGCCTCGCGAAATGCCTTTTCCGTCCTCCAGAAAGTGACGTGCGACTAGAAACGCTTCGTCGCGGTCAAGGCCCATTCGCGCGGGCGTGCGGGCTGTGCGTTGAGGAAGCCGTTACCGGACACGTTGAACACGTTCAGAATATAATATTTGTCGAACAGGTTGGTGACTTCCAGCGACACTTGCAGGTCATCGCCTGGATTGCGCCAGGTCAGCCTTGCATTGGCCAATGTGTAGGCGGGGATGAGGTTAGTCGGCTCGTTCACCGCATTGGCATAGACGTGAGACTTATAGGATAGATCGAACCGCGGCGTGAGCGTTCCGGCGGAGCCCAGCGGCAACTCATATTGCGCCCCGATGCTCCACTGCCATTTGGCGGTGTAATTCGCCACATGGTCAAGCTGGACCCCGCCCGGGCCGCTGGCATTCTCGCTGATCCGGGTATAGTCGAAATCAAGATAGCTGAGCGATGCGTCGATGTTGAACCCGTGAACCGGTCGCAGGTTCAGCTCTGCCTCGAAGCCGAGAATATCGGCATCGCCGGCATTGGCGTTCATCGCGCAAGGCAGGCCGGGAACGCCCGGCCCCGGTGGGGTCGGGTTGAACTGCGGGCAGGAAAGCAGGCCGCGCTGAATATCATTATATTTGTTCAGATAGCCTGACAGGTTGAGGCGCGCCCGGCGATCGAGGAAATCGCTTTTCAGGCCGATCTCCCACGCATTGATCGTCTCCATTCCGAACGGCTGAACCTGCTCTGGAAAATAGGGCCGCGGATTGATGCCGCCGCCTTTGAAGCCCGTTGAAAACTGGGCGTAGGTCATCAGATTATCGGACCAGCGATATTGCAGGTTGAGGCGATAATCGAGCCGATCGCCCTGATAGGTCCGGGATTCCCCGTTAAGCGAGCCGACAAGCGGCGGATTGGGCGATCCATCCAGATTGAAGCGACCAAAAGTATAGGTCTTGCTTTCCTCCGTATAGCGCAGGCCGCCGGTCAGCGTCAGATCATCCGTCGCATGCCATGACGCGTGGGCGAAAACCGCCTTGGTATCGGCCAGCACCGGATCATTCTGATAGAATTGAAGGCCCGCCCAGCGCAGATCGACGCTGCTGGCATAGACCGACTTCTGATCGCTATAATAGCCGCCGACCGTATATTCGATCGCATCATCCGCGAAAGAGCCGTTCAGGCGCAGTTCCTGACTGAAGAACCAGAAATCCAGCAAGCCTTGCATATTGGAGACCGGCAAGGGCGACAGATCGTCATCCGTGCTGAAATCCGCATTATATTCGCGATAGGCGGTGATCGAGGTCAGTTGCAGCTTGTCGGCCAGATCCCATTCCAGTTGCCCGGAAAGCCCCCAGCCCTCAAACCATGACCGGCCATTGAAATTGCGGCCGAAGGGGAAGCCATTGGCCGGATCGGCCGGCGCCTGATTGGTCCCATAGTTGCAGAACGGCCCGCACACGAAACGGCTGTCATAGGGGACATCAGGATAAGGGCCGCGCACGCCGGGATTGGGATTGTCCGCGCTGGTGATGACACCGGCAGCCGAGTTGCGATCATCCACCGAATAATCGGCGATGATGTTGATATCGAGCGTGCTGGTAGGCCGCAGACGCAATTGCCCGCGCACCGCCTGATAATTGACGTTGCCATCCTTGCCGACGACACAGTCGCTCCCTGCCGGCATCTGGGCGGGAATGCCGCCGACGGCCGGGTTAAGCGCGCTGCCCTGCGGATGGACGCAGCCGAAATCCAGCCGCTCGACATAGCCGTTCTGCCGCTTCGATACGCCGGAAAGGCGCACATCGACGCCCTGCATGATGGCGACATCGGCGCTGGCACGCAGGTCCACCCGGTTGCCGCTGCCATATGTCGCAGAGAGCGTGCCGCTGTTAGAGCCGGTCGGGCGCCTGGAATAGAGCTTGATTGCCCCGCCGATGGAGTTGCGGCCGGCAAGCGTGCCCTGCGGACCGCGCAGGATCTCCACCCGCTCCAGATCGAGAAGATCGAAGATGGACCCGGTCAGCGTCGGATAATAGACATCATCGACATACATGCCGACGCCCGGCTCCAGCGCCGGATTGAAATCATGCTGACCGATGCCGCGAATGGACGCGGCGAGCGACGGACCGAAATTGGCGTTGCCCGCGCGCAATGTCACGCTGGGCGCCTGACCAGCCACTTCGGCGATATTGGTCTGGCTGCGCGCCTCCAGCATATCCCCTGAAATAGCCGTGATCGCGATCGGCGTATCCTGGAGATTCTGGGCGCGGAACTGCGCCGTCACGACGATCTCATCGACGCCGGCATCGCCAGCATCCTGTGCATGAAGCGACGCCGGCGCAAGAAACACTCCCGCGATCAGCGCCGTGGCACTCACCTGCGCAAGGCTGGCGCGGTGTTTGAAAGGCATATGTCCATCTCCCCTTATCAGCCGCGACTATCGCCGCAGAGCTTTGCTTATCTTATTACCGGACTTCATACGGTCGTATGATTCCATTTGCAAGACCGGCTTTTTATAGTATCCCGCACTCGAATAAAAAGCGCTGCAACAGCGATATAAATGATTGGGAAAGGTACACAGCATGTCAGGCACCCCGCTTCCGCCCGGCTTCGATGCCGCGAAACTCGCGCAGGCCCGCCGGGCGTTTGAAGATGCTTTGGGAGCCGGCAAGGTCTTTTTCGAAGATCTGGACCGCGCCACCTATCAGGACAAATTCGCCGTTGAAGATGCCCGCCACCTTCCTGCCGGGGCCATCGCGCCGGAAAGCGTGGAGGAGGTGCAGGCGGCGATGCGGCTCGCCAACCAGTATCGCCTGCCCATCTGGCCGATCAGCCGCGGCAAAAATCTGGGCTATGGCGGCGCCGCGCCGCTGCTTTCGGGCAGCGTGGTCATGGACCTCTCCCGGATGAAGAAGATAGAGTTTGACGCGGAACTCGGCACGGTCATCGTCGAGCCGGGGGTCGGCTTTTACGACCTCTATGATTACATCAAGGCCAACAAACTGCCTTTCTGGATCTCCACGCCCGGCAATAGCTGGGGTTCGGTGATGGGCAATGCGCTGGATCGCGGGATGGGCTATACGCCTTATGGCGAGCATGCGCGCAAGATTTGCGGGCTGGAAGTCGTGCTCCCCACGGGCGATCTGGTTCGCACCGGCATGGGCGCTTTTGCCAATGCGCCCACCTGGCAGGCCTATCGCTTCGGCTTCGGCCCCGGCTGGGATCAGATGTTCGTCCAGTCCAACTTCGGCGTGGTCACCAAAATGGGCCTGTGGCTGATGCCGGAGCCGGAAAGCCTCATGGGCATGGATGTCGAGTTCGACAAGCCAGAGGATTTGAAAGCGATGGTCGATGCGATCGGCCCGCTGCGCCGGGAAGGGCTGTTGCAGCAAAGCCCGAGCATCGGCAACTGGCTGCGCGCGGCCGCTGTCGTGACCCGGCGGGACGAATGGACCGACAAGCCCGGCGCACTGGGCGACGATGTGATCGACGCGATCCGCAAAAAGTTCGACCTTGGCTGGTGGGGCGTATCGCTGCGGCTTTACGGGCGCGAGGAAGTCAACAAGGCCAGCTACAGAATATTGGAAAAGGCGATGCACGACATCGGCCCGATGTCGATCAAGCCCACCAGCTGGGTGGTGGGAGAACCGATGGAATATTCCGGCTGGACCGGCACGCCCATCACCTTCCCGCTGCAAAACGCCAATTGGTACGGCGCGCGCGGCGGCCATATCGGCTTTTCGCCCATCATCGAGCAAAATGGCACCAAAGCGCTTGAACAATTCCGGCGCACCTATGCCCGCTATCAGGAATACGGCATGGATTATCAGGGCAGCTTCGCCTTTGGCGAGCGGCACCTGACCAACGTCAACGCCATGATCTTCAACAAGGACGATCCGGCGATGATGAAGAATCTGGACAGTTTCTTCCGCGTGCTGGTCGCGGATTCGCAAGCGCAGGGCTATGGCGAATATCGCACGCATCTGGATTATATGGATCTGGTCGCCAACACCTATAGCTTCAACGACAATGCGCTGCTGAAGCTGAACGAGACGGTGAAGGACGCGCTCGACCCCAACGGCATTCTTGCACCCGGAAAGAGCGGCATCTGGCCCCGACGCCTGAAGGGAGGGGCCCGCACATGACGAAAACACCGTTCATCGCCGCTGCCCTCTCTCTCCTGCTCGGCGCCTGCTCGCAAGGTGCGGACCAGCCCGCCGGAAGCCCCGCGCAAAACGCCGTCCCGCCCGCGCCGGCGCCGATCACCCTGTCCTCCCGGCCACAAGTCAGCGGCGGAGAAGCGCTTTATGTGGAAAAATGCATCATGTGTCATGGCCCGAACGGCATGGGCACCGGCCTGCTGAGCCGCCGCATGGATATGCCGCTACTGGAAGCGCGCGACGATCTGACGAAGGATTATGTGATCCTCGCAGCGCGGCAGGGCGTGGGCAATATGCCAGCCATATCCCGCGGCGAGGTCAGCGACGCGCAAATGGCGCAGATAGCGGATTATCTCGCAAGCGGCCCGCATAAACCCGATGAAGGAACCGCCGATCGGGGAGCCGGACGATGACCCGCATCAGCCGCCGCGCTGTGCTGGGCGCCGGCGCATTGGGGGCGCTGACCGTGCCCGCCATGTCCGGTCTCTCCGCCTTGCGCTGGCGCGACGAGGAAAGCCGGATACTGCTGCACGATCCGGCACTGGAAGCCGGGCGCCGTTTCGCGCAGGCCGGCCACCGGCTTGGCCTTGCCTCGCGCCCGATCGAAGGGGACCGCATCCGCTTCATGCGCGCCATTCTCGCGACAATGCCGGCGATCATTGTCGGGGTCAGCCGCTATGCGGACCTGCTGTTGATTGCCGATGTCGCGGCCGAAGCAGGCTATGACCTTGGCGCCGAGTTTGAGGGGCGCGGCGGCACCTGCGCGGCCACGCAATGCCTCCCCGGCTGGAGCATGCTGGGCCGCATCACCTTCGCCTCGGGACCGGCCTGGGCCGAAGCGCTGGCCGCCTATGTGGCAAGCCCCCACGCCATAGCGCTGGCGCCGCCGCGCCAAGCCGCCCCCTCCTCCTCCGATGCCGGACTGGTACTGGGATGGGCCTTGGCGCCAAGAGAGCGCAGCCGGCTCAGGGAATAAGCCGCTGCGCTATCATATCATGTCCCGTCCAGAGGACCAGCGATACAGCATAGCACAAGCCGAACAGCGGGGGAGCGCAGGGTTACATATTGTCGCCTGCCCAGACCCGACAATATGGGCATCGCTTCGCCATGAACGCCAGCGCAGTGTCCGCCGTACCCGTCCGTCGCGCCCGGCACGCCATCCCGCGTCAGCCTGTGCCTGCCGCCCGCGCCGCCAGACGTAGCTCGGTGACGAAACGCTGTCGCTCCACCGCATAATCATCGCCGGCGCGTAACCGCAGGAGATAGCTGGGGTGGACCGTGGCCGTCAGTTGCCGTCCGTTCCAGCGCCACATCCGGCCGCGCATCGTCTTGAGCGGCCGGCGCACGCCGATCAACGCCTGCAACGCTGTCAGACCCAGCGCCACCACCACGGTAGGCCGGACAAGGCGGATCTCCTGCCCCACCCACCAGCGATAATGCGCGATATCGCCGGCGTTAGGCGTCTGGTGGAGCCGCCTTTTCCCACGCGGCAGAAATTTGAAGCGCTTCACCGCATTCGTCTGGAACGTCGCCGCCGGATCGATCCGCGCATCACGCAGGCATTGTTCCAGCATCTGCCCGGCTGGGCCGACGAAGGTCTGCCCGACCTGATCCTCGCGGTCGCCCGGCTGTTCACCGAGCAGGAACAGCGATGCATCTGGCGGGCCACGGCCGGGCACGATCCTGTCGCTAAAGCCGGCGCGGGGCTGCTCCGCTTCGCCCAGAGCCTCGTATAAATCTGCCAGACTGGCGAACGGCGCCTCCTCCTCCTCGGGCATCAGACTGGTGGCGACCGGCAGATCTCCCGTCTCGATGGCGGATACTGGCATGCTCGGCTCCCTGTCTGCGGCTGCCCCGCCCGTTCAACGCGCCGGCGCAGGCGGCGTTCCGACCGGCCCCGTCCGCACGTCGATCACGCCGCGCCATCCAGCAGGGCGATGAGCCCCCGCTCCTCCCGGCTCAGCCAGCGGGTGCGTCGCGGAAGCGGGTTGGCGAGCGCCGCAGCCGGCGTGCCCTTCGCCATCTCGATCAGCATGGGGTGAATATAGGATTTGCGCGCAATAGCCGGCGTGTTGCCCAGATGTTGGGCGACGAAGGCCAGCATCTCGCCAAGCGCCGTCCCGACAGTTCGCTCGCGCAGCCATTCAAAGGCCAAAACGCTCGCCGTCCAGGTGCGGAAATCCTTGGCGGAGAAATCGGCCTTCATCGTCTCCTTTATATAATGATTCACGTCGCTGGAGCTGATCGGCCAGATCGCCCCGTCCTCCCCGATATATTGGAAGAGATGTTGGCCCGGCAGGTCCTGCATCCGCCGGACGAAGCGGACCAGGCCGCGATCCGTCACGCTGAAGGTGCACAGCTTCCCCGATTTGGCACGGAACCGCAATGTCAATCGATTGCCGCTCAGGCTGGCATGGCGCTGCAAAAGCGTGGTCGCGCCGAAGCTCTTGTTCGAGCGGGCGTAACATTCATTGCCTACCCGGATGCGGCCGCTGTCGAGCAGCCGCACGATCGAGGCGAGCGCGCGCTGCCTGGAAAGGCTCCGCGTCGCCAGATCCGCCTCGACCTGTTTTCTGATGCGCGGGAGAGCCTGGCCGAACTGTACGCAACGCTCGAATTTCCGGCTGTCACGGTTCGCGATGAAGTCCGGGTGATAGCGATATTGCCGGCGCCCCTTGTCGTCGATTCCCATTGCAAGGATATGCGCGTCGGGCTTCGGCGAGAACCAGGCATCGCGATAGGCCGGCGGCAGGCCGATCCCGTTCAGCCGGTCGATCTCCGCGCGGTCCGTGATCCGCTGGCCTTCAGGGTCGAAATAGGCCCACCGCCGCCGGATAAGCCGCCGGCTGATGCCCGACATGTCGAGATCGGCAAACAGGATGCGCGGGGCCTTGGTGTCCGCCTTCGCGGTGGGTTGCGGCGCGTCAGGCCGAGCAGGCATATCAAAGGGGGGCCCTGTTCAGGTAGAGATATTGGGGATCGAACCCGGCCAGTTCGTGCAGGCCCGCCATATCGTGAATATGCACGACACCGGAACGAAAGTCAGCAAAGCCCGTTTCGCGCAACATTTGCATGGTGCGGTTGACATGCACCGGCGTGGTGCCGAGGCAGTCGGACAGGTCGATCTGGGTGAGCGGCAGCGGATAGCTGTCGTCCGCCGCCACGCGCCCGGCCAGTTGGAGGCGCAGGTGCAGTTCGCAGAACAGATGAGCCAGTCGCGGCAGGGCGAGACGTCGTCCGAGCGACAGCACCCAGCTACGATGCGCCGCCGCATCCAGATTGGTGGTGAACCAGAGCAGGCGGGTGAGATGGGCATGCTCTTGCGTGATCTGTCTGAGCCGGGCATGCGGCACATGCGCGATCCGGCACGGCCCCAGCGCCATCACGCTGTAATCCAGCCGCTTGAGGGTGAACCCGTGCAGGTCCATAAAGTCGCCCGCAACCTGCAACTCCAATATCTGCCGCTTGCCGTCGCCCAGCATCTTGTAGCGGCACATGAAACCGTCGATGAGTAGCGTGGCGACCTGCACCTCCCGGCCTTCGCGCCCCACAATCGTGCCGGGCGGCACCTCATGGCTGTGCTCTACCGCGCGGCGCAGCACCTGCTCTTCGGCCGCGCTCACCTCGTCACGCGCGCGCAGACGCAGCAGTAGCGCCTCGATCATGGACCGCGCCGTCGCATGAGACCGTGCGGCCTGGACGGCGTAACCCGGGCGCCCCTCATGCCGGCCAACGGCGCGGCGCCGGCAGGCCCGCCTGTACGACCTTGTCCGCACGCCCATCCGGTCTATGCATGACTGACCTTTCGTAACGCCTCGCGCTGGCCGGATGTCCGGAAGACGGGGTCCGCCTCGCCAGCACATGCACAACGGCATCGGCAGCCTTCTGTTCCCGCTCTTCAAAGACCGGGCCGTGAGACATGCCGCACGCAAAAGCGGATGAAAATCACCAGCCGGCCGGAACACACGTCGCCCTGAACGGTTGAAGCAACATAGCCTCAGCCAATGGAAACGGGATTTCACGATGACCGAAACGATCGGAATGGTTCACGAGGATGATCTTCCCGGCCATGAAAGCACGCTGGAGCCCAAGCCGGACTGGGTGCCGCGCTACCCCGGTTCGGGACGGCTGACAGACAAGGTCGCGATCATCACCGGCGCGGACAGCGGCATCGGCCGGGCCGTGGCCGCCTTGTTCGCGCGCGAAGGCGCCGATATCGTCATCGCCTATCTATGCGAGCATGACGATGCGGAGAAAACCGCGCAGATCGTCCGTGCGGAGGGCCGGCGCGCCCTGATCTTTCCCGGCGATCTGGGGGAGAAGGCGACCTGCGATGCGCTGGTCGACCGGGCGCTGGCGGAATTTGGCAAGCTTGACATATTGGTCAACAATGCCGGCGAGCAGCATCCCGACAAGCAGATTGAAGCCATCTCGGAAAAACAGCTCAAGCGCACTTTCCAGACCAATATTTTCGCCATGTTCTTCCTGACGCAGGCGGCCATGCCACATCTGCGCTCCGGTGCCGCCATCATCAACGCTACTTCGGTGACGATGTATCAGGGCTCGCGCGAGCTGCTCGATTATTCGAGCACCAAGGGGGCGATCACCGCCTTCACCCGTTCGCTCAGCGAAAATCTGATCGGCAAGGGCATTCGGGTGAATGCCGTCGCACCGGGCCCGATCTGGACGCCGCTTAACCCATCGGGCGGTGCCTCGCCGGAGAAGATCGAGCATTTCGGCGAGGATACGCCGATGGGCCGGCCCGGACAGCCCAATGAGGTTGCCCCCAGCTTTCTGTTCCTCGCCTGCGAAGATGCCAGCTATATGAGCGGCCAGGTGCTGCACCCCAACGGCGGGACGATTGTGGGGAGCTAAGGCGCAGCCGTCCGCCGGTCGATCCACCGCCGTGGCCATCACCATCGGCACAGCCGGCTGGAGCATCCCTCGACAGATGGCGACGCAGTTCCCGCCCACAGGATCGGCGCTGGAGCGCTATGCTGCGCGCATGCCCGGGGTGGAGATCAACTCCTCCTTCTATCGTTCGCACCGGCCCGCCACATGGGCGCGCTGGGCCGCCAGCGTCCCGGCTGGCTTCCGTTTTGCCGTGAAAATGCCCCGCACCATCAGTCATGAGCGCCGGCTGATCGATTGCGAGGCGCTTCTCGCGACCTTTCTTGAAGAAACCGCGTCGCTTGGCGAAAAGCTGGCAGTCCTGCTGCTTCAACTCCCCCCGACCCTGGTCTGGCAGAGCCGTTCAGTCGAGGATTTTCTAAGCCGCCTGACGGCCTCGACATCCGCCGTCATCGTCTGCGAGCCGCGTCATCCAAGCTGGTTCAGGGGCGAGGCCGATTGCCTGCTCGCCCAGTTCGGTGTCGCCCGGGCCGCAGCCGATCCCGCGCGCGCGCCGGCAGCGGCCTATCCGGGTGGCTCGCAAGGCCTGCACTATTGGCGGCTGCACGGCTCGCCCCGCATCTATTGGTCGGCTTATGATCCGGCGCGGCTGGCCTGTTACGCCGCCCATTTGAGGGAGGGCCGCGCCGCCGGTCGACCAGTCTGGTGCATCCTCGATAATACAGCCGCCGGGGCCGCTCTGGCTAATGCTCTCGCCCTACGCGATCTCACATGACGCCCCCCGGCGGCTCGTCCCGCCCTTTCCCATCCGCCACCGGCATATCCAGAGATGCCGGCCATGCGTCTGCCTCCAGCACCATGCGCGCGCCGAGTTCCTCCGCACTCAGCGCGCAGCTGATGCCATCGGCGGAAAACTCCAATTCCGCCGGGTTCAGGGCGTGCAGCCGCTCGCCCACGCCGCCAAGGCCACCTTCGCTCACCACGATATAGGCCAGCCCGGCATCGTCACAGCGCATCATGCCGTCGACCACGACGCCGATCGGCTCGCCGCCCCGCCCGATCAGCTTCGCGCCGGCAATCGCGCCGACTGCAAACAGCGTGGGCACATGCGCTGCGGCACTGCGCGCGGTCGCAGCTTCTCCGCCGCCTTCATAACGCACCTGCCGGCCAAGCCAGCGCCACACGCCCGCTACGTTTACCATGGTCAGGAAGATATTGGTCAAAAGCAGGTTCCGTTGGCCTGAGCCAATCCCCACCACAGCCCATGCAAGCGAGCCGATGGTGAAGATGGCGAAGCCCCAGCCGGTTATCCGTGCGCCAAGGCTGGCAGCGGTCATCATCGCCGCGATCATCGTGGCGACGGGCGCGACCCATCCGGCAATCTCTTCCATCTCGCCAGCCTCCTTTAGCGCGCCGGGCCATCCGCGTCCGACGGCGCACCAACCCGCCGCCACCATCCGGACTGATCCCCTTCCGCAAGGCCCTGTCCCCATATCATGGCGCGGCTGCGCGGCATCGCCTCGGGCATCTCGGTCCGGATATAGGCGAGCAGCTTCTCACGTATCTCGCAGCGCAGGTCGAACGTGTCCGACGCGCTGCGTGCGGTGGCAAGGCCGCGCACCTCAATCGCCTCGGGTCTGGTATCCGTCACCTGCAGCACCTGCGCTCGTCCGTCCCAGAGTCGGGACTGCCGCACGATCCTTTCATATTGCGCCCGCAGCCGGTCCATGTCCGTCGCCGGATCGAGGTAGAACATCACCGCGCCGAGCAACTGACTGGTCGTGCGCGTCCAGTTCTGGAAACTCTCCTCCAGAAATTTCGAGACGGGCACGATCAGGCGCCGTTCGTCCCACAGACCGACGACCACATAGGTGAGATGGATTTCCTCGATCTTGCCCCACTCCCCTTCCATGATCACGACATCATCGATGCGGATTGGTTCGGTAAAGGCCAGCTGGATACCGGCGATGATGTTCTTGAGCAGAGGTTGCGCGGCAGCGCCCACGGCGATCCCGGCCAGCCCGGCCGAGGCCATCAAGGTCACGCCCACCGCCCGCACGGAGGGGATACTGAGCAGCATCAGACACAAGGTGATGAAGGTGGTCAGGACGATGGCGACGCGGCCGAGCACGGTCGCGCGCGTGCGTTTGCGGCGAGCGCCCAGATTGTCCGCCACGCTGATGTCGGCACGCAGCGCGACCACGTCCTGCATCGCGCGGATCATCGCGATCGCCAGCCAGCCGAGCAGCCCGGGAATGACCATGGCGAAACATTGTATCCAGATCGCGTGGCCGCGCTCGCCGAGCATCAGCGTGGGGCGCGCCGCCACCAGCGCAAACGCGACCGTCAGCCACTGTGACGGCCGCCAGGCGCGATTGATAAGGGGATTGTCCAGTCTGGTCGCACTTCGCGCAGCCAGTCCGCAAACGAGCCGCATCACCAGCCGATGCGCCAGCAGCGCGGCGAGGACCGTTAGCGCGATCGTCACGACCGTGGCCAGAACGGGCGGGACGTTCCAGTCCGTCGGGAGCAGATGTTGCATCATGAGCGCAACCGGGTTTTCGCCAATCGGTTCCCCGTCATCCGCCCCGCGGCCGACGCGAACAACGGGCGCGCGCCGGCGCTATGGCCCAACATCGGCGCCGGCCGGTCGCAGTCGGTAGCCGTCGCGGGCCGTGAAGCCGAGCGCGGCCGCAACGCGATCATCCCAGCCATAGGGGTCGGCCCGGACGACAGGGTCGCCCGCCTCGTCGAACAACACACTCTGGTAGAAGAGCCGGACCGGGATTTCGCGCGGTAGCGGCACGAAGCTCTCCTTGCCGCTGGCGCGCGCCTTCTGCCATTCGTCCAGCACATTTTCGTCGCGCGCCAACATCTCGGCGAAGCCGAGCGCATCCTCGACCCGCACGCAACCATGGCTGCGCTGGCGCTGCACCTCACCGAACAGTTGCTTGGCGGGCGTGTCGTGAAGATAGATTTGATGCTCGTTCTTCATGTCGAACTTGACGAGCCCCAGGGAATTTTTCGGGCCGGGCTGCTGGACGATCCATCCATCCTTCCACACCATATTGTTGCGGCGCATATAGGCATCGCCCTTGCCGGCAATCTCCTTGTTCTGGATCGATCGCGGCACGGTCCATGTCGGGTTGGCGACAAGCCGGTAGATTGGCGATCCGAGCTGCGGCGTTTCGGTTTCCGGCTTACCGACCACCACCTTGCGGCTGTCCGCCACCTTGCCGTCGCGCCAGTAGGTCAGCCGCGCGGCGGCCAGATTGACGTCGATACGGGTCGCCGGCGGGTTCCGGTCGAGCCAGCGCATCCGCTCCATCGCCACGGCGATCGCCCGGGCCCGGTCGGCATCGGACAGGTTGAGGATTTCCAGCGCGTCGCGGCCGATCACACCGTCGGGCTTGATGCCATAATCGGCCTGCATATGCTGCACCGCCCGCACCATGGCCTGGCTGTAGCCTTCTCCCTGCGCGGCGCTGCGGTCCAGATAGCCGGATGCGACAAGCTGGCGCGCAATGGCCGGAATCCGCGCATCGCTCGCACCGGGCTTCAGCGGCTCGTCGGCCTCGGGTATCGCGGCGGCCGGCACCTCCCCCTCCTTGCGCTCATCCTTGCGCAGCGCAAGATAGGTTTCGGACAGCTTGCGATACTGGTCGCTCTGCGGTGCAAGGCTGTCGAGCCAGTCGTCCACATCGCCTTTCGCCAGCGCTTCGGTCAGGCCGCGTTGCAAATCGGCGGTCGGGCGCGGAAGCGTATAGATTTTGTACAGCCGCGCCGGGTCGGCCGCGCCTTGCGCCAGAGCCGTCGCATAGCGCAGCGCGCTTCGGGTCAGCGCCGCTTCGCCATCGGTGCTCCCAGGCTCGCCTTCCACCGCAAACGTCATGTGATCCAGCCCATGAGCGGCGCGTCGGTCGATCACCTCGTGCAATTGCCGCGCCGTTGCCGCGCTCCACTGCGCCTGCCGGGCGACCGTACCGGTAGCGGATTGTTGGCCGGGCAGGAGATCGCATCCAATCAATGTGATCGACAGGGCCAGCAGCGAACAGGCAATCACATCTTTACGCACATATATCTCCTTGCATATCCAAGAAGATAACCCGGAAGATAAAAGTGCGTTCCAGCAACACCGTTAAATTTGATGCGGCAAGAACCAAACATGAATTTTCCCGGCCCGTTGAAAGCAGCGGCCACCGGCCCCTTATCTTAACCTTATTCTCGGCGCGCCCAGCGCGGGGAAACTATGTTCTTGCCGCGTAAAGCAGCCGCCCCTTACCGAGATGGCCGAACACTTTATCGAGGTCCGCCTCACCGACCGCGAAGCAGCCTTGGCTGCGCCCCAGCTTGCCGTGTGTCTGCACCATATCGGCATTCGCATACCATGCGCCGTGGATGACGATAGCGCGATCCAGCGCATTATTATTGGTCTGGTCGAGCCCCACGAGCCGCTGCGACCGCCCATGTTTGCCGACATAATAATCATCGGTCACAAAGGCGCCCTGGCTGGATGCGTTGGAGCCAAAATCATTGGAAAAGCGCTGGAGGAAGCCGGTGTGGCGTGGATCGGATCCCATGCCGTGCGTCACGTACAGACGGGACAACTCGCCGCTCGCGACATCGAAAAAATGGAACCGCGCCTGCGAAGAGGGTGCCGAGAAGTCCACGATGGCGATGCGGTCGCGCAGCCTGATCGTTCCGGCATGTTGATCCAGCGCGGCCAATGCCCGCTTCAGCAGCGCCGGGTCGAGCGAACCGGGCGGCGCTGGCGCCACCGCCTTGTCGCTATCAGAGCCGTTCTCCAAGGTGATTTCCGGTCTGGTTTTTTCGAGATCGATGTCGGGCACGGCTGGCGTCATCGCGCGCATCAGCGGATCGACGCCGGGCGACCCGGATCGGGCAAGCGCGCCGGCCGCCGCCGCCGCACCTGATATCATCAAAACTCGTCTGCTGAGTCGAAAGGACCGCTCGATCATCGCACCAATGTAGGCGTCCGCGCCGCTGCTTGAAGGGTCTGAATGTTTCAGCTGGCCGCAATTTTTGCCCGGCGGAGCGGCGTCCTTCCTCAGCAACCTCATGAATAGGCGCGGTAAAGCGGGCAATGATGCGCAGAGCGGGCGGTCCGGGGCCGATCGCCTCGCCGGAACCTTGCTGCCCGCAAATCATTGATTGCGCGACAGAGGAGTTGCGCCATGGCGAGAGCCGAGGATCGAGACGAGGACGATGCGCCGGTAACATCCTCGAAAACGGCAAAGGGTGATCGCACCCTGCTCGCCGAGAGCGTGACGATCAACCGCCCCGCGGCCGAGCTTTACGGTTTTTGGCGCAATCCGGCCAATCTCGCCACCTTCATGGATAATATAGAGTCGATCGAGATGCTCGACGATGTCCGCTCGCGCTGGACGGTCAAGGCACCTGCCGGCCGCGAGGTGAGTTGGGAATCGGTCATCACCCATGAGGTCGACGGTCGTGAGATTACCTGGCAGTCGGCCCCCGATGCCGATGTTGCCAACGGCGGACGCATCGAGTTTCTGGATGCCGGAGCGCGCGGCACCGTGGTGCGGGCGACGATCGCCTACGAGCCGCCTCTGGGCGGGGTCGGCAAGCTGGTCGCCAGATTGTTTCAGCGCGAGCCCCGCCTGCAAACGCGCCGTGATCTGCGCCGGTTCAAACAGCTTATGGAAACGGGCGAGATTGCGACTGCGGCACGCACCCGCAAACAGCTTGAAGAGGAGCGGACCTGATGCGCGCGCTCACCTGGCACGGCAAACATGATGTGCGCGTCGACACGGTGGATGATCCGGAGATCCTCAATCCGCGCGACGCGATCATCAAGGTCAGCTCAACGGCGATCTGCGGGTCTGATCTTCATCTTTACGATGGCTATATCCCCACGATGCAGGCCGGCGACATACTCGGCCATGAATTTATGGGCGAAGTGGTCGAGACCGGCCCCGCCTCCTCGCTGCGCAAGGGCCAGCGCGTGGTGGTGCCGTTCACCATCGCATGCGGCAACTGCTATCATTGCGGCAAGCATCAATATTCGGCCTGCGACAATGGCAATCCGGTCGATAATCAGGATATCGGGCGCGAGCTTTATGGCCAGCCCATGTCTGGCCTGTTCGGCTACAGCCATCTGACCGGCGGCTATGCAGGCGGTCAGGCCGAATATGTTCGCGTTCCCTTTTCCGATGTCGGGCCGATCGTCGTTCCAGACGGTCTGGAGGATGACGAGGTCCTGTTCCTGTCGGATATTCTGCCCACCGGCTGGCAGGCGGCGGAAAATGCCGACATCGAACCAGGCGACACGGTGGCGGTCTGGGGATGCGGCCCGGTCGGCCTCTTCGCCGTGCAATCCGCCTTTCTGATGGGAGCCGGGCGAGTGATCGCGATCGATCATTTCCCCCGCCGGCTGGAGCTGGCGAAAAACTTCGGCGCAGAAACCATCGATTTCGAAGAATCGAAGACTTACGAAGCGTTGATGGACATGACCGGGGGCATCGGCCCGGATGCGGTGATCGATGCCGTCGGGCTGGAGGCACACGGCTTCTTCCTCGATAATGTGGTCGACCAGATCAAGGCCAGCATGTTCCTCGGCACCGACCGGACGCATTCGATCCGGCAGGCGATCATCGCCTGTCGCAAGGGCGGGCGCGTCTCGATGCCGGCCGTCTATGGCGGCTTTGTCGATAAGTTCCCGCTCGGCGCGCTCATGGAGAAAGGTCTTACGCTCAAGACCGGCCAGACCAGCGTGCAGCATTATATGCCCGGCCTGCTCAACGCGATCGTCGCGGGCAAAATCGATACGACCTTCCTTATCTCGCACCATATGCCGCTCGAACAGGCGGCCGATGGCTATCGGCTGTTTCACGACAAGCAGAATGAGGTGACCAAGATCGTCCTCAGGCCGGGCATGGACCCTTCCGGGGCGGTAGCATGACGACCAGAGCGCCTCCCGGCTGGTGGCATCAAGCGATGCGCTCATATCCTTGTTTCCCCGGACTTCCCGGCCGGGCCTTACTTCATCACCGCAAGCCGGTCGTCACTTTGCGGGGCAACATATTAACAGAACAGGAGCCAGGCATATGAACAGGAACATCATCGCCCTCGCCGCCGTCACCGCGCTCGCGGCCTGCGGCAATCCAACCTCGAACGATGCGAATCTCGCTGCTGGCGACAACGCCATGGTGGCGCCCGGCGATACGTTCGGCAACGCAGCGGCAGTTTCCAACGGCGCCCTCGCCAATAGCGCCGCCAACATAGCGGCTTCTCCCCCATCGGCGACGCCCACAAACGCCGCCAGCTATATCACCATGGCCGGCGCGGGCGACATGTTCGAGATTGAATCGTCCAAGGCGCTGATCGCGAAAACGGCCGACGCTGACGCCAAGCGCTTCGCCAATATGATGATCGATGCGCACACCCAATCGACCGCGAAGGTGAAAGCCGCCGCGCAGGAGGCTGGCCTCACGGTATCGCCCCCGACGCTCGATCCCATGCAGCAGCAGATGCTGGACGAGATCAAGGCCGCGCCGGCAGACAGGGTCGATGCGGTCTATTATGCGGATCAGGCCCGGGCGCACAACGCGGCGCTGGCGCTTCATCAGCATTACGCCGCTGATGGCGACACCCCCGCCCTGAAGAAGGCCGCCGGGGAGATCGTCCCCGTCGTCCAGCAGCACATCGCCGAGTTAAAAAAGCTCAGCACGAAATGACGCTCATGCGGCGATCGGATTGACCACTGTGGGCTGAGCGGGGGGCAGGCCGCCGTCCTTCGCTTTAGCCATCAGTTCCTGTTTGCGCGCCAGCAGCGCGTCCCTCAGGGCCACAAGATCGACATCGGTCTTGCGGCACTGGGCGAACATGCCCTCCGAAGGCATTTCCTCCTCATGGACATGATGCTTGATTTCCTCGGAAAGCACCTTGACCTTGGCGTCGTAAAAATCATCCTCCGGGCCGCCCGCCTCGATATCGTTGATCAGCACCTTGGCGCCGTCATGCTCCACATAGGCCTCGTCGAGCGTAGGGTCCTCGATCTTGCCGCGGAAGGCAGGGTAGAAAATTTCTTCCTCTATCATCGTGTGGACCTTGAGCTCGGTGCAAACCTCATGCGCGATCGACTTCTTCCTGCTCGCGGATTTCGTCTTTTCGAACTGCTCGAATAAATCCTCCACTTTTCTATGATCGGCTTTCAATAGCGCGATGGCGTCTGTGAACATCTGGGTTACCATTTCAGCCTCCTGAAGTTGCCTATGGATAAGTGCCGGCATTGCGCTTGGTTCCGCGCGAACCGCTCGCAACAGCCATTCCCTGCAACCCGACTCCCTCTAACTGCAACCATTGTGCGCGGAGCGCATTTCCTCCTCAGGCACGCTGTGCCTTTGCGACCCGAACTGCCCCGCTCCGGCGGGGCTTTTTCGTAGCGGCGGAACAAACGCCCCTCCCTGCCATTTCCTATAGAGCGACAAGCAAGAGGCCGCCCGATGGACGAGGAAAAAGAAGAACATCTCACCAAAACCGAGGCCCGCGCGGGCATCACGCCGGGAATCGTGCGTTATGTTCTGGGCATATCGCTGGCGCTGGTCATCATCGCCTTCGCGATCATCCTGCTCATCGGTTTTCGCTGGCCGTCATGAGCCCGGCCGAGGCTGACGGGAACGCCCCTCCCGGCGCTGCGTTTCCATCCCATGACGTTCAACCATGGAGCGAAGGATGTATACATCTTCTGCCGCAAACGGGGTTAGGCAAGAACAGGCTGAACTGCCGATGACGGCGGCGGAAACAGTCGCCAGCCGCGCCGTCAACGTTGGCCGCGTCACCGGCAAGGCTGGCATGAAGCTAGCCAAACCATTGGTGACATCGCTTCGCCGGGAAGAACCCAAAACACTCGCCAAAATGGTTCTGGCCGCGATCGCGCCGAAACTGGTGGAAGGAGCGATCCGCTTTGCGGTGCGCCATCCCGGCACCACCGTGGTCGGCCTCATCACCATCACGGGCATACTGCTGGTCAAGGCGGAGCCGCCGCCCTGCCCGCCCCCGCGCTGAACGTGGCCTGTGCAATATGCCGGGCGCGCTGGCCGGCTCGCACGGGGGTTCTGCCTGCTTGTCGGCACACCCGCGATGCCGCGCAGCCTTTTTGCCGTGCACCATGGCTTTGAAAGCGCACGGTCCTGGTTATAGTGCCTCTCCAACGAAATCAGAATTGGAGAGGCCAGATGACCGCGCTCGACGCCGACACCCCCCTGCTTTTTCAGACGGCCCGCGCTCTGCGCAACGCGCTTGACCGCCGCGAAATCAGCGCCGTCGAACTGCTTGATGAGCAGCTGGCCCATTATGAAGCGGTCAATCCGGCGATCAACGCCATCGTCGCCACCGATATCGATACAGCCCTCGCCGCCGCGCATGATGCCGATGCGGCGATCGCGCGCGGCGATGCCGGACCGCTCGCCGGTCTTCCGATGACGATCAAGGATGTGTTCGAGGTCGTCGGCATGCCGGCGACCTGCGGGTTCACCGAGCTTGCCAGCCATTATCCGCAGCGCGATGCCGACGCCGTCGCTGCACTGCGCGCCGCCGGTGCGGTGATCTGGGGCAAATCCAACGTGCCGACCGGGGCTGTCGATCATCAGAGCGTCAATCCCGTCTATGGATTGACGCGCAATCCGTGGAACCCGGATCATTCGCCGGGCGGCTCCTCGGGCGGCGCGGCGGCGGCGGTCGCGGCCGGCCTCACGTCGCTGGAACTGGGCAGCGACATTGGCGGCTCGATCCGCGTGCCCTGCCATTTCAGCGGCGTTTACGGCATGAAGCCGAGCTTCGGCGTCGTCTCGGGACGGGGGCATATTCCGCCTATGCCGGGCGCGCGCGGCAAGACCCCGCTCGGCGTTTACGGGCCGATGGCGCGCAGTGCCTTTGATCTGGAGTGGATGCTCGATCTCATCGTCGGCCCGGACGATCTGGACCGCAAGGCCTATTCGATCACGCTGCCGCCCGCGCGGCAGGAGCGGCTACGCGATTTCCGCGTCGGCGTGTGGCTGGATGCCTATCCGCTCGATGACGGTTATCGCGGCGCGATCGAGACGATGCTCGACGGCATCGAGCGCGCCGGCGGGCAGATTGATCGCAAGGCTCGGCCGGATATCGATGCCGCCAGCCAGTATGAGACTTATCTCACCGTGCTGATGGCGCTGGAGGGCGCGGGCGCAACAGATACGGATTATGCCGCGCAGGTGAGCGCGGGCCAACGGGGCGAGCCCGGCAGCTATGCCGAGCGGATCGGCACGCGTATGTCGCAAAATGTCCGCTCGCTGGGTGCGGGGCAGGTCCGGCAGGAAGCGCTGATGAACCGCTGGGGCGATTTCTTCCGCGATTATGATCTGCTGATCTGCCCGATCTTTCCGCGCGCGGCTTTCCCGCACGCCACCACGGGCGATGGCCATATGGCGCAATATGATCGCCAGATCATCGTGAACGGCCAACCAATCCCCTATCTGGACGGGCTGATGTGGCCCGGCATGGCGACCTTGCCGGGACTGCCGGCCGCAGCCGTTCCCACCGGCGAGCTGGTCGAGGGGCTGCCGACCGCCGTGCAGATCATCGGCCCCGCTCTGGAGGATCGCACGCCGCTGCGCTTCGCCCAGTTGCTGGAGCAGGCGATGGGAAGCGGCTACCGGATTCCGCCCGCCTGTCGCTGATGGCCCGGCAGAAAACAGATTGAACGGGGAAAAGGGATCATGGCTTTTCTGACCTCCGGCGATTGTCGCCTCTATTATGAGGTGGCGGGGCAGGGCCCGGCCATCGTCTTCGCGCATGAGAGCGCGGCCGATCATCGCCAGTGGCGCGAGCAGGTGGATGCCTTGTCCGCGCATTATCGCTGCATCGTCTACAACGCCCGGGGCTATACGCCGTCCGACGTGCCGGAGGAGGATGCCGCCTATGGCTATATCCCCGCCTGGCGCGACCTGGCCGCCGTCGTGGAGCAGGTAGCGGGGGGCGCCGCCCATATTGTCGGCCTCAGCATGGGCGCCTATGCCGCATTGATGCTCGGCCTGAACCGGCCGGACCTTGTCAGCTCGCTGTTCATTGCCGGTTGCGGCACGGGATCGACCCGCGAGCCAAACGGGGCGATGCAGACGGGCATGACGGCGCTGGCGCAACTATTCGTGGACGAGGGCAGCATGGCCGGCGCGACGGCGATTGCCGCGCCATCCAATCGCACGGGCTTTCGCCGGCGTGATCCGGTACGCTGGCAGGCATGGTATGATGATCTTGTCACCCATTCCGCAGCCGGCATGGCGCGGACCTTCCGCAATTATCAGGGCCGCCGCCCGTCGCTCTACATGTTTGAGGAGGCGCTCCGCCAGCTCGACAAGCCGACGATGCTGGCCGTGGGGGATGAGGATAGCGACTGCATAGAGGTCAATCTGTTCCTCAGGCAGATCCTGCCCGATGCCGCCCTGTGGATGGTGCCGCATAGTGGTCATGCCGTTAATCTGGAGGCGCCGGACGCTTTCAACGCCGTGCTGAAGCGCTTCCTCGCTACTGTCGCCGCCCGCCCCGCTGCCGTGCTGGCCTGATGGTTTGCCCGGCCCGCCGGTTCCGCCGAGCGCGCCGGCCAGTCAGCCCGGCTGCACGCGCAGTTCCAGCGCCGCCATGAGCAGCTTGCGGGTATAATCCTCTTTGGGATCGCGGAATATCGCGTCGGCCGACCCCTGTTCCACCACCCTGCCGTTTTTCATCACCAGCAGGTCATGCGCCAGCGCGCGCACCACTTTCAGGTCATGGCTGATGAACAGATAGCTAAGCCCGTGTCTGGCCTGCAAATCCCGCAGCAGGTCCAAGATCTGCCCCTGCACGGACATATCGAGGGCGGATGTCGGCTCATCCAGAACAACCAGGTCGGGCCGCAGAATCATCGCCCGGGCAATGGCGATGCGTTGCCGCTGCCCACCGGAAAATTCATGCGGATAGCGGTCGAGCACATCGGCCGGCAGGTCGACTTCATCGATGATCCGCCGCACGGCCTCCTCCTGTTCGCACCGCGAGAGTTCGGGCCGGTGAATGGGCAGCCCTTCGCCAATGATCCGGCGGATGGTCATTTTCGGGCTGAGCGAACCATAAGGGTCCTGAAAAACGATCTGCATGCGGTTGCGCAAGCTGCGCATCTGCTTGAGGTTGCGGTCATGGATCGGCTCGCCGTCGAACAGGATGCGCCCTTGTGAGCGACTGATCCGCAGCAAGGCCAGCCCGAGAGTCGTCTTGCCGGAGCCCGATTCACCGACGACGCCCAGCGTATGCCCGCGCCGCAGGTTGATCGTCACCCCGTCCACGGCCTTCACATGGTCCCGCACCTTGCCCAACCAGCCCTTGATCGGGAACCACACCTTGAGATCACCCGTCTCGACGATCGCTTCGGCTTTCCCCGTCACGGCCAGAGGGTGGCCGCGCGGCACCGCGTTGATCAGCTTTCTCGTATAGTCATGCCGTGGCTGGTCGAAGACGCTGGCCACCTCGCCCGCCTCCACAATTTCGCCCTGTGTCATGACGCAGACCCGGCTGGCCATTTTGCGCACCACACCCAGGTCATGGGTGATCAGCAGCATGGCCATGCCCAGCCGTTGCTGGAGGTCGTGCAGCAGGTCCAGCACCTGCGCCTGAATAGTCACGTCCAGCGCGGTGGTCGGCTCATCGGCAATCAGCATGTCGGGTTCGTTCGCCAAGGCCATGGCGATCATCACGCGCTGGCGCTGCCCGCCGGAAAGCTCGTGGGGATAGGCTTTGGCGCGCAGCTCCGGGTTGCGCACGCCCACAAGCCGCAACAATTCGATGATCCTGCCCTGCATGGCGGCCTTGTCGATCTCCGGGCGATGGAGCTTCATGGCCTCGGTAATCTGGCGGCCCACGCGGTGCAGCGGATTGAGCGCGGTTAGCGGTTCCTGCGGGATCAAGGCGATGCGCCGTCCGCGCAAGCGCTGCATCGCCATTTCCCCGACGCCCAGCAATTCCTGCCCGTCAAAGCGGATGGACCCGCCGGGGTGGAAGGCAGCGGGATAGGGCAAAAGCTGGAGTACGGACATGGCCGCCGTCGATTTTCCTGATCCGGACTCGCCCACCAGCGCCACGGTTTCACCGCGCGCCACATCGAAGGAGATACGCTTCACCGCCTTCACCTCGCGCCCGCCGGAGCGAAAGGAGACGCAAAGATCCTCGACCCTGAGCAACGGGTCCGCGCCATTGGCCATCATCGTGCCTTCCGTGGGTCGAACGCGTCGCGCGCGGCCTCGCCGATGAAGATAAGCAAGGAGAGCATGATGGCCATCACGGCGAAACCGGCGATGCCGAGCCAGGGTGCGTAGAGATTATTCTTCGCCTGATTCAGTAGCTCACCAATAGATGGCGAGCCGCGCGGCAGGCCGAACCCCAGAAAATCGAGCGCAGTCAGCAGCGATATGGCGGTGGAGAGGATGAAGGGCAGGAAGGTCATGGTCGCGACCATCGCGTTGGGCAGGATATGGCGGAACATGATCGCCCGATTGCCCAGCCCCAGCGCCCGGGCGGCCCGGACATAGTCCAGGTTGCGCGCCCGCAGAAACTCCGCGCGCACGACGTTGACGAGCGTCATCCACGTCACCAGCAGGAGAATGCCGAGGATGGAGAAGAAGCCGGGCGTGACGAAGCTGGCCATCACAATCAGCAGATAGAGCACCGGCAGGCTTTGCAGCACCTCGATCGCCCGTTGCATCAGCAGGTCCGTCCAACCGCCGAAATAGCCCTGAACAGCGCCGGCCATGACCCCGATGGTCGAACTCAGAACAGTGAGCAGCAACCCGAAGGTGACGGACAGGCGAAACCCGTAGATGATGAGCGCAAAGACATCGCGCGCCTGACTGTCCGTGCCCAGCCAGTGGCGCGGCGAGGGCGGCGCCGGCACCGCCTCGCCGATATCATAGTCGATCGTCTTGTAAGAAAAACGCACCGGCGGCCAGATGACCCAGCCGCCCCCTTCCCGGATCAGCGCCTGCACATAGGGGTCGTGATAATCCGCCTCTGTCTCGAATGTGCCGCCAAAGCTGGTTTCCGCATAGCTTTTAAAAACGGGCGCGTAGATCGCATTCTGGTAGGACATCAGGATCGGCCTGTCGTTGGCAATCAGCTCCGCGCCGAGCGACAGCCCATAGAGGCCAAGGAAAATCCACAAGCTCCAGAAGCCGCGCCGGCTGGCCCTGAAAACCGCCCAGCGCCGCCGCGCGAGCGGGCCGAAAAATGCCGCTTTTCCCCGTCTGCCACGGCCAGCTCGGGGTGGAGCGGCCTTCACACCGGCCTCCATCACACATCCCTCCGTTCGAAGTCGATCCGAGGGTCAACCAGCGTATAGGCGATATCGCCCAGCAAATTCGCGACGAGGCCGAGCAGGGAGAAGATGAACAGTGAGCCGAGCATGACCGGATAGTCCCGGTTGATGGTTGCCTCAAAACCGAGCAGGCCGAGCCCGTCGAGCGAGAAGATCACCTCGATCAGCAGTGAGGATGTGAACAGCACGCCTATGAAGGCGGAGGGAAATCCGGCGATGACGATCAGCATGGCGTTGCGGAATATATGGCCGTAAAGCACGCCGCTTTCGCTTTGCCCCTTGGCGCGGGCGGTGATGACATATTGCTTGCCGATCTCGTCAAGGATCGAGTTTTTGGTCAGCATCGTCAGGCTTGCGAAACCACCGATCACCATCGCGCTGACCGGCAGCACCATATGCCACAGATAATCGCCGATGCGCGCCGGCCAGCTCAGGCTTTCCCAATTTTCGGAAACCAGCCCCTGCGCCGGGAAGATGCTCCAGAAATTCCCGCCCGCGAACAGTACCACCAGCAACACCGCGAACAGAAAGCCGGGGATAGCATAGCCCAGCGTGACGGCCAGGCTGGTCCAGGCATCGAACCGGGAACCGGCGCGCACGGCCTTTCTCACGCCCAGCGGAACCGCTACCAGATAGGTGACCAGCATCGTCCAGAGCCCGAGGGAGATCGACACCGGCAATCGCCCGGCGATAAGGTCGATGACCTTCTGGCCCTTATAATAGCTCTCGCCAAACTCGAAGTGAGCAAAGTCCCGGAGCATCTTGGCATAGCGTTCGTGCACGGGCCGGTCGAAGCCGTAAAGCGCCTCGAGCCGGGCGATCATCACCGGGTCCAGCTGTCCGGTCTCCGTCAGGCCCCCGCTGGCTTCCGAGCTGCCGCCAATCGCCGCCGTCGCATCCATCTCGCTGCCGGCGATTCTGGCCGTCATCTGCTCAATCGGCCCGCCCGGCACAAACTGGATGATGATGAAGCTCACCGTTACAATGCCGATCAGCGTCGGCACCATCAGCAGCAGGCGCCTTAATATATACCTCCACATGGCGGTCATTGGTGCGCTCCATGCGTCAGCCGGGCGGCTTTGGCCGGATCGTGCCACCAGCTTTCCAGCGTCAGATAGGGAAAGTTGTAGGTCGGGTCTCTGGCGGGCCGGCCGAACTTGTCCCAATAGGCGATAGGCAGCTGGCCGACAGGGCTTGGATAGCTGTGGTGGAGCGGGATGGAATAATATTCCCAGCGCGCAATACGGTCGATCACGCGCATGGCGTCCACCACCGCCTGCCGGTCCGTCGCCCGGATCAGATGGTCCAGCGCATCGTCCACCGCAGGCTGTTTGACGCCGATATAGTTGAGCTGGTTCGGCATGTCGGCGGCTTTCGAGCCCCATTGCAGCGCCATGCCGACGCCCGGCGCGGCCGTCGGAATATAGACCGGGCGATAGAGGAGCAGATCATAATCATAATGGCCCATCAGCAGCGTCATTTGCGCGGCGTCGACACTGCGGAAATTCACCGTGATGCCCAGCTTCTTCATGTTGTGGATGAACTGCACGACATTGGCGAACAGCAGGGGTGAATAAGCGAGCAGCTCCAACTCGATCGGCTTATCCGTCGCCGGGTCGATCAGCTTGCGGTCGCGAATATGGAAGCCGGCCGCCGCCAGCACCTCCCGCGCCTGAAGCAGATTGGACCGCAGTCGCTGCCGGGTTCCGCCAACGGGCGCCGATGGTATCCGGCTGAAGACCTCCGGCGGCAAGCTGTCCCGATGCTTCTCCAGAATGGTCCGCTCGCCGGTCGTTGGCAGGCCCTTCGCCTCAAAATCGCTATTGGGGAAATTGCTTTCCACCCGGCCGTAATCACCGCCGAGAATGACTTTTCTGGTCCATTCGAAATCATAGGCCAGCACCATCGCCTGCCGGATCGCGCGGTTGGCAGGGATCGGCCGGCGCAGATTGAAGCTGATATTGTTATAATAGGTGCCGTTGTCATAGGGCAGCACCTCGCGTTTGATTTCGCCGCTACGAAAAGCGGCGAAACGCGCCTGCTGGCGGATATTCGCCGCATTCACCTCCAACCGCAAATCGTTCAGGCCCGCGACAAAGGCTTCGTTCTGCAAGGAGGCGTCGCGGTAGAAATCGAGGCGCAGATGGTCGAAATTCCAGCGGCCCCGATTAATCGCTTTGCCCGCCGCCCAATAATCCGGCACCCGGTCGAGGGTGAGGAAGCGTCCGGGGCTGACCCGCCCCACGCGATACGGGCCGCTGCCCAGCGGAATATCGAGCGATGGCTGCTCCAAATCATAGCGGCCCTGCCTGTGCCGGGGCTGGATCGGCATCATCCCGATGACCACCGGCAGGGTCGGGTTGTCCTTCATCGTGAAGTGGAAGCGCAACCGATGGCGCCCGCGCTTTTCGACCCGCTCCACAACCTGCGGCACCCGGCTGAACAGCGGTGTGGTTAGCCCCTTGGCGGCCTCGAAGGTGAAGATGATGTCGTCGGCCGTGATCGGCTGGCCGTCATGCCAACGCGCTTTCGGGTCTAGCTCGAACTCGATCCAGGACAGATCGTCCGGCCAGCTCAAACTGGTGCAGAGCAGGCAATAATAGGATGCCGGCTCGTCCCGGCTCTGCTGTAGCAATGTATCGAAAACGGGCAGCAGCGCCGGTGAGGCCGTTCCAAGCAGCGAAACCATGTTCAGGCTGTCAAACGACCCCGTCTGCGCATAGCGATATTCCCCGCCCTTTGGCGCATCCGGGTTCACATAGTCGAAATGCTTGAAATCCCTTCCATATTTCAGGCCGCCAAACGGGGCATAGCCATGGGATGTCGTCACTCCCACTGGCCCTTGCGGCTTCAACGTCGCCCAGCCTGTCGTCGCGAGCAGGAGGGCGGGCAGCCCGATCTGCATCTTGCGCCAGAGACGCTTTGGCGGGGGGAGGCGATGCCGCGTCAATGATCGCGCCCCGCCCCGCGCCCTACCGCTGGTCGAATTTGCCGGCGGCCCCCTCGCGCGCATAGCAAAAGACAGCCCGGCATTTCGACTCTTCTGCGCGACATCCCTTGCCCTTTTATATTGTCTGTTTTTAACCTGTATCAATTCTAACTAAATGTCCACCCTTGCGCTAAGCCGGAAATCCGTACACTGCTTTGCAGGCATCCAAATGGCCGGAAAATGGGCTTTCCGGCGCGGATGCCCAGGCGCAAGGCATGGAGAAGCCAGATGACCACGCACCCTGTCGATGTCCCTGACGACGCTCCCACGGACAAGGCTCCCAACAACCAGACCGCCAATGACAAGGCCGTCGCGGGCGGGCAAACGGTGAGCGAAGCCGAGGCTCATGGCGTCCTGCCGCTCAGGCCGGGCGCTTTGGTCAATCGGGTGGGCTATCGCACGAGATTGATGCAAAGCGTGCTGGCGGATCGGGTCGTCGCCGGCTTCACGCCTTATATGATGAAGCCCGGCTCCTACACCACCATGGCGCTGATGTCGGCCAATCCCGGTTGCTCGCAAACCGAACTGGCACGGGCCGGCGGGCTGGATAAATCCGCGATCGTCGCCATTCTCGATCAGCTGGAAGAGCGCAATCTCGCCATTCGCGGCCGCTCGCGCGAGGATCGCCGGCGCAACGCGCTGTTCCTGACCGCGCAGGGCGAGGCGCTGGTCTCTGAAATGGCGGCCGTCGCCCATGCGAGCGAACAGCCCTTGCAGGAGGAGTTTACAGCCGAAGAGCTGGCGACCCTGCTGAAGCTGCTGGATCGCGCCTATGTGGCCTTGTCAAAAGCATCAGAAATATAATCATCTTTTTTTAAACCATTTGTTGCATAACCTATTTCGTCATTCTAAACTCTGATTCTGCGGATTGAGGGATGCATGGCGATGGACGAAATGGAGGCGGATATGCAGGCGCGTGCGGCGCGGCTCGTCGTGCACTCCCCGCGCGGCTTCCCGCCGGTCGTCACCGCCAAAACACTTGCGCCGCGCCTTGCCCATCTGGACGGGAAGACGATCTATCTGGTGGATAGCCGGTTCGATGATTCCGGCAAGCTGCTGGAGCAGGTGGTGGCGTGGTTCGCGGATCATCTCCCATCGGTCCGCACCAGACTGGTCTCACTGGCCGGCTATTATGGCCGGGACGACCCGGAATTGTGGCAGGAAATTCAGGAAAACGGGCATGCCGCCATCATCGGCGTTGGCCATTGCAGCACCTGCGCGCCGGCGGTTTCCACCCATGCCATCACGCTGGAAACCAGATATGGCGTTCCCACCGTGGCGCTGCACACCGACAAGTTCGATCGCGTGGTGCGTTCCGTCACCCGGATGGCCGGGCTGCCGGCTGCGCCTTGCGTCTTCGTTCCGCAGCCGGTCATGGGCAAATCCGCTGCCGAACTGCGAGCCTACGTCGATGGCATCGATCCCGTCTCGGGCCGGCCGGTGATGGCGCAGTTGCTGGAAGGGCTGACCCGCACCCCCGTCCCGCCCGCAGCCCCCACCGGGGCACCCGGCGCGCAGGTCGATCGCACCACCCCTCGCCTGCTCGCCCCAGCGACCGAGGCGGAGTTGCATGAGCATTTTCTGCGCGAGGGGTGGACGGATTATCTGCCGATCATCCTTCCCACGGAGGAACGTGTGGCGCAGATGCTGGCGGGCACCAGCCGGCGCCCCGACGAATTTGTCGGGCGCCTGCAACCCACCAGCAACCGGGGCCTGTGGGAGTTCAACGTGGAGCAGGTGGCGGTCAACGCCGTCATGGCCGGGGCGAAGCCGGAATATTTCCCTGTCATTCTCGCGCTGGCCGCCTCCGGCGTGACGGCCCGTGGCAGCACGTCGAGTTCCGGCGCAGCCATGGTCGTCGTCAACGGTCCGGTGCGTCATGAGATCAGCATGAACGCCGGCATCGGCGCCATGGGGCCTTATAATCACGCCAACGCCACGATCGGCCGCGCCTTCGGGCTGCTCTCGCAAAATTTGCAGGGCGGCTCTGTTCCGGGTGAGACCTATATGGGCTCGCTGGGCAATAATTATACCTATAACAGCATAACCTTTGCCGAGAATGAGGAGCGCAGTCCATGGGATGCGCTCCATGTTCAGCGCGGTTTTCGTGCGGATGAGAGTGTGGTCAACGTGTTTTTCGGCTGCCGCTCCACCAGCTTCGGGCTTGGTCTGCGCGAAACGCACTGGCGCGGTCATGTGCAGGATATGTTGCGCGGTGTCGATCTGGTGACTGGCCCGGTCCTGCTGCTCGATCCGATCACGGCCCGGCAATTCATCGATCGCGGCGGTTTCGATACGAAGGAAAAGCTGGCCCGCTTCATCTTCCAGACCGCCACCCTGCCGGCGGGGCGCTATTGGGACCATCAACTCGTCCAGAATTACATCTACCCCAATGCGACGCTCGGGGTGGAGCCACTTGCCACCCTCGCCAGGGCGGAACCGGATGAGATGATCCCGATCTTCCGGGAAGAGAATATCCATATCGTCGTCGTCGGGGGCGAAGCGAACGGCTATTGGCAGATCATGGGCGCGCATTTGCGGGCCAGCGTGTCCGTCGATGAGTGGCGCTAGCCTTTTCAGGCCGGTTGACGGTGAGCGGCGCGGGCCATGCGGCAAGAGAAATGTCTGGAGCGGGGCAAGACGATGGATATGGATCTAGCAATCATCGGCGCGGGCGTTGCCGGGCTGACTGCGGCGACAGCGGCCGCCAACCACGGCCTCAAGACGCTGGTTATCGAGCAGCTCGCGCCGGGCGGCCAGATATCGACGGTTGAGACGATCCGCAATTTCCCGTCCCACCCGGCCGGGATAGCGGGGTTCGATCTGGGGCCATTGCTGCAAGAGCAGGCTGAGGCGCATGGTGCCACCTTCCTGCTGGGGAGCGTATCCGGCCTCATGCGCGATGGCGCGCGGTTCCGCGTCCGCGGTGATATGGGGGATGTTTCCGCACGCGCCGTCATTCTCGCCACCGGTTCCACCCGCAAAAAGCTGGGCGTGCCCGGCGAGGCCGGCCTGCAAGGTCGCGGGCTGTCCCAGTGCGCGGCCTGCGATGGCCATTTCTTTCAGGGCGCAACCGTCGTCGTGGCAGGCGGCGGCGATTCAGCCTTTGACGAAGCGGATATATTGGCCGGGATCGCGGATCAGGTCGTGATCGTCCATCGCGGCGCGTCCCCCGCCGCCCGGCACGAGGCGCGCGCGCGCCTTGCCGCTCGCGACAATGTGCGGATCCTTGCGCAGACGGAGATCACCGCCATCGGGGGGGAAGCGCGGGTGACATCCGTGGTTCTGGACAGCGGCGGGACGATGCGAGATTTCCCGTGCGATGGCGTGTTCGTCCATATCGGCCTTCAGCCCAATATCGCGCTGATCGACGGGCTGGCCCAAACCGACGAAGCTGGCCGGGCGCTCACCGACGCGATGATGCGGACCGCGACGCCGGGCCTCTTCATCGCCGGGGATGTGCGGGCTGATTCCGTCCGGCTGCTAAGCGCAGTGGCAGGCGATGGCGCGGTCGCGGCGATCTCCGCCGTGCGCTATCTCGCGCAAGAAGCGCCTAGTGGCTGAAACCCGGCCGCCCATGTCACTCGGGCCGTCAACACTGGCCATGCCCCCCGTAGCGCAGATTGCAGGCTCGACAATCTTCTCGCCTCATCACGCCTGTTGGCCGGGCGCGAAGCCGCACCGAGCCAAGCGCTCCGATCTCTATTTATCTGATGCGGCCCAACCACGGCGTCGCTTACACTTATGAGTTTGCGTAGCCTTATAGCCGGCTGCAACATTGCGTATGAGTGGGCTATGTTCGGCCGCTGAACCATTCGCCCTTTCGATTACGCAGTCGATATGAAATGCCGCGTATCTTGCTCCGCCATATATGCTGCGACGTACAAAGCTCCGACGACCTGTATTGTCCGGAGCACGTCTCCGTTCAGCCCTGTGGCACCATCGAAGCGTTCAGTTCCTGCCGGTCCAGCGTGCCGTCGCCATTCTTGTCGGCCGCCTTGAACAGAACAGGGCTCGCATCAAGATAAACTGCTTTGCTCACCTGCCCTTCTGCATCCGGCGTAATGCCGGCGAAGGCGCCTTTCATCATATCATCGAGATCCGCGACCGTCACCGCTTCCATGCCCTGCGAGATAAAGGCCCAGCCCTGTTCTCGAAAGCTTGCATATTCGGCCTCCGTCACCTGGCCGTCCTGATCGGCGTCCGCAAATTGCATAAGATCGAAATCCTGCGCCATAGCCGGTCCGCCAAGCCCCGCCGCACCGATAAACAACGCAGTCGCCAGATATAGTGAACGCATCGAAGCCCCTCCTTTTCAATTTCTACGATAGTTCGGGAAACAAGCGGACTTTGTCAACGCTACGTTCATGATTCATCGCGTAACCTGATCAGCCCTTCTTGCGCCACACTGGCAATCAATCGCCCGGCACGATCGAAGAAGTGGCCACGCGCAAAGCCACGCCCATCCCCCGCAAAGGGGCTATCAGTGGCGTAAAGCAGCCAGTCGCCGCATGCGACGTCGCCGTGAAACCACACGCTATGGTCGATACTCGCGCTCACCACGCCCGGCCCGCCAATCTGCAAGCCGTGCGGACGATAGGCCGTAGAGAGCAACAGGAGATCGCTCGCAAAAGCCAGCATAGCGCGCTGCATCGGCTGTCCTATCTCCAGCGGACTAGTGCCGATCCGCATCCAGCAGGCCGCCTCGGCACTATGTTCTTCCTTGCTTCGCCCCGACTGCACCGGCTCTATTGGCCTAATCTCGACCGGGCTGACGCGGCTCGCCAGCCGACGCAGCGTGGGGCTGGCAGCAAATGCGCCACTTTGGATAAGAGCCGTCAAATCGCGCAGATCTTCCGGCGGCAGCACGCTGGGCATCGCCGCGCCATGCGCCGGGCCGCGCTCACCCTGATGGAAAGAGGCCGTCATGCTGAAGATCACCTTTTCCTGCTGCCGCGCGACCACCCGGCGGCTGGAAAAGGCACGCCCGTCCATATCCGCGGCCACATCGAAGTCGATTGGATGATCCTCGCTGGCGGGCCGCAGGAAATAGCAGTGCAGCGAATGAACAGGGCGGTCCGGCGCCACCGTCTTGGTTGCCGCCATCAGCGCCTGACCTACGACTTGACCGCCAAACACGCGGCCTATACCGCCCGGCCGACGATGCCCCACAAAATGATCCGGCGCCGATGCCGGCTCAACATCGAGCAGATAGATCAGCTCTTTGGTCAATGTCTCAAACTCGGACTTGGTATCGGTCATTGCAGCCATCGGTCCCTTCCGGCCTTGCGGCCGCTGATGCATCACCGTGCGCCAGCTTCCACCCTCAAGGCAAGTGCTGGACGCGCGGCGGGCGTTGCCGTAGCGTCATGGAATGAGAGAGTTGTTCGCCTTCAAGCTACTGCGTTCGGATGAATGGCAAAACTGGCGTGAGTCTGGTGTGTTCACTGGCGCCCCGGTGGATATTGCAGATGGCTATATTCACCTTTCCTCCCGCGATCAGGTGCGCGAGACGGCAGCTAAATGGTTCGCCGATGTCGATCCGCTTTTCCTCGTGATGGTTGATCTGGTCGAGTTGCGTGACACGGTGCGCTGGGAACCCTCCCGCGGCGGCGCGCTCTTCCCGCACGTGTATGGCCCTATCCCCGCGAGCGCGATTGTCCGCAGCAGCCGATTGCGGCTAGGAGGCGACGGCACTCATATTTTCACTGCGGGTTTTTGAGCAGGAACAGTCCGACATGACACATCAGGTTCATATCGTCGGCGGCGGTCTTGCCGGCAGCGAAGCCGCTTGGCAGCTCGCAAATGCGGGTATTTCCGTACGCCTCTCTGAGATGCGCGGCGGCGGCGGCAAGACCGCCGCGCATCAGACTGATGCACTCGCCGAAATGGTCTGCTCCAACAGCTTCCGCTCGGACGATGCTAACAGCAACGCCGTCGGCCTGCTCCATCAGGAGATGCGCGCGCTGGGTTCGCTCGTCATGGCAGAGGCGGACAAGACACGTGTGCCGGCGGGATCGGCCCTTGCCGTCGATCGGGATATTTTCGCCGCCGGGGTTACCAGAGCCATCTCCAGTCATCCGCTCATCACGCTGGCACGCGAGCAGGTCAACACGCTGCCCAGCGAGGGTCTCGCCATCATCGCCACGGGCCCGCTCACCGCCGCGCCGCTGGCCGAGGCGATTGCAGATGCGACAGGCGCCGACCAGCTCGCTTTTTTCGATGCCATCGCGCCAATCATCCATCTCGACAGTATCGATATGGATATTGCATGGAAGGCCAGCCGCTGGGACAAGGGCTCAGCAGAAGGCGACGGCAAGGACTATATTAATTGCCCGATGGACAAGGCCCAATATGATGCCTTCATCGATGGGCTGCTCGCCGGCCCCAAAACCGAATTCAAGCAATGGGAAGCCGACACGCCCTATTTCGATGGCTGTATGCCTATCGAGGTGATGGCCGAGCGCGGCCGCGAAACGCTGCGTCACGGCCCGATGAAGCCAGTCGGTCTGGATAATCCGCGCACTGGGCGATGGCCTTATGCCGTCGTTCAATTGCGGCAGGATAATGCGCTGGGTACGCTGTGGAACATGGTCGGCTTTCAGACCAAGCTCAAATATGACGCGCAGGTCGCACTGTTCCGTACCATTCCGGGCCTGGAAAACGCACAGTTCGCACGACTCGGCGGATTGCACCGCAATACGTTCATCAAAAGCCCGGACCTGCTCGACCGCGAATTACGGCTGCGCACGCTGCCCCATATCCGCTTCGCTGGGCAGATTACCGGCTGCGAGGGCTATGTCGAGAGCGCTGCTATCGGCATGCTCGCCGGATTGCTAACGGCAGCACAATTGCGCGGACAGAAGCTGACCGCACCGCCGCGCGAAACCGCGCTGGGAGCGCTCCATGCACATATTACCGGCGATGCGGAAGCGGAGACCTACCAGCCAATGAACGTCAATTTCGGCCTGTTTCCGCCGATCGAAGATGAAAGCGTGCGCAAGAAGCAGCGCAAGCAGGCTTATACTGATCGGGCCCGTGCAGCACTGACGCAATGGCGCATACAATGCCAAGCCCTGCGGCGAACGCCAGTCTGAAGGGAGCGGCCGGATCATCGGCCGATTTTTACCACTGGCAGTTAGCCGTGATCTAGCGCCGATCACGACATCTTGGTCTATCGAATTGTGATCACGGTGCAGTGATCCATCAGTCACACGCGCATTTGGCGGCTTTCCCCGGTGCGGCCGGCTTGGGTGCGGTGGTAGCGAACTCGGTGGGAGTGAGGCGCCCGTCACCATCCTCATCGGCCTTGGCAAAGCGATCTGATGTGCTCACTGCCCATTCCTCGAAAGAGAGGAGATTATTGCCGTCCTTATCCAGCTTGCGAAAAGCAGCGACGCGGCTGGCCATCATTTCCTCACGGGTGATGATCCCATCGCGATTGCGATCATAACGATCGAAACGCTTTTGTTCACGCGTGCGCGGTGTAGCTTCAGGAACCGTCGGCAACGGTGCGCCGCGTGCCTTAGGATCACCCTCATCCGGCAGAGTCAGCCCCTGCGCCTTTACTCCGCCGCGAGCAATGAGCGGCTGACCCGCGCGATCCACCTCACTCTGCCACCAGAACAGCCCGGCCGCCACGAGCAGCAAAGCCGACACTGAACCCGCCAGAAAGCGCCCCACCAGCTTCCTCCCCCTTCTTCCGATCCGCAAACTAGCGACGGCGGAAGGAGAAAGAAAGCTCAGTCCCGTAATGACGCCCAAAGTAAACGGCCATAATGGCGCAGCGAGAAACCGGCGGGAGGAATCGCGCCCGCCAGCACGTCCGGGCACGTCACGGCATAAGCGAGGCGAAGCGGCTTCGTCACTTGCTTGTCCCCATATCCGTTAGAGCCGGCCCGCGCGCCATCCGCCAGCATGCGTGCCACTGCCAGCGCCTGCCACGCCAACTCATCATCGCGAACATGGGCTGCCAGATCCCATAGCGCCCACATGGCGCCAGTCCTGTCCAGCGTTTCACTCATCTCGCCGGCGATGAGTCCGAATAAGCCGCCACCGCGGGCGAGGCCATAGTCGCGCAGATCATCCTCGCTCAGCGGCTCAGGTGAGAGAAGCAGGCGCCAGCCATCGATCAGCCGTCCGACCGCAACCCCCGCCCCGGCTGGGGCCATGGCACGCCACTGCTCGACCAGCGGCTCACCGCGACCCTTGGCATGATCTTCCTCCACCAGCACCTCATCCCACCAGGCAAGGCGAATCGCCGCGATTGTCGGGTCTCCACCGCGCTGCACCACCGCCGCCAGCCGTTGGTCGAGCTGCCAGCACAGCCTTTGCCAGTCGCGCAGAGCGGCAGGTGCATAGGCCAGCAACAGCCGCTGCAGCGGCCCGATATCTGTCACGGGCGACCCGCTCTCCATCCGCACCTTCACTGTTCGTCAACCATCGCATTTAGCGGTTTGTCCATGGCTTGCAGATATGGGGTCCAATGGTTCGGCGTGCATGCGCCGATGTGGGAGCCGAGGGCAGCGAGACATTTCATGAAGGGCATAGGGGGTGACCATTCTTTCCTGACACGGCTGCGGCGCGACACGCGCGGCAATACGATCGCGCTGGTCGCCGCAGCCTTGATTCCGCTCGCCGGGATGATCGGCGGCGCCGTGGACATGAGTCGTCTCTACCTCACCAAGACGCGGCTGCAACAGGCCTGTGATGCTGGCGCTCTCGCTGGCCGCAAGGTGATGGCCACGGATGCCTGGACGACCGGCGATAACAGCGCCGAAGCCAGGGCCAAGGACATGTTCAACGCCAATTTCGCCGAGGGCGCCTATGGCACTGGCGCACTTCTGCGGGAGTTCAAGGAAGAAGACGGCACCGTCACCGGCACCGCTACCGTCGCCGTACCGATGACACTCATGCGCATCTTCGGCATGACCCAGCGCACTCTCGACATCAGCTGCACAGCCAAGATGGAGATACCGAACACTGACGTCATGTTCGTTCTGGACGTGACCGGGTCGATGGCCGGCAGCCGCATCAACGGCCTCAAAAGCGCAGTCAAATGCTTTTATGAAGCGCTCGTCAAAGTGGCCACGCCAGAAAAATGCGACGGTGGCAATGGCAGTACAGACCCACAAGGAACCAGTTATACCGGCACCGCCCAAATCCGCCTTGGTTTCGTACCTTATGCCGTGAACGTCAATGTCGGCAAATTGCTGCCCAATGAATATCTGGCCGATAGCTGGAATTATCAGACACGCGAAGCAACGGTCACGTCCGTGCAGGCGTGGACGCTGGGCAATGAAAGCGCCATCTCAGGATGGGGAAACTGGTCCTCTGCTCCAACTAATTTGCAGAATGCCGACAGCTACTCCGGCTGGGGGAGCGTTGCCGGTTCTGGCAGCGTCACGATCAATGGTCAAAGCTATGCGAAGCAACGCACGGGCATGAACAGCACAAGCTGCGCAAACCTCAATGTTGTAGGCACGGGCAACAACAGGATGCTTGGTTATCAGGACAGCGCCAATATTCAAGACCCCTCCGTGCAGAATACGACGAACAACCCGCCAACCCATCCGGCCACGCAGCAGGTCATCAACTATACCCAGAGCGACGATCACACGGTCATCGGATATAGATACATATGGGCGTCCAGTGGGCGGAGCAATGTCTGCCAACTACAGAGTACCACACGTAGCTATTCGCTGACCCGGTCCGGGGGACAATCAACAAGGCCTATCACCTGGAAACAATATGACGATGTCATTCAGAGTTGGACCTACAAGAAGATGGCGCTCCCGCAGATTGCCGCGCTGAAAGCGGGTGGATCGTCCTGGAACAACAGTGTCTCCTTGCCAATCGGCCAGATCAGGGGCGATACCGTCAAACTCTCCGGTTCGAACGCCAGTACCACGCTTCAGCTACGCACCAATGTCGACGTAACATGGGATGGGTGCCTAGAAGAGCAGCAGACCTTTCAGACGAATAATGCAGATCCCATTAACGACTGGAATCCAGTTCCCGCCCAAGCACTCGATATGGATATCAACCTCATCCCCAGTACCTCCAAACCGGGCAGCTTCTGGGGACCGATGTTGAGGGGCGCGGTGTGGGGCCGCCATACGGGGTCCGGCAACAATGCGAAACGCTACCTAAACCAGCTAACCACGTCGGATAATCTCGATCAGAACAAGTTCGTGACCTATTCCTGCCCGACACCGGCGCGCAAGCTCGCCGAATATAACACGGTGGGCGATCTGGTGAGCTATATCAATTCGTTCACCGCAAGCGGCAACACCTATCATGACAGCGGCATGATCTGGGGCGCCCGACTGCTCTCGCCAACCGGCATCTTCGCCAGCGAGAATCAAGAGACGCCCAAAGGCGGCGCGATCCAGCGTCACCTTATCTTCATGACAGATGGCAATGCTGAAACAGCCCATGATTATTATACCAGCTTTGGACTCAGCTACTGGGATCGTCGACAGACCACTTACGATCCGTCGGTGAACCAGACGAATTCGCTGGTCAAAGGACGGCTCTCCGCCCTGTGCACCAAGATCAAGAATATGAACATCACCTTATGGGTCATTTCCTACGGCGGCGGCGTCAACACGGAGAATGAGGATCGCCTGAAGGCCTGTGCTACGTCTGGACACTATTATTCGGCGAGCAACTCCGAAGCGCTCATGGCGCGCTTCAAGCAAATCGCCGCGGAAATTGCCGAACTGAGGCTCATCAGTTGAGCGAGTTTCTGCCCACCCGTCAGGCTCGCTTGCGCACGCTCGCCCCGGCGGAGGATGGCGCCACCATCGTCGAGTTCGCGCTCATCGCCCCCACACTCTGTCTTCTGCTGATCGGGGCGTTCGATATCAGCCACACGCTTTACATGCAGAGCGTCTTGCAAGGCGCGGTGCAGAAAGCCGCGCGCGACGGCACGCTGGAGAGCGCATCCGGTTCGGTGTCGACACCGCGTGATCTACTCGACCAGATGGTGAAAAACCAGATTCTACCACTTAACAACGCAGCACAAATCAGTTTCAATCGGCGCTTCTATCGTACCTTCTCGGATGCAGCGGCAGCCAAGGCCGAAGAATTCACAGATACCAGCGACCCCGCTAACCCGTTTCATGACGGCAAATGCAATAATGGCGAGCCATACATCGATGCCAACAATAATGGTCGGTTCGACCGGGACGGCGGCGATTCCGCCGATCGAGCGGGTGCCCGCGACAATATCGTCTATACCGTGACGGTCAGCTATCCGCGCATGTTCCCGCTGGACAGGTTCATCGGCGGCAGCGGCACAACAACACTCAACGCCTCTACGGTGCTTGCCAGCCAGCCTTATGGCGATCAGGGCAAATATGAGGCTCCCACCGTCGGCCACTGCGGCACGGGTACGCCCGGATCGGATGCGCCATAATGCGCCGGCCTGCCCCGAGCCGCCGACTCCGGCATCTGATCCGCCACCGAAGCGGCGTTGCGGCCGTGGAATTTGCTCTCACCGCGCCGCTCATTCTCACCATTTTTCTGGGTGGCGCGGAACTCACCAATTTCGCGATCACCCGTATGCGCGTCAGCCAGATCGCGCTGCATGTTGCAGACAACGCCTCACGCATTGGTGCCAACAGCCTGCTCACTGCACCCCAGATCAGCGAGGTACAGATTAATGACCTGTTCCTTGGCGCCAACCTGCAAGCCGGCGCGCTGGACCTCAAAACGCGTGGACGCGTGATCGTCTCCAGCTTCGAGGCGGTCGCCAGTCCGAATACGACGCAGAAGTTCATTATCCGCTGGCAGCGCTGCTATGGAGACAAAGCCTGGCTATCCAGCTACGGAAAGGCCGGAACGACCAAGCTCGACGATATTGGCCCGGACGGCCAGAAAGTCACCGCACCGGACGATACCGCTGTGATCTTTGTGGAAGTGGCTTATGACTATAAGCCACTAATCGCCGGCAGATTTGTGGGAAATACCCTGATACGCGATATCGCGGCAATGACGGTGCGCGATCAGCGTGATTATGAGGGACCTGATGGAAAGGGTATCTACAATGAGGAGGGCGTGACGCCTTCAAGCTGCGTCAATCCCGCACCTTGAAGCTCCGCCCACTGGTCATGCAATCCGCCTCATAAGCGGTGACCCTGCGGCATTATAATCGTTACCATAACCTGATCACCAGCAAGTGAGAAGCCGCCGGGAGCGATTCCTCGCCGGCGACTTCCATAACTCAATTGCGATAGCAGACCTTCTTCGCTGCCGTGACGACACGTGCCGCATCGACAAGCGCGGCCTTTTCGAGATTGGCCGCATAAGGCAGCGGCACATCCTCATTGGTGACGCGCAGTACCGGCGCATCGAGATCGTCAAAGCCCTGCTCCATGCAAACCGCCGCAATCTCGCTTGCGATCGAGCAGGTCGGCCAGCCTTCCTCGACCACGACAACGCGATTAGTCTTGGCGAGACTGGTCAGCACCGTCTTCGTATCGAGCGGACGCAACGTCCGCAGGTCGATCACTTCGGCATCGATGCCCTCGTCGGCCAACATCTCGGCTGCTTCCAACGCGACGCCGACACCAATCGAATAGCTTACCAGCGTCACGTCGCCCCCCTCGCGCACGATTCGCGCCTTGCCGATCGGCAGCACATGGTCGTCCAACTGCGGCACATCGAAGCTGCGGCCATAGACCAGCTCGTTTTCCAAGAACACGACCGGGTCGGGGCTGCGGATCGCCGCTTTAAGCAGACCTTTGGCATCTGCCGAATCATAAGGCGCGATAACGACGAGACCGGGTACATGCGCATACCACGGGCCATAATTTTGGCTATGCTGTGCGCCGACGCGGCTCGCCGCACCATTGGGACCACGAAACACGATCGGGCAGCGCATCTGGCCACCGGACATATAATTGGTCTTGGCCGCCGAATTGATGATCTGATCGATCGCCTGCATCGCGAAGTTGAACGTCATGAACTCGACGATCGGCTTGAGCCCACCCATCGCCGCGCCTGTACCGAGGCCAGCAAAGCCATGCTCGGTAATCGGCGTATCGATCACTCGCCGGGGGCCGAACTCTTCGAGCAACCCCTGCGTGACCTTGTAGGCACCCTGATATTCAGCGACTTCTTCGCCCATCAGGAACACCTTGGGGTCGCGGCGCATTTCCTCGGCCATGGCGTCGCGCAGCGCTTCGCGCACCGTCGTTCTGACCATCGCCGTGCCAGCCGGGATCGCCGGATCTGCCACTGACGCCGCACGCGAGCTTGCCAGATTGCCAGTGCCAGTTTCCGCCTTCACCGGCGCATCGGTTGTTGCAACCTTGGGTGCTTCGGCCTGCTGGAGCGTCGCCTCAACCTGCGGTGCGGGCGCAGAGGCTTCCTCGCCCTCGACAGCCAGCCTCGCGATGGCCGTGCCGACCTTCACGTTATCAGTGCCCTCGGCGATAAGTATCTTCTCGATCACACCTTCATCAACCGCCTCGAATTCCATCGTCGCCTTGTCGGTCTCGATCTCGGCCATGATGTCACCGGATTTGACCGTATCGCCTTCCTTGACGAGCCACTTGGCCAACGTGCCCTCTTCCATGGTCGGCGAGAGAGCGGGCATCTTGATTTCCAGGCCCATCAATATTGCTCCACCAGAACGTCGGTATAGAGTTCGCTCATCGCCGGCTCCGGCGAGCTTTCGGCAAAGTCCGCCGCCTCGCTGACGATCTTGCGAATCTGCCCGTCGAGCGATTTCAACTCATCTTCCGCCACGCCCTTCTCAATAAGTATCTTCTTGAGATGCTCGATCGGATCGGATGTATCGCGCACATGCTGCACCTCCTCACGCGAACGATATTTCGCCGGATCGGACATGGAGTGGCCACGATAGCGATAGGTCATCATCTCCAGGATGATCGGGCCCTTGCCGGCGCGGACATATTCCAGCGCAGTCTCGGTCGCGCCACGCACCGCGAGCACATCCATGCCATCGACCTGAATGCCGGGAATGCGGAAGCTCTCACCGCGACGATAGAGCTGGTCCTCCGCCGAGGAGCGGCCGATCGCTGTGCCCATGGCATAATGGTTGTTCTCGATCACGTAGATGATCGGGAGCTTCCACAGCTCCGCCATGTTGAAGCTCTCATAAACCTGACCCTGGTTGGCCGCGCCATCGCCGAAATAGGCAACGCACACCCCGCCATCGTCATTATATTTATGGCTGAAGGCGAGACCGGTGCCAAGACTGACCTGCGCGCCGACAATGCCATGGCCTCCGTAGAATTTATGCTCCACGCTGAACATGTGCATCGAACCGCCCTTGCCGCGCGAGATGCCAGCTTCGCGGCCCGTCAGTTCGGCCATGATGATCTTGGGATCGATGCCATAGGCCAGCATGTGTCCATGATCGCGATAGCCGGTGATGACGCTGTCTCGATCCGGCGCCAGCGCGGACTGGATACCCACTGCCACGGCTTCCTGGCCAATATATAGATGACAGAACCCGCCGATCAGGCCGAGGCCATAAAGCTGCCCCGCACGCTCCTCAAAGCGGCGGATGAGCAGCATCTCCCGATAGAATTCGAGCAGCTCTTCCTGGCTGGCCGCATAGGGTTGCGGTTCGCCCGGGCGCTCGCGATTATGATCGGGGCTGACTGGAACGGAGACCGCTGAAGCAGCCTTGCCTGACCGGCTCGATGGTGACTTCGCCAATGACCTAAGTCCTTTTCGCGAGGGAATGTTCAGTTGCTATAGCCCGGCGCCGCGCGGAAGCAATGTCCAGATAGGTTAAATATGTCGCCAAATGCGGCTAAAAAACCACCACCTGCGCTGGCTGGCAGTTACTTGAGCGGAACGATGACCTCATCGGGATGAGTCACGCCCAGCTCCTTGCGGACCAACTCATCCGCCATATCTGGGTCAACGCGGCGAGGATCGACAAGTTTGACGCGATTTTCCAGCGCGCTTTTCTGCGCCTTGAGCATCTTCAACTCCGCCTGCCGCTGCTTGACCTGCCGGCTATAGTCGCCCCAGGCGAGAATACCGTTAGGGCCGATGATCGCATAAGCGATGAAGACGAGCAGCAATAGGAGCGCAATCGCCGGCATCATCGCCGAGCCAAGCAAAAACCTCAATTTCGCCAGTTGCGCCATAGCTCCTTGGAATCACGGCGCGGCGCCTAAAGCAAGCGGTATATTTCCGATCAGGACAAATAGCGCCGATGAGACCGAATCAGCCGGCTAACCGTGGCGCCCGCGCCTCATTGCAATCTCAGGGGAGGATAGCGCCGCCGCCCTCCCCATTCCGGTTAGCGGAAGATCGCAGCGCCGGCATAATGCGCACGGTCGCCCAGCTCCTCCTCAATGCGGATGAGCTGGTTATACTTAGCGAGCCGGTCCGAGCGGGCGAGGCTGCCTGTCTTGATCTGGCCGCAATTAGTGGCGACCGCGAGATCAGCGATTGTCGTATCTTCCGTCTCACCCGAGCGATGCGACATGACGGATGTATAGCGTGCGCGATGCGCCATCTCGACAGCAGCCAGAGTTTCGGTGAGCGTGCCGATCTGGTTGACCTTGACCAGCAGCGAGTTGGCCAGCCCCTGCTCAATGCCCATAGCGAGGCGGGCGGGATTGGTGACGAACAGATCGTCGCCAACAATCTGGCAGGTGCCGCCAATCTTCCCGGTTAATATCTTCCAGCCCTCGAAATCATCCTCGGCCATGCCATCCTCAATCGACCTGATCGGATAGCGCGCGACGAGATCAGCGAGATAATCAGCCATTTCCGCTGAGGAGAGGGTCTTTCCTTCGCCAGCTATGACATAGTTGCCGTCTTTGTAAAATTCCGTCGCGGCGCAATCCAGAGCGAGCACGACATCCTCACCCGGCCGATAGCCTGCCTTCTCGATGGAGCTCATGATGAAATCCAGCGCATCCGTCGTGCTGGCGAGATTGGGCGCGAAACCGCCCTCGTCGCCCACTGACGTCGCCAGCCCCTGCTCGCTGAGGCGCCGCTTGAGCGTGTGAAAAATTTCGGCGCCGATCTGCACGGCGTGAGCGATCGTGTCGGCCCCCACCGGCATGATCATGAATTCCTGAAAGTCGATGGGATTGTCGGCATGTTCGCCACCGTTGATGATGTTCATCATCGGCACCGGCAGCACATGAGCCGAAACGCCGCCAATATAGCGATAGAGCGGCATTCCGCGTGCATCGGCCGCAGCTTTGGCGACAGCCAGCGATACGCCCAATATGGCGTTGGCGCCAAGCCGCGACTTGTTTTGCGTGCCGTCGAGCGCGATCATCGCAGCGTCGATATCGCCCTGATCCTCGGCGTCCATGCCCACCACCACATCGACCAGCTCGTCATTGACGGCATCGACCGCCTTGAGCACGCCCTTGCCGAGATAGACGCTCTTGTCGCCGTCGCGCTTCTCAACCGCCTCATAGGCGCCCGTCGAAGCGCCGGAAGGCACGGCAGCGCGCCCGAAGCTGCCATCCTCAAGCAGCACGTCCACTTCCACCGTCGGGTTACCGCGGCTATCCAATATCTGACGGGCGTGAATATCGAGAATTTCGGTCATGCGATGCCTTCCCTGTTGTCTCTGTTGTGGCCCGGCAGGCTGGCCAACCATCCGCCTCGCCGCTTAGCGAGCACGCGATCCCAAGGCAATGGCGCAAGGCAATGGCATGCGCCCTTCCGGATTGACCGTGCGCAACAGTGATGGGAACAAACGACATTCAAGTCTGTTAATGAGGGACAGCCTTGCTATACCCAGTGCGAGGGGCACCCCGATGCCAGAAAGGAACGAACATGTCTGACACGAGCAGCACCGAAACGCCAAAACGCAAGCGCGCCACCGGGGCAGCTTCCACAGCCGCAAAAACCGCGAAGTCGGCAGCGAAGGAGGCGAGCAGCGCCGCCAAAAACAAGGCCGCCGAGGTGGAGGCAGCCGCCAGAGACTGGCGCGAACAGGCCGGGGAATACGCCGAACAGGCCAAGGCGACCGCGTGCAATGCCGCGACGAGTGCCAAGAACACAACCGGTGACGCGCTCCACGGGCTCTCCAAACTCATTGCCGAGACGGCCGAGACGGTCGATTCCAAACTCGGCCCGCAATATGGTGATTATGCACGCAAGGCTGCCGAGACGGTTGCCGGCGCAGCGCAGACGCTCAATGAAAAGGACGTCGATCAGCTTACAGCCGACGCGCGCGACTTTGTGCGCAAAAGCCCGGCCGTGGCGATCGGTGCGGCCGCCATTGTCGGCTTCGTGCTGATGCGGATGATGCGCGGCAGCAGTTCGTCGGACGACGCCTGAACCACGATAAGGAGCAACAGGCACAGACGCGGGGCAATGAACATTTCGCAAGCGGATCTGGATGAGGTGGCCAGGGCAACGCCACCGGAGGGGAGCGACGAGACATCGCCGCAGGACGATGGCTCGATCCGGGCCAGCGTCACCCGGCTGATCGCCGCCGGAAAGGAACTGGCCAAGGCAGAGCTGGCATGGGCCAAAGCCAAAGGCGCGGTGGTCGCCGACGGATTGCGCAAAGGACTGATGCTGGCGGCGTTCGCCCTCATCTTCCTGATCATGGGCGTCACCTTGCTGATCGTTTCCGCCATCATTGCGTTGATACCGCTGGTCGGGCTGCTCGCGGCCACCCTCATTGTTGCGGGCCTGTCCCTGCTGGCGGCGCTCGTCTGCGCGCTGGCTGCGCGCCGGCTTCTCAGCCGCCTGTTCGCAGGGGATGCGCCATGAGCCGCGATGACCAGCGCCGGCGGCTTGCCGAAACGCGCGCGCGTGCCGACCATGCCCGGCAGCGCTTCGCCGCCGCGCTCGCAAGCACGCGCAATCGCCTCACGCCCGCTCATCTCAAGGCCGACGCGCTGGCCGTGGCAAGTGGCAAGGCACGTGAGGCGAAGCAATCCCTGCGCCGATCGATCCGCCATCGCCCGCTGCTCACCGCTGCGGCGGCGCTGGGGGCGCTGGCGCTCCTCTTCTGGGCGCCGGCTCGCCATCTCGCCGTGTTCGGCGCACGCGCCTCGCAACTTGTCTGGATCAACCGGAAGCTATGGAAGTCCAGCGATGACTGACCAGACACCTGAAGCCCGTGAAACGCCGATCACGGCCCGTGCCCGCGCCGGCATCGATCAGGCGCGCCTGACCGCAAGCAAGGCTATCGCCGCGACCCGCCGCAAGGGCGAGGCCATGATCGACGATACGCGCGAGAAGGGCTTTCGCGCAGCGGCGGAAACCAACCGGCTCTTCCACGAGCATCCGGTTGCCGCTGTGGCGGCGGCTGCGGCGGCCGGCGCAGTTCTCGGCATCTTCCTGCCGCGCACATCTTTGACCGGCAAGGCAGGCCGGGCCGCGGGCCGGGCAGTGAAACTGGCGCTGGCGAGCGAGACCGCACAGGCCCTTTGGCTGGGCCTCATGGATACGCGCAACGTGGCCTTGACCCGAGCCGCCGGGGAAGCCGCCAATGCCGTTGGCGAGCATATCGGCGCGCGGCGACGGCGGGTGGCGGAAGAGCAGATGCCGGCCGAAACAGAGGCGGACGCACCACCGGTAGCGGACACTTCCGGTCAATTGAATGCGGGTTCGGCGGCATGACTTGGCAGCCGCTCGCCGGGCTGCTAGATCGCGACCGATTTTGATGGAAGCAGAGCCGGCGCGTCCCGCGACGTCCGGCTTTGCCGCGCTTTCCGGAACAGCCGGCGACCGGGTCCGGAAAGCGATCCAACAGGCAGCACAGCAATCAGGGAGTCTCCATTGAGCTTATTGCATCTCGTCATGGGCGGACGCGTCAAGGACCCGCGCAAGCTGGTTTTCGAGGACCCGAGCGCCGTCGATCTGGTCGGCGTCTATCCCGATTATGCCAGTGCGGAATCCGCATGGCGCTCGGCCGCACAGCGCACCGTGGACGATGCGGAAATGCGCTATGTGATCGTCCATCTCCACCGCCTGCTCGACCCCGCTGGGGAAGCGGTGGACCCGGAAACCAACTGACGGTCCGCCAGCGACGCCGGATGATGGAAGCCGGCGTCGATCGGGCGGATATGAGCGGTCGCTACGCTGGCTGCCGGTTCCTGCGGCGCGCGATGAAAGGTCCATAGCGGTCCACGCCCGGCGGACCCGTCCCTGCTGATTCATCCATGCTGCCGGGGAGATCCATCCGGCCTTGTCGATAAGACCGGGCGAACTGAACTGGTATCATGATACCTGAATAGGATGGGATATGCGCTTATTGGGCGCTGGATCGACCCATCGGATGATGACAAGCGACCCTGCCGGAAGGTATTTTCCATGTCGCCGACCGCCGCTTGATGCCGGCTGGCCGCTCCAGCCATCGAAGCACTTGCGGGCCAATTACGGACAGGCCTGATCCACAACAGGATTCGGGGCCTGACTCATGACAGGCTCGCGATGAACGGTCCGTGGCCGTCCGGTCCCGCGTCGCTCCCTCAATTCCCCCGTGCGCCGCGGAAGCGCCGGGCGAGCAGCGGCCTCGCCAGCAGCAGCCCGGCAAGGAAGCCGCCGATATGCGCGCCGATCGCAATGCCGCCGAAGAAACTGTCAAACCCGCCGGCCAGCCCGATCAGCAGTTGCAGCACGGTCCACCCCGCCGCCAGCCACAGGATGCGCACCACATGTTCGGGGATCGGCCCGATCGCCCTGACGCCGCGCTGGCTGTAGATGAGCGCATAGGTGCCGAGCAGCGCGGAAATCGCGCCGCTCGCGCCGATCATCGGAACCATGCCGGCATGGCTGGTGGCAAAGAAGGCGCCGCCATCCGTCATCGCCCATTGCCCCGCCGCCGCCGCATAGGCGCCCACGCCATAGATGAGCAGCATCCGCCCCTGCCCCAGCAGATGCTCGACATAGCGGCCGCAGAAGATCAGCATGACGAGATTGAATGCAAGATGCATCCAGCCGGCATGGACCAGCGTGGCGCTAAGCGGCGTCAGCCAGAGCGGCAGCCAGGGAACGGCCAGCGAGATATTCTGCGCGGCGAGCATATGCACGCGCTCGGGCACGAACCCGGCGAGCAACGCCGCCTGGTTCGTATAGCCCAGCAATTGCACCGGCAGAAACGCAAGCAGGGTGATGCCGGCCAGAATGTTCGTGGCCGGCCCGCGGGGCAGCGTGATAGCCATGAGCGACCCTTCCCCGCGCCTGCGTTCAGATGAACTCGATCTTCTCGATCAGGTAGAATTTGTCACCGGCCGGAACGGTCACTTCAACCTCCTCGCCCACCTGACGGCCAATCAATGCGCGGCCGAGCGGGCTGGAATAGCTGATCCGGCCCGATTTGGCGTCCGCCTCGGCGTGGCCGACAATCTGGTAACGCACCGGCTGGTCGTCCTCATCCAGCAGCGAGACCGTCGCGCCGAACACCACCTTGTCGCCCGACATGGTCGTCGGATCGATCACCTGCGCGCGCGACAGCTTGTCCTCAATGTCGGCGATTGCCGCCTCGACCTGGCCCTGACGCTCCTTTGCCGCATGATATTCGGCATTTTCCGAAAGATCGCCATGCGCGCGCGCTTCCTCGATCGCATCGACGATCGTGGGACGCTCGGCTTTCAGCGCGCGCAACTGCTCGGTCAGCATATCATAGCCAACAGCCAGCATCGGCATCTTCTCAACGGTCGCCATCTTGACTCCCCAATCCCTTATAGGCGCGCCTCAAGCGCATATTCCCTTTGCCAACCGGAGCCTCCGGCCGGCTCGAAACTGATTTTTCTGTTCGGATGATCAGTCTTGCGACGCCTTATAATAGGATTGGAGCGATTTCACTTCAAGGGGACGCGCGCGCAACGCCTCGATTGCATCCACCGTGGCAAGGCCCGCGGCCGCCGTGGTGAAGCTCGGCACCTTGAGCCGCAATGCGCTGAGGCGGATCGCCTGACTATCCTTGAGCGACTGCCAGCCCTCCGTCGTGTTGAAGATCAGGTCCACATCGCCATCGGTGATCCGGTCGACAATATGCGGGCGGCCCTGCGCCACCTTGTTGACCGTCTCCACATCCAGCCCGTTTTCGGCCAGAAAGCGCGCTGTGCCACCGGTCGCGATGATATGGAACCCAAGCTCCACCATCTTGCGGGCAGCCGGCAGAATGGCCGCCTTGTCGCTATCCTTGACCGACATGAAGGCCGTGCCCTCCAGCGGCAGCGCCAGCCCGGCGCCGATCTGCGATTTGGCGAAGGCCGTCGCAAAATCGCTATCGATTCCCATGACTTCGCCAGTGGACTTCATCTCCGGTGAGAGCACCGGATCGACCCCCGGGAAACGATTGAACGGGAAGACCGCTTCCTTCACCGCAATGTGGCGAATGGCGTTGCGGTCGATCGCCGGCAAGTCGGCCAGCATCTCGCCCGCCATCACTCGCGAGGCGATTTTGGCGATGGGCGTGCCGATTGCCTTTGCGACGAACGGCACCGTGCGCGAGGCACGCGGATTGACCTCGATCAGGTAAACCTCGCCATCCTTCACCGCGAACTGGATGTTCATGAGCCCGCGCACGCTGAGCGCGCGCGCCAGCACGTCTGTCTGGCGCTCAATCTCGGTCACGACATCGGCCGGCAGGCTGTATGGCGGCAGCGAGCAGGCGCTGTCGCCCGAATGGACGCCGGCCTCCTCGATATGCTGGAGCACGCCGGCAACGACGACATCGACGCCATCGCAGATCGCATCGACATCGACCTCGATCGCATCACGCAAATATTTGTCGATCAGCACCGGAGAATCGCCGGACACCAGCACCGCCGTGGTGATATATTCCTCCAGCTGCGCCTGCCCCTCGACAATCTCCATCGCCCGGCCGCCCAGCACATAGCTGGGGCGCATCAGCACCGGATAACCGATACGGTTGGCGACCGCGATGGCCTCCTCGCGCGAGCGGGCAATGCCGTTGGCCGGCTGGAGCAGATCCAGCTTTTCGATCAGCGCGGCGAAGCGCTCGCGATCCTCGGCAAGGTCGATCGCGTCGGGCGAGGTGCCGAGAATGGGGATGCCCGCATTCTCCAGCGCCTGCGCGAGCTTGAGCGGCGTCTGCCCGCCAAACTGGACGATGACGCCGACCAGTTGCCCCCGGCTCTGCTCGACATGCAGGATTTCCAGCACGTCCTCGGCCGTCAGCGGCTCGAAATAGAGCCGGTCGGACGTGTCATAGTCGGTGCTCACCGTCTCCGGATTGCAATTGACCATGATCGTCTCATAGCCCGCATCCGCCAGCGCGAAGCAGGCATGGCAGCAGCAATAGTCAAACTCGATGCCCTGCCCGATGCGGTTCGGCCCGCCGCCGAGAATGACGACCTTCTTGCGATCCGACGGGAAGGCCTCATTTTCCGGCTCGCCGAAGCTGGGCGCCTCGTAAGTCGAATACATATAGGGCGTTTTCGCCTCGAACTCGGCCGCGCAGGTATCGATGCGCTTGAACACCGGGCGCACGCCAAGCTTGTGGCGCAGGGCGCGCACCTCATCCTCGTTGACGCCGCCGGTCATGGCGACGACCGCCTCGCGCACCACACCGGAGCCGCGGCGGACCGCGCTCTCCATATCGGGCCGCAAATTGGCCGATTGCAGGGCCAGCCAGGCGAGACGCTTGTCCGAAAAGCCCATCGCCTTCAGGCGTCGCATACCGTCCGCATCGCGCGGCAGACCATGCTCCATCACCTCGCGCTCGGCCGCGACAATCTCCGCCAGCCGGTCAAGGAACCATGGATCGAACTTCGAGGGGCCGTGAATCTCCTCCACGCTCAGCCCCTCGCGCAGGGCCTGCGCGGCGACAAGCAGCCGGTCCGGCGTCGGCTGGCCGAGCGCGGCGAGTATCTCATCCTTGCTCGCGCCGACCAGATGATCGACCTGATTGAAGCCGGACAGCCCCGTCTCCAGCCCGCGCAGGGCCTTCTGCATGGATTCGTGGATGTTGCGACCAATGGCCATCACCTCGCCCACCGACTTCATCGCCGTGCCGAGCAGCGCCTCGGCGCCCTTGAACTTCTCGAAGGCGAAGCGCGGGATCTTGGTGACGACATAGTCGATCGTCGGCTCGAAGCTGGCGGGCGTGACGCCGGTAATATCGTTGGTGATCTCATCGAGCGTATAGCCGACCGCCAGCTTGGCGGCGACCTTGGCGATGGGGAAGCCGGTCGCCTTGGAGGCGAGCGCGGAACTGCGCGAGACGCGCGGGTTCATTTCGATGACGATCAGGCGGCCATCCCTGGGATTGACCGCGAACTGCACGTTGGAGCCGCCCGTCTCCACGCCGATCTCGCGCAGCACCGCGATGCTGGCGTTGCGCATGAGCTGATATTCCTTGTCCGTCAGCGTCAGCGCCGGCGCGACGGTGATCGAGTCGCCAGTGTGGACGCCCATCGGGTCCACATTCTCGATCGAACAGATGATGATGCAGTTATCCGCGCTGTCGCGGATCACCTCCATCTCATATTCCTTCCAGCCGAGCAGCGATTCCTCGATCAGCACCTCGCTGGTCGGCGAGGCATCCAGCCCGCCGGTGACGATCTGGACGAACTCCTCGCGATTATAGGCGATGCCGCCGCCCGTGCCGCCCATGGTGAAGCTGGGCCGGATGATCGCGGGAAGGCCGGTATAATCCAGCGCGACCAGCGCCTCCTCCAGCGTGTTCGCGATGCGCGAGCGGGCGCTTTCCAGCCCGATCCTGTCCATCGCGTCGCGGAACTTGATCCGGTCCTCGGCCTTGTCGATCGCCTCGGCATCCGCACCGATCATCTTGACGCCGAACTTCTCCAGCGTGCCATCATTGAACAGCGCCAGCGCGGTGTTGAGCGCGGTCTGCCCGCCCATGGTCGGCAGGATCGCGTCCGGCCGCTCCTTCTCGATGATCTTGGC